>Ga0207770_100134_pt1 | contig 63058 bp, 63 predicted proteins | sample A23E2SouthBayCA_FD_187729 | JGI IMG/M metagenome (GOLD analysis project Ga0207770, IMG submission 187729) | Aerobic enrichment media microbial communities from Eden Landing Ponds, California, USA - A23 E2 (SPAdes) | ecosystem: Environmental > Aquatic > Marine > Unclassified | place: Emeryville...
CCTCCAGTTCGAGACCGAGGGAGGCGTGCTCGGCACCTGCCACACGGGCTACTACCTGGACGAGCGCGGCAAGGACACCCACCTCGGGATCTACGGGACGAACGCGCAGGCACGCACGCCGGTCCATCACGACTCGCTCCAGCACGAACCCACGGTCCCGCTCGAGTTGACCGCAGACCACGACGACTGGACCGGCGCCCCCCGACGCACCGTCGAGTACGAGTTCACGTACGACCGCTTCCCGGCGTGGGGAGACTACGTCCAGGACTACTTCGAGGCGTACTTCGATGGGGTCGAGACGGGGGACGTTCCGGCGACCGTCGACGACGCCGTCCAGCTGTTGCGCGTGCTCGACGCCGCCTACGACTCCGCCGAACGCGACGGCTGGGTGGACGTGGCGAACTGAACTGCCGGTGTCGCCGGGTCGGACCGGTGACCTGTCAGTCGAGTCGTCCCTCCGGCGACGGCTGTTCGAGGGAACCGATCCGGCCGCTCGGCGAGGACGAACACCGCCGCGCCGAGGAACTGTACGCCGACCTCGACGCCGGTATCGACCGCCTGATCGAGTGAGCGCGGGGCCGAGACGACGCTATTCTGGCGGCCCGGCCACCGTTTTTTCCATCCCTTTCCTCGGGAGTACACTGCGGCCACGATCGACGGCAGAAACGGAGGGGCGGGAGCGAACCGGTGACTGGCGACCCCGGTGTCGGCGCGCGCCCGACTACTCGTCGTCGTAGTGGAACTCGGTCCAGGGGCCCTCGACGAACGGGTACTCCTCGACGACGTCCATGTTCACCTCGATGCCGAGTCCGGGTTCGTCCGACACCGAGAGGACACCGTCCTCGATGTCGGGACGGCCCTCGATGAGGTCGAACGCGAGGTCGAAGGGGTACATACCCGGGTCGGGGTCACCGTCGAGGACGGGGTCGTCCTCGAAGACGGGGTACTCGACGAGGTCCGACTCGGGTGCGGCCGCGACGAGGTGGGCGTTGGCGGCCAGGCCGATCCACGTGCCGAAGTTGTGCGGGACGAACTCGACGTCGTCGCGGCCGCGACAGAATTCGACGGCGTCGCGACAGCCGGTGAACCCCTCGTGGTGGCGGACGTCGCCCTGCAGGAACTCGACGGCGCCGGTCTCGCCGAGTGCGACGAGCCCTTCCGGGGTCTCCTCGCTCTCGCCGCCAGCCAGTGGGGTGCCCGTCGTCGCCAGGTCGACGTAACCCTCGTGGTCGTCGGGCTCGACCGGTTCTTCGACCCAGTAGGCGCCGTGTTCGCCCGCGTGGGTGACCAGATCACGGACCGTCTCGCGACCGTAGCTCTCGCCCAGTTTCCACCAGGTGTGGACGTCGAGCATGGGCTCGCAGTCGGTGAGCGTCTCGGCGAGGAGTTCGACCGTGCGACGGTCCTCGTCGGCGCCGATCCCCGGTCGGTACTTGTAGCCGAAGAATCCGAGGTCCTCGATGACCTCGGCCTGTTCGACGTAGCCCTCCGGGTCCATGTACATCCCCGCGCTCGCGTACAGCGGGAGTTCCGTCGCCGGGTCGGTCCCGTACTCCTCGGCGAGCAACTCGTAGACCGGAACGCCCTCTTCCTTGCCGCGGATGTCGTACAGCGCGACGTCGACCGCCGAGATGGCCTCCGTCTCGTCGCCGGGTGGCACCTCGCCCGCCCGGATCAGGTCGTGTGCCTCCGGGATCGCCTCGATCTCCTCGCCCTCGAGGGCGTCGGCGACCGGCCCCGTCAGGACGTCCGCGAACGTCCCCTGTGACTCTCCCTCGAAGTACTCGGTCATGGCAGAACTGCTCGCACCGGCCGTCGCGACGCCACGGTGGCCGCTGGCCGTCTCCACGACCGCGAGGACCACGTCCCGTTTGAGCAACCGTCGGGTTCCGCCGTGGAACGCCCGCTCCTGGTTCGGTTCGATCGGTGACGACAGCGCATAGCCGTCTACGTCTGTGATCTCCATGATTCGACTCTGCGACACTCTCGTATAAAATCCCCCGTATCGCGTTCGACGGGGCGGTCCGCCACCGACCGGACACCGTTCTCGCGCCCGGGCCGACCGTTTCCGACCGCCCTGTGGTGCGCCACTCGATGGGTCGCCGACTCCCGGCCAACTACCTGTCGCCCGGACGAGATCACCAGGAGGATTACATTCATATTTTTGTAATACCGATCCGGTCAGAGCTCTCTGTGTACGGCGTCGGACGACAGTCCGGAGGATCACGAACCACGGACTCGGGGACACGGAGCTCCCACCGTCCAGGACGGGAGTGTGCCGTCAGGAAACCGTTCGGGAGTTCGAGCGTCTCAGGACAGCACGTCCGCACCTTCGAGGTCGTAGGTGTCGAGGTACGGACGCTCGGCCTCGACGAGGTCGGCGAACAGTGCCTCCGTCTCGCTGGGGTCGAGCGTCACGAGCGGTTCGTTCCGGAACGCGCGAAAGGCCAGGTCGAGGTCGCCCGTGAAGCCGGCCTCGACGAGCGTCTCCTGGTTGGTGACGTGGGTTTCGACGAGACTCCGGACCTGCTCGGGGAGCGGGTTCGCGGCGAGCGGCGTGACCGAGTCTTCGGTGAACAGGACGTTCGTCTCGACGACCGCACCTTCGGGGTGGTCGGGCACCTGGCCGCGGTTCGGGAGGTTAACGTTCGTCTTGAGCGCGTCGTGGCCCAGAAGTGCTTTCATGATCTCGACCATCTCCTCGTTGGGTGCGGCGATGTCGAGGTCTCGGTCGCCGTCGAGCAGCGCCTGGCGCTCGCGCTCGGCCTCGGGCCAGCTCTCGACGCGGTACTCGCTGGGGGTCAGTCTGATCCCCCAGCGGTGGACGTCCTCGGGCTCCTCGACGGGGTCGAGATACCAGGGGACGAACTCCGCGAGGTGTCGGTCGCCGGCGGCCGGGAGCGCGCCGTAGCGCCGGTAGAGGTCGAAGGTGATCTCGTGGTTGGTGGCGAAGACGCTCTGTTCGGCGACCGACTGGTCGCCGGGTTCGTAGGACGGCGGGTCCCGCGTCGCGAGTTCCGCGTCGACCGCCTCGAAGAGGTCGCGCCCGTGCAGGCGCGCCTCGTCGATCCACGTAAAGTGGTTGACGCCGCTGACGGTGACGTCCACCTCGTCGTAGGAGGCGGGTTCGACGTCGAGGTGTTCGGCGGCGAGGTCGGCGAGCCAGTCCTGGACGTGGTACACCTCGTGACAGACACCGATCGCGTTGATGTCGGGGTACTCCTCGTAGAGCGTCCGGGTGCAGACCGTCATCGGGTTGGTGAAGTTGAACACCCACGCGTCGGGACAGTGGTCGCGGACGCCCGCCGCGATCTCGCGGTACTGGGGGACCGCCCGGAGCGCACGGAAGGTGCCACCGGGCCCGACGGTGTCGCCGACGGTCTGGTAGAGACCGTACTCCTTCGGGATGTCGAGGTCGTGTTTGAACGTCTCCGCCGGCGGGTCCTGGGTCGAGCAGACGACGAAGTCCGCGCCGGTCAGCGCCGCCTCGAGCGTCTCGACGGCCTCGTAGGTCCAGTCGCCGACCGCGTCGTCGTGTGCCTGTATCGTCCGCCCGAGTTCGGCGTTCGCCCGGGCCTGCTCGTGGTCGAGGTCGTACAGCCTGACGGTCCCGCCGAACTCCGTGGTGAGCGCCAGCGCGTGCATCAGTTTCTCCGCCCAGTCCCGACTGCCGCCACCGACGAAGCCGACGACCACGTCGTCGGCCCGCTCCGGCGGTGTCCCGTCGAGTGTGTGCATGCCTCCAGATCCGAACACACTCGCATAAAGCCTCTCGTCTCGGGTCTACCCGGTCGAACCGCCCGCCACGCACTCGTCGTCACCGGTCTGACCGGGACGAACGTCGACGACCTCCGTGCGTTCGCCGTCCCGGAAAACCGGCGACCATCCGCGAGCTCTCGGCCTGGAAGGAAATCTGGGGCCGAATACAGTGGTTTAATTTCTCTCTCAAACCGGGGGACGATACGATACAATAGCTCTCGAAAACTGTATTTGAATATACTCGATCCAGATATGAACTCATAAATAGGTCAAATGAGGTGAGATAATTTTATTAGTCGTTATGTAGTCGAATAATGGACATATAAATTGGATATATGGGATCCAATACGGGATATAGATAACTGCTTCGGCCGTCAGGGGGACAGTCACTCCGTGGCCGTCTCGACGAACCGCTCGGGAGTAGGGGACGCGCGAGTCGAACGGGGGGACTGCGTCAAACAGAAAATTCATACTCTGGCTGATCTACGACACCGATGGGGCCCTGGTTGTGGCATGACTTCCAGGTCCCCGTTTTCACACACCGGGTAGCCACAGGTTCGTCGCGGGCCGGTCGCGGCTCTCCCGACGAAAAGGCTTTACCGGGGCGGTAGCGTAGCGAGGGCAAATGGTACTCGACGATCTCGGTTCGTCGCTGCGGTCGACGCTGAACGACCTGCGGGGGAAATCGCGGATCTCCGAGGAAGACGTCGAGGAGGTCGTCAAGGACATCCAGCGCTCCCTGCTCCAGGCCGACGTCGACGTCGACCTCGTGATGGAACTGACGGACAACATCAAGACCCGGGCACTGGAGGAGGAACCCCCCTCGGGCACGACCGCCCACGACTGGGTACTGCGGGTGGTCTACGACGAACTCGTCGGACTGGTCGGGGAGTCCACGGAGTTGCCCCTCGAATCGCAGACGATCATGCTCGCGGGGCTGTACGGGTCGGGGAAGACGACGACGGCGGCGAAGATGGCGTGGTGGTTCTCGGGCAAGGGCCTGCGTACCGCCGTGATCCAGACCGACACGGACCGGCCGGGCGCCTATGACCAGGCCAAACAGATGGCCGAGAACGCCGAGGTGGAGTTCTACGGTGACCCCGACGCCGACGACCCGGTGAAGATCGCCCGCGAGGGGCTGGCGGCGACCGAGGACGCCGATATCCAGATCGTCGACACGGCCGGGCGGGACGCGCTGAATCGCGAACTCGTCGACCAGATCGAGGACATCGACCGGGCGGCGAACCCGGACCGGAACCTGCTGGTGATCGACGCGGCGATGGGCCAGAGCGCGAAAGACCAGGCCCAGGAGTTCGAGGAGTCGATCGGGATCGACGGCGTCGTCATCACGAAACTCGACGGGACGGCCAAGGGTGGGGGCGCGCTGGCCGCGGTCAACGAGACGGGGTCGTCGATCGCCTTCCTCGGGACCGGCGAGACCGTCAGCGACATCGAGCGCTTCGAGCCCTCGGGCTTCATCTCGCGGCTGCTGGGGATGGGCGACCTCCAGCAACTCACCGAGCGCGTCGAGCGCGCGATGGAGGAGACCGAAGAGGACGAAGACGACTGGGAGCCCGAGGACATGCTGGAGGGGAACTTCACCCTGAAAGACATGCGCAAGCAGATGCAGACGATGAACAAGATGGGGCCGCTCGACCAGGTGATGGACATGATCCCGGGGATGGGCGGCGGGCTGATGGACCAGTTGCCCGACGACGCGATGGACGTCACCAAAGACCGCCTGCGCGACTTCGAGGTCATCATGGACTCGATGACTGACGAGGAACTGGAGAACCCCCGCATCGTCGGCAAACAGCGCACCGAGCGGATCGCCCGCGGGTCGGGCAAGCCCGAAGAACGGGTCCAGGAACTGCTCGAACAGTACAACGCGATGAGCCAGATGCTGGACCAGTTCGGCGGCATGGGCGAGGGCGACATGGAGCGGATGATGCAGAAGATGCAACAGCAGGGCGGCGGCGGGATGGGCGGGATGGGTGGCGGGGGCGGCCCGTTCGGCGACTGAGCGACGGACCCTGTGTTTCGGGTCGACGCGTCGTCACGCGACCGACAGCGGCGACTCAGCGGACCGCCGGCGGTGACTCAGCGAACCTCCAGGGGTGGTGACCTGAGGGTGACGCGACTGGCGGCGGGATCGAAGCCGTCGAAGGCGGCGACGGCTTCCTCCATGCCGGGGTCGTCGCGGGCGACGGCGGCACGCCGGAGGACGAGTTGGACCATCTCGGGGTCGGGCGACCCCGGGACGGTCCGGAGGTCCTCCCAGCGGCGGTCCGCGACGGCCGACGCGAGCCACTCGACGGCGCTGTAGAGCGTGGGGCGGTTCGGTTTCTCGTAGTTCCAGAGGTCGACGCCGAACGCCTCGTACAGGGTGGCGAGTTCGACGTAGGCCTCGAGGTTGAACGCGGAGTAGTGGACCGGCTGTGTGCGTTCGAGTTCCAGCGGCTGGCTGCCGTCGCCGTCGAACTGGTGGCCGAGGCGGCGCTCGGCGACGTGTGCGTCCTCGACGATGGGTGCGACCGTCTCGCGCTCGCCGGCGAACAGGCCGAGTGCGATCACCTGCGCGTCGAACCAGGTGCCGTGGTTGTTGTGATGGGCGGCCTCGTGACGGCCGTTCTCGCTGTGGAGCAGCCAGTCGGTGTAGGTGGCGAACCACTCGCGGAGTTCGCGCAGATCCTCGTCGGGGAGTTCGCCGTCGCGGGCAAGGACGGCGACGGCGTCGGTCACCCGGCGGAAGTAACGCGTGTCGATGATGCCGATGCCCCGACCCTCGGTTCGGCCGGGGATCCGCTGGGCGTACTCGAGGTGCGGATTCATCAGCGTCGCCTCGTCGAGGAAGAACGTCTCCAGGAGCGTCCGGGCGCGGTCGGCGTGGCGCTCGCGGTCGCCGGGGAAACAGTGGGCCGCCAGCGCGAGCGCCTCGACGGCGTCGGTCATCGCCGCGACGCGCGGTTCGTCGAGCGCCTCGACCTCCGGGTTGGTCTCGCCGTCGCGGCGGACGTAGGGAAGCCCGTCCTCGCTGTCCGGGTCGGGCCACCAGTAGTCGCCCTGGCTCAGGAAGTCGTTCGGGTCGCCGCTCGGTGGGAGTTCGTCTTTGTTCGTCACCGAGAACGGCCCCGCCGACAGGGCGGCGTCGGCGTCCGCGCGCAACCGGTCGAGCGCCGGTTCGAGCGCCGAACGCTGCGATTCGAGGGCGGCGTCGAGGACCGGCAGGTCGACCAGGAGCGGGGCCGGCGCGTCCGGCACTCGGTCGCTGGACATGGGCACCACCATCCCCGTTCGGGGATTAAAGTCTCGGGTGGCCCGTCCCGGTTACCGCTTCAGCGCGTGAAGCGGCGGCTACCCTTATATGCCCCGTCCCCGCAAAGCCGACACCGTGAGTGAGGAGCCGGACGTCGAGACCGTTGCGGGGCTGTTAGAGGACGGGACGGCCCGGGCCATCCTCACCGAGACGAGTCAGGAACCCATGTCAGCCAGCGAACTCCGAGAGCGCTGTGACGCGTCGGGACCGACCATCTACCGCCGGCTCGACCGCCTGCGCGAACACGATCTCGTCGTCGAACGGACGCGACCGGACCCCGAGGGCGGCCACCACGCGACGGTGTACGCGCCGAACCTCCGGCGGGTCACGGTCGAGTTACGCGACGGCCGGTTCGAGGTGCAGGTCGACCGTCGCGAGGACATGGCCGACCGCTTCACCCGCCTCGTGGAGGGGATGTGACCGTGTCCGGACTCGCGTTCGACGCCGCGCTCGGGGCCGTCTCGGAGACCGTCCTGCAGGCCGCGGGCCGGTTCGAGAACACAGTGCAGGTGTGGCTGACGGGGTACGAACTCGCGGGTGCGGTCCTGGGGCTGTTCATCGCCTACCAGGCCTACCGGGGGTATCGCCGCAACGAGAGCCGGCCCATGCTGTTCATGTCGCTGGGCTTCGTGCTGGTCGTCGGCGTCCCCGTCCTGTTGACTATCCCGTTTCTCCTCGTGCCCGCCGTCCCGCAGGCGGCCTACCAGTTCGCGATACAGACCTCGGAGGTCGGGGGACTGGTCTGTATCATCTACGCGCTCCGGGTCGACCCTTCGGGGTGACCTGCAGGCCGACCACCGCTCCGCCCTGGCGTCTTGCTGTCCATACATATCGAGTTCGAACACAGTATCGGATTTTTATCTGAACGAACTTTTCTCTCGTCGGTTCCCCACTCTCGAACTGTCCTAGGTTCGAGAATAATGATACTAAAGCTATCTGTGGTAGTACATTCGTCACCGACCGATGTTTTCTCGATGATCACCAGACAGATATTATATGGGATGGAAAGCCCCGCTAGCCGATAGATCGTCGCATATTCGCGCATCTATCGTGGCAGACTAGATCCGGATCGAATATTATCGAAATAAAATACGTTGTACGTAATATTCGAAAACAGTCATTAATAGACCGCGGGTCCCCATCGGCGTGGAGAGGCGTTCCAGCAATCTTTAGTCGGTGGGCGGGGAGAGGGAGGTATGGCAGAGCAGCTATCCAGCGCCGACGTTCGAGTCGGGGTACGGACGCGCGACCTGGGCGAGAAGCGGTTGCAGTATCTGCGCCAGCTCGGCGTGACGGACGTGTTCGTCAACCACGCGGACACCGACGAGGAACCGGACGAGTTCAACGACCGCATCGCCTCGGACACGGTGGCGGTCGGCCCGGGCACGATCCCGTCGGTGGCGGAACTCGAAGCGGCCCGCGAGCGCGTCGAGGACGCCGGCCTGCGTCTGTCGGGCATCCACTCGCTGCCCTACTCGCTGTACGGCGACATCATGTTCGGTCGAGCGGGCAAAGACCGCGCACTCGAGGAGATCTCGACGCTGATCGAGAATCTCGGGGAAGCGGACATCCCGATCATGGGCTACCAGTGGAATCCTCGGGGGGTCGTCCCGATGCGAACCACGCCCGTCGAGGTCCGCGGCGGTGCGGAGGCGACGGCGTTCGACCTCTCGGAGATCGACGACCCCGACGCGCTCCCCGAGGGGATCGACCGCGAGTACACCGAAGCAGAGTTCTGGGAGAACTACGGGGAGTTCCTCGAAACCGTCGTGCCGGTCGCCGAGGACGCGGGCGTCGAGATGGCCCTCCATCCGGTGGACCCCCCGACCATCGAGTCGCTCGGCGGGATCCCTCGCCTCTTTCGCAACCGGGAGAACTTCGACCGCGCGATGGAGCTGGTGCCGAGCGACAACCACGGCCTGAAACTCTGTCTGGGCTGTTTCTCACAGATGGGTGAGGACGCCGCCGACGTCATCCGCCACTTCGGCGAGCGCGACCAGATCGTCTTCGTCCACTTCCGGGACGTCGTCGGCACAGTACCGAAGTTCCACGAGACGTTCGTCGACGAGGGGAACTTCGACTCGGTCGAGGCGGTGCGGGCGCTGTACGACGTCGGCTTCGACGGGGCCGTCCTGCCCGACCACGTCCCGGAGATGGTCGACGACACCGACTGGCGCCACCGCGGGCGCGGCTTTACTATCGGGTACCTGCGCGGCGTCATCGACACGGTACGGAACGAGCGGACGCGGGCCGTGAGAGAGTAGACGGTCGGTCGTGATGTCCCTGGCTGTGGGCCCCGCTCAGGTCGGCGGTTCGTCCCACTGTTCGGCGTCGTCCTTGGGGTCGTAGCCCAGTCGCGCCCGCGAGTTCTCGATACTGAACCAGCGCCGGCGGTTGTCGCTGACGCCGTGGAAGACCCCGAACTCGACGTCGTCGTCGCGGAGGCAACACTCCACCTGGTGGGCGAAATCGCGACGCGACTGCCAGGTGGCTTTCATCCGTGCGACCTCGCGCTCGTAGGCCTCGCTGCCGCGCTCGAACTCGCCGTCGTCGACCCCCGATTCGGCGTCGCCGTAGGGGTGGTCGTACTCTGGCAGGCGGACGCTACAGACCCGGACCGCGTAGAACTGTTTGGGGTACTCGAAGGACTCGACGTAGTAGCGACCCAGCGCCTCGCCGAAGGCCTTGCTGACGCCGTACAGCGAGTCCGGGCGGACGGGGTCGGTCTCGTCCAGGACGAGTCCGTACTCGGGCTGGTAGAGCTCAGGCGCGTGTTCGTCCTCGTACAGTCCCATGACGTGGTTCGTCGAGAGGAAGACGAACGACTCTACTTCCTCGCGCCGGGCGGCCTCCAGGGCGTTGTACATCCCGCCGATGTTCGGGGCCTGGACGTCGTCCCACTCGCCGCTGGTGTAGGGGTGAGCGGCCATGTGGACCATCGCGTCCTGGCCCCCGGCGGCGGCCTGGAGGGCGGCGCCGTCGGTCACGTTCCCGACGATAGTGTCGTAGCCGCCGTAACGGTGGTCGTCGGGGCGGTCCGACCGGTTGAACAGCGTCCAGTCGTCTCCGGGCCGGTCGTAGCAGTGGTCGAGCAACGCGGTGCCACACCGACCGTACACGCCGGTGGCGAGAACGTTCATACTACCTGGCTGGGGGGAACGATGTTAAAACGACCGGTCCCGGCGGTGGGGCCGGGGTATCGACGCGACGGGTCGGCCGGGGCCCCCGGTCAGGAGAACTTCGTGTTGATCTCGACGACGTTGGCCGAGCGGGTGACGAAGTCCGCCAGTTCGCCGTGGAGACGCTCCTCGGTGAAGCGACTCGAGGGCCCGGAGATGCTGATCGCACCGAGTACCCGCTCGTCGGTCCGGACGGGGGCCGCGATACACCGCAGTCCCTCGATGTTTTCCTCGTCGTCGATCCCGTACCCGCGCTCGCGGATCGTCTCGAGTTCCGCGTGGAACGCCTCGGGATCGGTTATCGTGTACGGCGTGCGCTCGGTGAACTCGAGGCCGGCGACCGTCTCCTCGACGCGGTCGGCCGGCCGGTAGGCCAGTATCGTCTTGCCGAGCGCGGTCGAGTGCATCGGTTGCTGTTTCCCGACGCGGGAAGCCGTCTCTACGCTCTGGGCCCCGGTCGCCTTGTAGAAGTAGGTGACCTGCTCGTACTCCTCGACGCCGAACTGCGCGATCTCGCCGGTCTCGTCCGCGAGCTTCTCTACCTCTTCCCGGATCACGTCGTAGTTCCCGACCTGCTCGCGGACGTGTCTCGCCATGTCGAGGATGCGGAGACTCAGTCTATACCCGCCGTTCTCCCGGACGATCACCTCCTGGTCTTCCAGCGTCCGCAGGTGACTGTGAACCGTACTCTTCGAGTGGTCGAGTTCCTCTGCCAGTTCGGTCACGCCCACCGTCTCGCGCTCCTGCAGGACGTCGATGATACTGAACGCGATCTCCACCGACCGGATCGTCCTGTGCTGGTCTCCTTCCGGGGGCGTGTTCATATCCCCTAGTTGGGTTCCAGGTGTTTAATTGTGTTCCCCTCTGGCGAACTCCCGGTAGCCCGGCGCCGACATCGTCGACGTCCCGGACAGCGGAGCGGTTCCGGGTCTCTCGTCGGGGTGTCGACCGGGTTCGACCCCGTCACGAGTGCGTTCCGCTGTGAGTAACGGTACTACACGATACGCAGTCGACTCCGGCAGGCGTTCGCCGGAGCGGTTTCGGGTCCGGGGAAAATTCATTACCGTCGGGTCCAAGCACCGATGTGGCGATCCGAACACTCGCAGTGGTCCTCGCAGTGGTCCTCGCGGGGTGTGGCTCCCTGGCGGCCGACCCGGGGACTCCGCGGACGCTGTCGCCGGCTCCGGTGCCCGAACCGACGACACAGGCAGACAGCCCGCTCCCGCCGGGACTCAGCGGGGGCGGCGTCACCGACGTCGACGCGCTCGCACGGGCCCACGTCGCTGCACTCGAGGGGCGGTCGTTCACCCTCCAGGTCAACGAGAGCTACGACGACCTCTCCGGGTTCCGGGTACTCCGGGTCGAGCGTCGGGACCGGTACTCCTTCCACGACGCGACGGTGTCGATCGCCGGTAACAGGACGGAGTTCGTCGACGGAACCCACCGGTACAGTCGGTCGACACGGGAGGGACTCCGGTACGAACTGGGACCGGCCGTGAACCGGTCGGCGGCGTACGGCTGGATCGTCGCCCCGCCGGTCCGGACGCCGCTCTCGGTCGGGAACGCGACAGTCTACGAGACGCGTGTCGCCGGCGAGCGCCGCTACGAGATACACATCGACCGGGCGGTCCACCCCCGGTTCGACAGTTTCAGGAACTATAGCGTCCGCGCGACGGTCCACCCGAACGGCTTCGTCAGTGCCGTCTCCGTCTCGTACGTCCGTGTCTACCAGGGGAAGCGCACGAACGTCACGCGACGGGTCCAGTACAGCGGACTCGGCACCACGACCGTCGACCGGCCGCCCTGGGTAGAACGCAGGTGGGGGGAGGACCCGACGCCCCGGCCGTCGGTCGCTGCCCGGTGACCCGCTCGTGAGCCCCAACGTGTTCCTCTATCGGGAACGGCGTGTGTGCAGACTCCCACGAGTCCAGCTATCCGGAAAAGAAACCTGTTACACCGTCTATTCCGGAACGATCGGACGGTCGATGAATCGATCCGACGATCCTGACGTTCGTAGGTCTGTAATCGCGCGCCGAACCCGGTCGTTATTACAGCCATAGCGATGTAATCCAGAACTGTCGAACGGGCAGTGGTCGGCCGTTCGGTCACATTTCGTTCTCGAGAGGGGAACAACAGCTGGTGCATCGGTCGCCGGAATGTTTAAGTGGCCGAGTCGAGTGTCAACGGGGGGAGGCCTTGCATTCCGGAGTATCCGGAACGCGTATCCCCCATACGCATCGCTGTCACCAGGCGAGGGCCTCCGCCGTCGTCGTTCCCGCCCGGGCCGGGGTCTGCGTGCCGGTCGGACGTCGGTGATCGCCGCCCCGGGCCCGGCGGAGCGCCGCGTCGCTTCCCCGTAGATTTATATTTGGTGGTAGACACGGTTCGGGTATGACACTGACAGCAGACGAGATCCGTGAGCACTTGCGTGGCGTCGCGGTCGGGTTGCTCACGCCGTTCGACGAGGGGGGTTCGATCAGACACGACGCGCTCGCGGCGAACGCCCGGGAGCTCTACGACGCGGGGGTCCGGACCTTCCTGGCGGCGGCCAACATCAGCGAGTACCACTCGCTCTCGAACGAGGAGCGGGTCGCAGTCGCCGAGACGAGCGTCGAGGCGCTGCCGGCGGACGCCTGTGTCCTCGCCGGCGTCGGGGGGCCGACCGCCGAGGCGTGCGAACTCGCCCGGAGCCACGAGCGCGCCGGCGTCGACGCGATGATGGTCATGCCGCCCGACCACACGTACGTCCACGAGCGCGGACTGCTGGACTACTACCGCGAACTCGCGGCCGCGACCGACCGGCCGCTCTCGCCGTACGTGCGGGGGTTCGACCCCTCGGTGGCGTTTCTCACCGACCTCACCCGGGTCGATGGCGTCGTCGGGGTCAAGTACGCCATCGAGGACCCGGTGAAACTCGGGGCGGCGACCGACGCGGGGGCCGACGACGTCGTCTGGGTCGACGGCCTGGCCGAACCGTACGCCGTCTCCTTCTGGGCCGAGGGCGCAGAGGGGTTCTCCGCCGGGGTCAGCAACTTCCGGCCGGAGGTGGGGCTGGCGCTGTACGACGCCCTCGCGGCGGGCGAGTGGGAACGGGCCCGCGCACTCCGGAACGCCTGTCTCCCCTTCCAGCGGTTCCGCGGCGAGACCGGGACGGACAACGAGGTCCCGGGTGCCGTCAGCGTGCCGGCGGTCAAGCAGGGGCTCGAACTCGCGGGGCTCGCCGGCGGCGCGGTCCGCGAACCGCTCCGACCGCTCTCTGCCGAGGAACGCGGCCGGGTCGAGGACCTGTACGACCGACTCGACGACGACATCGACCGCCTCGTCTGAGCGGGCCCGGCGGCGTCGATACCGGTGTGACCAGTCCATTTATGCGGTGGCTCCGAGTAGCCGGGGCCGGATGAAGATAGCAGCTATCGACGCCTACGCACTGTCCTCACCGATAGACCCGCCACAGGAACGACCGTTCCACGGCGGTGTCCGAACGCTCCACAAGCGCGATTTCGTCCTCGTGGTCGTGGACACCGCCGACGGGGAGCGCGGGTTCGCCCCCGCCGGCGCCAGCAGTTCGGCCATGCGCGAGTTCTTCGAGGGGGCCTCCCAGCGGACGTTCGCCGAGACCATCGAGACGGAGATCGGCCCGGCACTCGAAGGGGTCGAACTCGACGACCCGGCCGACGTCCACGAGGTCGACCTCGACGCGTCGGTCTCGGGGATCGTCGAGTCACAGGCGCTCTCGACGATCGACGTGGCGCTCCACGACGTCGCGGGCAAACGACGGGGACAACCGGTCTACGAACTCCTCCGTCCCGACGACTACGAACCGACGACGCACCTCCCGCTGTACGCCAGCGCGGGGATGTACATGGAACCCGAGGGGTACGCCGAGCAGGCCGCACTGGTCGAGGAGTGTGGCTTCGTGGGGTACAAGTACCGACCGGGTATCGGTCCCGAGGCGGACGTCGAGACGGCCCGCCTGCTGGACGAGGCCGTCTCGGAGACCGAACTGATGTCGGACGCCCACACCTGGTGGAAACTGGAAGAGCCCTACACGGACGCCGAGCGCGACGCCGTCGTCGACGCCTACGCCGACCACGACTTCTACTGGCTGGAAGAGCCCGTGGGACCGGACGACTACGACGGCTACCGGGCGCTGGCCGAGGGGTCTGCGGTCCCGCTCGCGGGCGGCGAGAGCGAGGAGTCGCCCGAGGGGCTCCAGGCGCTCGGTGAGACCGGTGCGGTCGACTTCCTGCAGGGTGACGTCCGCCACCACCGCGGGTTCACTGGGTGCCGGGACGCGGCCGAGTGGTGCCATGGTCGGGAGGTCGCCTTCGTCCCGCACAACTTCGGGACGTGGCTCGGACTGGTCGCCAACGCGCACCTCGTCGCGGCTTCGCCCGGGGCCGAACTCGTCGAGTACCCCGTCTTCGAGGACGACCCCGTCCTGCGTGCGTCGGGCGACCCCGGGATGTACCCGTTCGACCTGGCGTTCGATATCCTCGAGGGCACGCCCGACGTCGCGGACGGCCACCTCGCCGTGCCCGACGGTCCCGGACTCGGGATCGACGTGGACCTGGACGTCGTCGACGAGTACCCGTTTCAGGAGGGTCCGTGGACGACCTTCGAGTACGACGACTGACTCGAGGCGGTGATGGTCCCGGTCGATCCCGTGTTCGTGGGCCGAATTGGGTGTCTTTTTGCGAAACATTTATATCGATCGCACCACCCGACCAACACGGATCAATCCATGACGGACAAAGAGGAACTTTTGGGAATGTCCCGTCGGCGGTACGCACAGCTTCTGGGGACGTCGGCAGCGACAGTGGGACTGGCCGGCTGTTCCGGCGGCGGCGACGGTGGCGACGGCGGTGGCGATGGTGGCGGCGACGGCGGTAGCGATTCGACGCCCACCGGAACGTCGAGCAGCGGGTTCCAGACGCTCTCGATGCAGCACTGGTGGACGGGCGGCGCCGGCGGGGAAGCGATGGACCTCCTGCAGGAGGAGTTCATGAGTCGCCACTCGGACATCGAGATCCAGGACAACCCGGTGGCGGGCGGTGCCGGGCAGAACCTGCAGGCGGTCATCCGGCAGCGGGTGCTCGAGGGCGACCCGCCGAGCACCTGGCAGGACTGGCCGGGGCGCAACCTCGCCGACTACGTCGAGGCTGACGCACTCAAGGACATCACCGAACTCTTCGAGGAGGGCGGGATGTTCGACAACTACCGCGAGGGGCCGCTGCTGGCCGCCCGGGCGGGCGAAGAGGACAACCCGCCCGTCGCGGTGCCGCTGAACATCCACCGGGTCAACAACCTCTTCTACGACATCGAGAGCGTCGAGGAGGCCGGTGTCGACCCGTCCTCGCTGTCGGACCCCCGCGAGTACAACGAGATGCTCGCACAGCTCGCCGACTCCCAGGACAAGGCACCGCTGTCGGTGTCCCTGTCGGCCCCCTGGACGGCGCTCCAGCTGTGGGTGGCGAACTTCCTGGGATTCCACGGTGCCGAGGCGTACAACAGCTTCCGGGCCGGCGAGGGTGACGTCGGGATGATCGAGGAGGCCCTCGAGGCCACGAAGACCCAGCTCCAGCACGTCACAGAGGACGCCGGGTCGATCAGCAACGACACGGCACACGCCAAACTCCCGCAGGGCGAGGCCGTGACCGGGATGGAAGGCGACTGGATGGCCGGCAACCTGATCGCCGCCGAGGGCTACAACTACGACGAGCACTGGCAACACGTCGCCTGGCCGGGCTCCAGCGATATCTACAACATCAACACCGACGGCTTCCCCTATCCCAAGCCCAACCCCTCGCCGAACTCGACCGACGAGTGGATGCTCTGGGTGGGCAGCGCGGAAGCCCAGCGGATGTTCAACCCGATCAAGGGCGCGATCCCGTGCCGGTCGGACGTCGACATCAGCGAGTTCAACCCGTTCCTGCAGGACCAGTTCGACGACTACACCAGCACGACCGGCGTGCTCACCGTCACGCACGGCGACGGGGCCACGCCCCAGCAGGGCACCACCCTGAAGAACGCGATGTCGCGGTTCATCGAACAGGAGAACGTCGGCGCGACGGCACCGGCGCTGCGCGACGCGATGACGCTGTAGGCGGTCCCTTCTTCCGCCGTTCTCGGCGTGGACAGCCACTGCCGCCGGAGACCGATCGCGGCGTCGTCGGTCGGAACGACCGAAGGGTTTTTTACTGGTCTACTTGATCTGGCGGTATGGATGAGCGTGCGTAACAAGCTTCAGTCGATACTGGAACAGGGGCCGGAGGCTGGCCAGAGTCGCGAGCGCGGTGTTCTGGACAGCGACTTCGTGCGCTCGATGCCGTTCTGGGTGCCGCCGACGGTGTTGATGGGGCTGTTCGTCTACGGCGGGATCGTCTGGAACTTCGTCATCTCGCTGACCGACTTCGAGGGGCTCGTCCCGCCGGAGTACACACTCTCGAACTTCGACTTCGAGATGTACGCCCGGCTGGCCTCCGACGCGTCGTTCTGGAACGCGCTCGGGAACACGGTCATCCTGATGCTCGGGTTCACGATCCTCTGTCTGATCGTGGGGCTCGCCCTCGCGATCATCGTCGACAACCTGCTCCGGGGGCAGAACGTCTTCCGGACCCTGTTCTTGCTCCCGTTTTCCCTGTCGTTCGTCGTCACCGGTGTGTTCTGGCAGTGGATGTACAACCCGGAGTTCGGCGTCATCAGCGGCGTCCTCGGGCTCGTCGGACTCGCGTCGCTGAGTCCGAAGTGGCTGACGAACCCGCAACTGAAACTGTTCTCGGTCATGATCGCGCTGGTCTGGCAGTACAGCGGCTACGCGATGGTGATCTACCTGGCGTCGCTCCGGACGATCCCACAGGACCACTACGAGGCGGCGAAGATCGACGGCGCCGGCTTCTTCACGATGTACCGGAAGGTCATCATCCCGCAACTGAGTTCGGCCTCGGTCAGTATCTCCGTGGTGGTGATGGTGTTCGCGCTGAACGCCTTCTCCTGGCTGTTCGTCGTGTTCGGGAGCAACCCCGGCCCGTCGGCCGACATCCTCGGCGTGATGATGTACCGGACGGCGTTCCGGTCCAACCAGTGGGCCTACGGCGCCGCCATCGCGGCGGCACAGTTCGTGATGGCTGTCGGTATCATCTCACCGTACCTCTACTACCAGTACAGGCGGGGTGAGCTGTGATGACGGTGACACACACAGGTGACTCGACTCCCGGCCGACGGGGGGTGTCGCCGTGCAACTGACCGCACTGTTACAGGCTACGACGAACGCGTTCGAGCGCCTCGCGGTGTGGCGAGACCAGATGAACCGCAAACACGCCGTCGCGACCGCGCTCGCGGTCGTCCTCGGGGTCGCGTTCCTCTCGCCGCTGTGGGGCGGCCTGACGACCGCGTTCAAGACCGGGTCGGGGTTCGTCACGACGACCCCCCTGACGCCGCCCACGCCGGGTATCTTCACGTTGCAACCGTGGGGTGAGGCGTGGGCGACCATCGGCCCGTCGCTGGGTAACAGCCTCATGTTCACCGTGCCGGCGATGCTGCTCTCGGCGGTCCTGGGCAGTATCGCCGCCTACGGCCTGACGATGGTCGACTGGCGCGGCCAGGTCGCCGTCATGACGCTGTTCATCGCGGCGATCTTCTTGCCCAAGCAGGGCCTGTTGCTCCCGCTCTCGCGGTTCTGGACCGCCGTCGACCTGGCGGGTCTGCTCGAATCGATCGGCTACTTCGGATTGCCGTTCGCCCACCCGAAACATACCACGATCATCCAGCTCATCGTCACGCACGCCTGTTTCGGGATCAGTATCTGTACGCTGCTGTTCCGGGGCTACTACCTGACGATCGACGACGACATCCTCGAGGCAGCGCGTATCGACGGTGCGAGCATCTTCAGCATCTACCGAAACATCATCCTGCCGCTATCGTACCCGATGTTCATGGTGGTATTCATCTTCCAGTTCACCCAGATCTACAACGAGTTCCTCTACGCGCTGATCCTCGTCGGCGGGAGCAACCCGGACACGGGGGCGCCGGTCACGCTCGCGCTCGCGGAACTCAACAGCGGGTTCTCACAGAACTGGAACGGGCAGATGGCCGGCGCGTTCGTCACCGCCATCCCCACGCTGATCGTGTACCTGCTGTTCGGCGAACAGTTCGCCAAAGGGGTCGAATACTGAGAGGTGACAATACATGGCAAACCTACGATTCGACGACGTGACCAAGACGTTCCAGGACGGGACCGAGACGGTTCTGGCCGTGGACGAACTGAACATGGCGATCGACGACGGCGACTTCCTCGTCATCGTCGGCCCGTCGGGCTGTGGCAAGACGACGACGCTGCGGATGGTCGCCGGCCTCGAGACGATCACCGACGGCGAGATCTACCTCGACGGCAACCCGATGAGCGGAAAGAAGCCACAGGACCGCAACATCGCGATGGTGTTCCAGTCCTACGCGCTCTACCCGCACATGACCGTCCGGGAGAACATGCGCTTCGGGCTCGAACAGTCGACGGATCTGCCCGACGAGGAGATCGGTGAGCGCGTCGAGAACATCGGCGAGATGCTCGGTATCCCCGAGTTGCTCGACCGGAAACCGGGCGATCTCTCGGGGGGCCAGCAACAGCGAGTCGCGCTCGGGCGGGCGATCATCCGCGACCCCGAGGTGTTCCTGCTGGACGAACCGCTCTCCAATCTCGACGCCAAGCTCCGGGCGGAGATGCGCACGGAACTCCAGCGCCTCCAGACCGAACTCGACACCACGACGATCTACGTCACCCACGACCAGACCGAGGCGATGACCATGGGCGACCGCATCGCGATCCTCAACGACGGGGAACTCCAGCAGATCGGGACTCCCCTGGAGTGTTACTACGAACCGGAAAACCAGTTCGTCGCCGGGTTCATCGGCGAACCCTCGATGAACTTCGTCCAGTGCCGGCGCGACGGAGAGACACTCCACGCCGACTCCTTCGACTATCTCCTCTCGGCCGACACTGCAGCACATCTCGGGTCGACCTCGGAGGTGACGATGGGTATCCGACCGGAGGACATCGAGGTCGTCCCCGACGCCACCGAACCCAACGACATCCCCGTCGAGGTCGACGTCGTCGAACCGTTCGGCAAGGAAAACAACCTCTACCTGATCCCCGAAGCGCGGGAGAGCGACGAGACCATCATCGCCATCGTCGAGGGGCGGACCCGCGTCGGCGCCGGGGACCACGCCGCGATGCGCATCCCCGAGGAGCACGTCCACCTGTTCGACGGCGACAGCGGCGAGGCGCTTCGCAACGCCATCGTCGACGAAGCCGACCTCTCTCCCGTCGTCGAGCGGAGTGCAGATACCTAAGAAACACAGGTATAATGTAAAACGAACACTTCGGTGCAGGTCCGTCGTCCGGATGCGATCGACTACCAGTACTATCACTCCGTATCAGGTCCCCGAATGGCCGAAATATCTCGATACTCGTTCTGTTTTTCCGGACCCGACGTACTCGAGTTCCGAACGGGAATCAAACCGTTTCGAACGGCTTTCGACGGTTCTGGCCCCGTTTCATCGATATCACAGCCCCGGCCAGGGAAATTAGTTACATATGTTATATTCTCTGAGAAATATAGGATATCATATGTCTAGAGGTCGTCCCCTCGCCGTCGGTTCGTGTGGGGTGAGACCGGGACGTCGGCGGCGGGCGGGAGGATTTTTATTCCGTCGTCGCGTGTTGACCGAGTGTGACGACGCTGGTCGCGTGTATCGACCGTGCGGGCGACCTCGTACGGGGGGCGGAGCCACCGGTCGTCGGGCGCGAGGCGGTCGAATCTCTCGTCGTCGACGTCGGGGTGACCGACCCCGAGGACAGCCAGGTCAACTGCCTGCTGGAGGGGTTGCGCGTCGCGGGCGACCTCGGTGCGAACGACGAGGAAGCGCTGGTGGCGGTCCTCTCGGGGACCGACGACGCCATCGGCGCGGACAGAGCCATCGCTCGCCAGGTCGAGGGACTCATCGACGACTACGACCTCACCTCGGCGGTGATCGTCGTCGACAGCGCCCAGGACGAACGACTCGTCCCCATCGTCGAATCCCGACTGGCGGTCGACGCGGTCGACCGTGTCGTCGTCCGTCAGGCACGCGACATCGAGTCTACCTACTACCTGCTCAAGCAGTTCCTCGCAGACGAGGAACTCCGCAAAACGGTGCTGGTCCCGATCGGCGTCGCCCTCATCGCCTACCCCGTCCTCTGGATGGTGTCGAGTCCGGGCGTCGCGACCGGGGCCATCGTCGCGGTCGTCGGGCTCTTTCTCCTCTACAAGGGGCTCGGTGTCGACGCCTACCTCGCCGCGCTCCCGGGCCAGATCCAGGAGGCGCTGTACTCCGGACAGGTCGCGCTGGTCACGTACGTCGTCGCCGCGGGCCTGTCGCTGGTGGGAGTGTTCGCCGGCGCGATCGGCGTCTCCGACGCCGGCGACGTCAGTCCGCTCGTGCTCGGGTTGCGCTTCGCGTTCCGGAGTGTGCCCTGGCTGACCGGCGCGGCGCTCGCGGCGAGCACGGGGAGACTGCTCGACGAACTCATCCGCCGCGAGGGGCTCCGGAGCGCCTACCTCAACCTCCCCTTCGGCGCCGTCGCCGTCGGCCTCGTGGTGCGTGGGTTCTCGGGATTCCTGCTGGAGCTCACCGCCGGGTTCCGGTCGTTCAGTCTGCCATCGATGGAACTCGGCCCGCTCATGTTCGAGGGCCACACGTTCCAGCCCGGCACCCGACTCGCGCTGTTCATCGTCGCCGGCATCGTCGTGAGTCTCGTCGGCTTCCGCTTTGCCGCCTACGTCAGCAGCCGCGAGATCGAAGAGGAGTTCGCCGCGACCGAGACGACTGACTGAGACTCCGAACCGACGCGACGACACTCGCTGCCCGCCGTCGACCGCAGGGCGTATAGCCTCGCCTGCCCCTTGCTCGGGTATGACCGACGACGGGAGCGACGAGGCCGGGGACACGGGCGGGGACGCGACCGCCGACGAGGCGGGCGCCTGGGTCAGCCTCTTCTCGGGCGGCAAGGACTCCTCGTGGGCGCTCTCTCGGGCGCTCGAACGTGGCCTGCCGGTCGAACGACTCGTCACCGTCCACCCGACAGGCGACTCCTACATGTACCACGTGCCGGCGACGCGCCTCGCGGCCCTCGCTGCCGAGAGCATCGGTATCGACCTCGTGGAGGTCGAGCCCGACGATTTCGGAGCCGACGAGGTGGCCGACGCCGGTGCCCAGGGTGACGCCGAACTCGAACCGCTCGAACGTGCGCTCGAAGCGCTCGACAGAGAACTCGACGGGGGCATCGCGGGCGTCACGGCCGGCGCCGTCGAGAGCGAGTACCAGACCTCCCGTATCGAGGCCATGTGCGAGCGTCTCGACGCCGAACTGTTCGCGCCGCTGTGGCAACGGGACCCCCGCGAGCTGGCCGACGCGATGCTCGACGCCGGCTTCGAGATCCGGATCATCCGCGCCGCGGCCGGCGGCCTCGACGAGTCGTGGCTCGGGCGCACGCTCGACGCGGCGGCGCTCGACGAACTCGAAGCGCTCAACGAGCGCTACGGCGTCCACGTCCTGGGCGAGGGCGGGGAGTTCGAGACGCTGGTGACCGACGGACCGCACATGACCCGGCGGATCGAACTGGAGTACGAGACCGAATGGGACGGCTCTCGGGGGACGGTGCGGATCGAAGACGCCTGGCTGGCGTAGGGACCATTCAGCGGCCGTGAGCGAAGCGAACGGCCGTTTTTTCGCCCACGTTTTTGTTGTCGGTGTTTCCCGATCCGACTGTACCACGAGTGACTGCGCCTGTGAACGGTTGAGGGTGTGCGTGTAACAGCTGGTTCAAGAGTGGGTGGTGTGGAAGAAAACCGACGTGGAGAGGACCGCACACGACATAGTGGGTCGAAAGCCCTCGGCCGCTCGCGGTCGCTGAGCGACATATCTTCGCTCACTGCGTTCGCTCAGATAGGGCTCGCTCAGCGACTACGCGTTCGCCGCGAGCGGTCCTCGCCCTTTCGATCCACCAGAACCGCACAACACCGCAGGCCACACACCTCCCCAGCCGATTGCGGTGCTCACTCCGTTGCGCTCCTCATCCCTCGCACGGTTCCGGCTCGCGCATGAACGCGCGAGCCAGCGCGCGCCACCGCAGTGATAATCTGACAGTCCGGCTGTCTCGCTCGACTGTAGCACAGACCTCGACACGTAGGGCCGGTCGGATGCGACCGCCAGCAGCAGTCGACCCGGGTTAGTGGTCGCCCGGGATGCGGGTGTTCTCGCCGACGAGGGCGCCGTCGAGGGTGAGGGAGTCGAGGCTGGCGTTGCGGTCGACGATCGACCCGCGCACCTCGCAGTCGCGGATGGTCGTCCCGGGGAAGATGACAGATCCGTCGAGCGTGGAGTCGACGACGTGGGCGTCGCCGACGACGTGGACGTTCTCGCCCAGCTCGACGTTCTCGAGGGTAGCGTCGTCGTCGACGAGATTTCGACCGCCGAGTTGCCACGCGACAGTCTCGAGGTAGCTCTCGGGCGTGCCGATGTCGAACCAGGCCTCGTCGAACTCGAAGGCCGAGACGCGGTCGTTCGCGACGAGCCACTGGATGAACCAGCCGGGCTCGTCGGGGTTGTTGTCGTCGGCCAGGTACTCCTCGAAGCGGACGGCCGAGGCGGGGAAAGCGTAACAGGCGATCGAGACCAGCGTCGTGTCCGGGTCGTCCGGTTTCTCGCGCATCTCGGTGACGTGGCCGTCCGCGTCGAGACTGACGGTCCCGTAGGCGGAGGCGAGTTCGGTCGACCCGACGTCGTAGGCGGCGATCGTCGGGTCGCCGGTCGCCTCGAAGCGGTCGACGAACTCGCTCATCTCGAAGCTGATGACGTTGTCGCCGGCGACGACGAGCAGGTCTTCGCCCTCGATGCCCTCGCGCTCGACGAGCTGGGCGAGCGCGCCGACGACGCCGAACTTCTCGTCCTCGTCGGCGGTGTCCTCGACGCTCAACTGGACTTTCTCGTAGCCGCTGTCGGCGACGTGGGACCTGAACTCGTCGGCGAACCGTTCGTTCGTGCTGATGTACGTGGTGCCGATGCGGTCGTCGTCCTCGAGCTGGCCGAGGATCCGGTCGATGACCGTCGTCTCCCCGATGGGGAGGAGCATCTTCGGCCGGTTGCGCGTGATAGGCCAGAGCCGCGTCGCATACCCACCCGCGAGTACCACTGCTTCCATATCTACCCGTGCACCATCTGTGGGTAAGTCGTTTTTCATTGGTCTGTCGAGAGACCCGTGAGAAGGGTTTTGTCACCGCTCGCCCTACGACCGGTATGCGCGAGGCGAGCGAGACGACGCGCCGGCGCATCACCGACCGACTGCGCGACCAGCCGATGGCGGCCAGCGCGCTCGCCCGGGAGTTCGACGTCCGCACCGACGCGGCTTTAGACCACGTCCGTCACATCGCCCGCTCGGTCGAACCCACCGACGAGACACTGCTCGTCGCCCCGCCCGAGTGTGAGACCTGCGGCTTCGACGGCTTCGACGACCCCGTCAACCGGCCGACGCGCTGTCCCGAGTGCAAGAGCGAAGCGGTCGCCGAACCCGCGTTCACGATCGAGTGAACGACGATCGCCAAATGACGGCATCTCTCTTCCAGGTGGCGGCAGAAGACCGGATCTTGGGATCCGAAATTTCCTAATACCGTCAGCTGTAACGAGAGATCGATGTCCGATAGCGACGAACCATCTGATTCCGTCTCCACGACAGTCGAATTGAGTGGGACGTACGACGACGTCGTCGACATCCTCGGCGTCGAGGGGACGGACTACCCCGAACTGTCCGTCGTCACCGACGACCTGGCCGCAGTCCTCGACGTCGTCGCCAGAACCGGCGGCGCGACCAAGAGCCGCATCGCCGAGGAGTCCCCGACCGACGCCGACTTCGACGCCGAGGCCGTCATCCACGCGCTCCGCGTCCTCGAACGTCACGATCTCGTCACGCTCGACGGGAACACCTGGAAGCCCGGATCGGCGCTCTCGAGCGGGTGATCCGTTCTTCCGGCGATACGGCGGTCGCCTCGAGATCTGGTCACAGAATGACGTTCGAATCCGACGAGAGGTCGCCGTCGTCGTCGACGGGGCCGCGGCCGGTGTAGGCGTAGGCGTCGTCGTCGAGGTAGACGGTGCCGTCGTCGACCCGGACGCCGACCTCGGTGAGGAACGCGCCCTCGCAGGGGCCGTAGGTACACTCGCCGGTGTCGATCTCGAACATCGCGCCGTGGTTGGCACAGAGGACCTCGCCGTCGCGGACCGGCGCGCCCGACCCCTTGTCCAGCGGGATGTGGGTCATGTGCTGGCAGACGTTGAGCCAGCAGGCGACGTCGTCGGTGGGGTCGCCCGCGTCGTCGGCGAGTCGGAGGAGGATGGCCTCGCGTTCGTCGGCGTCGTCGCCGGGCCGGCCGTCGTCGTCGCGCGGGGAGAGGCGAACGAGCAGCGTGTCGTCGGTCGCCACCTCGGAGAGGTCGGCGACGGGACCGTTCTCTGTGCTCATGCGTTTCGGTTCGGCCGGCGTCGTTTCAACGCCACGATTCCCCGCAGTACTGCCACCGGGAGTATTGCCCCCGAGGACGGACTCACCGCAGGTCTCGCGCGAGGAGGAGAGCTTCGTCGGCGAGGGCGACGACTGCGTATCCGACCGCGAGCGTGGGCAGGCCGCTGGCGAGGAACGCGCCGGTCGCCACCCCGAACGCGAGCAGTTCCGCGAGGAGTCGCCACGGGTCGGGGAGCCGTCGCGGGGCCTTCGGGGAGACGAACGCGCCCCAGGCGACCGCGAGCGCCAGTGCTCCCGCCGCACCGACGCCGAGACCGGCGAGCCCCGGTCGGGTCACGGCTCCCCAGTACCCGACGGCCGCGAGCGCACCGAGTTCGAGCAGGAAGCGGACCCCGACGGCGACAGCCTCCAGTGGAGTTTCGGGGGACTCGGCCATGCGCGGTCGTTCGTCCGCTATCGGGAAAGCACTCCCGGCGAGGGAACGCTCCGCCCACGAGGAACGCTTAGGGTCGGGCGCGAACAACACGCGGGCGATGGCCGACCTCCTGGTCTACGGGTCGTACGGGTACACGGGTCGACTGGTCGCCCGGGCGGCCGTCGAGCGGGGACTGCACGTCGTTGTCGCCGGGCGCGACCGTCCCGCCGTCGAGAACCAGGCACTCCGACTCGACTGTGAGGAGCGGGTCGTCGGCCTCGACGACCCGCGCGTCCTCGATCTGGCTCTGGAGTCGGCCCCGGTCGTCTGCAACTGCGCCGGCCCCTTCGTCGACACCTACCGGCCGCTGGTCGAGGCGTGCCTGCGGACCGGCACCCACTACTTAGACGTCACCGGGGAGGTCGCGGTGTTCGAGGCGCTCGCGGCGGCCGACCAGCGGGCCAGGGACGCGGGTGTCATGCTGCTCCCGGGCGTGGGCTTCGACGTCGTGCCCACGGACTGTCTGGCCGCCCACCTCGCCGACCGACTGCCCGACGGCCGGCGTCTCGCACTCGGGTTCGAGGTCCACGGCGGACTCTCCCCCGGGACGGCGAAGACGGCCCTCCGGGGGGTCGGTGAGGGCAGCGCCGTTCGGCGCGACGGGCGGATCGAACGGGTGCCCCCCGGGGCCGACACGCGCCGGATCGACTTCGGCGACGGCGAGCGACTCGGGGTCGCTATCCCGTGGGGCGACGTCTCGACCGCCTTCCACACGACCGGGATTCCCGACGTCACGGTCTATACGGCGGCGAGTCCGTGGGCGGTGCGAGCGCTCCGGGTCGCCGACCTGCTGGGTCCCGTCGTGCGCGCCGGTCCCGTTCGGGCGGCGCTCGAATCACTCGTCGAGTGGCACGTCGACGGTCCCGACGAGCGGGCGCGCGAGACGGGACGGAGCTACGTCTGGGGCGAGGTCGAGACCGACGCGGGCGAGCGAGCCGTCTCGCGTCTGCGCTGTCCGGAGACCTATCAGCTGACGAGACGAACGGCAGTGGAAGTCGCGACGCGGGCGATCGCGGGGAACGCGCCCGCCGGGTTCCGGACCCCCGCCGGGGCGTACGGTCCGGACCTTGTCACGGACGTCGAGGGCGTCGAGCGGACGGACGAACCGGTCGACGCTCGCGGGGCCGATTCGGGGTAGTGCCATTCGGGACGCGGGACGGGGGTGGGACGCGCTCGTCCTCACCCGCAGTGGCCGCGATCGACGCGTTGCTCGTCCTCACCCGTAGTGCTCGCGCTCGACGCGCTCGTCGAACAGGCACGCGAGCAGTTTCGTCATCGGTCCCTGTCCGAGGGCCAGGCCGTCGACGCTCGCTATCGGACGGATCTCCCACGTCGAGTTGGTGAGAAACGCCTCGTCGGCCGACCGGAGGTCGTCGACGCCGAAGCGACCCTGTTCGACCGGGAACCCCTCCTCGGCGGCGAGGCTCAGGACGACCGAGCGCGTCACGCCCGGGAGGACGGGCAGATCCGTCGTCGGCGTCTTCAGGGTCCCGCCGTCGACGAAAAACAGGTTGCTCGCCGCGCCCGACCCCAGGTAGCCCTCGGGCGTGCGCATCACTGCCTCGTCGGCAGTCACACCGTCCCTGGCCGCCCGCTGGAGTTCCAGACGCGCCAGGATACCGGAGAGGTAGTTGTGGGTCTTGCCGTCGGCGGGCAGGGCCGCGTCGGCCGGCCGGCGCGTCCGCACGCTCTGGACGGTCGCCGGGCCGTCCCAGACGGACTCGCCCTCGACGCCGCCCCGCGGGAGGTCGGCGACGTAGACCACGACCGTCGGGTCGACGTCGGGGTCGGGTGTGAGCGTTCCGGGCTGGGCCCCTCGCGTCACTGACACCTTCAGGTAGGCGTCAGCGAGGTCGTTGGCGGCGAGCGTCTCGTCGACACGCTCGCGGAGGTCCCCGGGGACGGCGTCGGCCAGGCCGAGACGCTCGGCGACGCGGCCGAGGCGCTCGCGGTGGTCGCGCCACTCGAAGGGCTCGCCGCCGTAGACGCGAAGCGTCTCGAAGACGCCGTCGCCGTACATGAATCCCCGGTCCCTGACCGAGACGGTCGCTGCCGACTCGGGGACGAGGGTGCCGTCGACGTGGAACAGTCGCTCGTCGTTTCTGTCTTCCTCTGATTCCCGTCCGGTGTCGCTCACAGCTCGCCCTCCAGGGCCAGTCGTGTGAAGGTCGCTATCAGCTCCTTGCCGTGGTCGGTGAGGATGCTCTCGGGGTGGAACTGGACGCCGACGTGGGGTCGCTCGCGGTGGCGCACACCCATCACGACGCCCGCCTCGTCGTCGGTGTGGGCAGACTCTTCGAGCACGTCGGGCAGGTCGTCGCGCTCGACGGCCAGCGAGTGGTACCGCCCGACCTGAAAGCCGTTCGGCAGGCCGGCGAAGACCCCCTTCCCGTCGTGGTCGATGGGCGAGAACTTCCCGTGGACGACCGCCTCGGCGTGACCGACGGGTGCGCCCGCCGCGGCACACAGCGCCTGGTGACCCAGACAGACCCCGAGCGTCGGGTAGTCGAGGTCGGCGAATATCGGCATCGAGACGCCCGCCTCCTGTGGCGTGCCGGGGCCGGGCGAGACGACGATGGCGTCCGGGTCGACCTCCCGGATGGTGGCGATGTCGACGGCGTCGTTTCGGCGGACGACCACGCGGCCGTCCGCGACGCCGGGGAGCCACCCCTCCGTCGTGACCACTTCGCCGACGTACTGGACGAGGTTGTAGGCAAAGGAGTCGTAGTTGTCGACGACGAGGACGGTCGGCCCGGGCGGGTCGTCGTCCGCCCCCACCGGGCGTCCCGCGGCTCGCTCCCCGGTCACGACTCGTCACTCCCGGACTCTTCGACGGTGAACGCCGCTCGCTCGCCCAGCGCCTCGTCGACGGCGGTGACCAGCGCCCGGCCCTTGTCCAGAGTCTCCTCGTACTCGCGGTCGGGCACCGAGTCGTGGACGATGCCGGCACCGACGCGCAGGTGGTACTCCTCGCCGTGGCGAACCAGCGTCCGGATGACGATGTTCAGCGTCGCCCGTCCGTCGAAGCCGAAGACGGCCATGCTCCCGGTGTAGGGGCCTCGCCGGGTGGTCTCGACCTCGTCGATGATCTCCATCGTCCGGGGTTTCGGTGCGCCGGTGATCGTCCCGCCGGGGAAGACGGCCGCGACCGCATCGCCGAGGTCGTAGTCGTCGTGCAGACGCCCCTCGACGAGCGAGACGAGGTGCATCACCTCCGAGTAGCGGTCGACGCGGCGGTACTCGCTGACCTCGACGCTCCCGTATTCGCTCACTTTCCCGAGGTCGTTCCGCTCGAGGTCGACCAGCATCGCGTGTTCGGCCCGCTCTTTCTCGTCGTCGAGCATGTCCGCCTCGAAGAACTCGTCCTCGGCGTCGGTGTCGCCCCGTGGTCGGGTCCCGGCGATCGGTTCCGTGACGAGGCGGTCCTCGTCTCCCGATCCCCCGCCCCCCTCGGGCTCGCGGTGGAGGAGGAGTTCGGGGCTCGCGCTCACCAGATCGACGCCGGGGAACTCCAGCAACCCGGAGTAGGGCGCGGGGTTGACCTCACGGAGCGCGGCGAACGCCTCGACGGGGTGGACGGCCGCCGGCGCGCGCAATCGCTGTGAGACGTTGGCCTGGAAGGTGTCGCCGTCGCGGATGTACTCCTTGACGCGACGGACTCGGTCGGCGAAGGCCGCCCGGCCGCAGTCGCTCTCGAAGCGCGCCTCGTCGACGTCGACCGGTGGGTCCGTCACTCCGGGGTCGCCCTCGAGTGCGCGCCGGGCGAGTGCGAGCGCCCGGTCGCGACCGGCCTCGTAGGCGCTCGCGGCGTCGGTGTACGCCTCGAGTCCCGGAGAGGCGGTCACGCGCAGTGTGGTCGTCCCCTCGCGGGGTTCCGTCCAGGCGGCGACGCAGTCGTAGACGCCGACCTGGAGTCGAGGCAGGTCGCGGTCGCGGGTGGCGTGGTCGGGCAGATCCTCGAGTTCGCGGGCGATGTCGTAAGAGAGCCAGCCGACCGCACCACAGGGGTAGGGCACCTCGCAGTCGCCCCGTACCAGCGTCTCGCGGTCGAGTCGGTCGACAAGGGCGGTGAGCGCCGACCCGTCGTCGGGGCCGACGGTCAGGCGGTCGACGGTGTCGACGGCGAAGTACCCCCAGCCGTCCTGCCCGCCGGTGGTCTCGAGATAGAACCCGCCCCGCCCGTCGCGGGCGCGGCGGTAGGCGTCGAACGGGTCGGCGACCTCGACGCGAACTTCGACCGGGACTCGCGCGCCGGGGACGGCGTCGCTCGCCGTCGCCTCGAAAGCCGCCCGGTCGGTCACCACCCGCGGTTCCATTGATGATACCATCACACGGGGCGACTAACGGTTTTGCGGTCGGCGCCGTTCGTCGTCGACACGGTTGCCACGATCGACAGCTGCCGCCCGGCGGGTCGGTGCTCGCTGGAAAACCAGTCCCAGTCGACCGCGCCGGTCGGTCAGCGCGCTTCTGCCTGTTCGATCCAGTTCGCGATGCGACCCTCGCCGAGGCCAGTCTGGTCGGCGACCTCCGCCGCGTCGGCCGCCGCCAGCGCAGCGACGTCTTCGACCCCCGCGTCTCGCAACCGGTCGGCGTAGGCGGGGCCGATACCCTTGATCTCCTCGAGGTCGACGCCTGCTCCCGCGGCCGTCTCGGTCGCCGCCGCGTCGTCGTCAGCGTCGGTTTCGGTGTGGTCGTCGGTTGCGTCGACCGCGTGGTCGGTGTCGGTCTCCCCGGCATCCGCGTCGTCACTCGTGGCGTCCCCGGACACCTCGGCGGGCTCGACGTCGGCTGACGTCCCCGTTCCGTCGGTGTCGGTGCCTTTGACGGCGTCCTCGGAACTGGTGTCCGGTTCGTGTTCGACGGTCACGTCGACGTCCTCGGCGTCGTCGCCGGGGTCGCCGACCGTCTGTGCGCCTTCGACCTGTGCGTCGCCGTCGGCCTCGGAGACGGGAGTCGGCCCGGGATCGTCCCGCTGGTCGCTCGTCCCCCTGTCCGGCGTGGACGACGGGCTCGACGGTGCCGACGTCGAAGACCCCAGTCCGAGCGCCGACTTGATGCGCTCTATGAGTCCCATACGAACACCTCGAACGCGTAGCACTTTAACTTACAGGCGAGACCGCAGCGCCTCGTCCATCGCGTCCACCGGGGCGTCGCGCCCGGTCCAGCGCTCGAACGCGGCGGTCCCCTGGTGGAGCAACATCGCCGCCCCGTCGACGGTAGTCGCGCCCACCGCCGCGGCGTCCCGGAGCAGTCGCGTCTCCAGCGGCCGGTAGACCGCGTCGAGTACGCCCAGGTCGCCGTGGAGTGCCTCCGCGGGGACCGGCGTCGCGTCTTCTTCCATCCCGACGCTCGTCGCGTTGACCAGCACGTCCGCGTCGGCGAGCACCGAGTCGAGTTCCTCGAGGCCGTGGCCGGTCGCGTCCGGGCGGTCGCCGGCAGTGGTGTCGGCCGCCATATCCCCGCGTTCGCCGCGAACGTCCGCCGCGAGGTCGTGAGCCTTCGACTCGGTGCGGTTGGCGACTCGCACCGCCATCCCCTCGTCGGCGAGCGCGAAGGCCACCGCCCGACCCGCTCCGCCGGCGCCGACGACGACCGCCGTTCCCGAGAGCGAGACGCCGCCCTCCCGGAGCGCCCGGACGGCACCGGCGGCGTCGGTGTTGTGGCCGGTCGGATGTTCACCGGAGAAGTCGACGGTGTTGACCGCGCCGATCCGCGCGGCCAGCGAGTCGGGTTCGACCGCCGTCAGTACGTCCTGTTTGAACGGGATGGTGACGTTGAGCCCGGCGACGCCCAGCGCCGCCGCGCCCTCGATAGCGGCGGCCCCACCCTCGTTCGGCGGTTCGAACGTGACGTACCGTGCGTCGATGCCGGCGGCCTCGTAGCCGGCCTCGTGCATCGGTGGGGACAGCGAGTGTCCCACCGGGTTGCCGATGAGTCCGTAGACGTCCATACCGGCCCCAGCGGGGCCGTCGGGATAACGGATACGTTCCGCAGCTGCCTCGCCGGGGGACCGAGGCTCGTTCCAGCTCGCCGGTGGACGGTCGCCGCCCCCACGCAAGGGAGGTTTCGCAACTGTTTCATACGGACACTATGTGGATCGGGACAGTGAGTCGACTCAGTCATCCGCTGGTGCAGGTGGCTGGCGCGCTGGCGCTGACGGCCGGGTGGGTCGCGGTCGTCCTGACTGGAACCGAACTGGGGACGGTCCCGACGGTGGCTGTCAGTGGCATCGCGGTCCTCGGAGCCTCCTTTCTCCTGGCGTGGGGTGCCGAGACGGCCGAGAAAGACGTCCCACGGGCCTTCGCCATCGCGGTGCTGGCGGTGCTTGCGGTCGCGCCGGAGTACGCCGTCGACGCCCTCTACGCGTGGAACGCCGGCGCAGGCGGCGCGACGACAGAGGCCTGCCGGGCGCTCGCGCCAGAGGTCGTCGAAGCCCAGGCGACGCCGCTGGCCGAGGCCTGCCACGACGCCAACCTCGCGATCGCGAACATGACCGGCGCCAACCGCATCCTCATCGGCATCGGGTGGGCCGGCATCGCCGTGTTCACCGTCTGGCGCGCCGCACAGACCGCCGACCCCGCCGTGCGCTCGCGCGAGGGCTTTCTCGCCGACGCCGTCACGCTCGACAACGCCATCGCCACCGAAGTAGCCTTCCTGTTCATGGCGACCGCGTGGGCCTTCTTCGTGCCGCTGGGTGGCGGTATCGACATCCTCGACACGGCCATACTGGTCGGCATCTACGTCACCTACATCGCCATCATCATCCGGGGCGACGTCGACGCCGAGGAAGAACACGTCGGCGTTCCTCACTACTTCCAGCAGTGGTCGCTTCCGTGGCGACCGCTGGTCGTCCTGGCCCTCTTTGGCTACTCCGGGACGATGATCTTCACCGCCGTCGAACCGTTCGCCCACGGCCTCGAGGTCATCGGCGTCGAGAACGGCATCCCCGAGTTCTTCATGATCCAGTGGATCGCACCGCTGGCCAGCGAGTCACCGGAACTCATCGTCGTCGTCGTCCTCGTGAACAAGGCCCGTTCGACGGCCGGGTTCAACGCGCTCATCTCCTCGAAGCTCAATCAGTGGACGCTGCTCATCGGGACGCTCTCGGTCGTGTTCTCGCTGTCGCTGGGCCAGTACGGCGTCCTGCCGTTCGACGGGAAACAGGCCGCCGAGATCTGGATCACCGCCGCGCAGTCCTACTTCGCGCTGGCGGTGCTGGTCAACCTCGAGATCAGCGTCCGCGAGTCGCTGGCCATCTTCGTCCTGTTCATCTCCCAGGTCCTCGTCGAGTTCGCGCTCATCCGCGACTACATCACCCTGCCGCTGGCGAACCCGACACGGGACGTGTTGCTGATCTACGCGGCCGTCTACGTCGTTATCGGTACTGCACTGTTCGTCGTCCGGCGCGACGCGCTCAAGCACATGCTCGGCCTCGCCGCCGACGCCGGCCGGACCGCCGTCGGGCGCGATCCCGTTCATCCGGACTTCGGTGACTGATGCTCGCGATCGTCGTCTCCCGCGCCGACGCCGCGTCCGAACACGTCGGCGAGCACCTGCTCGACCTGGCCGACTGGACCGAACACACCGACGCGACTCGCTCCGACGCCGCGGGCGGCGGGACTGTGTACCGACTCGGTGGCTCCGACGGTACGTGGGAGAGCACTGCTCCAGTCGAACTCCGCGAGTTCGACGCGCTCCACCTCGAGACCGAGGGGATCGCCGGGTCGTTCGGGACGGTCGAGGGCGGTCCCGTTCTGGACCCGACGCTGCTCGTCTTCGCCTCGCGTCACGCCGGCGAGACGGACGCCCTGTTGACCGCCCACCACACCGGCAACTTCGGGACCGCGGAGTTCGGCGGTGACGACTGCGCCGTCGCGCGAGCCTGCCCCGGTGCGCATCGTCGCGTCCTCGGCGCGCTCGCCGAGCACGCACCATCGGAGTACGAGGTCGGGATGGAGTGTACCCACCACGGCCCCACCGACGTCGGTGTCCCGTCGATGTTCGTCGAACTGGGCAGCGGTCCCGACCAGTGGGACGACCCCGGGGGCGCACGCGCCGTCGCCCGGGCCATCCTCGACCTGCGCGGTGTCGACGCGGATCTGCCCGTCGACGGGACGAGGGTCGGGGGCGACGAGACGGACGCCGACCGGCGTCACCTCGTGGGGATCGGCGGGGGCCACTACGCGCCCAGGTTCGAGCGGGTCGCCAGAGAGACCGACTGGGCGGTCGGCCACGTCGCGGCCGACTGGTGTCTCGACGACCTGGGTGACCCCGAGAGCGAGGCGGCGCGCAGCGTTCTGAACGCGACGTTCGAAGCGAGCGCCGCGACGCGAGCGCTCGTCGAGGGCGACCACCCCGCGGTCGAACGCGCCGTCGAAGACCTGGGCTACCGCGTCGTCCGCGAGACGTGGGTGCGCGAGACCACCGGCGTTCCGCTGGCACTCGTCGCGACGCTGGAGGACGCCCTCGGCCCGGTCGGTGACGGGATACGCTTTGGCGACCCGGCCCGCGGCGCGGACGCGCCCGTGGAACTCGGGGTGGCCGACCTCGTCGTCGCTCCACTCCCGACAGAGCTCCTCACCGAGGCTCAGGGGATCGACGCGGCGGCGGCCCGCGGAGCGGTCGAGGACACCGCGCTCGCCTTCGACACGACGGACAACGGTGCTCGTGCGGCAGGAGAGGCAGCCTTCGCTGCCCCCGAAGACCGCGAGCGACTGGTCGACGCACTCGCCGACGTGCTGGCCCGCGAGTACGAGGTCGAGCGGACCGACGACGTCGTCGTCGTCCGCGAGGAGGCATTCGACCCCGAGCGCGCGCGGACGCTCGGGATCCCCGAGGGCCCCGCCTTCGGCAAACTCTCGGCGGGGCAGTCCGTCGAGGTCGACGGCGAGACCATCGACCCCGAGACGGTCCACGTCGAACGCGAGCGACGTCTCCCCACGGAGGAGTGACCTCGGGCGTCCGGCTCGCCCGGGGGACCGCACCCGCCCCGCCGGACCAGACCGCAGGACGGGGACGGTTTCGAGTCGAGATCGGACCGAACGCGTCGATCACGCCGGAGGGCGGCGAATCCGCCCGTTCAGGCCGCGGAACCCGTCAGACGACCGTCAGACATCGGGAGAAGCTTAATTACCGTCGGGAGTAAAACGAGCTTTTAAATTATGGATTCGATAATCGACGACGCGATCGACGAGGCCGAGGCGGAACCGGCCCAGGAGCCTCGAGGCACCCAGGATTCGGGGGGCGCGAGCACGGAGGAGATGTCGACGTCGGGGCAGATGACCGACGAGGAACTCGCGGACGTCGTCAAGGATCTGGAGACGAAAATCACCGTCGTCGGCTGTGGGGGCGCCGGCGGCAACACCGTCACGCGGATGACCGAAGAGGGGATCCACGGCGCGAAACTGGTCGCGGCCAACACCGACGCCCAGCACCTCGCCGACGAGGTCGCCGCCGACACGAAGATCCTGATCGGCAAGAAACGAACCGGCGGACGCGGCGCGGGGTCGGTCCCGAAGATCGGCGAGGAGGCGGCACAGGAGAACATCGAGGACATCCAGCAGTCCATCGACGGTTCGGACATGGTGTTCGTCACGGCGGGACTCGGCGGCGGGACCGGGACCGGTGCCGCGCCGGTCGTCGCCCAGGCCGCTCAGGAGGCGGGCGCACTCACGATCTCTATCGTCACCATCCCGTTCACCGCAGAGGGCGAGCGCCGGCGGGCCAACGCCGACGCCGGCCTCGAACGTCTGCGCGCCGTCTCCGACACCGTGATCGTCGTCCCGAACGACCGCCTGCTGGACTACGCGCCGTCGATGCCCCTGCAGGACGCGTTCAAGATCTGCGACCGAGTCCTGATGCGCTCGGTCAAGGGTATGACCGAACTGATCACCAAGCCCGGCCTCGTCAACGTCGACTTCGCCGACGTCCGAACGATCATGGAGAACGGTGGCGTCGCCATGATCGGTCTCGGCGAGAGCGACTCGGAGAACAAGGCTCAGGACTCCATCCGTTCCGCGTTGCGGTCGCCGCTGCTCGACGTGGAGTTCGACGGCGCGAACAGTGCGCTCGTCAACGTCGTCGGTGGTCCCGACATGTCTATCGAGGAGGCGGAGGGCGTCGTCGAGGAGATCTACGACCGCATCGACCCCGACGCGCGCATCATCTGGGGCGCGAGCGTCAACCAGGAGTTCGAGGGCAAGATGGAGACGATGATCGTCGTGACCGGTGTCGAGTCACCCCAGATCTACGGGAAGAGCGAGGCCGAGGAGGAGCGCGAGTCCCGGCAGATGGGTGACGATATCGACTACGTGGAGTAGTGAGGTCGCGACCGCCTGTCGAGTCCGCCGGCCCCAGAGCGAACCGTTTTACCGCCACTCGACCCACGATAGGGATACATGGACGTCTGGCAGCGCCGGACCGTCGGCTATCTCGTCGGACTCTTCGGGTTGATGGGCGTGTTCACCGTCGGGTACAACTGGGCGCTCCGGGTCTTCGAGGGGCGTACCCAGCCGCTGTACCTGAGCCTCCAGCACGTCGTCGAGACGTTCACGGCGACGGGCTACGGGTCACAGGCGCCGTGGTCGACCCCGGAGATGAACCTCTTCGTTGTCGTGATGGACCTCATCGGCGTCCTCTCGGTGTTCCTTGCGCTTCCGGTCCTGCTCTTTCCCCTCTTCGAGGAGGCGCTCTCGACGACGGTGCCGACGAGCGTCGACGACCTGGCCGATCACGTCGTCATCTGTACGATCACCCCCCGTGGCGGGACGCTCGTCACCGAACTCGACTCCAGGGAGGTTCCATACGTCGTCGTCGAACCCGACCGCGAGACCGCGACGGAGGCCTACGAGGACGGCCTCGACGTGATCCACGCGGACCCCCAGTCCGTCGAGGGACTCCGGGGCGCGAACGTCTCGCAAGCGCGGGCGGTTGTCGCCGACGCCAGCGACGACGTCAACACGAGTATCGTCCTCACGGCCAAGGAAGTCGCCGAGGACGTCCGGACGATAAGCGTCGTCAACGACCCCGACCGCACCCGCTATCACGAACTGGCAGGGGCCGACGAGGTGCTCTCGCCCCGCTCGCTGCTGGGCGAGGGACTCGCGACCAAGGTCACCACGGGCGTCTCGACGGACCTGGGCGACGTCATCGAGGTCGGCGAGGACTTCGAGATCGCCGAGTTCCCCATCCACCGCGGGAGCGACCTCGTCGGGCGCACTATCTCCGAGAGCGGGATCCGCGAGGACACGGGTGCCAACGTCATCGGCGCGTGGTTCCAGGGTCGGTTCGAGGGCCCGCCCTCGCCGGACGAACCGCTGGACGGCGGCACAGTCTTGCTGGCGACCGGCCGCGACGACCAGCTGGAGCGTCTGCGCGAGTTGACCCTGGCCGAGCGGCGCGCGCCCGGGCGGGGCCAGACGGTCGTCGCCGGCTACGGCGAGGTGGGCAAGCGCGCGACGGAGGCGCTCTCGGCGGCGGGGATCGCCCACACCGTGATGGACCGCGAGGAACTGCCGGGCGTCGACGTCGTCGGCGACGCGACCGAACCCGACGACCTGCGCCGGGCGGGGATCGAGGAGGCTCGAACGGTACTACTCGCCCTGCCCGACGACACGCTCACCGAGGTGGCGACGCTGGTCGCGCGCGAGGCCAATCCCGACGTGGAGATCGTCGCCCGCGCCGAGGCGACCGAGAACGTCGGCAAGACGTACCGCGCGGGGGCCGACTACGTCCTCTCGCTGGCGACGGTCAGCGGGCGCATCCTCGCCTCGACCATCCTGGAGGAGACGGTCATGTCCCCCGACACCCAGGTCGAGGTCGTCCGCACCGAGGCCCCGGGACTCGTCGGGAGTACGCTCGCCGGTGCGGACGTCCGCGCCCGGACGGGGTGTACCGTCGTCGGCGTCGAACGCGACGGCGTCGTGCGGACGGACATCGGCCCCGACTTCCGTATTCAGACGGGCGACGAACTCGTCGTCGCCGGCACCGACGAGGGCGTCAACCGCTTCTCCGAACTGCTTGGTTGACCCTCCGTTCTCCTCCCGACATCGGCACCACTTTCGCCGGTCTATCACCATCGTTTTCTGTAAAAATTAGTATATGTGCATCGGTCGAAGGCGGTGTGCATGGTCAACTTCCCGCCGGAGTACTGTCCGTACTGCGGGACGGAACTGGACGCGGCCGACCCGCCGACGGTCTACCGGTGTGAGGAGTGTGACGACTGGGTGTTCCACAACTCGGTGCTCGGTGGCGGCGTCGTGGTCGTCGACGGCGACGAGTTGTTGCTGATCGAGGACTTCCGCGAGGCCGGGACGTGGAAGGTCCCGGAGGGACGGCCCGAGATCCCCGAGTCGCCCCGGGAGGGCGTCGCGCGGGAACTCGAAGAGGAGACCGGACTCGCCGTCGACCCGGACGAGCTGGTCTACCTCTACGACGACGCCAAGGAGGTCACAGCGGACATGCACATGATGGGGATCTACTACGCGGTCCACCGCGACGACACGACGGGGACCGTCGAGGCGGGATCGGACGCGACCGACGCGCGGTTCTGGACGCCCGAGGCGTTCGAGGCGTCGGACCAGGAACTGCGCGACATGCCCAACCCCGACGAGACGCGCTCGTGGGACATCGGGCTCGCGAGGCTTCGAGACCTCGCCACCGAGACACTCGAACGCGAGACGACCTACGCCGACCTGTTCGCGCCGCATCTCGACCGGTGAGGCGTCGCGGCCATCTCGGCGTCTCCGCCCGCCGAGACACACCGTCAGATAGAAACCTTCCGACCGGCAACGGGAGGACATGAACGTCCCGTACGACCTGAACTCGTACGTTCGCGTGCTCAAACTGGCGAGTACGCCCTCGTGGGACGAGTTCTCGCAGGTCGCCAAGATCGCCGGTGCCGGCATCCTCTTCGTCGGTGTCATCGGCTTTCTGATCTTCGTCATCATGAACTTCGTGCCCGGAGGCGTGCCGTAATGCCCATCTTCAACGTCAAGACCACCGCGAGTCAGGAACAGACCGTCGCGGACATGATCATGAACCGCGAGGAAGAGGAGGTCCACGCCGCGCTGGCGCCGGACTCGCTGACCTCCTACGTGATGGTCGAGGCCGACAACGCCGCCGTCTTCGACCGTATCCTCGACGAGATCCCTCACGCCAACGGCGTCGTCCCCGGGCAGACGCCCATCTCCGAGGTCGAACACTTCCTCTCGCCGAAACCCGACGTCGAGGGGATCGCCGAGGGCGACATCGTCGAACTCATCGCCGGCCCGTTCAAAGGCGAGAAGGCACAGGTCCAGCGCATCGACGAGGGCAAAGACCAGGTCACCGTGGAACTCTACGAGGCGACGGTTCCGATCCCGGTGACCGTACGCGGTGACCAGATCCGCGTGCTCGATAGCGAGGAACGCTGAGAGCGGGGCCGACCGACGGGAGGCCTCGAACTGAGCGGGGAACGGAGTGACCCGCGAAGTGAAGCGCTCCTCGAAGAGGTCGAGCGGGGAGTGTAGCGACCCGCGAGACAGCGAAGAGCGGTAGCGTCGCTCACCGGACGACCGTCACGGGGACGGGCGACTGGCGGAACACCTTCTGTGCGACGTCGCCGACGAACAGTCGGTCGACCAGCGACCCGCCGTGGGTCCCGAGCACGACCGCGTCGACGTCCTCGGCGCTGTTCAGGATCCCCTTGATCGGGTCACCCAGTTTGACCTCGGTGTCGACCTCGGCGTCGTGTTCGGCAGCGATCTCCCGAGCGCGGTCGAACACCGTCGCCGCACGTTTCTGGGCTGCTTCTTCGAGGTCGTCTTCGAGGGCGATCCCGGCCGCCGCCCCCAGCATCGGTGACGGTTCGCCGACGACGTGCAGGACGGTGATCTCGGCGTTCGGATGGTTCTCGAGCGCGTACTCGAGGGCTCGCTCGGCCATCTCCGAATCGTCCATCGGGACGAGGACTCGAGAAATCACGTTCGAGATACGTCCAGCGACCGCATAAATCGATGGGGTCGCCGAGAGTCACGCGGACCGACCGGGCCCGTCGAACCGTCGTGTTCCCGCACGCAGTGCCCCGTCCGTTGCCAAGGTATTTGACCGGAGGGGAACTGTGTACAGTCACACGTGTATTCTCTCGCATCTCGTGAGCGGGTGGCTCTCGATACCGAACGATCCGGAGACCGCAGGGGGAAACTGTGAACCCGAGCCGCGTCGATTCTATCGTCGACCTCACGTACGGGCTCCTCATCGCGGTCTCGGTGGCCCTCATCGTGGTCGTCGGCAACAGCGTCGGACTGGCGTTCGGTTTCGGTGTCCTGATCTCGTATATCATCCACGTGGTCTGGAAGATGGCCCGGTTCGACCCCGACTGGATGACCACGGCGGTCAAGGAGACGGTCGAGGAGACGGTCACCGAGACGGTCGACGAGACGGTGGGTGAGAAAGTCGAAGAGACGGTCGGCGAGACGGTCGAGGAGACGGTCAGCGAGACTGTCGACGAGAAGGTCGAACAGACCGTCGGCGAGACGGTCGAGGAGACGGTGGGTGAGACCGTCGAAGAAACCGTCGAGAAGACCGTCGACGAGACGGTCGAGGCTGCTGTCGGCGAGAAGGTCGACGAGACGGTCAAGGAGACTGTCGAGGAGACGGTCGGAGAAACAGTCGAAGAAACTGTCGAAGAAACTGTCGGTGAGAAAGTCGAAGAGACGGTCGGCGAGAAAGTCGGAGAGACGGTCGAGGAAACGGTCGAAGAGACGGTCGGCGAGAAAGTCGGAGAGACGGTCGAGGAAACGGTCGAAGAGACGGTCAGTGAGACTGTCGACGAGACGGTCGAGGAAACGGTCGAAGAGACGGTCGGCGAGAAAGTTGAAGAGACCGTCGAGGAGACGGTTAGCGAGACGGTGGACGAGACAGTCGAGGAAACTGTCAAGGAGACGGTGGACGAGACGGTCGGGGAGAAAGTCGAGGAAACCGTCGAGGAGACGCTGGAGGAACAGCTAGAGGAGACGGAGGACGCGGACGACGAAGAGACGAACGGGGACAACTGATGGTCGAAGTGCTGCTCGTCGTCGGCGTCCTCGTCGCGATGTTCGTCGCGTTCAACATCGGCGGGTCGACGACGGGGCCGGCGTTCGGGCCGGCCGTCGGCGCCGACGCGATCTCGAAGACGGCCGCCGCGGCGCTGATGGGCGTGTTCTTCTTCGTCGGCGCCTGGACCATCGGCCGGAACGTCGTGACGAAACTCGGGTCGGAACTGGTCGTCGACGCCGGCGTGTTCACCCTCGAGTCCTCTATCGGCGTCCTCTTTTTCATCGGGATCGCCCTGCTCGTGGGGAACCTCTTCGGCGTGCCGGCCTCGACATCGATGACGGCCGTCGGGGCCATCGCGGGACTGGGTCTCGCCGGCGGCGTTCTCGACCTCGCCGTGATGGGTGAGATCGTCGTCTGGTGGGTCGTCTCGCCCATCATTGGCTTCTGGGTGTCGCTCGTCCTCGGGCGGTACTTCTACGCGCGACTCAACCGCATGGTCGCGATGGAGCGCAGCGACGGCCCGTTGCTCGATGTCGACCGCTCCGGTGTCGTCCCGATACCGCGGGTCCACCGAACGACGAACCGTCGCGAACTGATCGGGACGGTCACGGTCGTCGTGATCGGCTGTCTGATGGCCTTCAGTTCCGGAACGTCGAACATCGCCAACGCCGTCGCGCCGCTGGTCGGCAGCGGCGAACTGGCGATGGATCCGGCGATCATCCTCGGCGGGGTCGCCGTCACCGTCGGCGCCTTCACGATCGCCCGACGGACGCTGGAGACGATGGGCAGCGACATCACCGAACTGCCGCTGACGGCCGCCATCGTCGTCGCCGCGGTCAGTTCCACGCTCGTCGTCTTCCTCTCGGCGCTGGGTATCCCGGCGAGTTTCGTCATCATCGCGACGATGAGCATCGTCGGCCTGGGCTGGGGTCGGGCGACCCGACCGATGACCGCGCCCGAGGTGGTCACCGCCGACGAGGCGCCACCGGTGTCCGTCGACGCGCTGGCCGCCGACGAGGCCGGCGAGGAGTTACCGCCCATCGGCGAGGAAGACCCCGAAGACATCCCGCGTGCGGCGGATCTGTTCAACCCCGCGACGACCGCCCGGGTCGTCCTCATGCAGAACGTCGTGCCGGCGATCGCGACCGCCGGCGCGTATCTCACCTTCCGGTTCGTCCCGATCTTCGGGATCTGAGCGGCTTTTCGACCGGGATTATGAGGTCGTATACTCGACGCCGTCGTCCGAGACGGTCGCGACCGCCCAGCGGCGGGCGAGGTCGGCGTGCTCTCGGAGGTGGTGTTCGGGGACGAGCGGCAGGTCCACGGGGGCGAATCCCCGGGACTCCATCGCCGCGAAACTCGTGAACGTCCCGATCTCCCTGTCGCGGCCGGAGACGTGCAATCGCCTGTCGTCGCCCCGCTCGTACCGGAACGGGAACGCCTCCGGGTCGGGCCCGGGACAGGTGAGCGCCTCGACCGAATCGAGCGCCGCGAGTACCTCGCCGCCGGACTCCAGCAGGAGTGCGCGCTCGTCGCCGGTGACGCCCCCTCGCTGGTCGTCCTCGCGCCACGTTGCGTCGGTCGTCGCCACCGCTGCGAGCGTTCCGTCGGTCAGGCGGATCCGGTCGGGTATCGAATAGAACGACCGTCCGCCGTCCGGGGGGTCGGCGCGCAGGAGGAACGGTTCGCGGAGGATCTCGAGTGCCGCCGCGGCGGTGTCGGGGTCGGCGACGAACAGCGTCCCGCGCTGTTCGCTCGCGGCGTCGGCGAGCGTGGCGACGACGTTCAGGGGCGTCGCCTCGGCGAGCGGTTCGACCGAGAGCGGGCGGTCGGTGACGGCGTTCGGCGGGTCGCCACCCGTCGCGACAGCCGGCGGGGTCGTCGCCCCGTCGAGTCGCGTCGTCTCGTAACCCCTCGCTTCCAGGTCGGCGAGGACCGGGTCGACATCCGGTGTGGGCACCTGCATCACCGGGTGTAGGGGCGAGAGCCGTATGAACGTCCCGGCGCGTGCGACGGTTCGGCGACAGGTCACGGCGGCCGGGAACCCGGCCGTGACGAGAGCGACGTGGGTGTGATCCGGTCTCACGGAGGGTGAAACCGGCGTTTTACCGACGACAAGACCCTTTGTGGGGGCGTGATTCTCCCGATAGCATGGCCGCCATCGAGACGCACGGACTCACGAAACGATTCGGCGACGTGGTCGCCGTCGACGACCTCGACCTCACCATCTCGGAGGGCGAGATATTCGGGTTTCTGGGCCCCAACGGCGCGGGGAAGTCGACGACGATCAACATGTTGCTCGATTTCATCCGCCCGACCGAGGGGTCGGCACAGGTGTTCGGGATCGACGCCCAGCGCGACCCCGAGCGGATCCGCGAGCGCATCGGCGTCCTCCCCGAGGGCTACGGCTTCGACGACTACCTCACGGGACGGGAGTACCTCGAGTGGACTATCGAGAGTCGCGACGCCGACGACGACCCCGACGAGATCCTCGACATGGTCGGGATCATCGACGACGCCGACCGCAAGGCCGCGGGCTACTCCAAGGGGATGCAACAGCGGCTGGCCTTCGGGATGGCCCTGGTCGACGACCCCGACCTGCTGATCCTGGACGAACCCTCGACGGGCCTGGACCCCAACGGTATCCAGCAGATGCGTTCCGTCGTGCGGGACCGCGCCGACGACGGGACGACCGTCTTCTTCTCCTCGCACATCCTGAGCGAGGTGGAGGCGGTCTGTGACCGCGTCGGCGTCATGAACGAGGGTCGGCTGACAGCGCTGGACACCATCGAGGGGTTGCGCGAGAACGCCGGTGGCCGGGGGACGATCACCCTGGAGTGTGCGACCCCGCCTGCGGTCGACGGCGTCGGCGACCTCGACGGCGTCGCCGAGGCGTCCGTCGAGGGTGCGCGACTCACGGCCCAGTGTACCGACCCGGCGGCGAAAGTCGACGTGGTGCGCCACGTCGACGGACAGGCCGAGATCGTCGACATCCTCGCCGAGAACACCTCCCTCGAAGAACTGTTCAACCAGTACACCGGCGGCGGACGCGACGGGGCGGGCGAGACGCCCGACGAATCGAGCGCCCCGGAGAAAGCGAGCGAGGAGGCCTCCGCATGAGCGCGGTGTCGGTCTTCCGCAAGGACTTCCGCGGGGCGCGCCGGTCCCGGATGCTCTGGGCGGCGGCGGTCGTCCTCGGACTGATCGCCGCACTGCTCGCGTACGTCGCGGGGGATTCCGGTGGGACGAGCGCGGAGACGGTCGTCTCGCTGTTCCGCGTGCTGACGCTCATCATGTCGATCCTCTTGCCCGTGGTCGCGCTGGTCGCCAGTTACCTCGCCATCGCCGGCGAGCGCGAGTCCGGCGGGATCAAGTTCCTCCTCTCCATGCCCACCACCCGCCGGGACGTCTTCCTCGGCAAACTCGCGAGCAGACTGGGGATCGTCGCCGCCGGGGTCTGTTTCATGTACGTCGCCGCGGTCAGCGTCGCGCTGACGCGCCACGGCGCGTTCCCGGCGGCGGTCGTCTTCGGGACCCTGCTCGTGACGAGCGTCTACGGGGCGACGTTCGTCAGCGTCGCCGTCTCGATGTCGGCGGCGGCCGCCTCGAAGTCACGGGCCATCGCCGGCGCGTTCGCCTCGTACTTCGCCCTCGTCATCCTCTATGTCTTCCCGGTCGTCCAGATCCCGGCGATGGTCCGGTGGCTCCACACGACCATCCTGGGGGCCGATCCCAACCCGGACCTGTACAACGCGGTCCAGTACACGAGCCCGTATCTGGCCTACCGGAAGGCGGTCAATCTGGTGTTCCCGGCCGAGCAGCGCCAGACGGTCTTCTATTCCAGTCTTCCGGAGGAGTTCGACCCCGAGACGATGTCGGCCAACGCGCAACTGCCGGTGTACCTGCAGGACGAGTTCTCGCTCGTCGTGCTGGCATTCTGGCTGGTGGTCCCGCTCCTCGCGGGTTTCTGGCTGTTCCAGCGGAGTGATCTGGAATGATCTCCGGGAGCCTGCGAAACAAGGTGGGCGCGGCACTGATCGTCCTCGCCGTCGCTCTCTTCGTCGTGCCGGCGCTCTTCCCGGTCCAGTCGGTCCTCACCCACGACACCCGCCGGACGACGAACGCCCCCGCCGAGGAACTCCGTCAGGAGGGCGTCAAGGTGGTCGCCTACGAGAACCTCACCGAGCGCGGGCAGGAACTGTACGCCGCGACGCTGGAAAACGGCGGCGAGTACAGCGTTCCCGCGACGGAAGGCGCCCGGGACTTCTCGTATCCCAACGTTTCCGAACGGCGGGCGGCCTACGGGGACCGGGCCGGACCCGGGGGCCCCCGGCCGGGCGTCGTCGTCGTCGAGCGACCCGTCGACGGCTCGCTCCCGGAGTCTGACGAACACTTCTTCCTCGACGCCGACGAGGACTTCGAGGGCAACGAGACGCGACTCCGCCGGCAGGCGCTGCGCCACGACATGATGCAGACTAGAACCGAACAACCGCCGCTGGGGTCGCCGCCGCAACTGCTGCGGCTCGGTGCCGTCGTCCTCGCGGTAATCTTCCTCGGGACGGGCGGGTATTTCCTCTCCTCGAAAGGGTAGCCTGGGGTCGCGAGACGGAAGTGGCACCGGCGGCCGACCCCGCCGTCAGACGCCAGTGCCGTCCTCGAGGCGGTCGATGACCTCGCGGATGTCGGCTTCGTCCTCGATGGCTTCCTTGATCTGCTCGCGCCGGCGGACCTCCCCCGCGCTGGCGTCGTAGGCACGAACGTACTCGGCGCGGCTGTGTTCGTCGAAGGCGTGGCGGATGGCGAAGTAGCCGTCGGGCAGGACCGTCCCGCACACCTTGCACTCGATGCGCTCGTGGACGGTCGACTGGTGGACGATGAGGTCCTCGACCCGGTCGAACTGGGTGTCGTCCCCGTCGATCGCACACTCCCAGGGCGCCATTACCCGTCCCTACCGGACCGGATATAAAAAGCGTTCCCCCGCGACGGCGGTTGCGGGCACACGGCAGGTGGATTCGACGCTCAAGCGCCGACGACGTTCAGCACTTCGGGCGGGAGATACGGCGGGAGGACGAACACGGCGAAAGCAGCGACGGCGAGTTCGAAGGCCGTGACGACGAGCATCATCAGGTCCGCCCAGTCGCTGCTGACGGGGACGCCGACGGGGAGCCCGAACTCCTCGTCCCAGAGCGGGTAGAACAGGGCGATCCCGCGGGTGGTCCCGAGGACGTCCAGCACGTAGTGGGTCACGACGCCCAGCCACACCCAGTGGAGGTTACTGAAGAAGACGGGGTAGGCGAGCACGACTCCGAGAAGCGGGAGGTTGTGGAGCGTCTTGCGGTGTTTCCCGAAGTGCGTGTCGACGTCGGGGAACAGGGCCCCGAGCACGAGCGGGACGAACACGGCGGCGATCGTCCGGAAGGTCTCGAGGTCGCCCGACGGCTGGAGGATGAACCCGACGCCGATGGCCAGCAGGACGGCGTTCAACACGTGCCCGCGCTTGTCCATGGCCGTGGGACGACCCGCCGGCCCACAAGCGTTTCCCCTCGAGGGCGACGGGTCGTTGGCGGTCGCGGGCGACGGCCGTCGGGTCCTCTCAGTCCTGATAGACACGACGCAACACTTGTATGCCGGTTTCTCCTTCGGTGGGTATGAACGAGCGGATCCGGGTCCTGTCCATCGGAGACCCGGAGCCAGCAGGTGCTACCGTGGCCGTCCTCGCGGACCACGACGACGATTTCGCGGTCGAATCGGCGACAGACCCAGCGAACGCGTTCGACCGCGTCGAGAGCGGTGAGGTCGACTGCGTCGTCGTCGCGGCCGACGGTCGGAGAGCGGTCGCCCTCGTCGCCGCCGTCCGTGACGTCGCGCCGGACCTGCCCTGTCTGGTCTCCGGCGACGCCGACGCGGCGTCTGCGGTCGAGGATGCCTTCGACGCTGGGGCGACCGACTACGTACGGCGGTCCGGTGCCGGCCAGGCGGCGGTGCTCGCGCGACGGATCCGCGACCACGTCGACCCGGGTCGCGACCGGCGGACGCTCGTCGAGCAAAGCAGGCTTCTCGAGCAACTGTTCGAGCAGGCGCCCATCTACCTGTACGTGAAAGACCGTGAGGGGCGCTTTCGCTGGGTGAGCGAGTTCTACGACGACGCGCCGGCAGACCCGATCGGCAAGACCGACCTCGAACTGTTCCCCGAAGCGGGCGAGAAGACGTACGCGGACGACATGCGGGTGATCGAGACCGGCCAACCACTCCTGAACGAGGAGGAGTACATTCCGTCGACGGACCACTACAACCTCACGTCGAAAGTCCCGTGGCACGGTGCGGATGGCGAGATCAAGGGTTTGATCGGGGTCACACGAGAGATAAGCGAACTGGAGCGGTACCGGCGACAGCTCGAGCGACAGAACCGGCGACTCGAGGAGTTCGCCGCGATCGTCAGTCACGACCTGCGCAATCCGTTGCAGGTCGTGCGGGCACGCCTCGAGATGCTCGACCACGAGGCCGACGACGACCACCTGGTCGTCGCGGTCGACGCGGCCGACCGCATGGCCGAGATCATCACCGACACGCTCGTACTCGCTCGCCAGGGCAAGGCGGTCGGGGAGCTCGAACACGTCGCTCTCGCGGACGTCGTCGCCGATTGCTGGGCGGCGACCGAGACGGAGTCGGCGACGCTCGAACTCGCGGACCTGCCGGTCTTCTCTGCCGACCGGAGCAGACTCCGGACGCTCGTCGAGAACCTCCTCGCCAACGCCGTTGAACACGGTTCAACGAGCCCTGGCTCGCAGGCTCGCCAGGGCGCCGTCGAACACACCGACGAGCCAGTGACGGTCACGGTCGGCGGTCTCCCCGACGGGTTCTACGTCGCCGACGACGGCCACGGGATACCCGACGACCGGCGTGGCGACGTCTTCGAGGTCAGCCACTCGGAGGGCGCCACTGGGACGGGTTTCGGACTCGCTATCGTCGAGGAGATCGCCACCGCCCACGGCTGGATGGTCTCGGTCACCGAGAGCGACTCCGGCGGTGCCCGCTTCGAGGTGACCGGTGTCGAACCGATCGACACGGTCGAGTCCGCCTGAGTCGCCGGCTGTCGACACCGTCGTCCCGGCCGCGCTCTCAGTCCTCTCGCGCCGCCACGGTTTCGGACAGGTCCCGGAGCGCCTGTCGCGCCCCCTGCTCGCGGACCGCGTCCCTGTCACCGTCGAACTCGTAGCGAGCGACCGTCGTCTCCGACTCGCCCGTCCCCCACGGGGCGGCGTAGGCGACGCCGACCAGAACTGTTCCGACGGGCGTCTCCTCGCTGCCACCGCCCGGTCCGGCCACTCCCGACGTGCTCACGCCCCACGTCGCGTCGGCGGTGTCGCGGATCCCCCGGGCTGTCTCCCCGACGGCCGGTTCGCTGACGGCGCCGTGACTGTCGAGCGTCTCCCGGGACACTGCGAGCAGGTCTCTGAGCGCGTCGTAGTCGTAGGGCACGACGACCCTGTCGAGGTAGTCGCTGGCTCCGGGGACACTTGTGAGCAACGCGCCGACCAGTCCGCCGGTACAGCCCTCGGCGACCGCGACCGTCTCGCCGCGCTCACGCAGGCGGTCGCCCACTCGCTCCTCTATCGGCGGGTCGGACGCGAACTCGTGCATGCTCGTGGGTCGAACCGGTCGGTCAAAAGCCCACCGCGGGGGTCGTCGGACGGACGGTCGACGGTAGGCGATTTCGGGGAGTGGCGGAGGAGCGGGTCCGAGCGGTCAGTCGTCCCGGCCGGGGTCGCTCTCCTCGGCGGGCGGTTCCGGGTTCAGGTCGCCGGACTCGACCATCGCGTGCAGCGGATTGTCGTCGATGTCGAGCGGGAGATCGACGCGGCCACGGCGGCGCGCGGACTCCCAGACGGCGAAGATGATCTCGGTGCTGTTGAGTGCCTTGCGCGCCGACAGCGTCGGTTCCGCGCCGGTCTCGGCACACTCGACGACGTGGGCGACGGCGTCGGTGATCGGTTCGGTCCACTCGCCTTCGTCGACGGATTCGGTCTGCCAGTCGGCGTCGCCGTCCCGTCGCCAGCGCAGGTCGAACGCCGCGTCTCGGAAGCCGAGGTCCAGCGTCCCCTCGGTACCGGTAAAGCGGAAGAACCCGGGGACGAGCGACGCGCCCGCGCCGGTCGAGACGACGCCCTGGACGCCGTTGTCGTACTGCCAGAGCGCGTAGGCCTGGTTCTCGTTGTGGGCGCCGAAGTACTGCTGTTCCTCGCGGTAGTCGACCTGGCCGATGACCCACTCGGCGGGCCGGTCGCCGACGACGTCGGCGGCGAAGTCCAGCGCGTGGGTCCCCCAGTCGTAGAGGTTGGGCGGGGCCATCTCCACCCGTTCGATATCGCCGATCGTCCCTTCGTCGATGCGGTCGCGGGCGGTGACCCAGGTGGGTTTGAACCGGCGCTGGTGGTTGAAGGTCAGCTGGACGTCGTGGCGGCGGGCTTCCTCGGCCATCCGGCGGGCACCGCCCCAGGTGAGGTCCATCGGTTTCTCGCAGTGGATGCCCAGGAGGTCGCCGGCGTGGACGGCGTCGACGACGACCCGCGAGTGGATCGCCGGCGGGACACACACCGAGAGGAAGTCGGGGTCGACGTCCTCGACCATCGCGACGTAGTCCTCGTAGACGCTGTCGTCGTCGATGCCGTTGTGGTCGGCGAAGGCGGCGGCGTTCTCGGGGACGATGTCCGCGCAGGCGGCCAGTTCACAGGAGTCGAGGGCGTCGAAGGCATCGGCGTGGTGGTAGGCCATCGCGAAGCCCGACGCGTCGGGGCTCTCGGGGTCGGCACCGGTGCCGACGAACGCGACGCTGTGTGTCGTCATGTCTCCCCGTCTCTCGGTGCGGGACAAGAGGGTTCCGCAGGCGGCGACCCGGGTGGGGTACTGGGTCGGTGCGAACAGGGACGGGAGTCTCGGCGCGAACAGGGACGGCATCGCCGGTCGTCAGTCGGTCCCGGCCTTCGAGACGTCGGTGTGGATGTCGAGCCTGTCGAGACGCTCGAGGAGGTCGTCGCGCTCGTCGGCGATGCGGTCGGCGTCGCCGGGTGGCGTCTCGCTGGCGAGGTCGTGGGCACGCCGGAAGGCGTCGAGCGCGGTCGAGAGGTGGCGTCGTCGTCGGCGGCCGCGGCCGCATCGCGGTAGTCGCGGACCTCGGCGAGGACACGCTCGACGTGGTCCGGGCCGGGCGCCCGTTCGTCGAGATACGCCGCGGCCTCGGCGAGATCCGAGGGATCGCGTGCGGTGAACCGCCAGACCGCGCCGGTCGCCGTCGTCACGACGAGGCGACTCGTCAGGAGTTCCTCGACGGCGTCGACGCCGGCGACCTCCTCGTGGGGGATCGACGCCGTGTGGTCGCGCCCGCCGGGTAGCGCTCACCGCTCGACGACGCGCAGGTACGCCGGCGGGACGCGGTCGGTCGTGTACACGGACCGACCGCGCTCTGTCACCGTGTGACCGTCGCCCGCCAGTCCAGCGGCGTCCACTGCCAGGACGACCGGGTCGGTGGCGTGCCGGTGTCCGACCTCGCGAGCGCGGTCGACCGACCCCGACAGGTGAACCTGCTGGCGGTCCATCGGACGCAACCCCTCGGACAGGATCGTCTCGAGGTTTTCCGGACGGGTCCCGTGATAGAGCGTGTCGGGTACCGGGGTCTCCCGGGCGTCGAGCGTCACGTCGACCGAGTGGCCGTAGGCCGCCCGGATCGTCCGTTTGCCGTCGCGGTCGTCGCGCTCGAACCGTCCCTTCGGGTCCGTCGCGACGACGGCGTCGACGTGGTCGGCGCTCGCCCAGTCGTACGTGCGTTCGACTGCGGCCACGAGGGACTCGCGAGGCGTCCAGCCCGCGTCGTCCAGCGCGAGTCCGACGTCGTCGGGAAAGTGCCTGAGCGCCCCGGAACAGAACTTCGAGAGGCGTCGCCGGCGGTCGCCGGACAGGACCAGTCGTGCGGCGTCGTCACAGACCGGACACACCCCGTCGCGCTCGACACGCTCGGCCGCGACGTAGCCGTGGTCAGGACAGGCGAAGACGGCACCGGTCATCGCCGCTGCGTTGGTCGGCCGCGGGCAAAACGCCGGCGATAGTCGAGGTTCCCCGGGCGAGTCCCGCGACCCCCGGATCGGGCGTGTGGCTCGCTATCACGGCCCGGCGCGGCGGTGGACCGCACCGCTTTTGCCGGTGAGTACACGAGCGGTGTGCATGGGTTTCGGAAGCTACGACGAGTCCGAACAGGAGAAAGAGGACACCGACTTCGAGGACGACGACGGGGCAGTCTCGGTCCACGAACACGACCACGACGGCGACGTATCGGTCGAGGGCGCCGACTCGGCCGACGAACTGGTCGACCGCCTGCAGGACATGAAGTGACCGGGCGAGGACGGCCAGCGCGGGTGGCGCGGTGACGACAACAGCGCGGGTGGCGCGGTCACCCCCGCCGGTGTATCGGTTTCTTTGCGCCGGGTGACGTGGCCGCTCGCGGGAGTGCCAGCGACCAGATGACGAACTCCAGGACGGTCAGCGGCAGGCCGATTCCGGCGGCGATCAGCGGGTCCTCGAAGATGAAAAGCAGCGCCAGGACGACGACGCCACTCGCCGCGAGCGCCGCGCCGGCGGCACCCTCGTTGACGCGTCCGCCGTCGGCGGCGTCGCCCTGGCCGTAGCGGTCGAGGCGCACCAGATAGGGGACCAGCAGGTACGCGCCGATCCCGGAGAGGACGCCGACCAGCGCCGCGATGGGGACGCCGCCGACGGTCCGGACGGTCACGGCCGCCAGCACGACGGCGACGAGAACGCCACTCACCGCTCCGATAGCCGAAAGCGACACCGGGTCGTCGGTTGTCTCGCTCATCACCGGACGTTGACCGGCGGTCGACGTAAAACCGGCCGGAACGCGGCGGCCTCTCCTCGGCTCCGACCCGGCTACTCGCTCGCGAGAGTCGACCCGGCTACTCGCCTTCGGACCCCGTCCGGAAGGAGTAATCGAGACTCGCCGCCGAGTGGGTCAGAGAGCCCATCGAGATGACGTCGACGCCCGTGGCTGCGTAGTCGGGCACGGTCTCGACGGTGATCCCGCCCGAAGCCTCGGCGAGCACCGCTCGACCCAGTTCGTCGGCCCGGTCGGCGAGCAGGTCGGCCGCCCGGTCGGTCTCCGCGGGGGTCATGTTGTCCAGCAGGACGATGTCGGCGCCCGCAGTTGCCGCCCGTGGGGCCGCTTCGACCGCCTCGACCTCGACCTCGATCTTCGTGGCGAACGAGACCCGCTCGCGGAAGTGCGAGACAGCGTTTTCCAGCCCCATCTCCGCGACGTGGTTGTCCTTGACCATCACCATGTGCGAGAGGTCGAGTCTGTGGGTGTCGCCGCCGCCCGCGACCACGGCGCGTTTCTCGATACCGCGCAGTCCGGGAGTGGTCTTGCGCGTCGCCGCGACGCGGACGCCGTCGCCGACCGTGCGGGCGGCGTCGACTGCTCGACGAGTCCGCGTCGCGACGCCAGAGGCGTGGCCCGCGACGTTGACCGCCACGCGCTCCCCTCTGAGCACCTCACGAGCAGGTCCTGCGACCCGGAGGACGGCGTCGCCGGGTTCGACGGTCGTCCCGTCGTCGAGGCGGTCGGTCACGTCGACGTCCAGGTACTCGAAGACGGCCGCCGCGGCGTCAAAGCCGGCGGCGACCCCCGCTTCCTTGGCGACGAGTCGGCCGGTCGTCTCGCCGGGGACCCGGTTGGTGACGTCGTGGTGGCCGACGTCCTCGCGGAGCCACGTCTCGATCTGCGAGTCGGTGATCATCGGCAGTCTCCTGGCGCGAGCGTCATCAGTCGGCACTCGCCTCGCGCTCGCGTTCCTCGACGAGGTTGTGGGTGCCGACGCTCTCGTCGTTCTCGCTGGCGGCGCGCGCGACGAGCAACGCCGTCACGGAGGCGTGGCGCAACTCGTAGAGCGACCGTGAGGTACGGGTGCGGACGTAAGCGTCGACCTCCCCCTTGAGTCGCCGGAGGACGGCCTGTGCCCGCCCGAGGTCGTCGGGGTGGCGGCGCAGGCCGACGTACTCGTCCATCGTGCGACGCAGGCGGACGAACTTCTCGGCGGCGAAGTTGTCCGGGAGCGCCGGGTCACGATCCAGGAGTTCCGGTGCCTCGACCACGTCGGCCTCCCGGCCTGCGGCGTCTTCGCCCGCTCGAAGCCCCCACACGAGTCCCTCGAGCAGGGAGGTCGAGGCCAGTCGATTCGCGCCGTGGACGCCCGTGCGCGAACACTCGCCGACGGCGTAGAGGCGGTCGAGACTCGCCCGCCCGCGGTCGTCGACGTCGACGCCGCCACAGAGGAAGTGCTCGGCCGGGCCCACTGGAATGCCGGCCTGCCAGTCGACCCCTCGGTTCTCGCACTTCTCGGCGAGTCCCGGGAAGTCGCCGGCGAAGTCGACGTCGGAGACGTCCAGTACGACTTCGCCCGTCGCGTCGCGTTCTTTCTGGACGGCCCGCGCGACGACGTCGCGAGGTGCGAGTTCCGCGTCCTCGTGGTAGTCGGGCATGAACCGTTCCCCTTCGCCGTTGCGCAGGACGGCGCCCTCGCCGCGGACGGCCTCGCTGACGAGGAACGGTTCGTCCGTGTCTCCATCCGTCCCGACGAAGACGGTCGGATGAAACTGTACGAACTCCATGTCTTCGACGTCCGCGCCAGCGAGGGCGGCCATGGCGATGCCGTCGCCGGTCGACCCGTCGGGGTTGGTCGAACGCGGGTACAGGTCGCCGATGCCGCCGGTGGCGAGCACCGTCGACCCGGCAAACGTCGGGACGACGTCGTCGTCGTGCTCCAGGAGCGCGCCGTGGACGCGCCCCTCGTGGGTCACTAACTGGAGGGCGGCGGTGTCGTCCCGGATGGTGACCGCGTCGTGGTCGTCGAGGTAGTTCAGGAACGGGACGTGGATCGCCTTGCCAGTCGCGGCGTCGACGTGGAGGATCCGCGGTTCGTCGTGGGCGGCCTCCCGGCCGAAGTCGTAGTCCTCGGTTTCGCCCTCGTTCGCCGCGTCGTCGCCGTTCGTGTCGAACTCGACGTCGAGCGTCTCGACGAGGACGTCATGGACTGCGTGATTCGCCTCGTCGACGAGGACGTCCACCGCCCCGGAGTCGGCCGTCCCGGCGCTCGCTGCGAGGATGTCGTCTTTGAACTGGCCGGGGTCGTCACGGGAGACGGCGATGCCTCCCTGTGCCCACCACGACGAGGCCCCCTCGGGGCGGGTGGCCTTCGTCGCGACCGTGACGTCTGCACCTTCGCGGGCGGCACCGAGTGCGGCAGCGAGGCCCGCGATCCCGGACCCGACGACGAGGACGTCCGTCGTCCGGTAGTCGTCGTAGTCGTCGAGTTCGGGGGCTGGTTCGTCGGTCCCGGGTGTCTCCGCCGCCATGGTTAGATCTCCAGCATGCGGTCGAGCGCGACCTGTGCGAGTTCCTTCTCCTCGGGGGCGACCTCGATGACGTTTCGCTCGCGACCCTCGACGAGCTCTTCCAGGATCCACACGAGGTAGTTCGGGTCGATCTGGCGCATGGCGTTGCAGTCCATGCACGCGTCACCGCACAGCGGCAGCACGTTCACGTCGGGGTGCCAGCGCTGGAGGTGGTGGGTGAGGTGGATCTCGGTGCCGATGGCCCACGTCTCTCCCGGGTCCGCGTTCTCGATGGTCTCGGTGATCGTCGCGGTCGACCCCGCGACGTCGGCGGCCTCGACCACTTCGCGGCGGCACTCGGGGTGGACGATGACGTTCGCGTCGGGGTGTTCCTCCCTGATATCGTCGATGTGGGACTCCCGGAAGCGCTCGTGGACCTGGCAGTAGCCGTCCCAGAGGATGACGTCGTTCTCGACGACTTCGCCGACGTCTTTCCCCTCCGGGTCCCACGGGTCCCACTCGGCGATGGTGTCTTCCATGCCGAGTCTGTGGGCCGTGTTCTCGCCGAGGTGTTTGTCCGGGAGAAAGAGGACCTTGTCGCCCTTCTCGAAGGCATACTCGAAGGCCCTGTGGGCGTTCGAGGAGGTACAGACCAGCCCGCCCTGCTCGGCGCAAAATGCCTTCAGGTCCGCATAGGAGTTCATGTAAGTAATCGGGATGATATTTTGATCGGGTGCGGCCTGGGTGATCTCCGCCCACGCGGCGTCGACCTGCAGGGCTTCGGCCATCCCGGCCATGGGACAGGACGCCTCCATGCTCGGGAGGATCACCGACTGGTCGTCGTCGGTGATGATGTCGGCGGACTCGGCCATGAACGTCACGCCGCCGAAGATGACGTAGTCGGCGTCGGCCTCTGCCGCACGCTTCGAGAGCCCGTAGGAGTCGCCCACGAAGTCCGAGTGTTCGACGATCTCCCGGCGCTGGTAGTTGTGCCCGAGGATGACGACGTCCTCGCCCAGTTCCGCCAGGGCGGCCTCGATGCGCGGCGTCCGTTCCTCCTCCGTGAGGTCACGATACGCCGGTGGCAACTGCTCCAGGTTGTCGTACTTGAACAGGCTCAGGTCCGTCTCGAACTGCGCGGTTTCCATCTCCGGCATGGGTACTGTTACGTCGACGTACGGACTGCCCCGTTGAAAACATTTTGCCTTCAAAGACGCAAACCGGTGGTGAAACGAATGTGTATACTGGTCACTGGTGGCGAAAGAGGAAACAATGGCTGGTGCTGGTAGGTGTGTTACCGAATGACGAAGGGTGTGCGGTCGTTCGAATCGTCGGCGGGGTGGGACGGGGCTTCAGGGAATCAGTTGTTCGTCGTCGTCGTAGACAGCGATGGCGTCGACGGGGCAGGTCCGGGCGGCGAACTTCGCGTCGAGTTCGGCGTCCTCGGGGACCTCGCGGACGAACAGGTCCTCCTCGCGCTCTTCGCTGTCGGCGAGGACAGCCTTGCCGGCGTCTTCGTCGCGCTCGAAGGCGTCCCACTCAGCCACGCACTGGAACATCCCGATGCAGGTGTCCCGATCGTATTCGATTCGCATACCGGCGCTTTCGACGCGAGCGGCATAGAGGTGGCGTCCGACGCCGGTGGTCCGTGACCGCGGGCCCGCACGTTTTTCACTCGCCCCCGCCGACTCCGGGTGATGCCCGACGGGTCCGTCACGGCCGGGGACGCTCGCCGCGCTGTCGACGAGGCACTCCCTGACCAGCGGGTCGTCTCCGTTCGCGCCATCACGGGCGGGACGAACACGCTCTACCGCGTCGAAACCGGCGGGGGCGAGTACGTCGTCAAGTACAACACGTTCGTCGGACGGGAGATCACGGCCGCCGAGGTGCAGGTGTACCGCCTGCTCGCCGACAGCGACGTGCCCGTCCCGCGGGTGGTCGACGCCGTCCTCGGCCCCCTGTCGGGACCCGCGTACTTCGTCATGACGGCAGTTCCCGGCGACCCGCCGGCGGAGGTGTCACCGGCGCTCGCCCGGAAACTGGGACGGGTCCTCCGCGGCTTCTCGGCTGTCGGCGTCGACGTCGACGGGTACGGCCGACTCCAGCACGCGCCCGGGGCCACGCCGCCGCTCGTCGGGTCGGCCGACACCTGGCGCGAGTACGTCGACTGGTACGCCGGGATGCTCCTCTCGAAGCCAGCCGACCGGGTGAGCGACCTCGCCGACCCCGTGCGCGGCGTCGTCGACCGGACGCTCGACGCGGTCCCACGGCGACCCGACTCGACGGTCGTCCCCGACGACTACCGGCCGGCGAACATCCACGTCGTCGACGGCGAGGTCGTGGGCGTGCTGGACCTCGAACGCGCCGCCCGGGGGGACCTGCGACTCGCGCTGGTCAAGGGCGCGTACCTCCTGACCCGCGAGCGATCGGACGCCGAGGCCGCTCGTCTCCACGACGCGCTGTTCGCGGGATTCGACGGCGACGTGGCCGCCCCGCTCGAACGGTGTTACCGCGCGCTGGCCGTCGCGAGCGAGATCCGGGGCTTCGACGTCTGGTGGGACGACCCTGAACGAGCGGAACGCGCAGCCGAACTCCGGGCCTCCGTCGACGAACTGACCGACTGACGCGCCCCTGTGTCGGGTCGTGAGTGGGCGACACCCGTGGCTGGTCGCACGGTGTGCGTCGAAAAACGAACACGGGAGCGTCGGGGGCCGCAGGCGTCAGCGGGGTGGGAACGGAGGGCCGGGGTGTCGGCAGGTGGCGACCGGGAGGGCTGCGGGCGTCAGCGGGGCGTCACGCGGGCGGGCCACCGGCCTCACCGCCAGCGCCGGCGGGCGGGCCGCCACCCTCACCGCCCGGGGTCACCGACTGGACCGCCTCGCCGAGGGTCTCGATGCTCCCGTCGAGGAACGACCCGATCGTCCCGAGCAGGTCGCCCACGAAGTCGGGCACTGGCCCGGGCAGGCCGCCCGGCGGGCCGACCAGGAGCACGTTCGCGGCGTCTGTCACGGCCGTCGCGACCGTCGGTGTGAGTTCGAACATTGCACTCGGTCGAGAGCGCCGGGGAGACAAAAAGGGGGCCGACCCCGAAGGCCGTTTTGACTCGATTTAGGTCGAATTTGGCGGTTTCAGGCGCATTCGGAACGGTTCTCTCTTCGAACGTCCGGGCTCGAGGCCCCGACACACCCTCCGGAACGTCGGCACGCGCCTGCCGGAAAGTGCGACAGTTTAAACGTGAAACGGGATAAGGGAACGCCAATGGACGTCGCGGACATCCCGGGCGTGCCCGACTGGTTGCCCGAGCACCTCCGGGCCGACGGCATCGAGTCGCTGTACCCGCCCCAGGCCGAGGCCGTCGAGGCCGGCGTGACCCGCGGGACGAACCTCGTCGCCAGCGTCCCCACCGCCAGCGGGAAGACGCTCATGGCGACGCTCGCGATGCTGTCGGCCGTCGCGGGCGACGGTGACGAGGAGAGCGGGACGACGGGCGGGAAAGCCCTCTACATCGTCCCGCTGCGCGCGCTCGCGAGCGAGAAGCGCGAGGAGTTCGAACAGTTCGAGGAGTACGGCCTCGAGGTGGGGGTCTCGACGGGGAACTACGAGTCGGAGGGGGGCTGGCTCGCCTCGAAGGACATCGTCGTCGCCACCAGCGAGAAGGTCGACTCCCTCGTGCGCAACGACGCCCCCTGGCTGGACGACCTCTCGTGTGTGGTGGCCGACGAGGTCCACCTCGTCGACGACGCAGAGCGCGGGCCCACCCTCGAAGTCACGCTGGCGAAACTCCGCCAGCTCAACCCCGACCTGCAGACCGTCGCGCTGTCGGCCACCATCGGCAACGCCGGAGCGCTCGCCTCGTGGCTCGACGCCGAACTCGTCGACTCCGACTGGCGGCCCATCGACCTCAAGAAGGGGGTCCACTACGGGCAGGCGCTACACCTCGAAGACGGCAGTCAGTCCGAGCTGGCGGTCCGGGGCTCGGAGAAGCCGACGGCGGCTATCGTCCGCGACACGCTCGACGACGGCGGCTCGTCGCTTGTGTTCGTCAACTCCCGGCGGAACGCCGAGGCCGCGGCCCGCCGGCTGGGCTCGACGGCCGAACCCCACCTCACGCCCGAGGAGCGCGAGCAACTCGCCGAGGTCGCCGACGAGATACGGGACGTCAGCGACACGGAGACGAGCGACGACCTCGCCGACGCCGTCGAACAGGGCGCCGCGTTTCACCACGCGGGCTGTGCGTCGGGGCATCGCTCGCTCGTCGAGGACGCCTTCCGGGACCGTCTCGTGAAGGTCATCGCCGCCACGCCGACCCTCGCCGCGGGTGTCAACACGCCCGCACGCCGCGTCGTCGTCCGGGACTGGCGGCGCTACGACGGGACCGCCGGCGGAATGGCTCCCCTCTCGGTGCTCGAAGTCCACCAGATGATGGGACGTGCAGGCCGCCCGGGGCTGGACCCGTACGGGGAAGCCCTCCTGATCGCGTCGAGTCACGACGAACTCGACGAACTGTTCGAACGCTACGTCTGGGCCGACCCCGAACCGGTGCAGTCGAAACTCGCCGCCGAACCCGCGTTGCGGACGCACATCCTGGCCACCGTCGCGTCGGGCTTTGCCAACTCACGCGAAGGGCTGCTGGAGTTTCTCGAACGCACCCTGTATGCCTCCCAGACCACCGAGCGGGGCCGCCTCGAACGGGTGGCCGACGACATGATCGACTACCTGGTGACCAACGAGTTCCTCGAACGCGAGGGGCGGGACGACGGCGAGGGACTCACCGCCACCTCGCTGGGCCACACGGTCTCGCGACTCTACCTCGACCCGATGAGCGCCGCCGAGATCATCGGCGGGTTACGCGACGCAGACGGGCGACCTACGGCACTGGGCCTGTACCACCTCGTCTCGCGCACGCCGGACATGTACGAACTCTACCTGCGCTCGGGCGAAGACGAGGAGTACACGATGCTCGCTCACGAGCGCGAAGAGGCGTTCCTGGGACGGGCACCCAGCGAGTTCGACCCTGCGTTCGAGGACTGGCTGTCGGCACTGAAGACCGCCCGCCTGCTCGAAGACTGGGCGAGCGAGGTCGACGAGGACGTGATCACCGAACGGTACGGCGTCGGCCCGGGCGACGTCCGCGGGAAAGTCGAGACGGCCCAGTGGCTGCTCGGCGCGGCGGAGTCGCTGGCGGGCGAACTCGGACTCGACGTCGCGCCGGCCGTGCGGGAGGCCCGAGTCCGGGCCGAACACGGCGTCAAGGAGGAACTCACGGATCTCGCCGGGGTCCGGAGCGTGGGGCGCAAGCGTGCTCGCCGACTCTACGACGCGGGCATCGAGGACCGCGCCGACCTCCGGGACGCCGACAAGTCGGTCGTCCTCGGAGCTCTGCGGGGACGGCGACGGACCGCCGAGACGGTGCTGGAGAACGTCGGTCACCGGGACCCGTCGATGGACGGGGTCGACCCCGACGAGGACGCCCGACCCGACGACACCGGTGGAACCGGGAGCGGCACGGACGGGAGCGACGGCGAGTCGGCGACCGACGGCGGCCGCGAGGACGAGGAAGACCAGTCGAGCCTGGGTGACTTCTGATGGAACTCGTAGCGGGCGTCGCCACGGTCGAGGACGTCGACGACTTCGTCGAGCGTCTCGGAGCGATCGCCGACGAGCACGGCGTGACCGTCCAGGCCTTCGACGCGCGCTACGTCGTCGACCGCGGGCACCTCGAGCGCGCCACGGAACTCGCCGACCGCGCCGTCGACCGCGGCGAGAACGTCGCCCGTGACCGCGCAGTCGAGATCCTGTGTTACGCCGCGGGCCGTCGCCAGATCGAGCGAGCGCTGGAGATGGGGGTCTCGACAGGCGAGGGGCCGGTGGTCGTGCTCGTCGACGCGGGCCCGGCCGTCGGCGAGGAAGGCGAGGACGGGACCGAGAACGGGAAGACCTCGGAGCGGGCAGCCGTCGAGACGCTCCGGTCGATGCACGCGTTCGAACCGGCGGCCACGCTCGGGGAGTACGACCGCGAGCGGGTGTGCGAGTTCTTCGACGTGAGCGAGGCCGAACTCGCGACGGTGGACGGGGACCTGGCGGCGCTGGTCCACGAGCGGGTGGCGCTACTGGACGTCGAAAAGTAGCGTCCGGGCTCGACACCGCCGGTTCCTGTCACCGAGATTCCCGGTCGCTGAGAACGGGCGTCGGGTGTATGTCCCCGGGGCGCGTCTGTTCAGACATGTACGACACGATACTCGTACCGACGGACGGGAGCGCCGGCGCGGACGCGGCGCTGGCCGAAGCGATAGCCCTCGCGACAGCGTTCGACGCGACGGTCCACTCGCTGTACGTCGCCGACACCTCGGCCGCACAACCGGAGACGGGGTACGTCGACATCGTCGAGTCTTTCGAGCGGATCGGCGAGGAGACGACGGCAGACGCCGTCGACCGGGTCGAAGGAGCGGGCGTCGAGGCGGTCAGTGCGGTCCGAACGGGACTCCCCCACCGGACGATCCTCGACTACGCCGAGGAGGTCGACGCCGACCTGATAGTGATGGGGACACACGGTCGCACGGGACTGGAGCGGTACCTCCTGGGCAGCGTCACCGAGAAAGTCGTCCGGACGGCCGACGCTCCGGTGCTGACGGTTCGTGCACCCGACGACGAGGACGAGCGCGGCGACGAGGGGGCGGCGGGAGCGGAGCGCTGACGCCGATGGCCGACGCAACGGACATGCGATTCGTCGTGGCAGTCGACGGTTCGGACGCGGCAGAGCGGGCGCTCGACCACGCCGTCGCGATGACGCTGGCAGTCGATGGCGACCTGACGGTGGTCTACTCCGTCGACCCGGACGTCTACGACACCGGCGGTCCGGACCCACAGGGGGACCGCTCGGAGGCCGAACGTCGACTCATCGTCGAGGACGTCGAGGACGCCGAAGCCCGGGGCGAAGACGTCCTCGCCGACGCCGCCGACCGGGCGGCCGAAACCGGACTCACAGTGGAGACGGAACTGCTGTACGGCGACCCGGTCGAGACGGTCGCGTCGTTCGCGACGGGAGAGGGATACGACGGGGCCTTCGTCGGCCACCGTGGACTCTCAGAGCGCGAGGAACGACTGCTCGGGAGCGTCGCGAAGGGACTCGTCGAGCGTGCGGACCTCCCGGTCACGGTCGTCCGCTGAGGGCACGCTGTGCGGTCTGCGGTCAACTGTCGGATCCGCCGGCGCGACGGCCGTGTTCGTCGACCTCGCCCCGGACGACCCGCGTCGAGGAGATCCGTTCGCCGTCCTCGCCGCGGACGACCGGGACGACGACGCCGACGAGCGGGTCGAGGCCGTGTTCGCGGCGGCGCCCGTTGAGGTCGGCGAGGTCGTCGTCGCTCTCGGTCGAGACGACGACGGCGTCGAGTGTCGGGTCGGTCGCCGCGAAGTCGAACTCGTCGTCGATCTCTCTGACGGTGACCGTCCGGTCCCACTCGTCGAGTGTGCCGAGTTCGTCGACGAGTCGGGCGCGGCGCTCGGTGAAGTCGGGGACCGGACGGTCGCGCTTCCCGCGGGCGAAGGCGTCACTGGTCAGGCCGACGACGACGCCCTCGTCACCACATTCGAGCGCGGTCGCGAGCAGTTTCCGGTGTCCGTCGTGGAGTGGGCCGAAGGTTCCGGCGACGACGACGCGCATCACCCCCGCGTAGGTCACCCCCGGTGAAATAGTTACGCGGTGGCCTCCTCCGCTGTCGGGTCACCGCTGTGGAGCCACCCGCTTCGGGCGCAATCTACTCGGGTGTGTGGTCCCGAGTGGGAGTATGCCGACGCTGGACGACCCCGTCAGTATCGGCGGGGTAGCGGTGCCCAACCGACTCTACCGCGCGCCGCTGCTGGAGTGTGCCGGGACGGGCGAGGGGGCGGTCGACACGCTCGTCGCGGAACTCGAACCGACCGCGGAGTCGGGCGTGGGGCTGGTCTTCCAGGGGGCGAGTATCGTCACGCCCGAAGGGGGGTGTGCGGCCCCGAACATGACGCGGGTCCACGACCCCGAGTTCGTCTCGCAACTCTCGCGCCTGACGGGGGCGGTCCACGACCACGGCGGCCGGATCTTCGTCCAGCTCGCCCAGGGGGGGCTGCGGAGTCAGGCGGTCTGGCACGCAGGCTACCGCGAGCGCCACCCCGACCACCGCGAACTCGCCGTCTCGCGGCCGCCCTGGCAGTTGCGAGCGCTCGACCGACTGGGGATCGTCGACCTGGCGCCCGACGTCATGTCCACCGAGCGGGTGTACGAACTGGCGGCGGAGTTCGGGCGGGCGGCGGGCTACGCGGCCGACGCCGGCTACGACGGGATCCACCTCTCGGGGGCGAATATGGGGATAATCCAGCAGTTCCTCTCACCGCTGTACAACCGCCGGGACGACGAGTTCGGGCCACGCGAGGGGCGACCGTACGCGGGCGGCGTTCGCTTTCTCGAGGCCGTTCACGACGCCGTGCGCGAGCACGCGGGTGACATCCCGCTCGTGACGAAGGTGCCGGCCGAGACGGCGGCCCCGCGGTTCGTCCGCAGACGCCTCTCGACTTCGGACGCAGTCGAGACCGCCGAGCGCGTCGTCGAGTACGGGTACGACGCGGTCGTCCCCGTCGTGGTCTCGACGTTCTGGGACATGAGCGTCGTCCGGGGGGTCTACCCCGAACGGGCGTGGGCGGCCGCCGACATGCAGTCGGGCTACGAGGCGGCCTTCGGCGGACCGGTTCGAGCCCGCGTCGTCCGGGCGCTCAACCGACTGCAGAGCCGCCGCTTCGGGCGCGAAACTGCCTGGAACGCCGACCTGTGCCGGGCGGTCCGCGACCGAGTCGACGTCCCGGTGCTCTGTGAGGGGGGGATCCGGGAACGGGGGACCTGTGACAGTCTTCTGGGAGTCGGCGGGGACGCGGATGCGGACGGTCCCGCCTGCGATCTCGTCGGACTGGGACGACCGTTCTACGCAGAACCCAGACTCGGTGCTCGCCTGCTCGGTGACCGCGCTCGCGACCGCGACGCCCGGGCACTGTGTGCGAGCTGTAACAACTGTACCGTCCCACAGGTCACCGGCGCCCCGGGACGCTGTCGCACCCCCAGCGTCGTCCGCGAGCGCGCTCGCCGCGAACGCAACGGAATTTACGACTGATAATTGGGTCGTGTCTGAGGCTACTACGGCCTGCCCTGAGTTATCATTCTGTATAATCGGTGCCTGAGACTTTTGTATGGGTGTTTCGAGGATGTGTGTATGGAACGGCAACCAGAGACAGAAAACGATCGTGGGCAGGTCGGCATCGGGACGCTCATCGTGTTCATCGCGATGGTCCTGGTGGCGGCGATCGCCGCAGGTGTACTGATCAACACGGCTGGATTCCTCCAG
>Ga0207770_100136_pt1 | contig 62426 bp, 65 predicted proteins | sample A23E2SouthBayCA_FD_187729 | JGI IMG/M metagenome (GOLD analysis project Ga0207770, IMG submission 187729) | Aerobic enrichment media microbial communities from Eden Landing Ponds, California, USA - A23 E2 (SPAdes) | ecosystem: Environmental > Aquatic > Marine > Unclassified | place: Emeryville...
GGGGAGCCGATAGACGACGGCGACGTGATCATCGGCGCGACGGCGGCAGTCGTCGACGAACCGGTGTTGACCCGCAACGTCGAACACTTCGAGCGGTTGCCGGACGTGACGGTCGAGACGTACTGAGGGGAGCGGCCACAAGAGATTCCCGTCGGTCGTCCGGACTCCGGGTATGGACACGGCCCCGCTCACCGACGCCGACCGCGAGTTGATCGACCACGCCGTCGCGTGCAACGAGCGGGCCTTCGACCCGGAGTTCGACGACGGCGCACACGTCGTCGCCGCGGCGGTCCGGACGACCGACGGCGCGGTCTACGAGGGGGTGAGCCTCCCGACGACTATCGGCCGCGCCTCGACCCACGGCGAACCCGTGGCGGTCGGGGCAGCGATCGCCGACGGCCACACCCACGACGAGATCGAGACCTGCGTCGCCGTCTCGTATCCCCTGCCCGACCACGAGAAGCATCCGACGCGGGTGATCCCACCCTGTGGCAGCTGTCGGGAGTTACTCGCCGATTGCAATCCGGCGATGCGCGTGATCACCCCCGTCGACGGCGAGGAGCGGGTGGTCCAGGCTATCGACCTCCTGCCGACCCGGTCGTGGTAGTCTCCTCGGGGTACGCCTCGCGCTCACTCCCCGGTCACGCGGCGCACGTCGAAACACGCGCCGATCGGGTGGTAGCCGGGCGTGACCTTCGGCGTGTCGTCGATGTCGTCGTGGACCTCGTTGTCCGGCGTGAGTTTGAAGTACCAGTTGCCGTAGCGTGGGTTGACGAGATCGTCCCAGGAGTACTCCCAGAAGCGGTCGTACCAGGTCCAGTAGTCGTCGTCGCCGGTGAGCGTGGCGAGGCGGGCAGCCGCGCCCATCCCCTCGCAGGGCGGCCAGTAGTACTTGTCCGCGGTGATGTGCTCGCCGTCGCGGTCGAAGTTGTAGACCAGTCCCCCGTGGTCGTCGTCCCAGCCGTGTTCGACGGCGGCGTCGAAGAAGTGCGCGGCGCGGTCGACCAGCCACTCGTCCTCGCGGTACTCCGCGAGCGTACACAGGAGTTTCGCCCACTCCAGGAGGTGGCCGGGCTGGTAGCCCCACGGCCGGAACAGGTGCGCCGGCTGGTCGCGGTTGTACTCCCAGTCCAGTTCCCAGTCCGTCGTGTAGTGTTCCCACAGCAGGCCGTCCCCTTCGTCCGCGAGGTCACGGGCCAGGTTCTCGGCGACGGTGTAGGCGCGGTCGAGGTACTCGCGTTCTCCCGTCGCCTCGTGGGCGGCGATGAACGCCTCGCAGGTGTGCATGTTGGCGTTCTGGCCCCGGTACTCCTCTCTCGGAGACCAGTCGGCGTTCAGTTTGCCCCGGCAGAGGCCGTACTCGTCCTCCCAGAAGCGCTCGACGATCAGGTCGGCGGTCTCGTGGACGTCGGCCTCGGTTTCGGGAATTCCCGCTTTGGCCGCGGTGGCGTAGGCCAGCAGGACGAACGCGTGCCCGTAACAGGTCCGCTGGGGGTCGGCCACCTCGCGGCCCGATCGGACCCAGGGGTAGCCGCCGTCGGGTTCGCGCCACTCCCGGAGGCCGGTGACGCCGTGGGTCGCCGCCGAACGACACCAGTCAGGGCCGTCGAGCAGGTGGCCCACACTGAAGTTGAAGACGAGTCGGCAGTGGGCGACGAGATGTTTCGACTTGGCGTCGTAGACGTGTCCGTCGCGGTCGCTCAACTGGGCGATATAGCCGCCGAAACGGTGATCCATGCAGTCGGGGTAGTAGAAGTTCAGCAGTCTGAGAGCGTGCTGGCGGAGCCACCGCTCGTCGCGGAACAACTGGGGGGTTCTGGTCATGGGCCGGCGTTCTCGGCGCGAGCGAATAAAGATGGAGGCGGCTGGTGTCGTGGCGTGCCAGGCTCGGTCAGTCGTCGGCACCGCCCGGGTCGTCTCTCGACCGGTCGCCGTCCGCTCTCCTCTCGCCGACGACGAGCGCCTGGATGCCGACCCGGTAGGACAGCGACAGCGGGAGCAGGAGGGTCCCGTTGAACCCGACGAGGTAGACGACACCGGTCATGAGCGAGAGCCATTTGCGGTCCTGCCAGGTTTCGCCCTCGAAGCGCTCGCCGTGGCACCGCGAGATCCGGAACCACAGCAGTGCGGCGACGAGCACCGAGAACCCGGCCGAGAGCGCGAGTGCCGGGTCGCGGACGGCTTACCAGATCGCGGCGGCCGGGAGGACACCGGCGACGAGCGAGAGGGTGCGGTGACGGGGAGCGAACGTCATCGGCCTCGACTACGACGTGCGGACACAAAAGTGTCGGCAAGCGTAGGGAACGAGGGCCCCGAGACGTGGGGTCACTCGGCCGGCGACACGAGGTCAGTGCCAGTCGGTCCCGGCGCCGGACCGACGGCGAGTCGCCGGGAACCGGTCACGCCTCCAGTCTGGGGAACGCGCGAGCGGCCAGTGCCACCGACGCGAGCGATATCAGGACGGTCCCGACGACCAGCACCAGTCCGGGTTCGTACAGGAGTCGTGGGTGATACGGCTGGACGCCGTCCAGAAAGAGTCCGGCGTAGTCGAAGACGTCGTTGCCGAACGCGAGGACCAGCGCGGTGGCGAGCGCACCCCTCGTGGTCGCGCCGTAGTGCGGTGCGAGGTACGCCTCGGGGACGAAGAGGAGATGCGTGACGAGCACGCCGAAGTAGTTCCAGGCGTCGGGGAAGTACAGCGAGACCTCCAGATTGAGCGCGAGCGCCGTCCACAGGCCCATCTTGACCAGCCAGACGAACGCGATGGTGTGCAGATAGGCGAGCACGCGATTCTGTGGTGCGTCGTCGAGTCGATCCCCGAGATTCGGGAGGAGCGTCGCCAGCGAGAGCGCCATCAGGCCGACGGCGACCGGCGAGTCCATATGTGCGGGCCAGAGGAACGTGTCGATACCGGGGAGATCGGGCAGGTAGAAGTAGATCCCGACGAAGACGGCGGCGACGTTGGCGACGATCAACCAGACGAGACTGGGCGCGTTCTCCAGGTAGTAGCGCGCCCACTTCCGGGGGATCGGACTCCGCCGCCCGTCGCCGAAGGCGTCCATACCCGCCCGTCGGCGACGCGAGCACTAAGCCCCACCGACCGACGGCGAGACGGCGCGCCCCTCGCGGCACACGGGACGCCCCCCGTCACCCTGACCGACCGGCAGGAATTGCGGTGAAAATGCACGACGGCAAAAGGATTCCGGGGAAGGTTTATCAGTGGCCATGTCAGAGGTTGACACGCACAGCATGTTCGAACGGTTCTCGAGCGGGTATTACCTGGGTCGACTCTACGTCGAGCCCGGGAGGGAGGGGCGTGCGGCGATGGCGCGCGCCCAGCACGAGCAGGTCAACGAGCAACTCTACACCGGCGAGGGCGTCGCACGGACGGACCTCCCGCTGGTGATGAAACTCGGCAACACACACTTCACAGTCGGCGGCGAAGACGACGTCCCCGCCGACACCCTGGTCGTGCCCGAGCAACTCGTGGAGGAGACCGACATCAGGAACCCGCCGGCGCTCAGAGAGGTGTTCCTCGCGAAGGCCGACCGCGCGCGCCAGTTGCTCTCGGTCGCCGAGGGACTGCCCGCGGCCGGCAGCGACAGCGAGGCGGGGGTCCGCGGGGACGGGCCAGCCGGCGAGCGTGACAGGACCGACGACGGCCACGGCGACAGCTACGGTGGGTTCGAGTTCGGTCCCGGCGGGGGACCCACGGGAATTTAAGCCCGCCGGGGCCCCCACCGTCGAGTGATGCTCGACGAGTTGCTCGGCCGCGCCGAACTCAAGTCACGGATCGAGGAACTCGAGGAGGAACTCCACCACCGCGAGCGCGAACTCGAGGCCGAACGCGAGCGCCGTTCCGAGGCGGCGAGCGAACGCCAGGCCGCCGAGGAACGCGTGAATCGACTGGAGGACCGTATCGCCGAACTGGAGGGGACGGTCGAGCGACTCCGGGAGGAAGCCGAGGGCGAGCGCTCGCTCGCCCGGGCCGAGCGACTCGGGGGCCAGCGCCGCACGGAAATCCTCGACCGGCTGGAATCGGTCGCGACCGACGCCGAAGGGGCCTTCACGGCGTACGTTCCAGACGGACACGACCTCTCCGAGGACGTCCGCGAGGCCTTCGGCGACCGCGCGGCGCTCGTCGGGCGAGCCGCGCCATGTCTCGCCGTCACCGACGACGCCGGCCTGACGAGCGCCTGCCTCTCCGTGCCCGACCCGCCCGCGCCGTTCACCGAGTGGGGGGCGTCGTTCCGGGTCGAGCGCGAGCGCTTCGAGCCCACCGGCCGGTTCGCGCTCGCGCTCGTGCGCTCGGACCTGTTCGCTCTCGGCGTGCACGAGGGCGACGAACGGGTCGCGTTCCAGGGGTTCGATTCCGAGTTGAAGAGCAAACACTCGAAGGGGGGCTTCTCGCAGGCCCGGTTCGAACGGTTGCGCGACGCGCAGATCGACGACCACGTCGACCGGTGTCGGGCCGCACTGGAAGACGTCGACGCGGACCGACTGTACGTCGTCGGCGAGCGTACGGTGTTAGACGAGTTCGAGGAGCGCGCCGACGTGACGGCGACGGTCGACGCGACGGGCGAACCCGAAGCCGCGCTCGACGACGCGTTCCGCGAGTTCTGGACGGTTCGACTGCGGGTGTTCTGAGCGAGATGCCGCTGGGTCAGGTCGGGATTCCGCAGTCCCGAAAACTAAATCCACCCCGGTGGAAGAACGGGTATGCGAATCGCCATCCTCGCCCACGAGCAGTTCCCCGACCGGGCGAAGACCGCGGTGGGAGTCCTCCGCTACGGCGACCACGAGGTGGCGGCGGTCGTCGACCGGACGCTGGCGGGCGAGCGCGTCCACGACCACGTCCCCGACGTGCCCGACGCCCCCATCGTCGAGTCCGTCGACGACGTCGACGAGATCGACGCCCTCCTGGTCGGTATCGCCCCCATCGGTGGCGGCTTCGACGAGACCTGGGGCCCGGACGTCCGTGCCGCCCTCCGGCGCGGGTGTGACGTCGTCGCCGGCCTCCACTACTTCCTCGCCGACGACGAGGAGTTCGCCCGTCTCGCGGACGAACACGGCGGCGAACTGCGAGATCTGCGCCGCCCGCCCGACGACCTGACCGTCAGCGACGGGACTGCGGGCGAGGTCGACGCCGACGTCGTCCTGACAGTGGGTACAGACTGCTCGTCGGGGAAGATGACCACCACGTTCGAACTCGTCGAGGCGGCCCGAGAACGCGGGATCGACGCCGCGGCGGTTCCGACGGGCCAGACGGGGATCCTGATAGCCGACTACGGCATCGCCGTCGACCGCGTCGTCGCGGACTTCGCCGCCGGGGCGGTCGAGCGCATGGTCGAAGAGCGCGCCCGCGACCACGACCTGCTCGTCGTCGAGGGCCAGGGTGCACTCTGTCACCCCGCCTACTCGGGCGTCACGGCGAGTATCCTCCACGGGGCGATGCCCGACGCGCTCGTGTGCTGTCACGTCGCCGGCCGCGACGTCGTTCACGGCTACGAACACGTCCCGATCCCCCCGCCCGGGGAGTACGCCGAGATCTACGAGTCGGTCGCCGACCCCGTCTCACCGACGCGGGTCGCGGGCGGCGCGCTCGACACCCACGGGATCGACGACGACGAAGCCGCCCGGGAGGCCGTCGCGGAGTACAGTGGAGCCATCGACGCGCCGGCGACGGACCCTGTCAGGTTCGGCGTCGATCACGTCCTCGACGCGATACTGGAGTGAGACAGTGCTCGAGACCGACTTCGAACGAGTCTCGCTCCCGCTGGCCGACGCCTTCACCATCGCTCGCGGGACGACGGAGACTGCCGAGAACGTCCTCGTCCGGGTTCGGGACGACGAGGGAAACCTCGGTCTCGGCGGCGCCGCGCCCGCTGCGTACTACGGCGAGACGGCCGAGACGGTCGAAGCCGTCCTCCCGGATCTGCTGGACGTGGTCGAGGAGGTCGGCGACCCACACGCCGGCCAGCGTATCGAGCGTCGGATGCGCGAGCGGGTTGGAGGGAACCCCGCCGCTCGTGCGGCGGTCTCCGTCGCGCTCGCCGACCTCGCCGGAGCACGACTCGACGCACCCCTCTACCGGCTGTGGGGACTGGACCCCGGAGCGACGCCGAAGACGTCCTTCACCGTCAGTATCGGTGATCCAGCTGAAATGCGCACGAAGGCAGGAGACGCGACCGAGCGGGGATTCGACGTGCTGAAGGTGAAACTCGGCGGCGGGGACGACCGCGACGGCGAGCGAATCGCGGCGGTGCGGGAGGGGGCACCCGACGCCCGGATCCGCGTGGACGCGAACGCGGCGTGGACCCCGAAGCAGGCCGTCGCGATGTCGGAACGACTCGCCGAGCACGGCGTCGAGTTCCTCGAACAGCCCGTGTCGGCGACCGATATCGAGGGGTTACGGTTCGTCCGGGAGCGTGGGGCAGTGCCCGTCGCAGCGGACGAGTCGGTCGTGACGGCCAGTGACGTCCCACGGGTCGCCGACGCCGTCGATATCGTCGTCGCGAAGGTGCTGAAATGCGGGAGCCTGCGGGAGACCAGACGGGTGGCACACGTCGCTCACGTCCACGACTGCGAGGCGATGCTGGGGTGTATGGTCGAATCGAACGCCTCGATCGCCGCGGCCTGGCACTGTGCCCCCCTCTTCGAATACGCCGACCTCGACGGGTCGCTGTTGCTGGCCGCGGACCCGGTCGAGGGCGCCCCGATGGACGGCACCGAGGCGGACCTGGCGGCGCTGGACCGGCCGGGGACGGGGGCGACCGAGCGGTCGGACGGATGATCGAGTCCCCGGAAACCGACAGCGTGTGGGGGACTACCTGGACCCGAACAGCAATACCGGAGTGGTCCCTTCCGTTCGGTGAATGCAGTCAGACCGCGCCGACTCGGACGGGATCGGCGCGCCGGTTCGGATCCTCTGTGCCCAGAGCGGGTCGACAGAACCCGAACCGCTGGTGCGTGCCCTCGCGGAGAGCGACGTACGGATAGAACCCGAAGTCGCCGTGGGTCAGGACGCGGTCGAGCAGGCGCTCGCCGAGACGGACTTCGACGCGGTCGCCTGTGAACACGCCCCGCCCGAACTCGACGCAGTCCGGACGCTGTCGGTCATCCGCGAGGAAGACGCGTCCGTCCCGGTGCTCGTCCACGCTCGCGAGGCCGACGTCGCACAGGACGTCTTCCGGGCGGGGACCACCGACTTCGCCCCGACCGGCGACGCCGTCGACTACGACCTGCTCGCGACGCGACTGCGCGACGCCGTGACCGAGCGCCGGTCGCTGGACCGCTATCGACAGATCGTCCAGCAGGCCAGCGAGGGGATCAGCGTCCACGACCCGAGACGGGCCCGGTTCTGGAGGCGAACGACTGACTGCGGGAGATGCTCGGCTTCGACGTCGACGCGGACCTCACGCTGGCCGACATCGTGGCCAGCGGCGGCGACTTCACCACCGAGGCCGCCCGCGAGCGCATCCGCATGGCGAGCGAGGCGGGGCCGACGGTCTTCGAGTGGCGCAACCGGACGAGCGATGGGTCGACGCAGTGGGTCGAAGTGTCGCTGAAACCCGCGGTCGTCGGGACCGAGGCAGTGGTCCTCTCGTTCGTCCGGGACACGACCGAGCGCCACGAGTTCGAGCAGCGCTACGAGCAGACCCGGGACACGCTGGGGCGAGTGGTCGACCGGGTCGACGACGCCTTCTTCGCCGTCGACGGGGACTGGCGGTTCACGTTCTGTAACGCCGAGGCCGAGCGACTGCTGGGCCGGTCGGCCGAGGACCTGCTCGGCTCGAACGTCTGGACGGAGTTCCCCGGGGCCGTCGAGTCTCGCTTCCACGGGGAGTACGAACGCGCCATGGAGACACAGGACCCGGTCACGTTCGAGGCGGTCTACGACCCCCTCGACCTAGAACTCGGGGTCGACGCGTACCCGTCACCCGACGGCCTCTCGGTGTTCTTCCGGGACGTCAGCGAGCGACGACGCCGGGAAGACGTCCTCGGCGGATTGCTCGACGTCGCACGGGACCTGATGCTCGCCCGGACCGAGACCGACGTCGCCGACCAGGTCACCGCCGCTGCGACCGAGGTACTCGGCCAGGAGTTCAACGCCGTCAGATACTACGACGCCGACCGGGACGCGCTGGTCGTGGCGTCGCTCTCGGCCGCCGCACGGGACGTCGTCGACCCGCCGGTGCTCGCCCCCGGCGAGGACCACGTCGGTCGGGTCTTCGAGCGCGGCGAGGCCGGTGTCTTCGACGACCTCGGTGCGGTCAGCGACCGCGACTACAGCCCCATCCAGTCGGCGATGGTCCTCCCGCTGGGCGAGTACGGCACGCTCTCGATCGGCGCGACCGACCCGGCGGCGTTCGACGATTTCGACCTGTCGGTGGCGAGTCTGCTCGCCACCGTCACGACCGCCGCCGTCGAGCGGGTCCGCCGCCGGCAGGAACTGCGCCACTACGAGGCCGTCGTCCGGAGTATCGAGGGGATGGTCTGTGTCGTCGACGACGGACAGTTCTCGCTGGTGACCGAACCGCTCGCGTCGTTTCTGGGGTGGGACCGCGAGTCGCTCGTCGGCCGGCCGGTCACCGACGTGTTCGGCGACGGCGAGCCCTGGGAGTCCCACGTCGCCGACCTCGACACCGACGCCGGGACCGGCGCGTTCGAGACGACTGTCGTCATGGGCGACGGAAGCACACGACCGGTCGCGGTCGACGTCTCGCGGTTGCGAGGGGGCGGTCCCGAAGAACTGGTCGCCGTCGTCCGCGATATCGGCGAACTCGTCGAGACGCGCCAGCGCGTGACCGCCGAACGTCGGCGGTTCACCCACCTGTTCGAGCACCTCCCCGACCCCGTCGTCGAGGTGCGACTGGCCGACCACACCGTCGAGTCCGTCAACGACGCGTTCGTCGAGGCCTTCGGCTACGGCGACCGCGCGGTCGTCGGCGACTGAACGACGCCGCCCGCGTCCACGTCAGCGCCACGTCCGTCGGTGACCGCGCCGAGATACGCGTCGCCGACGACGGTCCCGGTATCCCGCCCTCGGAGTGGGAGACCGTCGTCGGCGACCGGGACATCACTCAGCTCTCACACGGCACCGGTCTCGACCTCTGGCTCGTCCGCTGGATCGTCGACGCCTGCGACGGCGAGATCCGCCTGGTCGAGGACGGTGACTGGTCGACAGAGACCGTCGTCACCGTGTCGCGGTGGGAGGAGACGGCGACCGGTGACCCCGGTGAGTGACCGTCACGCCAGCCAGTCGGCGAACGTCTCGTGTTCGCGACTCAGTCGGACGTACTCGCGTTGCATCTCGGTGAGTGCCTCCTCGAGCGTCGCCCCGTCGTCGAGTGCCTCTCGAACGCGCCGTTTCTTCCAGACACTCGGTGTCACACCGTGGTCGACGCGCGCCTCGATGGGGTCGAGGTACCGGTCGCGTGTCGCCGCGTCGACGCCCGCTTCGGCGAGACCGCGCCGGGCGTACTCGAAAAGTTCGGCGAAGACGACGTCGCTGTCCCCGGTGCGCTCGCCGTCGGCGGTCACCCACGCGAGGTCGGCGTCGAGACCGTCCTCGACCGCCGCGTAGAAGGCCCGTTCGGCGGCCTCGTGGGGTAGTTCGCGGAGGGGGTGGTCGCTCGTCGCGAGGCCGTGCAGGAGGCCCGCCGTGAGCACCTGCAGTCCGACGATGTCCCGAACTGTGGGCTGGGTGGGGATCGGGCGGTACTCGATGCGGAGTGAGCGCTCGTCGCAGGCGCCCGAGACGGCGTCGCCACAGACCACGCCGCGGACCCACCGCCAGAACGTGCCCCGTTTGTAGTCGAACTCCCAGCACGACCCGATGTCGACGGGACCGTCGTCAGGTTCCGTGGGTGCCTCGCCGACCCACTCCTCGAGAAACGGTGCGTAGGTGTCGTCGGCGACGACGTGCTCGACGACGTCTGTCGGTGCGTCGAGGTCGTCGGGTACCCGGACCTTCTCACAGGCCTGGTTCATCGACTGCTCGAACGCGGCGATACGGAGTTCGTGGTGACTCTCGGCGACGACGCGCTCCGGGTCGGCGTCGCCGTAGCAGTCGGCAGGGAGAAACGGCGAGTTGGTCGAGAGGGCGACCAGCGGGCCGAGGGTCCGCGTCGCGAGGTCGTGATACCGGGGGAAGGCGTCGGTGTCGGGCACCTGCACGTGGGGCTGGATCGACGTCGCGAACGACTCGAAGAGGATGCTGTAGAAGTCGAGCGAGGCGCCGGGGACGTCGAGCGGGAGGGTCCCCTCACCGCGGCGGAGCGCCTCGTTGTCGAGCGCGCCGTAGCGGGGGTCCTGTCGCATGTTTCGGGCGATCACGACCGGGTCGTCGGGGTCCGGTCCGGGCACGACCGGTGGTTCGGCGGGTCGGTCGTTCGAATCGGCGTCGCCAGTGTCGACCTCGACGTCGTTGAGGTAGTCGAGGGTTCCCTCGTCGGGGGGGACCGTCCACATGGCGTCGAGGACGACCTCGAGGCCGTGTTCGCGGGCTCGCTCGCGCGTCTCGGCGAGGTCGGCGGCGAGTGTCTCGGCCTGTGCGGCGATACCATCGGTCGAGAGGGGCGTCGGGTCGGCGTTGACCTCGGCGTTGTGCAGGCCGAGTTCCTTCGCGGCGGGGTCGAAGACGTCCCCGGGGAGTTCGGCCAGTCGGCAGTCGTCGTCGACGGCGTAGGCTTCCAGTTCCATCCCGAGCGTGAGCGCGTCGTTGTCGAACGCGCCCGATTCGATCGCGTCGACGAGGCGGTCGCCCTGCTCGCGCACCCGACGGTCGAACTCGTCGGCCGCCGCCGGGGCGAGCGCCCGCCGCACCAGCGCCGCGTGGTCGGTCATTGACTACGAGAGGGGCACCGCGGACAATAAACGGTCCTCTTCGGGTCGAACCGCGTCGCTGGGCGGGCGAGAGCGGAGGGTGACGCGGGTGCAACGTGGCGGTCGAGCGGTGCTGGCGCGGTCGTGGCTCAGCGGCGACGCGGTTGCGGGCGGCGACGGTCGCGTTCGAGCGTCGCGCGGACCTGTTCGGCCGCTTCGAGGGCGGCCCGGGCGCGCTCGCGGTCGGTGATCTGGGGACGGGGGGCCATACCCGATCGTTTCGGGGATACGGATATATGCTTCGTGGTGGCTCAAACGGATGTTGGAGCCATTCATCGCCCCCACCGGCGGAAACCACTTCAGCGCGGGGCCAGTACCGCGTCACATGACAGTCGGTCTCCGCTCGTGGTCACCGGACGACCCTCGACGAGCGCGGGTCGCGGCACTCGGCGGCGCGCTGGCGTACGTCGCCGTCGTCCTGGTCGTGTGGGTGCTGGCGTACGGCGGCCCGGGCCTCCTCGAGGGGCTGTTCACGCTCCAGGTCGGTCCGTGGCTGGTGTACGCCTTCGGCGGCGCCGCACTCGTCGGTGCGGTCCTCGCGGTGTCAGTCGCCGAGTACGACCTCGTCTCGCCGACGGCCGTCGTCGTCGGACTGTTCGCGTTCGTCCTGTACGACCTGTGGCAGGCGTTGCAGAATCCGGCAGTGTTGCTGCCCGGCGACCCCTTCCAGCTCTACCTCGTCGGCTGGCCCGCAGTGCTCGTGGTCGCGGGTGTCGCCGGGCTGGTCGAACGGTACGTCCGCGCGGTGGTCGGTCGCCGAGACGCCGTCGAGAATAGCCCGTGAACGTCCGCGCGAGCGAAGCGAGCGCGGTTGACCGAACCCGAGCGAAGCGAGGGTTCGGCTTTTTCGCCCACGTTTTTGCCGGAGGGGTTCCCGCAGCGAACGCAGTGAGCGAGGAAACCCCTCCGGCAAAAAGGTGGTTCGTCAGCTATAGGGGAGAGCGCTCCTGAGTGCCGGTGAGATGGAGTACCTGGAGCGCCGTCGGGGGCGGGTCGAGGACCGCATCGAGGCGGTGCTCGCGGACGTCGAGCCCGACGAACTGGGCGAGGAGGTCGAACACGTCGTGCTCTCGGGGGGCAAACGGGTCCGGCCGACCGTCACGGTGCTGGTCTGCGAGGCCCTGGGCGGGGACGTCGAGGACGCGGTGGACTTCGCGGTGGGGATCGAACTCGTCCACAGCGCGTCGCTTGTCATCGACGACATCATCGACCGCTCGGAACTGCGCCGTGGGACCCCCTCGGCGTGGGCGGAGTTCGGTCACGGCCCGGCTATCATCGCCAGCGACGGCCTCCTCGGGGAGGCGTTCGCGCTCTTCTCGGCCGACGAGCGGGCGATGCAGGCAGTCTCGGAGGCGATGGTCGAGCTGGGCGAGGGCGAGGCGACGGAGCTGGTCGCACAGCCGACCAGCGAAGAGGAGTACATGGATCTCGCTCGTCGGAAGACGGGCGCACTCTTCCGTGCGGCGGCCGAACTGGGGGCCATCGCCGCGGACGCCGACGCCTACACCGTCGAGCGCTTCGGGACCTACGCCGAGCGCGTCGGGGTGGCCTTCCAGATGCGCGACGACGTCCTCGACGCGACGGCCGACTCGGCCGACCTGGGCAAGCCCACCGGGCACGACGCCGCGATGGAACGCCCGTCCCTGGTGCAGGTCGCTGATCTGTCCCACGAGGAGGCCAACGAACGCGCCCGCGACGAGTCCGAGGCCGCGCTCACGGCGCTTTCGCGCGTGGACGTCTCGGATACCGAGGCCATGGAGTACTTACAGGACCTGGCCGAGTTCGTCGTGGTCCGTGAACGGTAGCGCGGTCGCGACCACGGGAGGCCCGCAGAACGCGATCGGGGGAGGGAGTGAGCGGTGAGAGAACCGGGACAGCGTGACCAGTCGTTACCACGGCGTGAGAACGACCGGTCGCGATTTGTCCGTCTGGCGCGTCTCTCGACGCGCTATGAGGCGAACCACGAGACGACAGGTCGCGGGCGCTGTCGCTCTCTCCGTCGGCGCGGCAGGCGGTGCGCTGTGGCGCTGGAAGAGACGGCGACTCGCGGACCTGGCAGCCGGCAGTGCGTTCGTCGAGACCGACCACGGGACCGTCGAAGTTGCGCGACGGGGATCGGGTCCACCCGTCCTCGTCGTCCACGGCGCTCCGGGCGGGTACGACCAGGCGCTCGTGTCGGGGGAAGCGCTGGTCGGCGACGAAGTCGAACTCGTCGCACCCTCTCGACCGGGCTACTTGCGGACGACGCTTGGAGCCGTTCGCACGCCGAGCGACCAGGCGGCCCTGCTCGACGCAGTGCTGGCGAAACTCGGGGTCGAAGCGGCGCTGGTCGTCGGCCTCTCGGCCGGCGGCCCGCCCGCGCTCCACCTCGCGGCCGAGTATCCTGAACGCGTCACGGGTCTCGTCCTCGCGTCGGCTATCACCACGGCGATCGACGACCGGACGTTCGAGACGGGTAACCTGGTCGTCGACCCGATACTCACGTCTACACCGGCCCTCGACGGGATCTCCGCCCTCGTTGACGTCCTCCGCCGTGTGGATCCGGACCGCCTCATCGGGTTCACGCACGGGAGTCTGTCGACGCTAGAGGGCGCCGATCTCGACGAGTACGTCGAGTTCGTCAGGACGACCCCGGAGCAACGCGAACGCTCGCTCGCGTTCGTCCCGACGATCATCCCGACGAGCGTGCGCATCGACGGGACGCGAAACGACGAACGCTGGTGTCGGGAGCTCCCGCTCGTCGACTACGGGGAGATACAGTGCCCGACGCTCGTGGTCCACGGCGAGTTCGACGCGGCCGTCCCCGTCTCCCACGCAGAGTTCGTCGCCGACGTGGTGCCCGACGCCGACCTCCACCGCGTCGAGGCCGACCACCTCGTCTGGATCGGTCCCGACGCCGGCCGCGCCGTGGGACCGGTACGCGAATTCGCGCGCTCGGTGACCGAAACCGTCGATAGAACGAGTTGACTCAGACCGACTGTCGGCTCTCGCCCTCCACGAGTCGTTCGAGGTGTGCGGGCGGGACCGACCCGCGGGCGGCGTGGCCGTCGTAGACGAACGTGGGGACGCCGGTGATGCCGCGGGCCTGGGCCTCGCCGAAGGCCTCGCGCAGTCCCTCGCGTTCGTCTTCGTCGTCGATAGCGTCTCTGATCGCCGCGCCGTCGAGTCCGGCGTCTTCCGCGAGGTCGGCGAGGACGTCCGGGTCACCGATGTCGCGGCCGTCGACCCACAGCGCCGACAGGATAGCCTCGTCGAAGACGAGCCACGACTCGGGGTGTTCGCGCTTCACGTAGCGGGCGGCGACCTGCGCGTCGAAGGAATCGACGTCGGGCACCTCGTCGATGCCGAGCATCTCTTCGGCGTCGTACTCCTCGCGGAGTCGCCGGACGTTCTCGCGGACCTGGTCGAAGTACGACTCGTCTTTCCCGTCGTCGACGGAGTGGTCGATCTCGCCGTCGGGCCCGCGCTTCTGGGCGCGCAGGTCGAACGGGCGCCAGTCGATAGCGAGGGGTGCCTCGCGGCGCTCCTGGTAGGCGGAAAGCGACTGTCGCCCCAGGTAACAGAACGGACAGACGTAGTCCGAGTATATCGTGATGGTGTCGTCGTCGGTAGGCACGACACTCGATACGGCGTCGAGCGTGAAAAGCGATGGGCGCGCGGGCGTCGAGCGAGCGGAACCGGTCAGAGAGTAGTCGGACGCGGCGGGTCGAAAGGGCTTATCGGCGCGGACACGAACGCCGGCTATGGACGAGTTCGCGGCCCGGACGAAAGTCGAGTGGCGCGAGTGGGGACCGGAGGCCTTCGCCGTCGCCGAGCGGTCGGGCAAGCCAGTCCTGCTCGCGCTGACGGCGCCGTGGTGCGAGGACTGCCACGAGATGGACCGGACGACCTACGCGGAACCCCGGATCGCCGCGAACGTCAACGACGGGTTCGTCCCCGTCCGGGTGAACGTCGACCGCCACCCCCGGGTTCGGGACCGCTACAACATGGGCGGGTTCCCCTCGACGGTGTTCACGACGCCCGACGGAACCGTCATCACCGGTGCGACGTTTCTGGGTATCGACGGCTTCCGGGAGATTCTGGACGCCGTCCGGCGGACATGGGACGGCAAGGGCACGGAGGCGGGGTCGGTCCCGCGGTCGCTGCGAAACGCCGACCCGCCGGGCGGGGAGTTGTCGGCCCGCGTCGAGGAACACATGGTCGAGCAGTTGCTCGCGGCCTACGACGAGGAGTTCGGCGGGTGGGGGAGCGACGTCAAGTTCCCCCTGCCACGGACCATCGAGTTCGCCCTGGTCCGGGCGCGCGACCAGGCGACCCGCACGCTCGAGGCGGTCCGGACACGCCTCGCGGACACGGTCGACGGCGGCTTCTTCCGGTTCGCGCGCAACCGTAACTGGGCCGACCAGCAACGCGAGAAACTCACAGACGAGAACGCCGCCCTGGTCCGGGCGTTCGCTCACGGCTATCGCTACACCGGCGAGGAAGCATATCGTGACACAGCCGTTCGCGGGGTGGAGTACCTCACGACCGACCTCTGGACGGGAGAGGGGTTCGCGGCGAGCCAGGGCGGTGCAGACGACTACTACCGCCTGGAGGCGACCGAGCGCGCCGACGCCGACGCGCCGTCGGTCGACTCCACCGTGTTCGCTGGCCACAACGCGCTGGCGGTCGACGCCCTGCTGACCGTGGCGGCCTACACCGACGACGAGCGCGCGAACCGGTACGCCGAGCGAGGCCTCGACGCCGTCGACGACCTGGTGCGCGAGGACGGCGCGGTCGTCCACTATCGCGACCCGGGCGACGGGGACGTTGACGACGAGGACGAGGGAGCCGACGCGGTCGAGACCGGCGAAGCGGGACTGCTCGCCACTCAGGCACGCGTGCTGGTGGGACTGACGACCGCCGGGCAGGTCCTCGGCGACGCCCGCCGGGCGCGCGACGTTGCCGACTACGCCATCGAGCACCTGCAGGCCGAGTCGGGGGCGTTCTGCGACGGGCCGGCCGAGGGACCGGGACTGCTGGACCGGCCGCTCTACCCGCTCGATTCGAACGCGGAACTGGCCGACGCACTGCTCGACCTGTGGGCGCTCACGGGCGAGGAACGCTACCGGACCGCAGCACGGGACGCGCTGGCGGCCTTCGCGAGCGCGACCGACCGGATGGGCGTCGAGGTGGCGGCCTACGCCTCGGCGGTCGCCCGCGCTCGCGACCCCCGGGTCGTCGCCGTCGGGGCAGCGGCGGGCAGCGACCTCCACCGCGCCGCGCTCCGCCTCGCCGACCACGAAACCGCCGTCGCGCCGGACGACGACCGTGCGCCCGACGGCGAGGCGGTCGTCCTCGTCGACGGCACCGAGACCGGCCGGGCCGCCGACCCTGCCGAACTCGAGACCGTCCTCACCGACGCGGACTGACGCACCCGGTGTCGCGGAGGTGCCACCACCGACTGCGCGAGACGGCGAACACTTTCTCGCTGTGTAAACGTTCGGAACGTTTTTGTCCGACTGGATCAGACAGGGGACGATGGCAAGTCTCAGGGACCTCGGCCTCTCGGAGTACGAGGCGCGGGCCTACCGGTCGTTGCTGGAGACGGGGCCGACAACCGCAAAGGAGTTGTCACGCGCGAGTGACGTCCCGATGGGGCGGATCTACGACGTCCTGAACAGTCTGGAGACCCACAGTCTGGTGCGCTCCCAGACGGCGAGCAGACCGAAAAAGTACGTCGCGGTCGAATCGGAGACGGCGCTGGACCGGTTGCTGGACGACAAGAAGGCCGAGCTCGAACAGCAGGCCGAGCAGTACGAGGAGATCGTCGACGACCTCGTGGACGAACTCGACGCGGCCGACCCGGTCGACGAGCCGTTCTGGACGGCGGCCGTCGGTCCCGCGGAGGCGGTCGACCTGCAGGTAGAGCGCCTGGACGCCGCCGACGAGAGTATCGTCATCGTCGCCTCGTCGCTGGTCCAGCAGTTCGACGCCGACGACCTGGCGGCACGGTTCACGGCGGCGCTGGAGGACGCTCTGGAGCGGGGTGTCTCCGTCTCGGTACTGTTGACGCCCGAACTCGTCGATACGCTGCCCGAACGCGTCGGCGAGCGCTACCGGAGCACCTACCAGACCCACGAGCGCTTCGAGACGCGCACCAGTCCCGAGGTGTCGGGCACGTTCGAGATCATCGACGACACGGAGGTCTGTATCGAGGTCCCACATCCGCTCACCCAGGACGAGACCTTCGCGGTCATCGACCTCAAGGACCAGGAGTTCGCCGCCGACGTCCGCTCGGAGTTCGAGCCGCGGTGGCGCGCGGCGAAGGAACTCAGGCTCTGAGACTGGGGAACGCGCGAGACCGCCGCGTGACGCCGGTAGCATTGATATTCTCGCGGCGTCTACAGTGAGTATGGACGCACAGACATTCAGAACACGGATCGACACCGACCGAGCGGAGAGTATCGTGAGCGCGGTTCGTCCCAGTCTTGGCGACGAACTCCGGAGTGTCGTCTACTTCACGCCCGCCGAGTTCGACGTGCTGTACGTACGCAGCGACCTCTACGAGTCGCCGGCGGCCGCCCGCGAGAGCAAGTCCCGACTCGTCGACTTCGAGGTCACTGGCTTCGGGGAGACGCAGGTCCGCAGCGCGATCTCGGCCGAGCGCGAACCGTCCAGCATCGGCGATTACGCCTTCACAGTCCGCTTCCACGAGGACGGCTTCGTCGTTCGCGTCCTCCCGGGTGACGCGGGCGTGCTCTTTACCACCGACAGCATGGACGTCAGCGCCTTCGAGGACGCCGCAACCGCGGTCAAGCGGCTCCTCGCCGGACGGTAGCCGTCGGGGCCGGCCGCGCCCGGAGTCTCCGTCCGCTCACTCGTGATTCGTCAGACACTTCGAGAGGCCCACCAGTTCCACGGGGTCGGAGTTGTCCGGCGAGTAGACCACCATCTGGCCTTTCTCCATGTAGGGGACCTTGCGTTCGAGGTTCGCGGGGATGTTCACCGCGGAGATGGCGTCCTCGTCGCCGAGATTGAGGACCACAGTCGAGTTGATCTGCTTGAAGACCGGTTCGGCGATGTCCTGTGGGTCCTGGGTGATGAGAAAGAGGCCGAGGCGCTCCTTGCGGCCCTGTTTGGCGGCCTCGGTGAACTTGCCGATGACCTTCTCGGCCTGGACGCTGTCGGCCTCGGCGAGGAAGTTGTGGGCCTCGTCCAGCCCCAGCACGAGCGGCGTCTCCTTGATCCGGTCGAAGCGCGGGTCGTTCGAGAGTTTCTGGTCGACGAGCAGGGCGGCAAGTGCGAGCACCACCGTGACCGTCGACCGGGAGTTGTTGATGTGGTAGGTGGGGACGACGGAGATCCCGCCGGCGCGGACGAACTCGTGGACCAGGTCGGTGATCGGGCGGGCGTCCTGGTCGAAGATCCCGTCGAAACCCAGCGCCCGACGCTTGACCGCGTTGAACGTCGCCTCGTGGACCCGTCCCGTCTCGTCGAGTTCCTCGCGGAGCGCGGGGTCGTCGAGAAACGACGTGAACTGCTGGTAGGTGCCGTCGTCGCCGTACTCCCGTCGGAAGCGATGCAGGAGGTGGGTGAGCGCGTTGTACTGGTTGCCGTTGAGCCCGGAACTGGCGATGAGCCAGGGGTTGTCGTGGACCATCGAAAAGGGGACGGTGAACTCGACCTGCTCGGCGTGGTGGTCGCTGTTGGCGTAGGAGGCTCCCCCCACCTTGGGGACGAACGCGACAGTGTCGTCGACACCGCCGGAGGCGACGCCTTCCCGTTCGAGGCGGCGCTGGAACTCGGTGTCCAGGTCGGGGTTGTCGTCGTGCATCTGGGCGTATTCGTCCTGCGGGTCGAACATGACCAGACAGGGCGAGACGTCCCGAGTACCGTCTTCGACGGGATACGAGCGGTCGGCGGCGAGGTACTGTCTGAGGACGTTCTTGGCGGTGTGGGTCTTTCCTGAACCAGTGCCGCCGGCGACGAGCGTGTGGCGGAACACCAGCGGGTCGCCGTCGGTGTAGTCGTCGTTCAGACGGTAGTCGATCGTGGGCGGGTCGGCGGCCGTCCGGACTTTCTCACCACCCACGGCGAGGTGGCCCAGAAAGACGCCGTCGTCGGGGATCTTCAGCCCGGTCTTGATCTCGCCGGTGTCGGTGGCCTCGCGGACGGGGGTCTCGGGCTTGGGGACTCGGTCGGTCATCCGGCGTTTGAGTTCGTCGTCTCGCGGCTCCGCCGCTCGACTGTCCGAGGCGCGTGGCGCCTCGCTCCCGTCGTCTTCGTAGAGGACCGCGACGGGTTCGAGCGTGGCGACGAACTTGAAGTCCTGTTCGTCGATGCCCTCCTGGCGCATGGCGCGGCGGGCGTGGATCTCGGTGGCGTCGTCGGCGCGGAACTCCTGGGCGTACTCCAGGGCCGTGATGCGACAGAAGAGCCGTTCCCCATCGGGATAGGACACGAGGAGGTACTTGCCGATACGGACGACCGAGCGATTGGCGACGGTGACGTACGCGCGGAGTTCGCTCTCGTCGCCGTCCTCGCTGATGCGCAGTCCCTCGGTGGCGGAGACGACGCCGAGGCCGCTGTCCGCGCCCGTGGGGCGGACGTCGACGGACTCGAATCCGTCCGACGCGCCCGAGTCGCCGGCCGACGCGTCGGTGCCAGCGTCGCTGTCAGTGGGCGTCGCGTCGGTGGTCTCCCCACCGCTGGTCCCCTCGTCGGGCCCGTCGGCAGGGTCGTCGCCCCCGTCGTCGGCTTCGAACTCGGTGAAGTCCCCGAGGTCAGACATAGCGGGTACGTCGTGCTCGGGGGTCAAACACGTTTCCCCCTGGTAAGCCGAGCGTACCCGGAGCCGGTCGCCGGCACGGTTTGCGCGACACCGCAGGTTCAAGGGTGGCCGGGGACAGGAGACGCTATGGACGAGACGGTTCGCGTGTGTACGTACAACGTGCGCCGCGACGTCGACGAGGACGGCCGCTTCGCCTGGGACGGACGCCGCGAGGCCGTCGCGAGCACGCTCCGGTTTCACCGCCCCGATATCGTCGGACTGCAGGAACCGCTGGACCACCAGTACGACGACCTGCGGGGGGCGCTGGACGCCTACGAGTGGGAGGGGCGCCCGCGCTACGGCGGCGAGCGCGAGGGGGAGTTCTGCCCCGTCGGCTACCGGACGAAGCGCTTCGAGCGCGTCGCCGGTGACACGTTCTGGCTCTCGGAGACACCCGAGGAGGCGGGAAGTGTCGGCTGGGACGCCACCTACCCCCGGATCGCGACGTGGGTCCGCCTGCGCGACCGCGAGACGGGGACGGCGCTGACCTACTGCAACACCCACCTCGACCACGAGGGCGAGCGCGCCCGCTCCGAGGCCGCACGCCTCCTCCTGGAGCGATTGCCCGAGATCAGCGACGACGGCGAGGGGACGACCCCGGCGGTCGTGGCCGGTGACTGCAACGCGACGCCCGACGACGAGCCCTACCGGATCCTCGCAGGCACAGACGAGTTCGAGAGTCCGCTCTCGGACGCCCGTCTCGCGACTCCCCATCCACCGCACGGTCCCACGACCACCCGGACGGACTACGAATCGCTCCGACCCGACAGGCGGATCGACCACGTCTTCGTCCGCGAGTGCGGGGTCGACCACTACGGCGTCGCCGCGGATCTCGCCGGCGACGGCACCTACCCCTCCGACCACCTGCCGGTCGTCGTCGATCTCGAGATCTGAACCGGGTGCGGTCGTGCGGCGGGGCCGAGGGGTTCTCGTTTCGGTGTGAGGCACTCACTCTCGATAGCGGGACGGCGAGTTCGATCCCCCACTGGAGGGCGAGCGGTCACTCGTTCGCACACGCCACACGCGCCTTTTTGCCCTCAGCGTGTGTATGTAGCGCTATGATCCTGGTACGTGGGTCGGCCGGTGGGACGGCGCTGACGGGGACGATCTACGAACGGGGCGAGGACCCGCCGACGTTCGGCGGGTCACCCGACGACGACGCGCCGTACGTGTGGGTGTGCGACGAGTTCTACGAGGTCGACAGCGGAGGGACGACCCAGCGGATCGGCGACCGCGAGATTCAGGTCGCCTTCGAGTCGCCGGTGCCGCGGGGGTTCGACACGCTGGAGCAGGCGCTGGCGGCCGCCGAGGACCACGTCCGCACGCAGTTCGCCCGGATCGGCGTCGAGGAGGAAGTCGACGTCGAAGTCGTCGAGGAGGTCGAACACAGCACCGACGGTGGCATCGACGTGGGGTGGGAGACCGACTTCGACCGGGACTGACGACCGGCCGGACGTCACTGGACGGACGAACTCGACGCGCGATTCAGGAAGTAGACCATCAGACCGCCGAGCGCGAGGTCCAGCGCCAGCAGGACGACGATAGCGGGGATGAGCGTGTCCCAGACGCCGCCGAAGCGCGAGACTTCGATGACGGTCATGACGTCCTCGCCGAGCATGAGCGCGCGGGCGCCGTCGACGCCGTAGGTGACGGGGTTGAACGTCGCGATGGTCTGGATCCAGCCGGGCAGGAACTCCAGGGGGAGGAAGGCGGTCGAGACAAAGAGGAGGGGAAACTGCAGGAGGTTCGCGCCGATGATCGTCGACTCCTGGTCGCGGGTCAGGATAGCCACGATGTTGGAGAAGGCGACGAACCACAGCGAAAAGAGAATACCCATGCAGACGATGCCGATAGCTCCCGGAACGCCCGTCGCGATGTCGGCACCGAGCAGGATACCCATTCCGAGGATGATGACGATCTGGACGACGATCCGCAGGATCTCGGCGGCGGTCTTGCCGAGAAAGACCGCGGTTCGAGACATCGGCGTCACGAGCACCTTCTCGAAGAGGCCCTCCTCCATGTCGTTGACGAGGCCGATGCCGGAGGCGGCGCCGGCGGCCAGCGATACCTGCATCGCGATCGCTGGGAGGAGGAAGGTCTCGTAGGAGATGCCCGTGGCCGCACCGCCGCGGTTTATCGCGCCCGTGGCGATCTGACCGAACACCTGCGTGAACAGGACGAGGAAGATGACCGGCTGGATGAGCGACCCCGCGATGACGAAGGGGTTGCGGACGGCCTTGATGTTCCAGCGGACGAAGTTCACCCAGAAGTCGCCGACGAAGCTATTGCTCGACCCCGCAACCTCGCGGGTCGCCGTCCCGCCGTCGGTCACGGCGTCCGTACCGTCGACCACGGAGCCGTCTTCTCCGGCGGTTGGCCCGTCGTCGGGTCGAGTGTCGTCGCTCATTCGGCGCTCACCTCACTCGCCGTGTCGGCCGCTTCGCTCCCCGCGCCGTTCCGGTCGAGGTCGGGTTCCTCGCCGGTGATCGCGAGGAAGACGTCGTCGAGCGTCGGCGCGCGGATGTTGAAGCCCGTGACGGTGACGTCTGCATCGCGGAGCGCGACGAGCAGGTCGGTGCCGTGCTGGCGCGCCCGCTCGGCGGTGACGGTGATACCGTCGTCGGAGACGCCGACGTCGGCGTCGCCGTCGAACACGCCGGAGTCGCGGGCGATTTCGGCCGCTCGTTCGCGGTCGTCCGCGTCGTCGAGTTCGACGTCTAAGATCTCCCCGCCGACCTGGCGTTTGAGTTCCATCGGGGAACCCTCGGCGACGATCTCGCCGTCCAGGATCACGGAGATGCGGTCACAGAGCTGGTCGGCCTCTTCTAAGTACTGCGTCGTCAGAAAGAGCGTCGTCCCCTCCTCGTTGATGCGCTGGAAGTACTCCCACAGGCGGTTTCGCGCTTTGGGGTCCAGCCCGGTCGTGGGCTCGTCGAGAAAGACCAGCGGCGGGTCGTGGACCAGCGCGGTCGCGACGTCCAGTCGTTTCTTCATCCCGCCGGAGAACTCGTCGGCTTTCTTCTCGGCGACGTCGGCGAGGTCGACCAGTTCCAGGAGTTCGTCGATGCGGTCGGCCCGCTCGCTCCGGGGAACGCCGTAGGCCTGGGCGGCGAAGCGGACGTTCTCGCGGGCGGTGAGTTCGAGGTCGACGCTCGTCTCCTGGGCCATGTAGCCGATGGTCTCGCGGACCTTGCGGGGTTCGCGCTCGACGCCGAAGCCGTTGACTTCGATGGTGCCGCCCGTCGGCGCGAGCAGCGTCGCGAACGTCTTGATCGTCGTCGTCTTCCCGGCGCCGTTGGGCCCGAGGAAGCCGAAGAACTCTCCCTCCGGTACTTCGAGGTCGATACCCCTGACCGCTTCCGTGCCGTCGGAGTAGGTCACTTCGACGCCTCGCGCGTCGATGGCCGCGCGGCGACCCTGCGTGTCGTCCATGCTGGTTCCCTCTATGGACACCCCTCAGGTAGCCCCGACCCTAATTGATTCGGGGTTTTATATCTCCTTCCGCCGCCCGCAGTCGGCCGACGAGATGTGACTGTGCACGGCGCAGTCGTTCGGAGAGGGCGGGTGGTTCCGCCTTCGACGACCAGCGAGTGGTCGGTGACGGAGTCGGCCGCGGCGAACGCGTCGTCGACGCCCACCGGGTCGCCCGTCACCGAGACGACGAAGGCCGGCGGGCCGGTGGGGTTGGCCTGCATCGACTCGACGGTGAGCGTCGCGTCCGGGACCGCCGCCGCGACGTCGACCAGGGGGAGCGTCTCTGAGAGGACGCGCAAGTCCGCGATGAGTCCCATAGCAGTGGGTTGGGTGACGGGGAGTTAATCGCTCGGGAGGTCGAGGATCCTGACTCGACCCCGACGTGAGAATCTTCGCTATCGCATCCCTGACTGACTCGCTCATCGGTGGCGCAACCGCGATCGTACGTGTCCGTTGAAAGCCCTCGACCCGCTCGCTCGGTGTCACTCGAACCGCTACTCGCAGTGTGCGCCGAAAGCCCTCGACCCGCTCGCTCACGGCTCACTGCCTTCGCCGAAAGACTCGCTTCGCTCGTCTTTCGAGCCCGCGCTCACTTCGTTCGCGCGGACGCCGTTCGCTATCGAGGCCTCCCTTCGGTCGGCCTCGCTTTCGCGGTCGCTGAGCGGGATATCCTCACTCCGTTCGGATAGAGCCCGCTCAGCGACTAAACTGCACGCGAGCGGGTCTCCCCTTTCAGTCCACCGAGGGACGGCACCGCGGCCGCGGGCCACACACCTCCCCACCCGACTGCGCTTCTCGGCCTTCGGCCTGCGATGCTCATCCCTCGCGCTTCCGTCTCGTGGCCCTCGAAGACTCGGGCACACTCGACGGCGCGCGCCGACTATACTATCTCGTCCACGTCGACGCCCCAGCGCTTGTCGTCGTACTCTCGGTGTCGTTCGGAGTCGAGTTCGCGCTCGATACGTCGTCGGAGTTGCTCGTTGGCACCGGCGTCGATGCGGGCGAGTTCGTCGGCCTTCGCGACCGCGAGGGGCGGGCCGGTCTCGGCGGCGACCTCGTGGAGCACCTGCATCCGGAGCTGTTCGCGACGGTCCTCGTCGCGGGTGAACGCGTAGGGGGCCTCGATCCGGTAACAGAGGTCGTCTCGCGGGTCGTAGACGACGAAGAAGGTGACCTCGTACTGCTCGGGGTCGAGGTCGCGTTCGATGCCCAGCGCGTCGTCGGCGACGATCCGGTCGGTGCCGAGTCGCGATCGGAACCAGTTGGTGAACGTCAGCGCGTCGGTCAGGAGGTCGCCCTCGTCGTCGCGGCGCGCGAGTATCCGGTTGAAGAAGGCGTTGTCGTTGGCCCAGGGCGCGTTGGTCTTCTCGCGGACGGCGCGGGTGATCGCCGACGATCCGCTGTTCTTGATGAACCCGATCAGGGGGACGTCGCGCTCGACGAAGCGCTCGACGAGTTCGAAATAGTTGGCGACGACGTCTCTGGGCTGTTCGTCCTCTTCGAGGAGGTCCCTGAGGTGGGTGTCGCGTTCGGTCCAGGTCAGCATCCCGGTGGGGTAGAGCGGGCCGTCCAGAATGAGGAGGTCGTCGACGATGTCGGCCTGTTCGAGGGCGTGTTCGCTCTCGGCCAGATAGAGCGCGAGCGCGTGGACGACACTCTCCTCGTAGCGGTCGACGCGGGGAGCGTGGAGGGCACGCTTGCGGACGTAGCCCGCGTCGGTCATCGTCCAGTCACCGTCCGCGTCGGTCAGGTGGTACGCGTCGTCGTTGGAGTGGACGGTCATCACGATGGTCCGGCCCCGGTGGAGTTCCAGGTCGGAGGGGACGGCGGCCATCGCGGCCTGAGAGACGTCGAGCACGAGGCCGTTCTTGAACGTCGTGGGGTTGATCGTGCCCGAATCCAGCCCGTGCTGGGTGGGGAACGGGGGGTCACGGAGGGCGAGGCCGTCGACCCGGGCCTCGTATCGGGCCTGTTCGGCCATGGGTTCGAGCGCGGGGTTCCCGTCGCGACAGAGCGGATCGAGAAACTCGGTCCAGACTGTCTCGGCGAGGTCCTGGTGGTCGTCCTCGTCGACGCCGCGGCTGACGCGGCCGGCGAGGCGGGCGATGCCGTCGACGTGGACGGGGTCGAGCGTCACGGGTACAGTTGGGGAGTGGTCGCGAGTGGTCGAGTCGGGGCGCTCAGTTGTGCGTGGGGTCCTCGCCGAGCATCTTCTCGATGGCGTCGGCGATGTCGCCGTAGGAGCTGATGTGGAGGCCGTCGGTGGTGATGAGGACGCCGGCGCGTTCGCCGGTCACCCGGAGGAGATAGCCGTTCTCGAAGGCGCGGATGGTGTAGCGATACTCGCCGAGTTCGGAGGTCTGGTAGGCGTTTCTGGTGTCGCGGAAGCCGCGCCACTCGTGGCCGACGAAGGTGTCCAGGTCGGCGTCGCGTTCGAGGTCCTCGCGGAGATAGAGCTGCTCGAAGTCCGACCGCGTGAAGTAGGTCACCGACCGGAGACTGTCGCCGGTCGCCGTCCTGGCCGTGGTCACGATCTGCTCGGCGAGTTCGTCGGGCAGCAGTTGCGCGTCCATGTCCCGAACGTCACCGGCCACGCACATAACTTCGGGGTTGCCCCGTGCGACCACGGCGCGGTCGGCGACTCCGGCGGCCCCGTGACGGTCGCACGGACCGACACCGACTTTGCGGGGCCGGGCGAGGGTCACGACATGAACGCAGCACTCGTGATCCTCGACGGCTGGGCGCTCAACCCCGACCCCGAGGCCCGGGACGCGGTCGCCGCGGCTGACACGCCCAACTTCGACCGCCTCCGGGCATCGGGCGCGTTCGGGACGCTCGTCACCTCCGGGCGGCGCGTCGGCCTCCCCGAGGGACAGATGGGCAACTCCGAGGTCGGCCACCTCAACATCGGCGCCGGTCGCGTCGTCACACAGGAGTCGGCTCGCGTCACCGACGCCATCGAGCGGTGGCGGCGGTCGACGGGCGACGACGGCGACGAGGCCGACGTCCCCGACGACCTCGTCGGCGACGGCCCCATCGACGAGAACGAGGCGATCCTGTCGGCGTTCGACTACGCGAACGAGCACGGGGGCCGAGTTCACTTCATGGGGCTCGTCTCGGACGGCGGCGTCCACTCCTACCAGGCGCACCTCCACGCGTTGATCGACCTCGCGGCCGACACCGACGTCGACGCCGTGACACACGCCTTCACCGACGGCCGGGACACGTCGCCGACCGGCGGCGAAGCGTACCTATCGGACCTGCAAGCCCACGCCGACGAACAGGGCACAGGTCACGTCGCCACGGTGTCGGGGCGATACTACGCGATGGACCGGGACACCAACTGGGACCGGACGCGGCGGGCGTACGATGCCATCGTGGCCCGCGAGGCCGAATACGAGGCCGACTCGGCGGTCGAGGCCGTCCGGGAATCGTACGACCGCGGCGACACCGACGAGTTCGTCGAGCCCACCCTGGTTTCCGGTGGACCATCCCTCGACGACGGTGACGCGGTCGTCTTCGTCAACTTCCGGTCGGACCGGGCCCGCCAGCTCACCCGGATGCTCGCGGACATCCGGGCCGAGGACTGGGGGGCCGACACGACCCCGCCGGACTGTCGGGTGGTGACGATGACCGAGTACGACGAGACGTTCGACCTCCCCGTGGCCTTCCCGCCGATCCGCCCCGAGGACACCCTCGGCGAGGTACTCTCCGAGACGGGCCACACCCAGTTACGGATCGCCGAGACCGAGAAGTACGCCCACGTCACCTACTTCCTCAACGGTGGCCGCGAGGTCGAGTTCGAGGGGGAGACCCGCGAGATCGTCGAGAGCCCGGACGTCCCGACCTACGACCTGCAACCGGAGATGAGCGCGCCCGAACTGACCGACACCGCCATCGAGATCATCGAGGGGTCTGACCCGGACGTCATGGTTCTCAACTACGCCAACCCCGACATGGTGGGCCATACGGGCGATTTCGACGCCGCGGTCGCGGCCGTCGAAGCTGTCGACGAACAGCTGGGGCGGCTGGTCGACGCTATCCAGGCGGCGGGCGGGCACGTCCTCGTCACCGCAGACCACGGGAACGCAGACGACATGGGCACGCCCGAGGAGCCCCACACCGCCCACACGACGAATCCGGTTCCGCTGATCTACCTCGCACCCGACGGGACGGGCGGAGGTCGCACGGTCCGGGCGGGCGGTGCGCTGGAGGACCTGGCGCCCACAGTGCTAGAACTGATCGGCGTCGAGAAACCAGGCGTGATGACCGGCGAGAGCCTGCTGGAGTGAGCCCCGGACGGGAGGCCGCCCTGACCGGAGTCAGTCGGCGGCTGTGACCGGGATCAATCGGCGGCCGTCCCCGAGCGCTCGACCGTCTCGACGACCGTGAGGGTCTCGTCGACGACGAGGTCGAGTTCGTCGCCGTCGAGGGCGACGGTCAGTCGCACCCTGAGCGGGTCCGTCGAGAGGATCGCTTCCTCGTAGTCGTTGAGGACCCGACTGACGAGGGCCTGGTCGGTGGGGTCGGGCGTGACCGGGTTGAAGCCGCGGGCGGTCAGGAAGGCGAGCAGCGGCGTCGCGGCGGCGATGCCGACGATGGCCGACCCGCTCTGGGCGTAGATGCAGTTCGTACACGCGAGGTCGACGACGACGGCGTGGCGATTGCCGCAGGCGTCACAGAGCCCGTCGGTCGCGTCGTGGTCCTCGCAGGCGCGCAGCGAGCGGTCGAGCGCCGCCGAACAGCGCGGACAGACGCCCCCACCCGCAGCGAGCAGTTCGAGGCGACCCCAGGTCACCGCCGCCCGCAGTATCGCCGGCGGGTCGCGGCCCTCGACGCCCGCCGGCGGGAGCGGGTGGAAGCCGAGATAGCCGTACCTGTCCTCGGCGGGGTCGGTCCCGCCAGACCCGTAGTTGCCCTCGCACTCGGTACAGTAGAGTTCGACCCGCTCGTCGCGGAAGGTCACCTCGACCGGCGCGCCACAGAACGGACACGGGTGGTCGACCGCCGTGCGTTCGAGTACCGGCGCGTCGGTCACCGCTCCCGAGAGCACGGCCTCGACGACCCGGCTGCCCGGGCGTGCGAGCTCGTATCCCGCGCCGGTGTGACGAACGAAGTGACTCTCCAGTTTGTCGAGGTGGTAGTTGAACTGCCCGGTGTCGTCGACGTCCACGCGGTCGTAGAGGTCCGAAAACGAGAGCGGGCCGCCGGCGTCGCCGAGCGCCCGCAGGATGGCGACTCGCGTCTCGTTCCCGAGCGCGGCGAAGGCCTCGTCTGGCGACAGCGTCGCGTCGTCTACCATGCCCACCCGTAACGCGTGCACCCCTGAAAAAACGCGCCACCGCGTCGGTGGCCGACGTCGGTCAGCAGTCCTCGACGAACTCGCGGGCGTAGGGGTGTTCGGGCCAGAGTTCGAGCACGCGCTCCATGTGGTTCGTGACGTCCTCGCAGTCGCCCCGCCAGGAAGCGTTCAGGCCCTCGCGGTAGGCCTCGGTGAGTTCGCCGGGGGTGTTCTCGATGCCGAGTTCGCCCATGAATCCTTTCGCGGTCTCGATGGGGAGGCCGAAGGCGACCTCTTGGAGGTCCAGGTCGGCGGGTTTGAACGTGGCGATGCCCACCACGTCGCCGTTCGAGTCGTAGATGGGGCCGCCGCTGTTGCCGCCGTTGATGCCGGCGTCGGTCTGGATCGTCGCGATGCCGGAGTTGAGCGTCCGGCGGGCGCTCACCACGCCCGATGTCAGCGTCGGTTCGAGGACGGTGTTGCGGTCCTCGAAGATCGACTGGACGCCGATGTCGGGGTAGCCGATCACGAACACCTGCTCGCCAGTGCCCAGGTCCGTCGCGTCGCCCAGCGGCACAGTGGGGAGCGGCGACCCGGTGTCGACAGACAGGATGGCGACGTCCCGTCCCCAGGTGGGTTCGCCGCCGACCGTCTCGCGGACCGTCCCCGCGGTCTCGACGGTGGCTGTCCAGCTCCTGACTTCGAGGTCTTCCTCGGGGGGTGCGCGTCCGTGCAGGACGCCCACGTTCGTGTCGACACGCTCGACGCGAGCGCGCTCGGCGTAGTAGGAGAACAGTTTGTCGAAGAGGATCTCCTCGGCTTCTTGCTGTTCGGTGTCGGTGAGGTCGAAGTCGTCCTCGATCGCGGAGGCGACCGCCTCGCGCGTCCTGGACGCCAGCCGGACGTACAGCGTCTCCTCGGGGTCCTCGGCGGCCCCGACCACGTGGGCGTTCGTGACGATGTGCCCCTCCGGGGTGACGATGAATCCCGACCCCGTGTTGCCGGCCTGGAGTTCCTGGCGCTGTGTCTGGGGTTCCGCGGCCTCGACGACGACCAGGTCCTCGAACACCTCGATCGTGTCGCGCTCGTCGGTACCGTCGGCGGTCCGTGTGTACGTCGAGAAGACGCCCTCGTCGTTGCTGAAGTCGACGACGGTGTCGCCGTCCCGTCCGGTGACGCGGTAGCCGAACGTGAGCGTCTCGCCGGAGTCGTAGGCGAGGTGCAACCGGTCCCTGTAGGCGGCGTACTCGCCGCTGCGGTCGAAGTCGGGGCCGGACTCGGTGAACGTCGCGTCGTCGACGAACTCCGCCCGTGCTTCGCCGTCCTCCCACGTGCCGAGCAACGCGGCGTCGATCCGGTCGTGCGACTCCAGTTCCGGCCAGGTCATCTCGCCCTCGACCGTCCGGCGGATGTGCGTGACTGCCGCCCTGTCGCGCTGGATCACCTGTCGCTCGATACTCGGCCGGTCGGGAGTCGGGGTCGGTGAGGCCGTGGGCGTCGCCGTCTCGGTCGGCGTCGGGGAGGGCGTCGGCGCAGCCGTCGGCGCCTCCGTGGACGTCTCCCCGGGGAGGTCGCTACACCCCGCCAGGCCGCCGGCCGCCAGCGCTGGCGCGGCCCGAAGCAGGTCCCGCCGCGAGACGTGCCGGTCTGAATCCGCCATAATCGGGGGGCTTCGCGGCCCACGTGATAAATTGTTAGGGTAGCAACCACTCCTGAGAACGGCGGGGGTACTGTTAAGTCAGAGTACGAGAGAAGTTCGAAGTTGCTCGCGGGAGTCGAGCATCTGGGCCGGGACGGCCCTCGCCAGCAACGCTTACGTCGGTGGGGGACAGCCCACCGGCATGGACTACGAGACGCCCCAGTTCTTCCGGGTCATGCAGTACGCCGCCCGGGCCGATCGGGACGTCGTCGACATGGTGAGCGGCAGTCCCGACTGGGGGCCGCCCGAAGCGCTCCGTGACGGCCTGCGCGAGTACGCCGACCGCGAGGCGAGCGAGTTCGCCTACCCACCCAGCGTCGGGATCACGCCCCTGCGCGAGGAGATCGCCCAGCGCCGCGGCGTCGACCGCTCTCGCGTGCTCGTGACCAGCGGCGCCGGCGAGGCCAACCACCTCGCCATGACCGAGGGGATCAGACGAGGGAGCGGTCGCGAGATTCTCCTCACCGACCCCGTCTACCCCTACTATGCCGGGCGCGCGAACATGCTCGACGCCCCCACGCAATTCCTCCCGGTCGACGAGGACGGCCAGTTAGACCCCGGCGTGGTCCGCGAGGCCGCCAGCGACGAGACGGCCGTGATCGTTGTCAACTCCCCGAACAACCCCACGGGCGCGGTCTACCCCGAGGAGACGCTCGCCGAACTCGTCGACGTCGCCGAGACGTACGACGCCGTCCTCGTCAGCGACGAGGTGTACGACCACTTCGACTACACGGGGGAGTTCGAGAGCGCACTCGCCCACGAGTCGGACCACGTCGTCGTCACCAACGCCTTCTCGAAGTCGATGGCGGTCACTGGATTGCGCGTCGGCTACGCCGTCTTCCCGCTCGAGGAGGGGCCGATGGGTGACCTGCTCGACGCCGCACGCACCCGCCACATGCTCTCGGTCGTCACCGGGAGCCGGCCCGCGCAGGTCGCCGTGTTGCGGGCCCTGCGGGAGACTCCGCCCGAGTACTACGAGGACAACCGCGCCCTCCTTCGCGAGCGCATCGGGACGTTCACCGACGCCCTGGACGCCGCCGGCGCCGACTACACCCGCCCGCAGGGGTCGTTTTACGTCATGGCCCGCTTCGAGGACTTCCCCGGTTCCATGGCCAACGTCGAGCGCCTCGTCGACGAGGCCGGTGTCGCCGGGATGCCCGGCGAGGCGTTCGGCGAATCGCGTGCGGCGTGGTTCCGCTTCGCCCTCGTGACGCCCCGGGTCGAGGTGGCGGCGCAAAGACTGGTCGAGTTTTTCGGGTGAGTCGGCAGGTCTGTTCGACCACAATGGCGCGCGCCGTCGAGCGTGCCGACCGTCAGGGAGGCCGCAAGACGAAGCCGTGCGAGGGATGAGCGAACGGAGTGAGCGAATCGGTTGGGGGGGATGTGGCTGTCTGCGGGTGGGACTGAAAGGGGCGACCGGTTCGACGACGCACGGCGATGTAAGGCGCGAGGCGTCGACGACGCCTCGGCACGCGCGAACGGGCCTTCGGCCCGTGAGCGGACACCGCAGCGAACGAAGTGAGCGAGGAGCACAGCGAGCCGCGCGAGTCGAACCGGTCGGGGCTTTCACCCTGTTGTACACTGTGCAGATAGAACTAGCGGAGACGATACCCGATGAAAGCCCTCGGCCCGCTCGCTTCGAGGCGCTCACTCCGTTCGCGCCTCACACGCCACGACCGGGCCTCGCCCTTTCGATCCACCAGGAACGCAACCGCACAGCAACCCCAAGCCACTCCCTCCCCAGCCGATCCGCTCGTTCGCTCCGCTCACTCGCTCATCCCTCGCACGGCTCTGTCACGACCCCTCACTCCGTTCGGGTCGCGACAGCGCGCGCCGAAAACAGGGTCGAAAACGGCAGTGACTACAGCTCGTCCAGCGCGGCTTCGACTTCGTCGTAGTCGGGGAAGTCGGGCCACTCCTCGGCGACCCAGGCGTACTGGACGACCCGCTCGCCGTCGACGAGGAACACGGCGGGCCGGGGTTCACTCACGCCGGTCATCCCGTCGAGGTCGTTGACGATGTCGTACTGCTCGGCGACGCCGTTTCCGGGGTCGGAGAACAGTCGCGCGTCCACGCCGCGGGATTCGAGCAGATCCGTGTGCTCGTAGGGCGTCGAGATGGAGAGTCCGACGACCTGCACGCTCTCGCGTTCTATCCACCCGCGATCGCGCATCTCGTTCCAGATGTAGGTAGCGGGGAAGGCACCGTCCATCGGGTGGAAGACCAGCAGGACGGGGCCCTCCTCGGTGAGATCCGAGAGCGCGGCGTCCTCCCAGTACTCCGTGCCGACGAGCGGGCGCTCGAAGTCCGGGGCCTGGTCGCCGACCGCCGGGGGGTCGACGGACTCGAGATCGACGACGTCGAAGGGCAGGTCCATCAGGCAGCCTCCCCTGTCTCGGTGTCCGCGTTCGTACTCTCGGGGCCGTACGTGCGTTCGAGGTACTCGACGATGTTCCCGCTCTCGGACATGGTGACGCCGGTGGACTCGTCGACGATGGCCGGCACCGTTCGCTTGCCGGTCAGGCGCTGGACGACGTCGCGGTCGCTGTGCATCGGTTCGACGAACCGCGAGCGGTAGTCCAGGTCGTAGGCGTCCAGGACGCGTACCACCCGCTCGCAGAACGGACAGGCCTGCAACCGGTACAGCGTGATATCGGGGGCACTCATGCGGCCCGACGTAGGACCGAACGCCGTGTAAGCCCTTCGCCCGTGTGCGAGAGACGACCCCACTGGCGACCACGACGGGCCGCCCACGCGAGCGTATTTATCGGGGGAGTCCTGAGAACCGGACGAATGCCGGGACGACTGTCGGAATCGGAACTGGTGCGGGCGTTCACCGGGCTCGTCGTCGAGAGCCTCGCAGTCACCCAGGACATGGGGACAGCGACCGTCGACTGCGGGGCCTGTGAGGTCCCCCTGGAATCGGGCGACTGCGCGACTGTCGCACTCTCCTGTTACGAGGACCACTCCTGGGAGATCGCCGGCGTCTACTGCCCCGAGCACGGCGTCGAGCGCGTCGCGGACGCGATGGATATCCGCGCCGAACAGCAGGCGGTGGTGAGTGCCATCCTCGAAGGTGCGGGGTATCTGCCGCCCAACGGGAAGTACGAGGCCGACGCGCTGACGCTCGGCGCGGTCGAGATCGTCGACTACAGTCCGACCGCCGACGGTTACTGACCGCCGGCCCGGCCGCCGACGGCTACTGACGGCGATATCCGCCCCGCATCACGTCGCGAGGTAGACGACCGCGTAAGAGAGCGACGCCAGCGAGACGGCGACGAGTGCGGTGACGACCGCGTTCCAGGTGGGGCGAAGCCGCGCGAGCGGGCGGGTCGAGCCCGCCCCGACGAGGCCAGCGCCGAGGACGCTGTAGACGAACTGGTAGGAGACGTCGAGGGTGGGCGCCGGCAGGACGAGCGCCGCCGCCCCGTAGCCGACGCCGAGGACGGCCGGTCGGTCGACCGACGCGGCGAGCGACCGGTCGGTCAGCCGGAAGTACGCGACGACGGCCAGCCAGACGACCGCGAGTTCGACCCAGAACGCCCCGAGCAGGTGGAGCGTCCCGTCGCCCGAGAGGACCACCCGCTCGGCCAGCAGCGTCGCGTCGAACGGGTACAGAAAGGCCGGTGGCGACCCGGTGAAGACGTCGCCGAAGGGGTGCGTGCACAGTCCCAGGAGTGCCGCGCCGGCGACCTGCCGTGCCGGAACGCCCCGGCGGCGGGCAGCGGCGACCAGCCCCACCGCACCGGCGACGAACACGAGCGTGACCGCGAGCGCGAGGCCACCGGAGACGAGCGTGGCGACGGCGACGACGCCCGCGAGGAGGGCGAGGCCGGCGACGCGAACGGGGCGATCCTGCCGGGCGAGCAGTCCCGCGCCCGCGGCGGTCAGGACGCCGACGACCAGCGAGTGGGTCACGCCGCGGTGGACTCGATTGCCGGCGTCCCAGAACGACTCGACCGGCGTCGCGACGTCGCCGACGAGGACGAGGCCGACGGGGGCATAGACGACGTCCACGTCCGGCAGCGTCCCGAAACCGGCGGCCAGCAGGGCGACGGTGAGCGTCGCCCGGCGGTCCCAGTTCAGTCGCTCGCCGACGAGGGCGACAACCGCGATCGCGAGCAACCCGTGACCGACGAACACGGGCGGCCGTTCGTGGCGAGAACCTATAAGCGTCTCGCGCCGATTCTCGCCGGTGGCACGCGGAGTAGCGCCGTCCTACTCGGTGAAGCCGAAGACCGCACGGAGTTCGGACTCGATCTCCTCGACGTAGCGGTCGAGGACGGCCTCGGCTTTCTCGTCGTCGACGACGACGGCGGTGAGGCGCTCCATCGGATCCTCGGGGAGGTCGACTCGGAACTGGCCGTCACCCTCGTAGAACGGTTCGCTCTCGTTGAGGATCTGCTGGTCGATGGCGTGGATCAACTCGGAGTCGTAGGCGTCGTTCATCGTCTCGAAGGCGCTCTTGTAGGCGCGCTGGAGTTCGGTGAAGTAGTTCGCGTACTTGTCCTCGAAGCGCTCGGGGTCGAAGTCGGCCATTGGCGAAGCGAGGTGGACCGGGAGTAAAAATCGTCCGCCTCCACCGCGAGCGCCGCGCCCCGGTGGGCTCACTGCTCGTCCAGTCCGGACTGCTCGGGGTCGAGGCCGAACTGCTCGGGGTCGACGGGGATCTTCGCGCGGTTGTGGTCGAAGGCGAGGTAGGTCAGGCCGGCGCCGACGATGGTCGCGAAGAGGATCCCGCCGGCGACGGTCGCCAGCAGCGGCGAGGCTCCGATGTCGGCCGCAGTGGCGGGGACGCGCGTCACCGCGACGAGCACGACCGCCAGGAGACACAGCGTCACCGTCACGCCGAAGACGAACCCGGCGCCGAAGAGCAGTTTCCCCTGGTCGGTCAGTTCGTCTCGTGTGGGCATGTCGTGGCGTTTTGTCTCGGACGCGTATAATCTCGTTCCCCCGATTTTCAGGATTGCGAACGCCCGTCCGACGGGCGCACGACGCCGCTCTCAGACCGCCTGGACGCTGACCTGTCGTCCCACGAGGACGAGACTGCCCAGCAGCGCGAGGACCGCGACCGGCAACAGGAACTGGAACGCCGAGAGGAGCACGCCCGAGGCCTGGATCCCGAGGACTATCAGTATCACCGGCCCACAGCAGGCCGACCCCGACAGGAGCGCCGGGAGACTGGCGAACAACCCGGCCGACTGCGAGCCGATCCCGCAGGCGGCAGGGCTGGTGTAGGCGAGATACGACAGCGCGAGGTTGAGGCCGACGAGGCCGGCGATCACGGCCCCGATGGCGGTGTTCAGCGAGAACAGGTAGGTCAGCGGGCCGACGGAGACGCGCGCGACGGGACGGAACGCGAGCGGGCCACGCGCCTGCTGGAGGAACTGTGCGAGTGCGCCGTCGACGACGAGCAGTTCGAACCCGCCGAGCCCGGGTGCGAGGTGCCCGATCGCCCAGAGATACGCCAGCAGGTAGGCGAGCGTCGTCGCGAGGAAGACCGCCGCCGCGTCGCGCCGGCGCACCGTCAGCAACGTCGCCTCGCGGGTCCGCGAGAGCGCGCGGCCGAGTCCGTCGAGTCGCCCGGAAGTCTGACTCATGCTATCACTCGTAGACGGTCGAGTCGGGGTAGTAGCCGTCCCAGGCGAACCACATGGCGTCGAAGGTGTAGACGCGCGCGAGCGGGAGACTGTCCGGCGCGTAGCGCTCGCCGTCGCCGAGGACGCGCCCACAGTCGGCGTCGACGGAGAACGAGCGCTCCGCGGGGTTCTGGTAGACGTAACCCGTGTCGTAGCGCGGGTCGTGGACAGCCACTATCGACGTGCCGGCGAGTTCGCCCGTCATGAGTCCCTGCTCGCGGAGACTGCGCTTGCGGAAGGCTGCCGCTCCCTCGGGCGTTCGGGCACCCATGACGACGGCCTTTTCGTCGAAGCGGTCGTCGTCGCTCAGGTCGGGGAACATCGTCGGACCGCCCTCGTAGTAGCCCGACAGCGGCGTGTACGAGCCGTAGGGGTCGCTGTTGTAGTTGCGAGCGTAGCCGGTCTCCGTCGAGAGGACCCGCGTGTCGGGGTGCTGGGTCCGCCAGTCGTGCCAGCGCGCCCAGACGAGTCGGAACTCCCGGAGGGAACGGACATCGGGGTTCTCGTTCCAGCGGCCAGGGATGGCCGTGGCGAGGATCTGGGGCCACCACGTTTCGGTCGCGCGGTCGTACATGACGAGGTTGTTGTTGATCAGGCGCCCGGAGACGCCGAAGGTGGTCGACCCCCGATAGAAGCCCATCGCGGTGCCCGTCAGCGGGCAGTACGTGACCGCGACGGGCGTCCCGGCGAGCGTGTCGTTGACGATCTCGTGGCTGGCGAGGATCCGCTGGGGGTAGGCCGTCGCGACGCCGTCACGGACGACGCCGAAGACGACGTCGCGGTCCGAGAGGAAGGGTGCGTCGTCGGCACCGACGAACTGTGGCTCGTCGATCGAGGGGATGCCGTCCTTGGGCGGGCCGCCCGAGCGCGCCTCCTCGCGGAGCGCCGAGGGTGACATGGGCAGCGGCAACTGCGCCTCGGCGGTCGGGAACGGGTCGCCGCTCCCGACCGACGCCGACCCGGGCGGCGGCGACCCGTCGGTGACCGCCGACGGGCACGCCGCCGTCGCGTCGGTTCCCGTGGCACGGCCGGAGTCGCCACCGGCGTCCCCGGCGCTCGACGTACTGAGTTCGGTACAGCCGGCCAGCGCCGTGACGCCGGCCGCGCCGAGAAACCCGCGTCGCGTGAGTCGTCCCATACATACCGAGAGGGGTGTCGACGGATTAACCCTTGAGCGGGTGTGCGGCGACAGTGCCAGTCCCCCGCCTCAGGCGGCCAGCGCGCCGAGTCGGTCGGTCGCCAGTCCGATGGCGGCGTCGAGTCCCATCGAGAGCGCGGCGGCGACCGTCTCGCCCAGCAGTCCCGGGAGTGCGACCGTCGCGCCCGCCGCGTGGACGCTGAACATCGTCGCGTAGCCGAAGAATCCCCCCGGAGTGAACGAGAGGGGCGGCACGACCGCGTGGAGACTCGCGAGGAACATCGCGACGCCGACGATCGCTGCGAGGACGAGCGACCCGCCCCCGAGAGCGTCGACGACGGCGAGCGTCCCGGCGGCGTAGGCGATGCCGGCGCCGGTACTCGCGGTCGCCCGGAGGTACGCGTCGCGACCCTCGCCAGCGGCGTAGTAGGCCGCAGACGCGATAAACGAGGGCCACAGCGGCACGCCGCTGACGACGAACGCGTACGTCCAGGGGACCGAGGCGACGCCGAAGACCGCCGCGAGCGCCCAGACACCCCTGTCCGCGAGTCGGTCCCTGTCGAGGAGTCGCATACCCGGTGTCTCGGCAGTCACCGTCTTGGCTGTCTGGGGTTCGCGCGTGCGCTGCAGTCGTCCGGAGACGGGCATCGGCCGCCACCGTCTTGTCGGCACGGCCCCAACCGCCGGCGTGGAACTGATATCGGTCGCAGCGGTCGCGGAAAACGGCGTCATCGGCGACGCCGACGGCGAACTCCCGTGGCCCTCGATCCCGGCGGACAGGCGACAGTACCGCGCTCGCGTCGCCGACTACCCGGTGGCGCTCGGTCGTCGCACCTTCGAGTCGATGCGCGACGACCTTCCTGGTACTGTCCAGGTCGTCCTCAGTCGCACCGAACGCGAGTTCGACGTCGACAGCGCTCACCACGCCACGGGCGTCGAGGAGGCCGTCTCCATCGCCGAATCGAGAGGTTTCGACCGCCTCTACGTCCTGGGCGGGGGCGCCATCTACGAACTCTTCCAGCCCCACGTCGACCGGATGTACCTCTCGCGCGTGCCCGGCAGCCACGAGGGCGTCGTGACCTACCCCGAGTTCGACGAGGCCGAGTGGGACCTCGTCGCCGAGCGCGAGGAGGACGGGTTCACGCTGGAGGAGTGGGTCCGGCGCGAGTGAGGTGAGGACGACACGCGACCGGTCACGCCGCGCTCGGTTCCGGGAGTCGCGACTCGACGCGTCGTTTCAACGCCACGTTCATCGCCTCGTGGTCCCGTTCAGGTGTTCCCGTCACGAACCGACCCGCCAGCAGCCCCGAGACGTCCTCGCAGTTGTGGAGTCGCGTTCGGTTGTCCGCCAGCGGTTCGAGTTCGAAGGCGTGTCGCCCCTCGAAGAGCGTCCCGAACCCGACGGTGCCGACCCAGACGAGGCGGCGTCCCCGGTCGACCTCGGTCAGCGTGACCGTCAGCTCGCGCGGTTTCGCGTCCGCACGTTCGATACGGACGTCCAGAGCACCGCCCTCGGTCAGCGACCCCTCGGCGGCGGTGAGATGCGGGTTCCACTCGCCGTAGGCGTCGAAGTCGGTCAGCGTCTGCCAGACGTCGGCCCGTGGTGCGTCGATATCGACCGCGGTTTCGATCGTGGGCATGATAGAGCGGGCCACGGTGGCCAGTCGAGGGTCCTAGGGGCTTCCGGAGCATAAATCTAGCAGCGGCCCCGGCGCCCCGGATGGCAGTATCGGCTCGCATTTCGTATAGCCGGACGCGGTTTATGTTGTGGCCGGAGCACGATCGGAGACTGACGCGGTTTCGAGCGGTAGCAGCCGTATTCCGGCTCGCTGTCCACGTCCGGCGGTTCGATAGCGGAGCGGGAACTGCCGGGAAACGTGGGACGGGGTCGGTCGCCCCTGCCGGTGGGTCTTTGCCCGTCGAGCGCTAACGACGGGTATGTCGACGGACGCCGACGCGGTCCGGGAGCGGGCGTGGGTCGAGCGCCACCGCGAGACCGGGGAGGAGCCGATGTGGATCGCCGAGGACCCCGTGACCGAGTGTGCCGGTGCTGGACGGGTCGAGGCCGAGGCCGTGGGCAACCTCGTGGCCGTCGTCGCCGAGTACGAGACCAGAGACGGGGACGACCCGCTCCTGAAGACGCCGGGGCCGGTCGTGACTCGCGAGGCCGCACCCTCTCGCACGGAGTCGTCGGTGGTCGACCAGGTGCTCTCGCTGTTCTAGTCGGTCTGGGTCGGCAGGTACAGCAGGCCGTAGGCCATGAAGAGGACGCCCACGAGGCCGAGGACGACGAGATAGACGAGCGGGTTCAGCGAGACGAGCGCGCTGACGACGCGCCCGACGACGCTCGTGGGGTTCGAGGCCGACACAGAGTGCGTGTAGACCAGCACCAGCGCGACCACCACCAGCGCCGTGTCGAACGTGTCCCGGCTCAGCAGGTCCATCGCTCGCACTCTCGCGCCCGACACTCATAGTTCATACGACGACTGCCTCCGTGGGGTGGCGGTGTCGCCGGGTCGAACCGCCCGATCCCCCGGAAACGGCCGTATCGGCGTCTCTGGTTCCTGTCTTGTGGCCGTGGCAGGGGGCGTCACCGCGATAAATCGCATACGGCGATATCGAATCCCGGAACCGTCACGAGGAGCGGGTCCGGGTAGAGACGCCAGGGGCGTCAGTCGTCGGCGGGGGGCGTCGTCGCGAGGGGGGCGGATTCGACGCGCTCCGAGACGGACACCCACTCGCAGTCGCGCTCGTAGTGGAACGCGCGGTGGTCCTGGGTCGGGTCGACGACGGTCAGCGAGAGCCAACCGTTGTCGAGCAACGTCCGCACGTCCTCGTGTGCCGAGAGCACGTCGGTCACGCGCTCGACTGGCGCGTGGATCACCGTCGAGAGGCGCAGCGGCTGGTGGTACGGGTCGTCGTCGACGCTCGTCAGCGACTCCAGCGGGAGCCCCGTCAGGAGGTCGCCCCCGTTGCCCTGGTAGACGCCGACGTTCCCGACCGGATTCTGGGTCACCTTCGACCCGCTGCCGTAGGCCGCGTTGTCGACCGTCGCGAAGTAGTACTGGCTGTTGATCCACTGGGTGACGACCATGGGCCCGGTCAGGATGGCCTCGAGCGCCTCGCCCTCGGGGTCGGTGGTCCAGTCGTAGGAGTGCAGGAACGCGCGCCCGTCCAGGTCCAGTCCGTCGGTGAGTCCGCTGGGACCGATAACGAACCCGGCGTTGCCGGCCAGTCCCCACTCGGGGCGGGTCTCGGCCCAGTCGGCGGCGCGGCGCTCGGTCTCGCGGACGCCCGCGTCGGGGTCCGCGCCCATGTCGCCGGCGCGTTCGGCGGCGGCGCCGGCGCGAGCGGTGGCGAGGTCCGCACGGAGCGCTTCGAGGTCCGCGGCGTGGGACTCGGGGACGTGTGCGTCGTAGAGGTCGACCTCGTCGGTCGTCGTGTTGTGCTGGCCGGCGAGGAAGACAGTGTCCCCGGGAACGTCGATCCCGCGCTCGCGCAGGCGCTCTCTGACCCCGTCGTCGTTACAGATGGCGGCGAGAACGCGCGCGTTCGGCCCGCCGGGGTTGCCGGCACAGGCACCACAGTCCAGACTCGAGTCGAAGGGGTTGTTCGCCGTCTCGCTGGCGTGGCCGGTGAAGACGACGAGGCGGGCGAACTGCTCCCAGCCCATCAGTTCGAAGGCCGTCGCCGCGTACTCCACCTTTTCCTCGAGGGTGAGCCCCTCGCGGAGGTCGTTGACCGAGTCGGGGTTGTAGTCGACCGAGAGGTCGCAGTGCTCGTGGTCGTCGGGCGTGCGCTCGTCGACGGCGTCGGTGAGGGCGTGGACGCGGTCCGGGACGAGCGTCCGGGCGGCCAGGGCGGCCCCGTAGCCGACTCCGGTGCTCTCGACGTAGCTGAACGCGGTGGCGGCGTTCGATTTGAGTCCTTTCACCGCCGTCTTCGCGGCCCCGAGCGTGTCGTGCCAGCGGTCGATCGCGTCGCGGTCGGTCTCGTCGGTGGGACGCTCGGCGATGCGGTGCTGGGCGTCGAGGATCGGCGGGCAGGCGTCGACCGTCGCCGCCGAGTCGTAGCCGTCGTAGCGCATCGGGACGCCGAAGAAGCCGGCGTAGCCGTGGGTCTCGTAGTCACCGGCAGCCTCGACGTGCCGGCGGACGATCTCCGAACGCGTGTCGATACAGAAGACCAGCTGTGCGTCCGGGCGCCCGCTGTCGTCGGCCGCTGCACGGGCCTCGCTCGCGTCGGTGAGCGCGTCGACCAGTTCCGAGCGGTAAGTGGTTTCCCACGCGTTCAGGAAGACTTCGGGGAGTGGGAGCCGGTCGTCCGCTCCGTTCTCGCCACCGTCGGCGGCGGAGTCGGGCGCCTCCCCGGGGGCGACGGGCGCGTCGAACGCCTCGACCAGCGCCAGCCTGACCGCGAGGTAGCCGGCCAGCGTGACAGGGTAGCTCTCCTGCCAGTCACCGCCGTCGGCCGCGCGCTGTTTGATCAGGCCCGTCCAGCCCGGCAGCGCCGCCAACTGGCACTCGAAGACCTCCTGCCACTCGCCGACTGGATACCCCTCGAGACAGACGCGGACCGCGTCGGCCGGGCGGTCTGGGAGGTCGGCGAACGCGCCGTCGGGGACGTCGCCGTCGTGGGGCGCCAGGACCCGGACCGCCGCGTAGAAGCCCCGCTCGCGGTTGGGCATCGACCAGCTCGCCCGCCCCTGGTCCAGAAAGGTCGCGAGCCACTTCGTCAGGACTGCGTCGACCCGGTCGGTCGCGTCGGTCGGAGTCGTCGCATCGACCGTGCTGGTCGCGCCCGCCGTACCCGCCGAGCGGTCGGCCAGGCGGTCGAGGGCGGTTTCGTGGTCGATGTCGTAGCCGGCGGTGGCCAGTTGCGATGCCAGGACCTCCGGATCGATCCGGCCGGCCTCGCAGGCCGCGCGGAACACGTCGGCGCTGGGGTAGCCGTCGCCGCCGAGGGTCTCGCGGGCGTCGGCGACGGCCTCGTGGAAGGGGCGGTCCTCGAACCCGGCGAGCGGGTTGGCCGTGACGAACGAGTGGAGGGGCCAGACGGACCCGACCGACTCGGCCGCGGCGTCGATGCTGTCTTCGATGGCTGATTCAGTACTCATTGTATTCCTCCGTGGTGGTCAGCAGGGTGTCGGCGGACGGTTGCGTCGCGTTCAGGAGCGCCACGTACAGGCGTTCGCTGTGCCTGTAGGCGCCGGTCTCGACCGCGAGGTAGGCGGCGAAAAACGCCGCGAAGACGACCCCGTGGACGGCGGTCAGTTCGACTGGCTGTCCCACGGCGGGGAGCCCGGCGAGCAGGCCCTCGACGACGCGGTAGACCAGCGCGTAGGCGGCGATCGCGGGGAGTGCGACCGCGGGCACCGCGCCGTACCGGAGAGGCGCCGGGACGCCGCCCTCTCCGACGACGTCGCGTGCCGCGTGGGTGACGGTCAGCGCGACGAGCGCTCCCAGGACGAGTCCGCCGCCGAGGCTCGTCCCCTTCCCCGTGAGGAGCGCGAAGACCGCACCGGCTGCGAGGCCGGTTGCGAGGGCGACAGCGGTGCCGAGGACGCCGGGTCCGCCACGGTGGTTGGCGTCCGGGTGTTCGTGGGTGACGTTGCTCCCGGCGGCGAGGAACTGGTAGGCCTTGTAGAAGCCGTGCAGGACCAGGTGGGTGATGGCGGCCCCGAAGAAGCCGAGGCCGGCCTGCATGATCATGAAGCCCATCTGCCCGGTCGTCGAGCAGGCGAGCGTCCCCTTGACGTCGGTCTGGACGGTCTTCATGAGTTTGCCGGCGATGGCGCTTGCCGCGCCGACGGCGGCGATGGCGAGCATGACTCCGGTGTCGACGGTGACGACGGGGGCGAAGCGTACGAGGAGGACGCCGCCGGCGTTGACGAAGCCGGCGTGCATCAGCGCGGACGCGGGGGTGGGGGCGGTCATCGACGAGAGCAGCCAGGTGTGGAAGGGGACGAGCGCCGACTGAACCATCGCCGCCAGTACGAGCGCACCGGCGGCGGCCAGAACGACCGTCGAGGGGTCGTTCCCGAGCGCCGACGCGACTCCCGAGACGGTCGTCGCGCCGGTGGTCCACCACAGCGCCGCGAGTGCGGCGGCGAGCAGTCCGGTGCTCGCGAGGAAGTACCGGCGGGCGACTGCCGCGGCGGCCTGTGCCTGTGGCCAGCCCTTCACGTGACCGATCAGGTCGGCCATCACCAGCCCCATCGCGAGCCAGGCGCCCGCGAAGAGGAAGAAGTGGTCGGCGGCGGCCAGCACCAGCACGACGAGCGTGAACGCGAAGACGCGACCGAGGAAGCGGTCGCGACTGCGGGAACCGGCCATGTACCGCCGGGAGTAGCTGTGGACGACCCCGCTGAAGAACGTGACCGTCGCCCACATGACGACGGTCAGGCCGTCCACCGCCACGATCCCCCCGAGTTCGACGGGACCGACGCCTCGGAGTCCGGCGACGAGCGCACCGAGACTCGCGGCCCACATGGCCCAGGCGAGCCCTGTCAGCGCCCGGGCAGTGTGCGAGTCCTCGCTGGTCGGCGTCGGCAACTCTCCCACGGTCGGTCTCTCGTGTTCCGTCATCGGTTGGTCCGTCGACGACCGCCTGCCGCGGGAACGCCCCCGCGACCGTGTTCGGTCGTCTCTACCCCAAGGTACGAACAGAATGTCTATTAAATCTATCTATACTACCAAAACGTTCGCAAAACTGGTGTGAAAGAACATTATGTTTCCCGAGAGTGCCAGTCGGTATCACACCCACATCGATGCACACATTCGGCGTCACCGGGATAGAGAGCGGCTCTCTCCGTCGATTCGGCACACACCGGCTATCGGTCCGACGGGCGAGCGGGCGCGAGTATTGCGAGGGGGCGCCTGGAATCGTTCACGTGCTGGTCGATGTTTTCCCGGGGAGCGACTGTCTCGTTCGCGGGTCGCGCACGGGAACGCATATTGGGGCCGCCCGTCTGGGTCCGGTATGGAACAACTGGAGGGAACTGTCCTCGTCGGCGAGTCGTTCGACCCCGTCCGGGGGCGACTCGTCGTCGAGGACGGCCGGATCGACCGGGTCGAGGAGACGGCGACGGACTCGACGGACATCGTGGTGCCGGCGTTCGTCAACGCACACACCCACCTGGGTGACAGCGTCGCGAAGGACGCGGCCGTCGGCCTGTCCCTGGAGGAAGCGGTGGTCCCGCCGGACAGCCTGAAACACCGGCGAGTGGCGACCGCCAGCCGAGAGGAACTCGTGACCGCGATGCGCCGGACCCTGCAGTACGTTGGGCAGACAGGGACGATATCCTGTCTGGACTTCCGGGAGTTCGGCGTCGAGGGGGCTCGCGCGCTCCGGGAGGCCGCGGAACCCACCGACGTCGACCCGTTCATCTTCGGGAGCGGGGACGCGTCCGTCCTCGGCGTCGCCGACGGCTACGGGGCCAGCGGCGCGAACGACGACGATTTTACGGCGGAACGAGCGGCCGCCCGCGAACGTGGCGTCCCCTTCGCCATCCACGCCGGCGAACCGGACGCGACCGACATCCACCCCGCTCTGGACCTCGACCCGGACCTCCTGATCCACATGGTCCACGCCCGCGAGGAACATCTCGAACGGGTGGCCGACCAGTCGGTGCCGGTCGTGGCCTGTCCGCGGACGAACAGCGTCCTCGGCGTCGGGCGGGCGCCGCTGCGGGACCTGCTCGACCACACGACCGTGGCGCTGGGGACGGACAACGTGATGTTGAACCCGCCGTCGATGTTCCGGGAGATGGCCTACACGGAGCGGGAGTTCGACGTGACTCCCCGGGAAGTGCTGGGGATGGCGACGACGGCCGGCGCCGAGATCGCCGGCCTCGACTGTGGAGTGATCGAACCCGGGAAGCGGGCGGCGCTCGTCGTGCTCGACGGGGACTCGGACAACCTCGCGGGGTCGGTCGACCCGGTGGCGGCGGTGGTCCGGCGCGCGACGGGACGTGACGTCGAACGCGTGCTCGTCTAGTCGGAGTCGTCGCCGTCGAACCCGCCGAAGGGGGTGGTCTCGTGGCTCCGGACGAGCACCTCGTCGGCGACGGTCAGGCCCATGTCGAGCAGTTCCTGTGCGACGGGCGTGATGTCGTCGTCGGACTCGCCGACGGCCGTCACGAGGAGGTTCTGCTCGCCGGTGACCAGTTCCTGGACCGAGACGACGCCGTCGATCTCGAGGATGTCGGCGACGAGCTCGCCTCGCTCGGGGATCGCAGCGGTACAGAACAGGAGCATCCGGAGGGGATAGCCCGACCGCTGGTAGTCGACCTCGGCGCTGTAGCCCTTGACGACGCCGTCGGTTTCGAGCCGCTGGATACGCTTGCGGACGGTGCTGTCTGAGGTGCCGGTCCGCTCGGCGATGTCCCCCGAGGACATGTTCCGTGCGTCCTCCTGGAGGGCGTACAGGATCGCTCTGTCCACGTCGTCGATGTCCTCGTCGGCCATACCCCTCCCTGCGTGGCAAAGCCACTTCTAGCCTTGTGTGTGAACGCCCCCGTCGACAGTTTTACCATCTGGTAATCCGACTATGGAGTATGCCAGACCCGGAGGGCAAGATATTATCGGGCGTGACGGTACTGGACCTGTCGACGTTCGTGACCGGCGGGTTCTGTTCGGCGATGCTGGCAAACCAGGGCGCCGACGTCGTCAAGATCGAACAGCCCGACTACGGGGACGCAATCCGTCACACCGGGCCGCCGTTCATCGAGGGCGAGTCCCCCTACTACTGGACGGTCAACTACGGGAAACGGAGCCTCGAACTCGACCTGAAAAACGACGAAGCGAGGGAAGCGCTGTACGACCTCGCCGCCGAGGCCGACGTCGTCCTCCAGAACTACCGCCCGGGCACGGCCGAACGCCTGGGCGTCGACTACGAGACCATCCGCGAGCACAACGAGGAGGTCATCTACGTGGCGGTGTCGGCCTTCGGCCAGACGGGGCCGTGGCGCGAGCGGACGGGCTACGACCTGCTCATCCAGGGGATGGGCGGTATCATGGACGTCACCGGCGAGGAGGGGCGCCAACCAGTCAAGGTGGGACTGCCGATGACCGACCTCGTGACGGCGATGTGGGCGGCCTTCGCCGTCTCGACCGCGCTGTATCGCCGTGAGCGGACGGGCGAGGGCGAGTACGTCGACCTCGGGATGTTAGAGGCCGTCCTCCCGTGGCTCACCAAGCAGGCCGGGCAGGTGTTCGCCGGGGAGACGCCCGAGCGCATGGGCACCAAAGACCCCGTCCTCGCCCCCTACCAGACCTTCGAGACCCGCGATGGGTACATCAACATCTGCATCCTCAACGAGAAACTGTGGGCCGAACTCTGCGAGGTCCTCGACCGGCCGGACCTGCCCGCGGACGAGCGCTTCGAGACCAACGCCGACCGGGTCGAGCACGCGGACGAACTGGAAGCCGAGATCGAGTCGACGCTGGCCGAGAGGACGACTGACGAGTGGATCGAGGTCATCGCCGAGGACGGCGGGATCCCGGCCGGGCCCGTCCACTCGGTCGAAGAGGCACTGTACAACCCCCAGATCGACGCCCGCGGGACGCTCACCGAGATCGACCACCCCGAACTGGGCGAGGTGCCGGTGATCGAACACCCGCTGAAGTTCGAACACGCCGACAGCGGGTTCGAACTCCCGCCGCCGCTGCTCGGCGAGCACAACCGCGACGTGTTCCGCGACCTGGGCTACTCCGAGGACGAGATCGACGCGATGGAGAAAGCGGGCGTGTTCGGCAAAGCCAGCAATAAATAGGACGGGAGCGGCGAGAGGGCGGTCAGCCCTCGTACAGCGAGTCGAGGACGTATTCGTGGATGGCCTGGCGAGCGCGTTCGGGGGCGTCCTCGTGGCCGAGCGAGATACGGCGTTCGCGGCCGACGTGGATGGCGTCGGTGACGAACTCGCCCATCAGGTCGGGGTCGACCTCGCGGAAGACGCCCGCCTCGATACCGCGTTCGACGACGCCGACGATGCTGGCTTTGATCTGGTCGTAGTGTTCGTTCAGGATCTCCTGGTGGCGCTCGTCGTTCTGGGCGTGGGCGAACAGTTCGTGGTAGACCTTCATGCGCTCCCAGTGGGTGAACTCCTCGAACTCGGGGCCGAACAGACACTGGTCGATGCGGGCCTCGAGTTCGTCCCGGAGGTCGTCGGTCTCGTCGACCTCGACGCTGCCCTCGTACTGCTCGGTGATGTACTCCAGGAACGAAGCCATCAGGTCGTACTTGCCGTCGTAGTGGTAGTGGATGACCTGCCGCGTGAGTTCCATCTCCTCGCCGATATCGCGCATCCGGAGGTCGCTGTAGCCGTGCTTGCTCAGCGCACGGAACGTGGCCTCCATGATCACCTCCCGGGTGTCTTTCGAGGTGACTTTTTCCTCGCGCTCGCTCATACCCCTACTGTGGCAGTGCGCTATTTAACATGATTGCTCGGCGCAAACGCACCGCGACCCCCGACTCCAGCCTTGCCGTACCCCCGGCCTTTACCGCCCGGTAAACTTTTGACGTTTCGGTCAAACAGTGCGGGTGAGTATGACACGAACGATCATACGGAACGGGACGGTCGTGAGTCTGGACCCCGACGTGGGCGACTACGACGAGGCGGACGTACTGATAGACGGTGGGGAGATAGTCGAGGTCGGGCGCGGGCTGACGGCGTCGGCCGACGAGGAGATCGACGCCTCTGACCACATCGTCTTGCCGGGCTTCGTCGACTCGCACATCCACCTCGCACAGACCCAGGTCAGAGGTATCGCGGGGGACTGGTCGCTCATGGGCGAGTACTTCGAGCACATGCTCGGCAACATCACCGGACTGTATCAGCCCGGGGATATGTATCTCGGTGGCCTCTTCGGCGCGTTCGAGAAACTCTACACGGGCACGACCACGGCGCTGGACTGGTCGTATCCCAACACGCTCGACCACGGCGAACGGGCCCTCGACGCGTTGCAGGACGCAGGCCTGCGCGCGGTGTACACCTACGGCCCGCCGGGCGACGACGCCGCGAAGTGGTGGTACGAGAGCGACGTCGGTCTCCCCGAGGAGAACATCCGTACACTCCGCGAGGAGACCATCGCCGACGACGACCTGCTGCATCTGGCGCTGGGACTGCGGGGACCGGACTTCTGCGTCGACGAGACCGCTCTGGCCGACCTGGAACTGGCCCGCGAACTGGACGCGCTCGCGACGATCCACATGGGCGCGGCGCTGTGGCCCTCGTCGGTCTACGGCGAGGACTACCAGGGTTTCGGCTGTCTCGAGGGCGAACTCGGCCCCGACGTCAACGTCGCCCACGGGAACCACTTCGCACAGGAGGACATCCAGCACGCCGTCGACGCCGGGGCCTCCTTCTCCTCGACACCGGAGGTCGAGATGCAGATGGGGCACGGCATCCCGGTCACGGAGAAGGTCCTCGAAGCGGGCGGCCGACCGACGTGGGGCGTCGACGTCTGCTCGAACGTCAGCGGCGACATGGCCGACCAGATGCGCCTCGGACTCCAGCTCCAGCGGATGTTCGACAACCAGAAGATCCTGGAGGGCGACGAGGAGGTCACCGAGGTGAGTCTCACCTGCCGCGATACCCTGGAGATGGCCACCATCGAGGGCGCGAGGGCGCTGGGACTCGAAGACGAGATCGGGACGATCACGCCCGGCAAGCGTGCCGACCTCGTGCTCCTGCGGGAGAACGACTTCCTGACCGCGCCCTCCCACGACCCGGTCCAGACTGCCGTCTTCCAGTCCGACCCCGCGCACGTCGACACCGTCCTCGTCGACGGGGAAGTCGTCAAACGCGACGGCGCGCTCACGAACCCGCTCGTCGACGAGGAGTTCGACCGCTTCGTCGAGTCCGGCCGGCGCCTCGTCGACGAGGCCGGCCTGGAGTTCTGACTCGCCACAGCGATGCGACTCGGAACCTACGAGACGGCCGACGGCGGACAGTGGCCCGGCGTCCCCACCGAAGCGGGCGTCGTCAGTCTCCCCGAGGCGGGCGCGGCGGCGGGCGTCGACCTCCCGGCGGCGACGCGGGACCTGCTCGGGACCTGGGAGTGGCGGCGCAAGGCCGAGATGACCGTGGAGTACGCGACGGACACGGGGACGGGCGTCTACGACTCCGACGACCTCACCCGGCGCGCGCCGGTCCCCGACCCCGGGAAGGTGGTCTGTGTCGGGCTGAACTACCGCGACCACGCCGAGGAGGGTGGCAACCCGATCCCCGAGGACCCCGTCCTCTTCGCGAAGTTCCCCGGGACGGTGACGGGCCCCGGCAGTACGGTCGCCTGGGACCCCGACTACACCGAGCAGGTCGACTACGAGGCCGAACTCGTCGTCGTCGTCGGCGAGGAGGCCCGGCGGGTCGATCAGGGCGAAGCGATGGCCCACGTCGCCGGCTTTACTGTGGGTAACGACGTCTCGGCGCGGGACCTCCAGCACGGCGACGGCCAGTGGGTCCGCGGGAAGAGTCTCGACTCCTTCGCACCCACCGGACCGGAACTGGTCACGAGCGACGCGGTCGATCCCCACGACCTGGACATCTGGGCCGACGTGAACGGCGAGCGCCTGCAGGAGTCGAACACCGACCAGTTCATCTTCGGGGTCGACGAACTGGTCGCCTTCTGCAGTCGCGCGTTCACGCTCGAACCCGGCGATCTGCTCTTCACCGGGACCCCGCCCGGCGTCGGCGTCTACCGGGAACCGCCGGTCCTGCTCGAAGACGGGGACGAGATGACCGTCGGTATCGAGGGACTGGGCGAGTTGACCAACCAGTGCGCGTACGACTGACGGTCGGGAGGAACCACTGCCGCTCTATTCCGCGATCGCGAACACGTCGCGGGGATTCTCCAGCACGATCTGCCGGATGTCCTCAACGTCGACGCCCAGCCGGTAGAGCTCGAAGATGGCGCGCTTGAGCGCGTAGGGGTCGGTCCGGAGGACGTTCGCGCAGTCGGTGTCGACCAGCACGCGGTCGGGGCCGTACTCGTCGATCACGGCGGCGACGTCCGTCGCGTCGACGCCGACCAGCCAGGAGTGCCCGATGGTGTAACTCAGATAGCAGTCGGTCTCCTCCATGAGGTACTCGGTGTTGTTCGGGTCGGCGTGGGAGGCGACGACGCGCTCCTCGGGCAGACCCGCGCGGTCTGCGGCGGCCACGTCCTCTCTCACTGCCTCCAGTGCGGGGTTCTCGCCGTCGAGGACGGGGTCGGCACCGAGGCCGGTGTTCTTCTCGTAGCCGGGGATCCCGACGCCCGGGCGGTAGTCGGGCCGGTCGCCCGTCCGGTTGGGCGTGTGGAGGATCACGGGCAGGTCGTGGCTCGCGGCGAGTGCCATCTGTGTCTCGACGACCGCCTGCTGCTCGTCCAGGCTCCAGGCCTCGACGTGCTGGCTGGGGGTCACGCCCGTCTCGCCGACGGCGACCACCGCATCGAGCGCGCAGTAGTCGTCCATCGCCGCCACGAGTTCGTCGGCGTTCTCGATGCGGACCCCGGTGTGGATCCCGAGTCCGAGTTTCGCCTCGAAGAAGTGGTCACGCTCGATGGCCGCCCGCCGGTTGACCGCGTCGTCCCAGAGAAACCGGACGTCCTCGGCCCGCACGGGTTTGTAGGGCGTCCAGTGATACCCGGAGGCGACCATCACCATCGCGCGACAGCCCGAGAGGGCGTAGCGCTCGCGGTCGTCCCACGAGAGCGTGTGCGCGTGGTTGTGGACGTCCACCCACGGCAGATTGAGCAGTTCCCGCGGGAGGTCCGTGTCGGCATCGTCGAGATAGGCCGCGTCCGTCGGCCGTCGCGTCGGTGGCGAACTCATGGTCGCCTCTATCGGCGCGTAGCTTCTTACAGTTTGGTAAAAACAGCACTGTCGAACACGCTGCGCGTCGATGGGTCGCTATATCGACCGCCGCCGACTGTTAGTCGCCCCTCTACCGCCGGCCAGTGTCGTACGATTTATGCTATCCGGGAGAGCGGTTCAGCCCGATGAGCGTAGACAGTACGGCCCCGGACGGCTGGGAGGAGGGGTTCGTCGAGGCGAACGGCATCGAGTTGCACTACCGTCGCACCGGCGGGGAGGGCCCGCCGTTCGTGATCTCCCACGGGTTCACCGACGACGGGGACTGTCGGATCGCGCTCGCCCGCGGTCTCGAGGACGACTTCGACGTCGTGCTGTACGACGCTCGGGGACACGGCCGCTCGGACGCTCCCGACGAGGCCTACGGCGCCGCCGAACGTGCGACCGACCTGCTCGGGTTGCTCGACGCGCTCGACATCGAGGACCCGATCCTGTTCGGGCACTCGATGGGTGCCGACACGGTCACGGCCGCCGCGGCACGACAGCCGGACCGGCCGCGCGCCGTCGTGCTCGAGGACCCCGTCTGGCGGGTCGAGGGCAGCGACGGCGTCGACGGTGGGACACAGGACGAGGGACCTGGACGGGACCTCGCAGAACAGATCGCCCAGTGGCAGGAGTCCAGCGTCGAGGAGGTGTTCGAGACCGAGGCGTGGCTCGGTGAACTCGCCGAGTCGGGCCAGCCTGAGCTGGCGAACCGACTGGCGCGGGCCAGACGCCGACTCCGTCCCGAGGTCACGCGCGTGTTCGAGGCCGGACTGCTCGACCACGCCGAGGCCAACGAGGACATCGAGGCGCCGACGCTGGTCCTGAAAGCCGACGCGGACGGGGTGGTACGCGAACGGGAACGGGCGATGGCCGACCAGTTCCCGGACGGTCGAATCGTCCACGTGGAGGACGCGGGCCACACCGTCTTCTACGACGAGCGCGAGCGCGCGACCGAACACCTCCGGGCGTTCCTCGCGACGGTCTGACCGCGAATCGTCGGTCTCGACGCGACAACCGATGCGTGGTCTTTTACAGCCTGGTTAGTCTTTTACAGTCCGGTAAAACTTTAGTGGCTGTCGCCCACAGAGACGGCTATGACACTATTGATCGGCACAGACGACGGTCTGTACCGGGTGGCGGAGTTGCCTTTCGAGCGCGGGGACGCCGAGGAAGTGCTGGACTGCGGGGTGGTGACCGCGGTCAAGACGTGGGACCACACCGAGGGCGTGTTCGTCGCCTCCTCAACGGGGGCGTATCGCTCGACCGACGGCGGCGACACCTGGGAGGACCTGGGGGTGCCCATCGGCGACCGGTTCTGGCACGCCGGCGAGAGCGAGGTGTGGGCGATTCTGTCGACGCCCGACGCCCTCTACGCGGGGACGAACGACCCCTACATCTACCGTTCGACCGACGACGGGGAGACCTGGCGCGAACTGAAGGGCTTTCGCGAGTTGCCCTCGCGGGGTCACTGGGAGTCGCCCATCGACCCCCACTACGCGCGACTGCGCGCACTCGAAACAGTGCCCGGTCGCCCCGACCAGCTGATCGCCGGCGTCGAGGCCGGCGGGATCCACGTCAGCCGCGACGCCGGCCAGACCTGGCACGACCGCCGGGACACGATCGTCGACGACGTCCACCAGATCCTCCCGATCTCCGAGGAGGTGTGGCTCGCCGCGACAGGCTATCTCGACCACGACCTCGAGAACCTGGGACTGGGCCACGCCGTCGGCGAGGGCGGCCTCTGGCGGACGGTCGACGGCGGCGACTCCTGGGAGCGCATCGACGGCGGGACCGACTTCTCGTACATCCGTCGCGTGTTCGTCCACGACGGGCGGGTCTTCTTCGGCGGCGGCGAGGAGGCCCCGCCCGCCTGGGTGAACGACGACCACGGGGTGGCGCTGTTCGAGTCGACCAACTTCGGCCGCGACTGGGAGCGGGTCCCCTACCCCGGCGAACCCCACGAGGTGATCGAGACCTGGGAGGTCTACGACGGCGACGTCATCTGTGGGTCGAGTCTGTTCGACGTGCCCGACGCCCGCGACGACGTCGAGGGCCGCATCATGCGCCTGACCGACGATGGCGAGTACGAGACCGTCGGTCGCGTGGCCGCGAACGTCAGCCGGATCGAGGGGCTGTGACATGAGCGAGGATACGGCCACCCCCGCGACCGACAGCGAGCGCGAGACCCCCTCGCAGGTCGGGCGATTCCTCTACAGCGGGATCCTCGCGTACATGGCCGTCGACGGGTTCAGGAACAACGAGAAACGCGTCGAGATCGCCGAGTCCAAGGGCGTGCCGATGGCCGAACACGCGGTCCCGTTCGTGACGGGGATGCTCTTCGTCGCGAACCTCGGTATCCTGTTCTGGAAGTATCCCAGGATATCGGCAGGGGCGCTCGTCGTCTTCTTCCTCGGGACGACGCCGGCCATCCACGACTTCTGGACGATGGAAGGCACAGAACGCCAGCACAACAAGATCAACTTCCTGAAGAACGTCGCGCTGCTGGGCGGCGCCATCCTCTTGCTCGCCGAGGCCGATAGGGACCGATAGATGACCGACCCCTCGTCGAACGACCGGGTGGCAGCACCTGCTCCGGAGCCGCGGCCCGCCGCCGACGTCACCCACCCCGGCGGGATGGGCGCCCGGCGCGTCATGCCGACCGACCGCCAGAACCACCTCGACCCGTTCGTCCTCTTCGAACGCTTTCACATCGACTCGGGACAGGGCTTCAACACCCACCCCCACCGCGGGTTCGAGATCGTCTCGTACATGCTCTCCGGTGGGATGGCCCACGCCGATTCCATGGGCGAGGAACACGTCGCGAGACCCGGCGACGCGATGGCGATCACGACCGGTGGGGGGATGACGCACTCGGAGTTGCCGGCCGACGACGAACCCTGTAGCGGGCTGCAGCTGTGGGTCAACCTGCCACGCGAGAAGAAAGACGTTCGCCCGCGCTACCAGGGTGCGACGAGCGAGGTGTTGCCCGTCTCGGACGTCGAGGGTTCGACCGTCACGACCGTCGTCGGCGAGGGGTCGCCCCTCTCCATGCACACCGAGATGCGCTATCGGGACGTCCGGGTGTCGGACTCGTGGACCTGGGACGTCCCCGAGGAGTGGGCGGGGTTCGCGTTCGTGGTCTCCGGTGAGGGGACGGTGGGCAGGACATCGGTCCAGGAGACGGAGTACGTGATCGCCGAGGATGGGGAGTCACTGGTATTCGGAGGTGAGGGGTTGCGCGTTGCAGTGATCGACGGGGTTCCTCACCGGGAGCCGATCGTCCAGCACGGCCCGTACGTCGAGTAGTATCGGCTGTTTCCGAGGGATTTTGAGTACGGGTTCGTTCCGTCTCTGCTGGTGTGACCGTACCGACCACTCGCAGTGTGTGCTGAACGCCTTCGACCCGTTCGCTCGCTGTTTGCTCGACCGCAATCGGGATCACTCGTCGAAAGCCCTCGGCACGCTCGCCAGCAGTAATCGCGACCGCTACTCACAGTATACGCTGAAAGCCCTCGGTACGCTCGCTCACGGCTCATTCCCTGCGGTCGTTCGCCGTTCGCCAACGAGGCCTCCCTTCGGTCGGCCTCGCTTTCGCGGCCGCTGAGCGGGCACTATCGGAGCGAACGGAGTGAGCGAGGATATCCCGCTCAGCGATTCCAGTCGCTTCGCTCCCCGCGAGCGCGCCTCGCCCTTTCAATCCGCCAGGAACAGCACCGCAGACAGCCACACACCTCCCCAACCGAGTGCGTTACTCGGTCGCTTCGCTCACGGGTCACTTCGTTCCCCGTTCGCATCGGGGCGCTCCTTCCAGTCGCGCCCCGCCCGCTCCCTGCGTTACTCATCCCTCGTGTTTCCGCCTCGTGGCTTCCCTGTTGTCAGCACGCGAGACGGCGCGCGCCACGGTAGCAACTCACCGCTCGACACGAAACGGTCCCCGTTGCCGGTCGCGAAGCCTCCCTTCAGAAGGACTCATCCGAGCTGCTCTTCGAGCACGTCGTTCGCGGCGGCGACGAACTCCGCCTCTTTCCCGGCGGGGACGGTGGCCCCGGCCGCGATGTCGTGCCCGCCGCCGTCACCGCCCACCGCCTGCGAGGCCTCGCGCATCACCACCGAGAGGTCGAGTCCCTGGCGGACGAGGATCCCCGACCCGCGACCCGAAACCTTGGTCTCCTCGTCGTTCTTGCTGGCGAACGCGACGATCGGTTTGTCGGGATTCACGCCGTCGGTGCCGATAGCCATCCCGGCGACGATGCCGACGATAGTCTCGCGGATGGCCTCGCCCGCGTCGAACCACTGGAGGTGCTCCTCGTGGGTGACGCCTTCCCGGCGGACGTATTCGAGCCCTTCCGAGAGGTTCCGCCGGTGGTTCGCGAGCAGGGTGCGAGCCTGCTCCAGCGCGCCGTCGCGGTTGCCCAGACACACCCCGAGGCCGACGTCCGCCCGCTCGTACCGTGCGGTGGCGTTCAGGAGGGTGGAGAACTCGCTCGCGTCGCGCAACTCGGTCCCCGCCGGTTCCTCGACGAGTTCGTAGGTCGTGCCCACGAGAGAATCTATCTTGTCGGCGGGCACACCGCGCTTGACGGCGCGCTGGACCAGGGCACTCGCGACGGTCTGGCGCTCGTCGTCGGTCAGGTCGGCCCAGGTCCGCCACTCGCCCGCCCGTTTCAGGTCGACGTCCCGTTCTTCGAGGAAGGCGACCGCGCCCGCCTCGTTGCCCGAGATGCCGGGGATCTTCACGTCGGTAGCGTACTCGAAGAGTTTCGGGAGCGGGCGGGTCTGCTTGCCGTACAGCGACAGGTCGGTCCCCTCGGTGAGAACGCCCGCCTCGACGCCCTCGGCGACGATTCCCGTGTTGGCGCCGACGAGTTCCCCGCCGACGGCCTGCATGTCGCCGACCGCACCGACGACCGCCAGTGCGGCGAGGTCGCGGTTCGTCGCCGCGCCCGTCTCGCCGCTCGCGCCCGCGGGGCCGGATTCTGCGTCGCCGTCGGCGAGGCCAGGCTGGCCGCTCTCGTCGGCGAGCGCCCGGGCGAGGACATACGCCGCGCCCGCTCCCGACAGTTCCGATGCCCCGTCGAGTCCCTCCAGGAGGGGATTCAGGTGATACCGGGTGTCGCGGTCGGCGGGCTGGTGGTGGTCGGCGATCACGGGTTCGAAGTCGCCCGCGTCCTCGTGTGCGCCGATGTCGTCCAGTTGGCCGCTCCCGAAGTCGGTGAACAGGACCGTGTCGGACTCGCGGGCGGCGATACTGGCGATCTCGGTCTCGTCTAACTGTTTCTTGAACACGACCTCGAAGGGCAGGCCGGCCCGGTCGAGGGCGCTGGCGGCGACGGCGGCGCTCGTGAGGCCGTCGGCGTCGATGTGGGAGGCCAGCAGGACCTCGTCGGCGTCGAGCAACCGCTGTGCGCAGTCGTGGGCGTGCGCTTCGAGTTCGGGGACCGGCCCGTCCGTCATCGGGCCGAGGTAGGCGCGTCCCGGGGTATAAAGTTCCGGTCGCGGCGCCGGCAGGGTGGCCCGCCGGTCGGGGCGTCACTCCCCCCGACCCGCGACGCGGTCGACGTCGGGGTCGGCCTTCCACTCCCCGGCCTCGCGGGGGTCGACGTGGACGAAGACGTCGTCGACCTCGGGGAGTTCGCGGATGGACTCGACGATCTCCGTCTCGATGTTGTGAGCCTCCAGGAGCGTGCGGTCGCCCTCGACCTCGATGTGCAGGGAGACGTCGATCTCCGGGCCGACGTAGTGGGCGACGACGTCGTGGGCGCCCTCGACGTCGGGGTGTTCGAGCGCCCGGCGAACGATCTCCTGGCGCAGTTCCTCGGGCGGTGCGCGCCCGACGAGATACCCCAGGTTGTCGCGGACGACCTCGATGCCGGTGTAGAGGATGCCCACCGCGACGACGACCGCCGCGAGGGGGTCGAGAATCGGGTAGCCCAGCGCGGCGCCGCCGACGCCGACGAGCGCGGCGAGCGCGGTGAGAATGTCGTTGCGGTTGTCGAGTGCAGTGGCGGTCAGCGCCGGGGAGTTGTGGCGCTCGCCGGCCGCGAGGACGTACCGGTAGAGGCCGAACTTCGCGGCAGCGGCGACGACCAGCACCGCGGCGGCGGTCGGCCCGCGCGTGACCGCGACCGCTCCCGAGAACAGTGCGGTTCCCGACTGGTAGAGGATGGCGGCGCCAGCGGCGAAGATACCGAGCGCGACGAACAGACCGACGAACGGTTCGATGCGCTCGTGGCCGTGCGGATGCTCGAAATCGGGGGGTTGGGTGGTGAGATACAGGCCCGCGACGGTGACCAGCGAGTAGACGGCGTCGGCGAGACTGTTGACGGCCTCGCCCTGGACCGCGAGACTGCCGGTTACGAGCCACGCGGCCCCTTTCAGCGCGACGAGCGCGAGGTTGGCACCCAAAAGGAGGAGGCCGACCCGCCGGAGCGCCCGGGACCGCTCGTCGGTCATCGTCCGCGTTTGACCGGGCGGCGTGAAAGCCGTGTCGACCGGTGGACGTTCCCTCGACCACGGCTCCAGTCAGCTCTGCGGTCACTCGGAGTCGAAGGTCAGTTCCACGGCGTGGTCCTCGCCGGTCGCCTCGGCTCCGTTCTGCTCGGCGAACGCCTCGTGGAGGCGCTCGTAGGTGGCGTCGACGGCCTCGACGATGACGGTGGTGTCGCTGACGACGGGCATGAAGTTGGTGTCGCCCTCCCAGCGCGGGACGACGTGGGTGTGGAGGTGGTCGTCGATGGAGCCCCCCGCGGCCGTCCCGCCGAGATTGAGGCCGGCATTGTAGGCGTCTGGGCCCATGCCGTCGTCGAGGGCGTCGAAGGTGCGCTGTTTGAGACGGGCGTGGTCCAGCAGCGTCTCGTCGTCCAGGTCGCGGTAGTCGCCCGTGTGCGTGTGGGGGATGACCATGACGTGGCCGGGGTTGTAGGGGTAGTTGTTCAGGAGGACGAACGCCCGGTCCGAGCGGGCGACGACGCGGTTGCCGCGGTCGTTCTCCCGGTCGGCCTCGGCGAAGCTACAGAAGACACAGCCCTCGGTATCGTCGTTGCCCTCGCGCTCGACCCACTCGATGCGCCACGGGGCGAAGACCTGGTCCATACCCACGCTGGGGGCGGGGTCCTCAAAAACTTCTGCAGGTCCCGCTCAGAGTCCCCGTTCCATGACGTGACCCCAGACCTCCAGTCCCTGGTGTTCGTAGAACGCGCGGGCCTCGTCGTTGTCGGCCGTACACCCGAGGATGAGGTCCTCGCACTCCCGTTCACGCCCCCAGTCGGCGAGTTCGTCGAGCAGTTCTTCCCCCAAGCCCTCGCCGCGACGGGGCTCGTCGACCACGAAGTCGTGGATCCAGAGGTGACGTTCGTGGTGGAAGACCCGCTGTATCGAGACGCCCGCGACGGCGACGAGGTCATCACCCCCGCCGCCGGACCCGCGGTCCACGCCCTCGTAGAGCCCGAACAGGCGGTAGTCGTCTTCCTCGCGCCACGAGCGGACGAACGCCTCGTCGCGGTGACTCCACAGCTGGCGGAGGACCGGGACCGCCGCGTCCCAGCCCGCGTCACTCCGTATCTCGCGCAACGCCGTCGGCATACGGAAACCGGGGAAGCCTCGACACAAAACGATTGTTCGGGCGTGGGAACCTCCCACGTACCGGGAATCGCCGGCATCGCTTATCCCCGCCCGCGGCGTCTGTCGGGTATGGGACTCCTCGAAGCGATGCTGGTGTTCGCGGTGGGGTACGTGGCGGGTGCCGTCACGCGGATCTTCGCGGGCGTGGCGGCGATCGCCGCGCTCGTCCTCGTCGTCCTCGGCGTCGCACTCCCCGAGGCGATCGTCGGCCTCGTCGACCCGATACTCGCCGTCTACCTTGGAAACGAACTCCTCTTTCTCTCGGGTTTTCTGTTCGCCATCGCACAGAACCCCGCGGGCGACGACGAGTGAGTGCCGGTCGTCGCCGCAACCGACGATAGATCCGCTCAGACCGTTGGTTCGGGGACGTCCTCGTCTCTGGCCTCGCGCCAGGAGTGGTCGGGGGCCCACCCGAGCAAGTCGCGGGCCTTCGCGTTCGTGATCGAGGAGTCGTCGCCCTCGATGTCGCAGGGTTCGGGGACCGCGCCGAACTGTTCCTCGAAGAGTTCGACCCCGCGACGGTCGGCGTAGTTCTCGTCGGCGACGGCGTAGACGGCCTCGTGGCCCTCGATATCGGCGTCGAGGGCGGCGACGACGATGCTCGCGATGTCGCGGACGTCGATGTAACTCCAGAAGTTGCCGACGCCCTCGGCGGGCGGTTCGTTGTCGAGACAGACGTACTCGCCGGGGTACTGGATCCACGACGGGCGGATCGAGACGACCGGGACATCGTCGCGACGGGTGACCATCTTCGCGATGGCCTCGCCCGCTTCCTTGGAGACGCCGTAGGAGTCCTCGGGCCGGAGCGGGTGTTCCTCGTCGATGGGCAGGTAGTCCGGCGGGGGCGTCTCGGCGGCGAAGGGGAATCCCATCGCACTCTCGGAAGAGGCCCAGACGATGCGTGCGCCGGCGCGGCCGGCCGCGTCGAGGACGTTGTACGTCGAGAGGACGTTGTTCTCGAAAACCTCGCTCCCGGCGTGATTGAGGGGGTCGGGGATGGCGCCCCAGTGGACCACGGAATCGGGGTCGAACTCGGCGACCAGATCGAAGACGCGGCCGCCGTCGGTGAGGTCGGCGACCCGGACGTCGACGTTGTGGCGTTCGCTCTCGGCGAACTGCTGGTCGACACAGAGGACGTCGTGACCGTCGCTCGCGAGTCGGTCCACGATCCATCGGCCGGAGCCACCGAGTCCGCCGGTGACCATCACGCGTGACATACGCGGCGATACGGGCGTCGAGCCTAAAAACCCGGAGAAAGCGGCCATCGGCGGCCGGGTCGTCTTCGCCCGGGATTCGCCGGATTCGAGCGGCGTTATGCCTCGTTGTCTTCGAGGTGCTCGCGAGCGAACACCGAGAGCGAGTCCCAGCCGGTCTGCTCGCCGACGCGTTCGAGCGCCTCGCCGAGGGTCTCCCCGGGTTCGAGGTCGACCTCCGTGTCGGGGACCGGGACGACCTGCTCCTCGTCTTCGTCGACCTCGCCGCTGAACAGCGTCCCGGTCCCCTCGTCGTAGAACACCCCGCCGTGGAGTCGGTGCCGGTCCTCGTCCGGCTCGTCGGCCGCCGTCCGGCCGACGTACGCCACGTCGGTGCTGTCTCGACCCTGGACTGGCCAGTCGTCGAACACGTAGTCGTGACTCGCCGGTGACATCGTTGCCACCACTCTGTCGTCGCCCGCCCGACAAAAAACCCTGTGCGAGGAGTGTTCACACGACCTGCCGGCGACGGCCGCTCCCCCGGCTGTGGCCGCCGTCGGCGACGGAAACCGTTGCTGTACCCCGTTTCGGTGTCACTGCGTTCGATCCGTCGGGGGGGTGTCCGCCGTCCACCGGCGCCACAGGTAACCTTTTGTGAGACGCACCGCGACTGTTGACAACCGAGTGAGATGGTGACAGACACCTCGGTCCCGGTCGAGGACCTCCGGGCCGCCGGGTACGGCGACGAGGTGGAGAAGGTGGCGACGGCCGTCGCGCGCTACCTCGACGACGGTGTTGGCGGGAACGTCGCCGTCGTCTCGGACCCCTACGCCGGCCGCGACTCGCTGCTGTCCTACGCCGAGTCGCTGCTGGACGACGCGGTCGTCCGCGTCGACCTCGACCCCGCAGCGGCCGACGGGTCCGGCCCGGAACTCCCCGACTCCGACGAGATCGCGGCGAACGCGTCGGGGGACGCGGCGACCGGAGCGGATGACGCGGCACCCAGGACGGAGTCAGACGGCGACGATGGGGTCGCGGAGCGCGCGGGGGCGGTCGTCGTCGCGAACTGCCACTACCTCTTCGAGCGCCGAATCGACGGGTTCGCGGCACTCGACGCCTTCCTCGACCGGATCGCGCTCTCGGAGACGCTCGTTATAACGTCGTGGAACCGCCACGCGTGGTCGTACCTCGACGCCGTCCGGGACGTCGGCGACACGTTCCCGACGGTCGTCGAGATCCCCCGCCTCGACGCCGAGGAGATCGCCACCGTGGTCGAGGCCCACTACGGCTCCGACCTGCCGGCGTTCGTCGACACCGGGCGGGCCGGTCGCGTCAAGACGATCGTCTTCGACGGCTGGCGGGTCCGACTCCCCCGCGGGCGGTCGGTCTCGGTCCCGTATCCCAGGTTCAACCCGGCGTGGACGGCCTCGTGGTCGGTCACCGGCGAGGACGAGGGCATCGAGGCGGTCACCTTCGAGAAGGTACGCCGCGTCTCCGTGGGCAACCCGGGCGTCGCACTGGCCGTCTGGGCCGAGAGCGTCACCGAGGGAGAGATCGCCCCCGGCTACATCGAGGCCCTCGAGACGGACCTGACGCTGGACGACGACGCCGCCGTCCTGCTGTGGACCGTCGTCGCCCAGGAGTCGGTGGGGATCGACCGCCTCTCGGCGCTGTTCGAGCGCCGGCCGGTCGAGGCGGTGATCCAGGGACTCGTCGAACGTGGCCTCGTGACCGTCGAAGGCGACCGCGTGACGGTGCCGCCGAGGGCGCTGCACCCGGCGGTCGTCGCACTCGAACGGCGGGGGGTGCTGTGGTAAGTCTCCCGACCGCCGGCGCGGTTTTCCTCCAGACGGCCACGCCGGGAGCCTCGACACCCGGAACGCCCGCCGGCGACGGGACCGACCCGACGCAGTTCACCCCCGAGAACGTCCTGACAGCCGCCGTCATCCTCGTGGTCGCGTACCTGCTGGCGTCGACGCTGAGTCTCGTCCTCTCGAGACTCGCCGACAGACTCGCCCACCAGCGCTTCCGCGTGATGTTTCTCATCCCCATCGTGAAGTTCTTCGTCTACGGCGGGGCGCTGTACGTCGTCCTCCGACTCCTGTTCAACCTCACCCAGACGCAACTGGTCGCCTTCGCCGGGTTGCTCGGCGCGGCGCTGGGGCTCGGACTCAAGGACCTGCTGGCCGACATCGTCGGCGGCCTCGTGGTCGTGCTCGAACAGCCCTTCCAGGTGGGTGACAAGGTCCAGATGGGCGAGTACTACGGCGAAGTCGTCGACATCGGCGTGCGCTCGACGACGCTCGTGACGCCCAACGACACGCTCGTGGTCGTCCCGAACTTCACGCTGTTCAACGACTCGGTGGCGAACGCAAACACCAGCGACGCCGAGATGCTCGTCACCGTCGACTTCTTCGTCGACCCCGACTCCGACGTCGCACGCGCCACCGACATCGTCGAGGACGCCCTGATAACCTCGCCGTACGTCTTCGTCGCCGACGACGCCCCCGCGACCGTCGTCGTCGAGGACGATCTGTACTACCGAACGATCACCGGCAAGGCCTACGTCAACGACTTGCGCAGCGAGATGGACTTCAAGACCGACGTCACCGAACGCGTCCTCGACGCCTTCGACGAGGCCGGCATCGAGTCCCCGAAAGCCAGCGGCGACCTGCCGGAAGGATAGCGTTCGATATCCGTCACGGAATTGTCCGCGCCCTCTCGCTATCCGTTCAGTAGAGGGTGTGAACCCATCTTTTTCCCGCTCGGGTATCCTCGGTCGCTGCGCTCCCTGCGGGTACTGCGTGGCGGTTTCGCCGCCACGACAAACGGTCGGGGGCC
>Ga0207770_100139_pt1 | contig 61239 bp, 61 predicted proteins | sample A23E2SouthBayCA_FD_187729 | JGI IMG/M metagenome (GOLD analysis project Ga0207770, IMG submission 187729) | Aerobic enrichment media microbial communities from Eden Landing Ponds, California, USA - A23 E2 (SPAdes) | ecosystem: Environmental > Aquatic > Marine > Unclassified | place: Emeryville...
GCCCGCGAAACTGCTGAAGAAAGCGATTGCCGCCCGCTGGATCAACGACATGACTGGTGTCGGTCGGGCCGCCAAGGCCTGGCCTGACATGTAGCGAGTACCTTTTTACTGCAGGGGGGTTTCCTCGCGCCTGCGGTGCTGCGGGAACCCCCTTTGCAAAAATCTACGCTAAAAACGCCCTCCGAGTCGCGCTCTGCGAGCGCGCTCGGAGTGAAACCGTGCTCGCTCCGCTCGCGCGGTATGCTATCTTTACCGCGCCACGACTGCCACTGAATCCACAGTCATAACTGCTCCCTCCCACTGTACTGCACCGCCGACTGTAACAGCGGCCGCTCGCGGCTACAGCCGTAGAGAAACCTAGCGGTCGATAGACAGGCCGGCGTGCCACCCATCGGCGTCAGCTTCCTCGACAGCCGCGTCCATCTCCGCCAGATACGAAACGGCGAGGCTGGCACATTTGGCCGCTTTGCGCTCCCCTTCAGTGCGGAACTCGCCGGTAACGCGGTTGGCGTACACCGTACAGACAGCGCCGGCCCGCAGGCCGTACAGGTTCGCGAGCGTGAGAATCGTCGCGGCCTCCATTTCGAAGTTGAGGACGCCGGCCTCCTGAAGCGCCGCGATGCGTTCGTCGCTGCCGCTGGCCTCGAAGTCCTCGAACCCCGGGCGTGACTGCCCGGCGTAGAAACTATCCGTCGAGCAGGTGACGCCGAGGTGGTAGTCGTAGTCGAGTTCCTCGGCGGCGGCGACGAGCGCCGAAACGATCCGATGGTCGGCGCTGGCGGGATAGTCCTCGCGGACGTACTCCTTGCTGGTCCCCTCCTGTCGTACTGCGCCGGTCGTGATGACGAGGTCGCCGATGCTGGCTTCCTCCTGGATTGCGCCACAAGAGCCGACCCGAATAAAGGAGTCAGCGCCGACGCGGGCCAGTTCTTCGAGCGCGATAGCGGCCGACGGACCGCCGATACCGGTCGAAGTCACGGAGATTGGCGTGCCGTCGTGAGTGCCCGTTGCTGTGCGGTACTCGCGGTGTTCGGCCACGATGTCGTGGTCGTCCCAGTAGTCGACGACCTTTTCGACACGCTCCGGGTTCCCCGGCAGCAGAACGCTGTCGGCCACGTCGTCCTCGCCTACTTCCAGATGGTACTGTACGTCGTCGTTCGGGTCTTCACTATCGCTTGTCATTTGTCGAGATGGTCGCTGGTGATTGTCGTCGGCAGAAGCTCCCCGAGCTCGTACACCGTCGGCTCGTCGCCGTCAGTGATGATTTCGAACGACTCGTCACAGAACTCGCTAAACGTCTGGCGGCACATCCCACAGGGAGTGACGCCGTCTCGCTTGCCAGAGGTGACAGCGACGCGTTCGAACGACCGGTGCCCGTCGCTGACAGCCGCACCGATGGCCACTTCCTCGGCGTGCAAGCTGTTGCTGTAGTTGGCGTTTTCGATGTTACAACCGGTGTAGACGCTTCCATCACTCGTTTCGAGCGCCGCGCCGACCGTGTACTCCGAGTACGGCGCGTACGCCTCGTCAATGGCGTCTCTCGCTGCGTCGAGGAGGTCCTCCATGCACTGGGCGTCGAAGGGCCGTGTAGAAATTCTATCGGTCTCGGTAGCAGTCGGTGCTCGGGCGTCAGGCGTCAGCGGCACTGACGGCCGCGACGGCGTCGCGGACCGCCTGTGTGGTGTCCGCGACCAGCGCGTCGATGTCGTCGCTCTCTGCGTACACCCGGACGTACGGCTCGGTGCCACTCGGCCGGACGAGCGTCCACGACCCGTCGTCAAAGGAGAGTCGGACGCCGTACTCGGTCGAGACGTCGGCCTCGGGGAACGCGTCCGGCAGGTCGGATTCCAGTCGCTCCATCGTTTCGGCTTTGGCGTCGTCGGGGCACTCCACACTTACTTTCTCATAGGGTCGCTCAGAGATGACAGCCCGCCTGTCGCCCACACTCTCTCCGGCGAACAGGCGCGTCAGCACGGCTGCGCTAGCAACGCCGTCGATCCAGCCCCCGAAGGCGGTGTGGATATGCTTCCAGGGTTCTGCGGCAAAGACGACCTCAGTTTCGTCGGTCGCGTCCGCGCGAACGTCGGCGATTCCGACGTGGAGCGAGCCGAGGTGGATGCGTTCGACACGGCCGCCGGCGGCTTCGACCCGTTCATCGATGCGGCCAGAGGCGTTGGGCGTCGTTACGACCACAGGGTCCGAAACGTCCGCAGCACGCGTGTAGTGTTCGGCGAGCATCGCGAGTATCGTATCCTCGTGGATGACATCGCCGTCGGCATCAACGACGACGATACGGTCGGCGTCGCCGTCGTGGCCGAACCCGAAGTCGGCGTCGGACTCGGCGACGAACTCGCGGAAATCGGCCAGCGTCTCCGGCGTCGGCTTGCTCTCACGGCCGGGGAAGGTCCCGTCGACGTTCGCCTCCGTCGCCAGCACGTCGGCACCCAGTTCTCGGAGGACCTGCGGCGTCGCCACGCTGGCCATGCCGTTCCCGCAGTCAACGGCGACTGTCAGCCCCGACGGGTCGCCACCGAGCGACTCGGCGTAGTCGGCGACAGCCCCTCGATACTCGTCGAGGTAGTCGACCGACTCCGTGTCACCCCAGTTGCGCCAAGCTGTCGGTGTCGAGCCGTCCTCGATTCGCCCTTCGATGCGCGTCTCGTCGTCGTCGCCGTACTCGGTGCCGTCTGCAAACAGCTTGATGCCGTTGTCGGTCGGTGGGTTGTGGCTTGCGGTAATCATCACGCCGTGTCGGCCCTGCGAGGCGTACGCCAGCGTCGGCGTCGGTACGCGGCCGATTCTGACGACGCGCGCGCCGGCGCTTTGCAGTCCCGCGGCCATCGCATCAGCAAGTGCTGGCGAGGTTACGCGCCCGTCGTACCCCAGCACGAACGTCTCGCCGTCTCGGCCAGTCGCCTGTCCAACTCGCAATGCAAGGTCCGGCGTCACCTTCGATACGACATCACCGCGGATTCCCGCGGTCCCGAACAGTTCCATACCGGCGATGCGGAAGCCGACCGTATAATTCTCTCGTTCGGCCCTCACTTCTTCCCGATGAGGAATGTGTCGCCCTTGCCGTCACGGATGACCCGTTCGGCCACAGCAAAACCATGGCCCTCCAGTTGACTCCGGATGCCAGCGACGGAGTGGCCATTGGCTTCGAGTCGGTCTCCGTGGACTTCACAGTAGACGAGTCGGCACGAGGGCTGGTCAAGCGTCGTTGAGAGACCATTGAGAACAGCGCCCTCCGTTCCTTCGACATCGATTTTAATTGCGGTTGGTGTCGGCAGTTGGTTGTCGGCGATGAACTCGTCGCCGTGTCGCTTGCTAATTGTGATTGTCTCGTGCGTGTTGGCTGTCGTCACCAGTGAATGCCCGGCTGAACCGACTTTTTCGAGCGTAATGGAGAGTTCTGCCTCACCGTTTTCATCGACCAGTGCGTGTTCGAATAGCGAGATATCGGCCCGGTTGTGTTGCATATTCTGTCGCAACCGCTCGGCGTTGTCAGGGTGTGGTTCGAATGCGATCACCGGACTGTCGGTCACCTGTGATGCCAGACAGGCATACAGGCCGATATTAGCTCCAATATCGTAGAACACGTCGTCGGGCCGAAGTTCCCCCAGTAGATCGGCGAGTACCGGCCGTTCATCTATCTTCCAGAGGTCGGTAAATTCGTTGTAGGTCGGTATCAGAAACTCTGTGCTGACATCGCCGACCGTAACTGCGTACGTCTCACCAGCAATCCGATAGGAAAAGTCGCGATACCGGCTGTAGAGGGTACCGAGAAGCGGTTTAACTCCAGCCTGAGATGCAAGGTGAACAGCTACATCGGAAAGTGTCATTTGGAAATATTATTAAGGCTACCTACCTATACTTGTCGATTAATGGTTATTTCACGCGCTTCCACAGTTCTACTCAGGTTACACGACGGTGCGTCCGCCTGCCGTTCAGACTCTCTGGTCGAACTGCTAAAATATTGCAGACTTCGGCAGTGAAAACAGGGTCGGAGATGAGACTTGACTGCAACAATTATGTCGCGTGCCGCTACAGCAGTTCGTCGAAGTCGTAGCCGTTGATGTCGACGCCGTCGGCAGTGACATCGGCGAGGTAGATGCCGTTACCGGAGCCGGTGTCACGCTCGGCGGCGGCCTTGATCGAGGCAGCAGCGACCTCTTTTGCCTCCTCGTTTGTCATGTCTTCCTCGTAGCGGTCTTCGAGGGTCCCGTACGCGACGGTGAGCCCGGAGCCGGTGACAGTGTAGTCGTCTTTCATGACCCCGCCAGCCGGGTCGATGGAGTAGACGTGGTGGCCGTCGTCGTCGACGCCGCCGAGGATGGGGTTGATCGCAAAGAAGGGACCGCCGCGAGCAAAGTTGCCGGCCAGCGTCGAGAGGGCTTTCATACTGATGTCCTCGCCGCGCCGAGCTTCATAGAGGTTGACCTCCGCACGAAGCGTCCGGATGAATGACTGTGCGCCGCCGACGCTTCCGACGAGGGTTAGCGCCGCCGTGGGGTGAATCTCCTCGACCTTTTGAACGTTCTTATTCGAGACGAAGCGACCGCCAAGTGAGGCACGCATGTCCGTCGCGATGACGACGCCGTCGGACGTACTGATGCCGATGGTGGTCGTCCCGGTCTTGTTGACCTTCTCCGAATCCTGTGCGGACTGTTCAGGGAGCTCGCCGACTTCGGGCGCGTACGGGTCACTCTGGAACTCGTCGGCAGCCTGGGGTCCAGAAAGGTCCGGCCCCGGAGTCATATCTCGCATTACTGTGGGATACTAGTCGGGTGCTGATAAAACCTCTTTTCCTGATAGACCTGACGGCATCCACTGCGGCCAGGTCTTCAGTCGGCTGCTTCGTCTTACGCGCTCGCCTGGTCGTAGGCCTCGTTGAGTCCCGACACGGCCCGGTCCATCGGCAGCCGGAGTCCGAACTGCTCTGTGAGCATTGCCACCGGCAGCAGCATGATGCCCAGCAGCAGGGTGAGTTGGTACAGTGCGAACAGCGTTGCGGAGTACAGTCGAGCTACCATCTTCCTCGGTCGTTCCAGAGTGAGTCTAGTATATAAGCTTTGTTGCCGAATTTCAGTTGCGCAGTATTGATTATGATGAACTAATGGGCCGCTGTCTTGCGGTTTGCTGAGATGCATGAAAGACCGGACTGTTACTCGACTGATCTCCCGATTAGACATAATGGGAGTATGAGTCAGATAGCTGGTTCGCATAAGTTATAGAGATGGTAATGGTGACGTGCGCAACAGCGGCGAATCAAAACTATCGAATAGTCGGACCACGAGAGTTTGTGTATGAACTACCTCGTGGCGATGGAAGCAGCCTGGCTGGTTCGTGACGTAGACGACATCGACGACGCTATCGGTGTAGCAGTGAGCGAAGCGGGGAAGCGACTCAACGAAGCTGAGATGGACTACGTTGAGGTCGAAGTCGGTGCGACCGGCTGTCCGGCCTGTGGCGAACCGTTCGACTCGGCGTTCATCGCGGCCGACACGGCGCTCGTCGGACTGGTACTTGAGATGGATGTGTTCAACGCCGAATCCCCCGAACACGCACAGCGGATCGCCAAAAGCGAAATCGGTGGCGCACTTCGGGACGTCCCGCTGAAAGTCGTTGAGGTGTTCGAGACCGAAGCCGACGAGGACGAAGCCGAAGCCGAAGCATAGTCGCGCTCCACTTGATTTGCCCGCCGCAGTAGCCGTGGGCTTTTTATATTACCTCTGGTAATTAGCGGATATGGACTTACCGACGCCACAGGATCTGCGGGAGCGCCGCAACGAACTCGGGTTAACTCAGAGCGAACTGGCGGAACGGGCTGACGTCTCTCAGCCCCTTATCGCTCGTATCGAAGGTGGCGACGTGGACCCGCGGCTGTCGACACTCCGGCGGATCGTGACCGCCCTCGAAGAGGCCGAAGGCGGTATCATCAAGGCCCGCGACCTGATGAACTCTCCCGTTGTTGGCGTCGCACCCGACGATTCCGTCCACCAGACGAAGGACCTGATGGACGAGAAAGGGTACTCGCAAGTCCCCGTCATCCGTGACGGGGCACCGCAGGGACTCATCGGTAACTCCGACATCCGACAGCGCCCCGAGGAAAACGTCGGCGACCTCCCCGTGGCTGAAGTAATGAACGAATCTATCGCAACCGTTGAGCCCGACGCTCCTATCGACGAAGTCGACGCTTACTTGAACCACAATGCCGCTGTGATGGTTGTCGAAGGTGGGGAAACTATCGGTGTCATAACCGAAGCGGACCTCGCGCGTACGGTCAGCTAACTCCAATTCTCACAAACGCAAATAGGGATAGTGGGTCCGTACTCCCCGTAGGAGGGACTTAATACCGAAAACAGTGTCAGGGGTATATATCTATTCTCACTAACGAGAGACGTACACATATGGCCAATCCCAGCGACCCACTGTATACCGAACTCGAAAAGGCCCTCGAAACCGCCGAAAGTGAAGCGGCCAGATACCACATCCGACAGGCACTCCAGATTCGGATTGCGGAGGAGACTGCCGGCAAAGACATCCTGTCCGCCTGATCGGCTTCTGTCAGCGCCCCAAATCGGTTACTCGGTGAGTTCGAGGTTGCGAATCGCAACCGCCTCGTCTCCGTCAGCCACTTCCCCGATCACGCGAGCGTCCTCGCTGTCGGCGACAATCTTCGCAGCGTCGGCCTCGGGGACCGCAACGACGAACCCGGTCCCCATATTGAACGTCCGGTGCATCTCCTCGTCAGAGACCTCGCCTTCCGCCTGAACGAACTCGAAGACGGGCTGGGCCTCGAAGGGGTCGGTAATCTCGTACCGATAGCTCCCCATCCGCGTGAGATTTGTCCAGCCGCCGCCGGTGACGTGTGCGGCTGCGTGGGTCTCGCTGGCCCGAAGCGGCGCAAGCACCTCGCTGTAGATCCGCGTTGGCGTCAACAGTGCCTCGGCGATGGTCGTGTCAGGGTTCGGCGGGAACGGGTCGGTGTACTCGTGGTCCTGCGTGACCGCCTCACGAGCGAGCGTGAGTCCGTTGGAGTGGATGCCTGAGGACGGCCAGCCGACGATAGCGTCACCGGCCTCGGCCTCACCGGGGAAGACGGCGTCTTTCGGTGCCAGTCCGGCGCAGGTCCCGGCGATGTCCAGCCCCTTGATGACATCCGGCATCACGGCGGTTTCGCCACCCACGAGCGCCACGTCGGCTCGCTCGGCCCCTGTCCGGAGCCCTGCGCCGATATCCTCGCTCGTCTCCTCGTCGGGCGTTTCGACTGCGAGGTAATCGACGAAGGCGACCGGCTCGACACCAGTTGCGATGAGGTCGTTGGCGTTCATCGCGATGCAGTCGATGCCGATAGTCGAGTAGTCGTCGACGGCCTCGGCGACGAGGAGCTTCGTTCCGACGCCGTCCGTCGCGAGCGCGAGGTACTGGTCGCCGATGTCTACCAGTCCCGCGTAGTCGCCCTCGAACTCGCCGGCCGCGCCGATGAGCGCCTTCGTGGCCGCCTCGCTGGCGTCGATGTCCACACCGGTTTCTGCGTAGGTCAGTCCCTCCTCGCTGTCGGCGTCGTCGGCCTCGGACTCACTGTCGGTCATACCCGAGAGCGTGCGTGGCGGGGGCAAAAGAGCGTCGTTCCGCCGGAGCGCTCCGACTGCTCAGAGGACGAACAGCGCGCCGACTCCGAGCAGAATCGACGGCACCGCAACGGCAAGAAACACCGGCGTGCTCCACTCTCGAACCGTTCGACCGTCGAGCGGACCGAAGGGAAGCATGTTGAAGCCGGCGAGCAGGAGATTGATCTGCAGGCCCATCTCTGTGAGTTCCCGGAGAAATCCTCCGATGCCCATAGATGCGGTGAGAAAGAACGGAACGAGAAACACAACAGCGAGTGCGAGGTTCGTTACCGGCCCAGCGACGGCGATGAGGCCGTGTTGCTTGGCCGTGAGGCGGCCACGGTGGACGACCGCCCCCGGCGCGGCAAACAGGAAGCCGACGAGGCCGCCCAGAACTGCAAATCCGAGCATCCGGTAATCGGCCTTGAATGCGGCAATCTGACCGAAGCGGACGGCGACGACCTTGTGAGCCAGTTCGTGTAACAGGAAGCCGACGCCGACCGTCAGCAGGCTGACCGCGAACGTGCTGGCGATTTCGGCACCCGAGAGGCCGCCGAACTGGCCGAAGACGATGCGGCGGAACTGTCGTTCGAGGAAGAAGGTAAACGCCAGTCCGAGCGCGAGCCAGGCGACGAGAAGGTCCCGGAGTTCGCGCTGGCTGAAGCTGAGGCCACCGATAGTTCGGTCCGTGGTGGGTCGCCGTCGTTGACCCGCCATCAGAGCACCCCCACGAGTATCTGGGTCCCTTCGCGGACACCCTGCCAGAGCAAGCGCGAGACACCTTGCATCCCGCCGATGTCCGAGGAGATGTACGGAATCAGCACCGGGAACACGACGTAGGAGGCGATTGCGCTGCCGACGTTCGTCAGCGCGACGACGAGGATCAGGCGGAACAACGGCACCGCACGCATCCGGCTGACGAGGTCCATCACCGGTGATTCCTGATCGTTGAGTATCTCATTGAGCGTCGCGATATCGCTGATATTGACGGAGATATACCGTAGTTCGACGTAGCCCGCGAACCAGCCGGCCGCGAGCAACGGAAACAGGCTCGTCAGCCAGCCGAACGCGCCGGCGGCGGCCGCACTCGACCAGTGTGCACCGGCCACCTTCGCTAGCCCGCCGGCTAGCACGGCGTTAACGGCGACTAAGGCGACGAACAGCTGCAGTAGGACGGCCTGACTCGCGCCACCGAGGATGAGCAGGCCAAAGAAGACGAGAAAGACGACGCCGAAGCCGTAGCCGACGAGTTTGTACAGTGAAACGCGACGACCGCCCTCAGTTCCAGTGAGCGACTCCATCGGTGGGAGCGTCTCCGGGTCATCGAGATAGCCCTGAATCCCCTCGCGGTGGCCGGCCCCGACGACAGCGAGGACGTGATAGCCGGCCTCGCGGAGAGCGATGAGTCGGTGGGCAATGAACGCGTCGCGTTCATCAATGAGTGCCTCTGCGCCGCCGGGGGAGAACTGACGGAACTCCTCCATCATCGCGCTAACGACATCAGTGTCGGTCAGTTTCTCCATGTCGAACTCCTCCACGTCGGCCTCACCGCGGAACCGGACCAGCAGTGCGGCGATGGGGATTCCGATACCGGCCGCGGCTACACAGATGAGCAACAGCGTATCGAGCAGGCCCTCAACCGTTCCGCCGAGACCCCCCGGCAAAACTGAAAGAGCTCCACTCGGGACAATAAACGGACCACCGAAGGCTCCGGCGACCACCGCAAACAGCCCGCCGAAGACAGCACCGATGGTCAGTCCGACGGTCAACGGCGGCCCCATCTCGGCTGCGAGACTGCCGACAAGTTTGAGCTTCTCAACGGCCGTCAGCCGCGCCCAGAACCGCTGGACGGTCGTCTGGATGTCCCGGTCGACGAGTGCAACGCCGAGGCCGAGCCGTTCGGCGGTGTCGATACCCGCTTTCATATCCGCACCCGGCTCGATGTCGAACCGGTCACCCAGCCGGGTCTGGATGTACGACAGCATCCAGTACGCGAGGAACTGAAAGACGGTGTTCCCGCGCAGGAGGTCGCTCGCATCGAGATCATCAGGTGTTTCGCCCTTGATCTGGCGATACCGGCCCTCGTCGAGTTCGACGGCGACGATATCGGGTTCGGATTCTTCAATCGCTGATTCCACTTCCGTGACGCTGTGCTCGGAAACGTGAGCGGTTCCGACGACATCGACGCGTCCCGCCCCTGACGGTTCCGGGAACTCGTCTGCCGCCGACTCCGCGTGTTCGGTCATCACCCGCGTTACACATTCGTTTCCTTTACCCTTGTCGGGTCCGGGTGACCGCCGAGAAACGGCGACCAAAATCATGTCCGCGGCGTTGTATGTTCTCGATACGTGCCGAAGCTATTACCCACTCTTGTGTTAATACAGCCACAGATGCCGTGGTAACTACTGGACGGGGGCGGGATTTGTAAATACACAATAGATTTACTGATTCAAAAGACTGATATGTACGGGGTCAAACTGTATCGGATATACGATGTATGACCTGACTGGATTCCAGCGGGACCTGCTGTACGTCATTGCAGGCCTTGACGAGCCCCACGGGTTAGCAATCAAGGAAGAGCTCGAAAACTACTACGAGAGCGAGGTCAACCACGGCCGACTGTATCCGAACCTTGACACGCTCGTTGAGAAGGCACTCATCGAGAAGGGCGAACGCGACCGCCGAACGAACTTTTACACGCTGACCAAGCGTGGCCAGCGCGAACTCGACGCCCGAAAGGAGTGGGAAGCGCAGTACGTTTCGGCATAGTCACCTTTTCGAACTCCGTTCGACAGACTCAACCCCGGTGCTGGCCAACCTCGCGCCATGCCAACGGTACTGGAAACCTATATCGAGAACCGCTGGATGGTCCAGCCCAACCATTCGAACCACCTGGGCTCGACCCACGGTGGAAACGTGCTGAAGTGGATGGACGAACTTGGGGCGATGTCGGCGATGCGCTTTGCCGGCGAAACCTGCGTTACCGCGCGGATGGACCAGGTGAATTTCAAGCGGCCGATACCTGTCGGTGATACGGCCCTCATTGAGGCGTTTGTCTACGACACTGGCGAAACGAGTGTCAAAGTCCGGCTCCAAGTTGCCCGAGAGAACCTCAGAACTGGTGAGACTGAGTCGACGGCAGAGTCGTACTCGGTGTACGTCGCAGTCGACGAGGACAGGAACCCCGTTCCCGTTCCCGACGTGACGACCGAGACTGAGCGCGGTGAACGACTGCGACAGCGCGCCCTTGACGGGGAAGCGAACCGCTGATACTGCTGGCTGTAGTCCCGTGAAATATTTGTCACCGCGGAGTGGCGCGTATTGTCACGGAGGCACAGCCAACAGTATGAGCTTTATTCGGCTCCGCCACGTACCACGATTATGACACTCGATGTTGAGACGCCGGAGCGGCCGGAGCTGTCCACCGGCGTCGCTGCCGACGAGTACGATGACGCGGAGGTACAGGGCGACGAATACCGGCGCGAGGAGCTCGCCGAGGCCTTGGACGACGGCGCGTGGGCGGACGCCTTCGAGGAATGGGCCACGGACGCGTCGCTCGATGCCGACCAGTGGAAGATTGTCACAGATCTGGGGCTCATCGAAGAGTTCGATTTCTTCTGGGACTCCTTTGCGGGCCGCGTCGGCTACCACGCTCCGGGCTTACCCGAGGACTGGCGCGAGCGGGAGATCCATCCGAACATCGACTCCTGGGGCACCGTGTCGGGCATCAACGCCGGACTGACCGAGTTCGGACAGGTCGTCTGCGAGGTGCTGGCCGATGAGTACCTCGACTGGGAAGCCGAAGAGGTTGACGCGGACGACCTCCCGGACTTTTGAGCACGCCAGCGGTTGCACTACCGGCGTCAGCGTCGGTACAGCACTCTCACGTCGTCGGCTGTGAATCGTTCCGGTCGGACCGGTCAGGGACCGGCAGCCTGATAATCACCCACGCGCTTGCACCAGATATGGCTGAAATCGTCACCCCACGCAAACGCGAGTGTGAGCGGTGTGGGCGGGTCGATGAGTGGGACCCGGACCAACACAGTTGGCGTATCGTCACCGACAGCGGAACCAAACAATCCGGCGACCCACACTGTCTCCACGAGTGGGACATCAACGGCACGTTCAATCCGCTGGCCGAGTGACCGTTCCGCTGCTATCGCCTTCTTGACTGACAGGGCTATCACCGTTAGAACGTACTTCGCTGACGGAACCCTGCAAAAATCTCAGGTAGATCAAACAGGCGGTCGGCCAGCGACCGACCGCTGGGACTCCGCTATGCGCCCGCTTCAGCTGCGTCTTCAGTCATTGGCGTGCGAGATTCACCGCTGGTGCCATTGCCCTGCTGAATCGTTACCGGTTCCAGTTCGACGGTTGCGGCGTCGTCGTCCTCGCCGATGACCTGTCCTTCAGTGACCTCGGTCGCGCCGGTAAAGCCGGTTCGGTTGCCGTTGTTGGCCCCGATTGCGGTGAACTGGTACTGAGTCTCGGCACGGACGCTCACGTTCGTGTAGCCTTCGTCAGTACCCCAGTCGTCGTACCCAGTAGTCGAGTAGGGAACGGTCATCTCGAAGTTCCCGTTCTGATCTGTCTGGGTCCGCTGGCGGTAGACGAACGTCTTGTTCGTGGCCGGGTTGCGCATCTGGACGGCGGCCCGGACTGTCGCGTTCGCCGGTCCGGTCCCTTCAATCGTTGCCCCTGGGACGCGCTCGAATATCTTTGCCCAGGCGGAGGACTGATACCGCGGGTTGTTCGGGAACGCCTCAGTCTCACTGGAACCGACTAGGCGGTAGTGCTCCATTGCTGAAACCCGTTCAGATGGGTTGTCGCCGAACCCACCGATCTGTGCGGTCGCGTCTTCTTCGACGTACTGACGGGCCTGTTCCATGCTCTCGAACTGGCGGACGATCTGTCCCTGTCGCTGGCCCTCTGGTTCCTGCTCGTTGGTCGGCGCACCGCGGTACTGGGCCCCCTGGCCTGTCTGCTTGTTCTCCCAGTCAACGACAATTGGTTGTGGCTCTGCGGCGCTGCCGTGGAACCGGTACAGTCGAGCGGTCATCGTCTCGTAGTAGGCCTGTTGCTGGAACGTTATCTGTCTGGCACCGTCCTGCGACTGGATGTACATTCGGCTGTAGTAGTCACCCGGCTCCACGCCATCAGCGAAGGTCGCTGGCGCGAAGAACTTGCCATTGAGGTTGCCGTTGGTTTCAGCCATCTTCCAGTCGACGGCGATGTACCGCGTCTTCGCGTCATCCTCATCTGTACTGTCAAGGATGTTGTTCGCCTGCGTTTCATTCTGTGCGACGAGGAACGGGGCGACTGTCTCAGTTCCCTGCTGGAACGGGTTCGCGTTCGGCACGCGCTCTGCTCTGGTGGTAATCCAGTGCCCGTAGTCCCACCACGACAGAACACCATACTGTCCCTCTTGGTAGTCGAAGTCTTCTTGTCGCTCATAGGTGCCGTAGTGCTCGAGTGTCGCGTCACCGCCGGAGCCGTAGGCTCCCTCTGCAGGTGTGTTGCCTTCCATCCACTGCAGGCTCTCGTCCCAGCCCTGAATACTCGGCCCGGGACCGGTCGAACCGGCTTCAACCGGCGTCGTGCCGAACGCAAACAGCGGGACGACGATGACGAGAAGTACCGTGAGAATTGTCATGACCTGATAGTACTCGATACCATCGTCGGCACTGAAATCGAACCAGCGGATGAATCGGCCGACAACCATTCCCGATAGCACTGCAATCGGTGCGACGAGATAGTAGGCGAACCGTCGCTGGGTGAACGTGGCCAGCAAAATGAATACCGCCCAGACTACGACAAGCATCTCTTCCGCAGGCGCGTCGTCGGAGAGGAACTGTTTTCCGAGCAGGAGGAGGCCGCCGATTCCCGCCACGATGACAGCGAACCCGTGCCGGTCAAACAAGACGCCAGCGTTCCGCAGTGGCGAGGCTTCGCCGACGGTGTTGGCCGTTTCGCTGGTTGTGAGTCCGATTATCCGCATCACGTTGTTTGTGAAGAAGCTCCACAGGTCAGGGGTCAATACTGCCATCAGAACGGCCCCGAACGCGAGGATTCCGAACACGGTCGCCGGATACACGTACTGGCCGTACTCTCGCTGCTCCATGAATCGAGCTAGCCACGCCATGAACACACAACCGAAGCCAACGGCCAACGCCAGCCCCGGCTGTAGCAGCGACTGAGCGGTTGCTGTAATTTCCAGAACGTTGATCCTCGATGCACTCACCACAGCGGCAGTCACCATCGTGATTGCGCCCGCGATGGCCGTGTGTTCCGGGCTACTGTCGTGAACGTACTCAAGACACAGTCGGAGCAGGAAGAAGACACCGAGTATCCCGAGAAGGAGCACACCCGGCGGCCAGACCCAGAGATACATCGCAATTGCCACACCGGCCAGCATGGACCAACTGATGGTATCCCGGAGTGCGTCTATATCTCGTTCGATAAACTGCTCATAGATCGGCTTGTCCCGCGCGGCGACGCTGACAGCCACCATGACACCGAGGACACCGAGAATCTGGAAGAGCGCTTCAGCGACGTGGTGGTCAGAGAACCCGACGCGGCTCCGCTGTAGGAGCCCCCCCGTCGAGAATGCCATCACAGTAACCGCAGTTACGCCGCCGAGGCGGCCGCCGAGTCGCCGTCCGACAAGGTACGTCGGAACCGCAACGAGCGTCCCGAGTACGGCTGGAGCAAACAGGAGTGTCATCGCAACAGTCTGCTCACTGGGCGAACCCAGACCGATAATCAGGGCAACTGTCGCGACGATCTGATCGAGCAGCGTTCCGAACTGCCCCGTGCTGGTTCCGTATGGGAAATACGTCCAGGGATCAAACGGCATCGTCGCGGGCCAGTTGTTAACGACGTACTGGGTCGACCGGTAGTGATACCAGGCGTCGTTTCCGCTGAAGAGTACCTTGCCGTCAACAATGAAGTTCTCCCAACTCCGTACGCGATTCCACAGCATGAACCCGAGCAGTACCAGGAGGACCGGAACATGGTACCAGCGCTCGGCCCACTCCAGGGCGGACTCGAGTTCGGGGTTGTCGTCAAGATAGCCCCGTGATTGACTCATTGCACGGAAAAACTGCCAAGGCGCGCATAAGCCTTTTGACCTCTATGCGAGCGCAGGATGGAAACGCCTAACAGCACCGGTGGCACACCACCGACCATGCGAGTCTCGGTCGTGCTCTGTACGCACACGATGGAGCGATATGACGACTGTCGAGCGGCGGCCGAGAGCGTCTTAGCCCAGACCTACGACGACGTGGAACTCGTACTGGTCTCAGATGGGAACCGGGACGTGTACAAGCAGTACCAATCTGACTTCGGCAACCGAGACGATGTCCTGACACACTGTAACGATGCAAACGTCGGACTGCTAGAGAGCCGGAACAACGGGGCCGAGGTCGCTACCGGAGACGTTGTCGCGTTCATCGACGACGACGCGATCGCTGACGAGGAGTGGGTCGCAGCGCTAGTCGATGCCTACGAACAGCAGGACGCGCTCGCGGTCGGCGGCCGAATGACGCCGGCGTGGGTCGCCGGCAAACCCAGCTTTCTCCCCGCGGAGTTCTACTGGCTCATCGGTGTCACCCACCGCGGGTTCGGACCGAACGGCGACCCCGACGAACCCGGCGTCGTTCGCAACACCTTCGGCTCGAACATCTCCTTCGACCGGGACGTGTTTCTCGAACTGGGCGGCTTCGACGATGACATCGGCGGTCGACAGGGTGAAAAGAACCTGCAGGGCGGCGAGACGGAACTCTGTGCGCGCCTACGAACTGAATACGACGAAGGGGTGTACTACACCCCGGAGGCCCTTGTCGCGCACAAGATATTCGACTACCGGACTGATCCCGGCTGGCTGTTAGACCGGGCGTTCTGGCAGGGGTACTCGAAGCGCGGTATGGAGGTGTTTGTCCCGGAATCGACCGGCGAGGAGTCCGATTTCCTCAGCGACCTCCTGTTCCGGTTTGCCCCCGAAAGGATCTGGGGCCTCGTCCGCGCTCCCTCTGTGGCCGGCGTGTTACAGTTCGTGTTCCTGTTTGCCCTCACCGCCTTCGTTGGCTTTGGCTACTTGTACGGCATGACTGTCTGGGGGTAACAGATGACGGAACCAACACGTCATCAAGAGCGTGAAACGGAAACACAGGAAGCGGACCTGCCGAACGTCTGTGTCGTCACGCATCCGCTTGCCGCGGCCGGCGAGAACGCCACGCGGAGCCTGCTGGATATCCTCTCTGCGATCACACCGGTTGCGCTCGTGACAGCTGATCTGCCAGCTGATTCCGAGATCCGCGACCGGCACGAACTCGTCGAACTCACGCAGAAAGGTGCGGGTGACTCCGTTGTCATCGCCGCGTTCCGGTTTCTGCTGAACCAGCTCCGGATGTGTCGCGTCATCGCTGGCCGGGACGAGGACGTGGTCCTGTTTTTCGGCGCAACGTCGTACTTACTACCCATTGTCGTGACTCGGTTGCTGGGGAAGACCGTCCTCATCGAACCCCGCGGCGACGTGCCGCTGACGCTCCGGTTGAACTGGGAACAGCAGTTGCCTGATCAAGTGGCGGCTGTCCTTGCTGGGGCCGTCCGTGCACTCGAACGAGCCGGCTTCGCCGTGGCACACGGCGTCATCACCTACACGCCCGAGATGGCTCGCCAACTGGACCTGCATCCGGAATCTCCGAGCGTGTATCCGACAGGGGCGCGCTACGTCCGGACGAACGAATTCTGCGTCCAGCGACCCTACGCTGACCGCGACCGCGTCGTCGGGTTCCTCGGACGGCTCGACGAAGAAAAAGGTGTCCGGGAACTGGCTGCAGTTGCCACACAACTCCCCGACGACATCACCTTCCGGTTCGTTGGGGACGGCGACCTCCGAGAGTGGCTGGAGGAAGACCTCGCCGCAGATATCGAGGCCGGTCACGTGGAACTGACCGGCTGGGTAGACCACGATAAGGTCCCACACGCCCTGAATGACCTCGAACTCCTGATACTGCCCTCCCAGCCGACCGAAGGGCTCCCGACGACTATTCTGGAGGCGCTGGCTTGCGGAACGCCAGTATATGCCAGTCCGGTCTCAGGTGTCCCGGACGTGGTCAGGGACGAGGAGACCGGTTTCACCATCGATTCGCGCGAATCCACGGCACTGGCGGCGGGTATCGAGCGGATTCTCGACAGGAACGATCTGGCAGCAATCAGCGAGAACGGACGCACCCTGATCGAACGCGAGTACAGTTTCGACGCGGCCTGTGAGCGATACCGCGGTATTCTTCGTTCCGTCGCCGGCTACTCGTCGTAACCCAGCCGTCGGAGCCGTTCCTTGACATCCTCATCCATATCCGGGCGCTCGACATCGTCAGCCTCCGTTGCTCGAACGAGTTGCCGGTGGTCATCGAGCTGTTTGCGCAGCCGCCGTTCCCGAGATGGATGATCCTCGATGACGTTCACCTGCTCTTCAGGATCCGCTGTCAGGTCGTATAGCTCGTCATCCTCGTCGTCCTCGTGGGCAATGAGCTTCCACTCGGGCTCTCGTATGCGGAGGTGTTCGTAACCGTCGCTATCGCGGTAGCCGCCCAGAATCTCGTTGCGGTCCCACTCCCCGTCGAAGGCGAGTCGCCGGAGGCTCTGTCCAAACCAGTTGTTTGGAATATCGAGCCCGGCGGTGTCGACGAGCGTGCAGGGCAGGTCGGTCAGCCCGACTAGCTCGTTGTAGCTTCCCGTATCGTCCCAGCCGTTAATCAAGAGCGGGACGTGGTTTTTCACATCAAGGAGGCGGGCGCCGCCGAAGTAACCGTGTTCGAGGAAGTGGTCGCCGTGGTCCGCGGTCAGCGCCATCACGTAGTCGTCTCCCCACGTTGACTTGACGGCGTCCATGAGACGACCGACCTCCGCGTCGTTGAACCGTATCTCCGCATCGTAGAGGTCGATGAACGTCTGGTGCTCTTCCGGAGTCACTGCCTCGGGCTCCTCGATATACTTGCGACGAAGTTGGATCGATTCGTCGTCGGACACTGGCTCATCCCGGAACTTCCGCTGGTATTCCTCGGGTGGGAGGAACGGATGGTGGACGTCCATGTAGTGTGCCCAAACGAACGTCGGCGTCTCATCGTCGCTCTCCTCGATGAACTGGATCGCTCGGTCTGTGATTTCGTCGGCCGGGACGTGATAGGACCCGACATTGATACCCTGTGAAGACTCAAGGAAGTCGTAGCCCCGCCGCAGGAGGGAGAGCAGTGTGCCATCGAGGTTCGTCTTGGCCCACTTACGGAGCTTCGAGGTCGCCGACTCATCGGGCGCCGAGTCGTAGAACTCGTCCCACCCCCGGTCGTAGCCGAACTTCCCAGAGACGTAGAGATTCGAGTGAAACCCGCCGGTGCGGTAGCCGGCGTCGTTGAATACCTCCGAGATGAGTGTCTGTTCCTCGGAAATCCGTTCGTGACCGCCGTACATCATCGGCGTCACGCCCGAGAGGATGCCGGGAAATGAAAAGCGGGTGCCACCGACATGAGAGAAGGCGTTCAGAAACGTGCTGCTTTCTTCCGCGTAAGCGTCAATCTGTGGCGTAGTATTTCGCTCGTATCCGTGGTACCCCACGTGGTCCGCTCGTAGCGAATCGATAGTAACGAGGAGGACGTTGTTCATGCTACTGCGTCCGCCAGTGGCACAATTAAGGATTGCTATAGTGTCGTTTCCGGCATAACCAATCGGGCCTTCGCACGGACCCGCGCTGAAATGATTACAAGGACGACAGCGTAGACGACCCCGCCGAAGCCAGCGAGCAGCAGCGTCCCCAACCGACCCGGAGGCATCAGCATGGCGACAGGGGAGACTGCAGCGGCCATCACCGTGGCAGCGGCGACCTGGGTGCCGAGTGTCTGGTACGGAATGCGGATGGATCCGACGATGTTCCCGAGGACCCAGTACCCGATCAGCGCCCGAAGTAGTGACGACAGCGCGGTGGCGATGGCCGCACCTGTCCAGCTGAGTTGCCAGATGAGAACTGCATTCAAGATCGCGTTAGAGACAATAAAAACCATGTTGACACGGAATGCTGCGTCGGGCCTGTCGACCCCGTTGATGACGTTTGTAAACTGGGATGCGAACGCGTCGGCAAGATAGGCCGCAATGAGGATGAGTAATACTGTCGCACCTTGGTCAAACTCCGGGCGGTAGAACCGAAGGACCCGGTCGCCGATGACGGCCGCGCCGACGAGTCCCGGAATGACGAGGATACTGCTGAACGCCAGCGCCTCGTCGAGGTAGTGAACAATACGGTCGTAGCCGTCCGCCGTACTCAGGTCGCTGACCTCGGGAAAAAGAGTCTGGCTGATGGAAGAACTCGCGATCGCGAGCATCGATGCGATGCCCCACGCCGCCTCGTAGATACCGATGAGAGATGCACTGACAAAAAACGAGAGAAAGATGGTGTCGAGCCAGCCGAAGACCCGGCCTCGGAGCGCTCCCATCCACGCGTACTTGGCGTAGTCGACGAGGCTCCGGAGTTGGTCGACGGTGGGCAGCGCCGGCCGCCGTTCGCTCAGCAGGAAAGCGACCCCAGCAGCAATGGCTAGGGATGAGGCGTGGCCCAGCGCGATACCGGCAACGCCCATCGCCGCCAGAAGCGCCCCGACCTGTAGAGCGGTCCGCGTCACGCGCTCGCCGGCCTTGAGCCAACCCGTCGTGGCAACTCGTTTTTGTCCCTGCAAGCTTCCCTGTGTCGTCCGGTATGCCACCGTCGCGACCAACATCACCACGATCTCCACGTCGTACTCGATGAGGACCCGCATGAGCTCGCGGTTACGGGAGACAATCCCTCCAAGGAGTTCGCCGGCCGCCAAGATGAGGACGCCGAGCACAGCGGTCGTAACCGCGTTGAGCAGGATACCGCCGCCGATGAAACCGGCGGGGCTGTCACCCTCGCTAATCCGCTTTTTCATCGCGTTCGCAACAGCGTTACCCGGAATCACCAGCCAAAAGAAGCCCAGCGAGACGATAACAGAATACCGTCCAAGACCGTCTGCACCCAGAACGACAGCGATGAGCCATGTTGCAGCGAAGCCAGCCAGCGTGACGACGACCTGTGAGACAAAGTGCGAGAAGGCGGTTTTCCCAAGCTTCATTCCATGTATCCCAGGTCCCGGAGCTGGCGCTGAACCGCGCCGGAGAACTCCTCTTGCTGTCCCCTCGATACCGGCTGGCCGTTCGCCCCGATCCAGTCTGCTAAATCGGACTGTAGTGACTCGGCCACCTCAGGGTGTGTCTCGCGCACATCGGTTTCCTCGTCGGCCAAGTCGAACAGCTCTGCACCCTCCGCGCTCTCCTGATAGCGCCACTCCTCTGTCCGGAGTGCGCTCAGCGTCTCGGTATGGAGCGCCGAATAATCAAAGTCAGCGTTGTGTGTGAGCAGTTCTTCGTATGTGTTCGGGCCCCGCTGGGAAACGGCGAACTCACGACTCTCTTCACGGAGGTCGACCCCGATGGTATCCGAACCGTCCACGCCGGCGACTTCGAGTAGCGTCCGCATTACGTCGCTATGCTGGATGATATCATCGTCGTCGACGGCTAACGGATCGTTGAGTCCGTCGATAACGAGCGGAACGCGAGTAACGGCATCGTTCAGGACGTAACTGTGCGAAAGCAAGTCCCACTCGCCGAACAGTTCGCCATGGTCGCCCGTAATCACAACGATGGTGTTGCCGAGATTGAGCGACTGCAACTTCGAGACGAGTTGACCAACCATCTCATCCGTGTAGGCAATCTCAGAGTCGTACATCGCACGCAGAGCGGCCCACTCATCGTCGGTCAACTCGCAGCCGTTTGCGACAATTTCGTCGAGATCATAGTGGATATCGAGCGCAAGTTCGGCGGCCTCACGTCCGGACATTTCAAGATCATCAGCGAAGGTATTGAGATATTTTCCCGGTGGATAATAGGGCCGATGGGGTTCATTATAATGAAGATAAAAAAAGAAGGGCTTGGACTCGGATTCGAAGTCTCTCAGCCATTGCTTTGCGACGCCGTTCATCAGCAGTGGCGACGCGTGTTTCGACGTGTCCGTCGTCAGCCCGGCAGAGTGGCTCCGAATGTTCCAGAGATATGAAGCAAGGGTCTTTGCACCGACCTGATGAATTGTAGAGGACGCGAGCCACTGAAACCGATCGAAGCCGCGGTCCAGATTGGTCGCCGAGCTCAGATAGGAGTTGCGCGACAGGCAGGCCGTCCGGTAGCCAGCGTCGCGGAAGCGTTCCGCGACTGTAGTAATACCGTCTGGAACTGCGTTCCCTTCGATGCCGATATTCGTGTGGGTCGGAGCGTAGCCAGTTAAGATTGCGCCAGTGGAGGGTAGTGTGGATTTACCGTGGGCGATGCACGTATCGAACCCGTGGCCAGAATCAGCTATGTCGGCCATCTCCGGGGTCGTGTCGCGCTCGTATCCCCCGATTGTCGTGTGATCTGATCGGAGGCTGTCGAGAGTTATCCAGACGATATTCGGCGTCGACATGTAGTGTACTATTTGTTGATTTCTCCTCCGGTAATTTATATTCCGGTTCCAGCCGGAGAAGGACGATTTATCACGCATTGTGAGAGAGCCGAATATATGCCAGAGAGCCCGACGGCAGAAACCAGCGCGAGCGAGCAGCTTTCATACCGGCTCAGGAAATGGTTGCTCCAGCATGCCACCTCGACGGTCGGCGCTGATCAGCACCAGCGAATCGCTGAGGACGACTGGGACATCTTGATCATTCTTGACGCCTGTCGGCTTGACACCTGTCGGGACGCCGTCGATTGGCCTGTCCAAGAAGTCACCACACCAGCCAGCTGTACCCCAGACTGGCTCGCAGCTGCTAGAGATCGGAACCTGTTTGCTGACAAGACAGTTTTGACTGCCAATCCGCAGTACAAAAAGTTCGAATTTGAGGCTGACTCACTCGAACACTTCTGGCAGAGCCACTGGGATGAGCGCCGCCAGACCGTGCTGCCTGAACCAGTTCTCGATAGAGTTACCGAACACGTCAGCGGGGACGGACCACCTGTCATCGCGCACCTCCAGCAACCTCACTGGCCCTACGTCGCCCGGATCGAAGATAATTGGGAACTCGCATACCCCGACCTCGGTCCGTGGACGGATGGTGACGAGGAGATAGCCGGAATGCAAGTTGCGATGGCCCGCGGAAAGATCGATGTTGAAAGAGCCTACAATGCCTACCGCGCATCAGTTCGGAGCATCTGGCGGACGTTGCTTCCAGCCATCGAGTCGTGGGTCGCAGACGGTCACAGTGTCGTTGTCACTGCCGACCACGGTGAAGTTTTTGGACGACTCACAGAGGCCACAATGTACGAACACCCTTGCAAGGTGGGAATCAGACCATTGACGGCTGTCCCATGGGTCGAGTTTGGACCCTCTCAGCCTGAGTCGGTAGACAACGGGACGGTCAAAGACCGCTTGGAGGCCTTGGGGTATGCTGAATAGCCAGAGTAAATAAAGTGTTAAATGGGCACGTAGCCGAGTTGAGACAATCATGGTGCTGGTCGTTCTTGGTATCGACGCGCTGGACCCGGAGTTGGTAGACCCTGCGAACCATCTAAACCTCACGCTCGATACCTATCAGTCCATAGAGACAATAAACAGTGTTGAGGGGGAGCCGAGTACCCACGAACTGTGGCCAACGATTATCACTGGGCTTGCTCCCAAAGAACACGGACTCAAACTGGAAGACGGTGTCGCATGGGAGAATCCCTTGCTACGGTACGGGAGTGCGGCCGCGAGCTACCTGCTGCCTGACGGGATTCAAACCAGCATTGGTGCGTGGCTGCTCAACAATACCGGTGAAGACGCGTTTCGTGTTCCATCGACCTACTACGAAAAAGAAGGGATCTCGACGGTATTCGACGGGCGTGAAGCGGCGACCATTGGCATCCCGAATTACGTCGTCGATCCCGAAAATGAGGACCGAGAACACAGCCTTCGGCGGAACCTCGGAGACCTGTTCGAACGTGACGGAAGCGCTCAGGGTGGCCATACATCATCCGACCCGGCAGCGTTTTATGAACAATGTCTGGAGATGTCGATGGTTCGGATCGCCCGAGCACGAAGAGCACTCCGAGGTGGTCGAGAGAGCCTCATATTCGCTTACACGAGCGGACTTGATCTTATCGGACACGTTACCTACGACCAGCCTAACCTCCAGATGCAGGCCTACAGTGAACTCGATGATTTTGTCGGCGAGGTGGCCAGCGACTTACGCGAGGACGATGAGCTCCTCCTCGTGAGCGATCATGGGCTTCAGAACGGTGTCCACACCCACGAGGCGATGGTGGCAGGCACGTCACCGCGTCTCGTTGAGGGGATAGATAGCGTTCTCGATGTTCGAGGAGCAATTGAGGCGGAACTTCGTCACCGAGATCACAGCGGCCCAAGTAGCGATTCTCTCAGCATAAAGGGGAACGACACAGTGACATCACAACTCGAAGACCTCGGGTACATGTAACCTATCGTAGTGAGATTTATACCGACGACGTGATTCCGATTAGATATGACCAGCGTCGCCCTGATTGTGCTGGATACGCTCCGGAAAGACGCCTTCGACAAACACTTCCAGTGGCTTCCGGGAACCAACTTCGAGAACGCCTATGCACCGAGTCATTACACCGTCCCATCACACGCCTCGTTGTTCACTGGCCTTTACCCGAGTGAAACGGGAACAAACGCCAATTCCCACCAGTTCACCGCGCCCAGTCCCCCGCTTGCCCGCCGACTTCAGGGCGAGGGACTGGAAACCCACGCCTTCAGTGCGAACGTCCAGATTTCACGGCAGTTTGGCTGGGACTGGGGATTCGACAGCTACAGCGGCTCTTGGAACTCCAAACACGCCAATGCGACCGACAACATCTTCGAGTGGAACGCGTTCATTCGGGAACACCGCGATGAGGGCCCAAAGCGCTATTTGAAGGCGCTGTGGTCGTGTCTTTCGGGCGACTGTGACACAATCCCCAGTCTTAAACACGGGCTAGAAATCAAATACCGGACCCATACGGTGTCCGACTCCGGAGCACAGGAGGGGCTTTCATATGTTCGAGGGACAGACTTCGCAGACGATGCCTTCCTTTTTATGAATCTAATGGAAGCTCATGGACCGTACAGGCCACCCGAGGAGTACCGAACAGTGGAGTTCGATGAGATGCCTGGCTTCGCCGAGTCTGTCCAAGAGGAACCAATCGACAAAACATACGCTGAAACCATCAGACAGGCCTACGACGACTCGGTACGGTATCTCTCCGAGAAGTACGAGGCTATATTTTCGGAACTCCGTGATGAGTTTGACTATGTGATCACACTGGCCGACCACGGAGAGAACCTCGGTGAAAACGGGATATGGGGCCACGGGCTGGGCCTATATCAGGAGCTGACCCATGTTCCACTGTCAATATGGGGGATGGACGATGTGGAGACACGTGAAGAGATTGTCAGCCTGATTGATGTTCACCGAACGATACTGGGGATGGTTGGCGTTGAGGACGACAGGTACGAGGGTCGTGGCCGAGACCTCCGGTCACCGGTAGATCACGAACCGCAGCTGACTGAGTATCTTGGTCTAAACATGTGGCGTGAACAAAAGCTAGAGGCCGCCGGGAAAGCCGACGAGTTCTCGACGTATGACCGGGAGCTGTATGGCATCGCTGCGGCCGAGAACTATTACGGGTATGAGGACTTCGACGGGAGTTTCGTCGAATCCGGGACAGCCTTGCTTGAAGCTCCCCGTAACCGGATGGACGAACTAGTCGATGATCTCGAATATCTGGAGGATGCCGACGACATCGATGTCTCGGACCCAGTGATGGAGCGCCTCGAAGATCTGGGCTACGCCTGAGGTCACAACCGTTTTGTCCGGTCTCAGCGAAGATGGACCATCGTGGTTTCGTTGGACATCTGTTTCGTCGTGAATGCGGTCGGGGAAGGGAGCATCCCGGCGGAGATTGCGACGGCGGTAACACGGCACACCGATCATACCGTCGACATCCTGACCTGGTTCGATTCAGGACCGTTTGCTGGCGAGGAGCTACTGGACGTTCGGTCCCTTGACGCGCCGGATTCAGCGCTCGGTATCGATCCGGCGACGTACCGCCGTGCTACCGACATCCTTTCGGAGTACGACCTTATCCAAGCCCACCACAACCACTCTGGGGCATTCGCGAAGGTCATTGCGCGGCGCGTCGACGTACCGGTCGTCTCTCGCGAGGGGAACACCCGCGACGGGTTCACCAGAAAGGGTCGGATAGCCAATGGCGTCACCAACCCGCTTGCCAGTCGTGTAGTCTGTATCTCTGACAGCGTCTATCAGTCATTCACTCTCTGGGAGCGAGCGATACTACCCAAACGAAGAGTTCGACGAATCCCAAACGGAGTCCATATGGACCGAATCGACGAGACTGCACCTGCGCTACCAGATGACATCACCCCCTCAGACAACGCTTTCCTCGTCGGCAACGCGGCCATGCTTTATGAACAAAAGGCACAGGACACGTTGATTCGGGCCGTCGCCCAACTGAACAGGCGAACCGACCGACCGGTCGAACTCGTTATCTGTGGCGACGGACCCGAACGACCACGGCTTGAATCGCTTGCCGAGACACTTGGCATTACATCGCGGGTTTATTTTGCTGGTCTGGTCGAGCGCCGGGCCGTCTACGCTATGGCGAAGGCTGTTGATGCCTTCGCAATGCCGTCCCGCTGGGAGGGGTTTTGCTCAGCTGTCGCCGAGGCACTGGCCGCGGAGACCGCGACGGTGCTATCGAATATTGAGACGTTCAGAGAACTGTACGACGGCGCCACGCTGTATCATGAGGTCGACAACGTCGACGGCCTCACCGGCTGTCTGGAGGTGCTGTTGTCGGACGAATCACGTCGGGAGGCGCTGGCACAGACAGGACGGAACTTAGTTGAAAAAAAATACACGATCAGGACCGTCGCACAGCAGTACAGCGCACTGTACGACGATATTGTTGGGTAATTTCAGTTCGACCGCTGGACACTCTCATACTCCCAGACTAGATCGAAGTAGCGTTTCATCCCAGCGACGAACGACCCGTTGTCCGTAATTGCGGCCTGGCGCATATGGTTGGGAACGTCCGGCTCCTCGACAAGCAGAATCGCCTCGCCGCTGTCGTAATCCATACTTGGGTCGACGAGCGTGCCGCGCCAGGGGAGCTTCTCTGTGCTGAACCGCAGGTCGATGGCGGGATATTCCGCCGTCAGGCGGTCAACGATGTCAGCCTGAACAGCAGCTTTCTCCGGTGGGAGTGCATCGGGGTGCAAGAAGAGAACGTTAACTTCGACCCCGCGGTCGAGTGTCTCCGCCAGTGCGCGCTCGACGTTGTCGAGGTAGGCGAAGCTATTGGTAATAACCCGAAGCGTTTCATCGGCGTCGTCGTACAGCCGTCTGGTCTCGCGTTCGCTCGGTTCGCCGACGTCGACGACATGGAACAGTTCGGCCGTCGGTGAGATGTCCTCGTTAGCGCGTTCGAACCGCGGCTCGTACTCGGCGAGGAAGGCGTCGCGGTAGGAGTCCATGTCCGCGGCGAACGATTCGTATGACTGCTTCCGGTTTTCGACGGCTCGGTCGAGGATGTCGCTGGGAGATTTCGGCTGGTACTCCTTGGGGCGGCCGGGTATCACCTTGATGAAGCCGCGGTCGGACAGCGACTCCAGCACGCCGTAGACGCGGGCCTTGGGGATGCCGCTGGCTTCCGCGAGATTCGGGGCTGTCGTTCGGCCCAGCGAGAGCAACTGTTCCAGCGCCGTCGCCTCGTATTCGGTCAGCCCAACCAGGTCGAACACGTCCGCAGGGTCGCTCATACACGCCCATGTGTGGCACGGGATGTAAAACGCGTCGCCCGGCGCCCAAATCTATTAGTGGGTGGCGGCAAGTAGTTACTCGCAGAGTGAGTAACATGACTGCGACATCCCAGACCGAGGAAGACGAGCACTTGGCAGACATTGAAGACGGCTGTGGCTGCGCGGAGGTCTGGGAACACATGAGCGAGCAGCGCGACGACTGAGGTCAGACCCGCATTTATTTGCCTTCGCGTGGATGACGTTGAGTCAATGGCCGACCGAGACGACGTCTGTATACTGTTGCCGACATTCAACGAGGCAGAGACCATCGAGTCGGTCGTGTCCGGGTTTCGTGAGCAGGGCTTCGACAACATCCTCGTCATTGACGGCGGCTCGGCTGACGGGACACAGGACCGCGCCGAATCGGCCGGCGCACAAGTCGTCGAACAGTCCGGCTCGGGGAAGGGACAGGCTGTCAGGGAGGCGGTGACGCGCCACATCGAGCAGCCGTACGTCCTGATGGCCGACGGCGACGAGACCTACCGACCCGACGAGGCGGACAGACTACTCGAACCGCTGTTGTCGGGCCAGGCCGACCACGTCATCGGAAACCGGTTTGCGGATATGCGACCCGGAGCGATGACGAAACTGAATCAGGTTGGCAACCGTATCATCAACAGTGCCTTCGAAACGATTCACGGACGAGACCTCACCGATATTCTCTCGGGCTATCGCGCGTTCACGCGTCAGTCCTTCCAGCGGAGTTCGCTGACGGCCTCGGGCTTCGGTATCGAGACGGAGATGGCCGTCGAGTGTGTCAAACACAACATCTCGACGGCGGTGGTGCCGATCACCTATCAGCCCCGCCCCGACGAGTCCGACACGAACCTTCGCCCGTTCCGGGACGGCGCGACGATCATCCTGACGCTGTACCAGATGGCAAAGACAAACAATCCGCTGTTTTACTTCGGGAGCGTTGGTCTCGGGAGCACTGTGGTCGGGTTTCTGCTCGGCGCGTACGTGGCCTACGACTGGGTTGTCAACAGCATCTCACACGAGGTGATTGCGGTTGTGGGCTCCTTTGCTATTCTGCTGGGAATCCAACTCCTCATGTTCGGCGTCCTGTCGGATATGCTCGTGGCGGTGAACCGCGAGCAGACGCGCCGGCTGGAGGACATCGCCGTCCAGCTCACACACGAGAGCCACAGTCAGCCGGCGGACGTGTTTGACGACCAGCAGGTCAGCGGCGCGGAGGGCATCGAAGATAGCGACACAGAGACAGAGCCGGCGGTATCTCCGCACCAGTCCGACGAGTAATGTAAACGACCACGGGTCGGGTGACCCGTGGAACTCTCGCTGTTTCCTTTAGAACGGGACCAGCGCGCGTAGCTGGGAGAGAATACTGTTTCTGGTGGCTTCCCGTTTTCGTTCGAATATCGGATGGAGGTCGTTGAGTAGCTCCTGCTCGTTGTCGAACTCCGTAGCGGTCGTCTCGTCGAGCGCCTCGGAGAGCGTCATCGAGTGACCCGACGCGTCGAACGGGACCGCGACGTGTCCGGCGGCGTCCCGGACCTCCCTCGCAGTCGCGGGATACTCGATGTCCACGTCCGACAGGCGGGCGTCGAGTGCCGCGATACCGAACTCGATGACGTCTGGCTCGTCACTGTTATCGGCTGGTGGCCGTACTCCCATTGGTAACGTGATGGGGCCGGGGGATAGAAAAGTCTGCGTTGTCGGCCTAATTCTCGCAACCAGCCAGCCACTCCTCGGCCCAGCCCTCGATTTCGGCGAACACCGGACAGAGGGATTCGCCCTTGGGCGTGAGCTGGTAGTACGTTGCGACGGGGGCGTCCTCTTCGAGCCGCCGGTCGACGAAGCCCATCTCCTGGAGGTCGTCAAGGACCCGCGAGAGGGTGCGAGAGCTAGCGTCGGTGGCGCGTTTGAGTTCGTTGAACCGCTGTTCGCCGTTCTGGAGTTCGTGGAGTACGACAAGTCGCCAGCGCGACCCGATCTGTTCCAGCGATTCGATGACGGCACACGGCCCGCTTTCTTCCTCCTCGTCCGCGGCAGTGAATACTTCAGATGACATCGGTGCTACCTGGTATCTTCTTTGTCCGGGAACGTACAAATAGGTTCGCATACGAACCAAGTAACGTAATGAAACTACCAATCGCGGTTCGGCAGTCTCGTAGCGAAACCACCCCTGCGCCGGAGGTGAGCGACTGATGGCGTTCGAGTCCGCCGGTGCGGGCGAGCTGTTCTTGCTGGGCCGACTCCTGTTCGGCGGGGTGCTTGCGTTCATGGGTCTGAACCACTTCCAGAACGCCGGACAGATGGCCCCCTACGCGGAGGCAAAGGGGCTCCCGGCACCGGTGGCGTCGGTCTACGGGAGCGGCGGATTACTCCTCATCAGCGGCGTCCTCGTTATCCTCGGCGCGTACCCCGTCATCGCGGCCGGGGCGCTGGCGACGTTCCTCGTCGCTTCCGCCGTCATGATGCACAACTTCTGGGCGGTCCCGGACGACCAGATGCAAGACGAGATGACGCAGTTCCTCAAGAACATCGCACTCGCTGGCGGCGCGCTATCGCTGCTTGCGGTGGCCGGCACGTCGTGGCCGTACACCGTCGGCCTGTCCCTGTTCTGAGGCGGCGACCCAGTCTATGCCAGTCTCCTGACTGTGGCCCAATCACTGTTCGGGAGTGACACCTGCCGCCATCCATAAGCCGTCCCGTACCTGAACTGTGCGTGAATGATGCAGTCGCTGCCGACGCCGGCCATTCCCGCATGGCTCCCGTGGCAGGAAGCGGTCGTCCTCGTCGTGGTGCTTGCCGTCCTCCTTACCATCCGCCGCGTCTCGGATATGCGGCTTGGCGACGGCTTGCGGGGACGACTACTCCTCGGGGCCCCGTGGGGAACGTTGCTGACGATTGCGGGTGTCGCGGCGGTGTACCTGTTCCTGCAGGGCGCGTGGTGGCATCCACGGAACCCGCTTGTAACCCCGTTCCGGACGTGGTCGTACTTCTACCCGTTCGGGATGCTCACCGGCGCGTTCACCCACGGCAGTCAGGGCCACATCACGGGAAACCTCATGGGCACACTGGTGTACGGGACGGTCGCGGAGTACGTCTGGGGACACTATCCTCGCAAGCGCGGGGTGCAGACCTTCACGTCGCTTCGGACGAACCCGTTTGCCCGAATTCTGGCCGTTCCCGCCGTCATGTTCGTTGTGGGCGTGTTCTCAGCGGTGTTCGCTATCGGGCCGATTGTGGGCTTTTCCGGCGTGGTGTTTGCCATTGCCGGGTTCGCGCTCGTGACACGGCCGACGCTGTTTCTCGGCGCGTTTCTCGGAAACCGCGTGCTCGACCTCCTGTATTCGGCGCTCCGCTACCCGGTGTCGACGGCCTCGGGTCAGACCCGCTTTGTGACGCCGTGGTGGTCCAACATCGCCATTCAGGGGCACGCCATCGGCATTCTGGCAGGCGTCGTCGTGGCACTCGCACTCCTGTGGCGTCGGGACGAACGCCCCGACACGCTGCGGGTGTTCTTTGCGACGCTCGTGTTCGCGGTCGCACAGGGGCTCTGGGCGGTGTACATCCCGCTCGGCGGCGGCCGGTTTCGGCTGTTCCGCTGGGCCGGGACGGCGCTGGTGTTCGTCCTCGCGCTCGTCGTCGCCGCGGCGACCATCGGTTCTGGCCGGCGTTTGCGCCCATCGTTCGACCGCCATCCGGCGTCACTCGCAGTGATGGTTCTGCTCGTCGTCCTCGGCGCACTGAGTCTCGCTGCCGTCCCGACGAACGTCGTCGACCTGCAGGCGGACCAGCTCCCCGAAGACGGCATCGAGGTCAGAGACTACGTAGTGACCTACGATGAGAACGTGCCTAACGCGTACTTCGACGGTATCTGGGTCCCAACACAGCGGGGCGGGGCAAGCGTCAACGCAAGCGGCGTCATCGTCGCCAGTGCAGAGCGGGAGGTCTGGATCGCCGCTATCCAGCCGGGCCAGCTCGCCGTTGACGGTCAGGAGCGGGTCACAGTCGGCGGGCCGACCTGGCGCGAATCGGTGTACGCAAACCGGGTGGACTGGTCGGTACTCGGCAATTCCAGCGTCTACCGGGTCCAGCTCAGGCGCGAGGGCGGCCAGCCCCGGACGGCATACACCTCGGAGCCGTCGACGGCGGACGTGATACTCGACGGCCGGAACGTGACAGTCGCGGCCCGGCAGAACGGATTCGACGTGGTCGTCACACAGGGGAACGAAACGGTCGGGCAGGCACCGCTTCCGGCGAATATGACGCAGACGCGGATCGGCGGGCTGACCTTCGATCGGAACCGCTCACGGCTGTACGCACGGACCGACGGCACCCGCGTCAAAATCGCCGAACGCCGCCAGCAAGCAGCGCGGAATTAGGTCCAGTCGATGCGGTACACTTCCGCGGTAATCGCCTGTCGGTCCGATTCGTGGAACTCGAACTGTCGCGGCAGGTCGAACTCCGTCTCGAAGGCGTGGGTCACCTCGCCAGCGTTGTCCTCAGCGAAGGACTCGACGAACGACTGGCTGCCCTCGTTGTGAATCGAGTACGAAACGCCCGCGATGGACGCGGCAGTTTCGAGAAACCGTCGGTCAGCGTGTTCGTTGTCCGACTGTGCGCCAAAGGGCGGATTCATGACGACAGTGGTTTCCTCGACAGGAGGTGCCAGCGGGGCCATGGTGGCATCTGCTCGAACCCACGACACTGGCGTCGTCGACCCGACCTTCCGTTCGTTTTCGCGTGCTGTCGACAACGGCGCAGGGTCGATATCCAGCCCGACAACCCGCGCCGGTGACCGCAACGCTGCACCCAACGACAGCATCCCGGTGCCACAGCCCAGATCGACGACAGTCTGGCCCTGAATGTCGCCCTGAAGGTCTGCAGTATGGACCAGATGCGCTGCCAGGTCCGGCGGTGTCCGGTACTGTTCGAGACTGGCCCGTGGGTTGTCAAACCCGGCGACAACGGCGAGTTGCTGGGCGAGCGCACTCTTTGTCGGCATTACCCGAGATACGCCCGATTCATTCAAAAACGTTTGGAAATGCCCAGTAGTTATCTCACCGGGAGCGCAACGACGAAGTCGCTGCCGCCGAGGTTGCTTTCTTCAACCCAAATGTTGCCGCCGTAGCTATCGACCATCACTGAGACGAAATAGAGTCCGAACCCGGTCCCTGTCGATTCGGTTCCACGCTCTCCCTTCTCGAAGATTGCATCACGCTCTGCGGGTGGTATCCCGGGCCCGTCGTCAGCGATATGAAGGTGAACCATCGGCCCGACACGTTCCGTCGTCACCTCGATTGTGGTACCTGGGCCGCCGTGCTCGACAGCGTTTGTCAGGATGTTTCCGACGACATCGTCGAGAAGGTCGTCAGCCACGACCTCGATATCGTCATGGATGTCTGTCCTGAGCGTGCAGTCCTCGTCCATCGAGGCCGCTTTTTTCGTTGCCCCTTCGACGACCGGTCCTAGGGCGATTGTCTCTGCCTCTGTCAGCCCGTCGTCCGACATCGTGTTCAGGACGCTCCGGACCTTCTGTGTGAGGTCGACGATGTCCTGACTCCAGTCCAGAATCGTCTCTGCATAGTTCGACTGTGCGCCGTCGAGCGTGTCTGCAAGCGTCTCGGCGCGCGCTTCGATGACAGTCATCCCGTTGAGGATGTCGTGTCTAAGTATACTGTTGAAAAACTCCATCTGCTCTTCGCGGCGCTTGAGGTCCGTGATATCTGTCCCCTCGACGATTATCTTTCGAACAACGCCGTCGGCCGTTACCGGTCGGGCCACGACGGAAGTTGAAATACGCTGGCCATCTGCGCCGACGTGTTCGGCCTCGAACCTGACGGTCTCACCCGCTCTCGTCCGCTCGACGGCCTCCCGACACCGGTTCGCGACCGCCTCGTCGTGGTTCCACCAGGGCGTTTCACAGAACGGCTCCCCGCAAACGTCCGCAGCATCAGCGTCGATGAACCCGAGCGCCGTTTCGTTTGCTCTGATGAGAGTCCCATCCGCGTCGAGAATACCGATGAACGTCTCCGGTGAATTGAACGTCGCTTCTAACAGCCGCTGGCTCTCCTCATGTGAATCAACAGCGATATCGCGTTCAATCTCCGCTTCGACCCACTGCGTTAGATGCTCGAGCAGCGTCTCCTGCCAGTCCGAGAACTCTGAAATCGCCTCATCGTCGTTGACGAAACACAGCGTCCCGTATTCCGACCCGTCCGCCCGAAGCGTCGTGCCGACGTACGCCTCCAGTCCGGCCTCCTTGTATGCCGGGTCGGCCGCCATTGATTCACTCGCGTTAGTGATGATGTGAATCCCGGAATCGTTGAGCGTGTGCTTGCAGTATGTCTCGGAGAGTGGGCGTTCGACGCCCGGTGAAATCGTCGATGGCAGACCACTACTGGCGACGACTTTGTGTTCGTCGCCGGAGACAACTGCAATGTGACCGTTCGGGAACCCCAGATGCTCTCGACCGACGGCCAAGACCGGCTCGACACGCTCCTGAAAGGTGGTTCCGCTGGCCGCCATCGCCGCAGTGAGGTCCTGCATGGCCGCGAGATAGCGATCCCGCTCGTCCGAATCGCTCCCCTCGTTCCCGTCCAGCGGATCATCCATAGCAGGTGACTCGACCTCCCCGGAATTGAAGATTCGGACCCGTTTCTCAGAAGCTGAAATGCGGCCGACCGATGGTAATGTGACAATCGGCCGCCCCTACAGAGTTGCGTGCGGGAGTTCAACGTAGAAGGCTGCGCCGCCGAGGTCGCTGTCCTCGACCCAGATGTCGCCGCCGTAGCTCCGGACCATTGTGTCCACGAAGTAGAGGCCAAAGCCAGTCCCACCGGACTCAGACCCCTTCTCCCCACGCTCGAAGATGCGGCGAGCGTCACTGCTCGGAATCCCGTCTCCGTCGTCCGCAAGACAGACAGTCACGGTACCGTCTGCAACCGTCGTCGTCACGTCGATAGTCACGTCGTCGCCGCCGTGTTCGACCGCGTTGAGAAAGAGGTTCCCGAACACGTCATCGAGTAACTCGTCGGCAACGACAGTGACCGCCTGTTGATCGATCGTAACGGTACAGTCGTTGCTGACCGACCGGGCGCGGTCCGCTGCGTCCGCGAGGACGGCCTGTAGTTCACGGTGCTCCTGGTCCCGCCCGTCGCCATCGGTGACGGTCTCAAGCACTGACCGGACCTTCTCGGTGAGTTCGATGAGGTCGTCGCTCCACTGGACGATTGTCGACGCGTACTCGCGTTCCTCGCTGTCGAGCGTCTCTTCGAGGAATTCGCCCCGCGCCCGGATGACGTTCATCCCATTGAGGATGTCGTGTTGCAGGATGCTGTTGAAGAAGTCCATCTGGTCGGTCTGGCGCTGAATGGCACGCTGCTGACGGCTCCTGACGACTGCGTACCGGAGCGCTCTCACGAGCCGGTCGCCGTCCAGATCCGCTTTCGGCAGGTAGTCCTGTGCGCCCCGGTTGATCGCTTCGACCGCCATCTCCCGGTCCTGCATTCCGGTGAGGACGATGATCGGCACCCCCTCTATTATCTCGGTTGCCCGGTCGAGTGTCGCGAGCCCTGTTGACTCGGGGAGTCCGAGGTCAAGCAGTACCACGTCGTAGGCTGCCCCCGACCGTTCGTCGACCGGTGCCAGTGACTCGACGTGGGAAATCGTCACGTCATCGACGAAATGCGCTACAGCCGGCGAATTTAGCTGGTGCTCGACGAGGCGGGCGTCACCCGGGTTGTCCTCGACGAGGAGTACGTCGAGCTGTATCGTCTCCGTCATGGCTATTTCGGCGGCCGCTTGACCACTGTAAGGAAGAATTCCTCGACGCTACTCACGATGTCGACGAAGCCGTCGAAGTCGACCGGCTTCGTCAGGTAGGCGTTTGCGTGGAGGTCATACGATTCGATGATGTCCTCCTCCGCCTCGGAACTGGTCAGCACGACGACTGGAATCCGGCGGAGCGACTCGTCATCCTTCATTTCTTCGAGGACCTCCTGTCCCCCTTTACGTGGCATATTGAGGTCGAGCAACAACAGGTCGGGCCGCGGTGCGTCGTCGTACTCACCTTCTTGCCGGAGGAACGATAGCGCCTCGACGCCGTCGTTGACCACGTGCAGATTGTTCAGCACCTTCCCCTTCTCCAGCGCTTTCTCGGTCAGTTTGACATCGCCGGGATTGTCCTCCGCCAGTAGAATCTCTACCGGTCGCCCCTCGCTGGACTCAGTCATCGCCGCTCACCTCCGTCACCGCGGGCAACGTAAACTTGAACATCGCGCCGTTGTCCGACGGTTCGACCCAGATACGCCCGTCGTGGCGCAGGACGATTCGCTGGCAGACTGCCAGTCCGATGCCGGTTCCGTCCGTGTCGTGTGCTCCAGCGCGATGGAAAATGTCGAACACCTCCTCGTGGTCCGCCGCCGGAATCCCCGGCCCGTTGTCTGAGACGGTGAACACAACATCGTCGTCATCTCTGTCCGCGCTGACCTCGATACGTGGTTCGATGCCGGCTTCCACGGCGTACTCAATGGCGTTGTCCAGCAGATTCTGAAACACCTGACCGACCTGATTGGGGTCGGCTTCGACGGGTGGCAGTGACTCCGCTGTGATGGTCGCGTCAACCTCCTCTATTCGCATCCGCAGGGCGTCCAGCGTGCGGTCGAGAACCGCCTCCGGGTCTGTCTCCTCGAAGTCACCCGAGTTTGTCTCGACCCGCGAGTACCGGAGCAAAGCATTGACCATCTCCTGCATTCGGCGGGCCCCGTCGACAGCGAAGGCCATGTACTCGGCGGCCTCGTCGTCGAGGTCGTCACCGTATTCGCTGTCCAGCAGGTCGACATAGCTCGACACCATCCGGAGGGGTTCCTGCAGGTCATGCGACGCGATGTAAGCAAACTGCTGGAGCGCCTCGTTTGAGCGCTCCAGTTCCGCCTGTTTGGACTTGAGCCGCGTCTCGCGTTCGACCCGGTTCAGTGCGGCGGCCCCGGTGCTCGCGAGAATTTCGAGCAGGAACCGCTCGTGGCTGTCGAAGGACTCGACAGTTGGCGAACCGATACACAACATTCCATAGTCCTCAAGCGGGAGAAACAACACCGTCCGTAGCGGTGCCTGGGGCGCTGATGGGTTCGAAAGCACCTGATAGTCCTCGACGACGGTCGGACTGCCATCGTGAAACAGGCGGTTTTCGTCGCTTTCGGGACCCATCGGTGAGAGGTCAGACGCCGTCTCCACCGCCGCGAAGTCTGCCGCCTCGCTTGTTGCACCAATCGGATAGAGGGTATCGTCGTCGCTGTTGTAGGACCACATCGCCGCCAGTGGCTGGTCGATGATGTGCTGTGCGATCTGTGTCACCGTGTCCGCGACCGCGCGCTCCGTGCGGGTGTACAGCAGTTCGTTCGTCGCCTCGCTGAGTGTTTCGATGCGTGCTTCGCGCCGTTTGAGGTCAGTGATGTCGCGGGCGACGCTGACCACCTGCGTTAGATCGCCGTCATTGTCGAACACCGGCCGATACCACGTCTCGAAGACGAGGTCATTGACCTCCTGTGTCACGCGAACCTCTTCGCCATCGAGAGCTTGTTCAACAGCCTCGATGATTTCCGGATACTGTTTATAGACCTCATACACCGGTACCCCTTCGAGTTCGCCGGGTTCTATCCCGAGTCCGTCCAGCCCCTTCCCGGCCGAGTACGTAAAGACGCCATCAGGGTCAAGCGTGAACACGACGACCGGGAGGTTCTCCATCAGCGTCTGGAGTTGCTTGCTCCGTTCAGTGTGTTTGCGCTCCTGTTGGCGGATCTCGGTCACGTCGTGAATGAACGCCACAACGCGGGTTGTGTCGTCGATGACGGCGCGTTCGAGCGACACTTCGACCCGCCGGCTCTCGCCGTCCGGGCCCCGTGTCGTCCACTCGACCTGTGCCGACCCCGATGTGGCTGCCTCCGTAATCAGGGCGTTTGCGTCTGCTGTCGAGAACCCCGGCGGGCTAAACTCGCCGACGTGCATCCCGACGATATCCGCCGGGGGACGCCCGAGCAACGCGCCCGCTGCCTCGTTAGCCCTGACGACTATCCCGGTGTCAGCGTCGTGGATCATAATCGGGTCCGGATTCGCCTGGAAAACGTCGCGGAAGAGAGCAGTGTCCTCCGTAGAAGCCATACACAGGATGGGGTGGCAGGCTACAAGACGGTATGCCTCTGGTTCTCAGCCGTGAGAACGGGGGCTACCAGGTGCCGTGGAAGGTGTCGAACTCCAGGGAGTCCAGTGGTTTCTCGCCGATGGCGATCTCGTACTCGCCGGGCGTGAGCATCGGTTTCTTGAACTGCGGGCCGTCGTCGGTGGTGATTCGGGGACAGCCGGTGTTAACGTAGGCGTCCATCCCGAAGTTCGTCAGCCGGTCCGGTGTCACCTCGTCCATGGTGATGAGGTAGGCGTTTTCGTTGTTTTCGACAATCTCTTGGGCCTGGTCCCAGCGACCCTGGCCGATCTTGGTGCAGAAGATGACGCCCCATGACTCGGCGTCCATCGCGCGGTGGACCGCGCCGTAGCGCTGTTTCATGAACTTCTCCGTGTCGGCGACGGTGACGACGTTGTTGACGGGGTCGGCGATGACGACGTGTTTCTCCGGGTGCTCCATCGCCAGCCCAAGCGGGTGGAACTTCCCGCCACCGACATACAGCATCTGGTCGGCGTCAACGTCGGCACTGGCGTAGTTACAGCCGAGCACCTGTCCTTCGTGGGTCAGTCGCTCGTCGCCGCGCCGCGTGTGGACCGTGTAGCCACGCTCTTCCAGCCACTCGCGCATTTCGTCGAACTTGTTCATGTGCTGGGCCGTTGTCACGAGCCCCACATCAGGGTCGTCTTCGGGGTCGGCGAGCTGTTCCTCGCGGGCCTGCTCCATGATGGGGAAGACGTCGACGTTGGAGAACAGCGGGACGTAGATGATCTTGTCCGATTCTTTCATCGGCGAGTGGCCGAAGTGGACGAACACGTCCGTCCGGCGCATCATGTACGTATCGAGGTCACAGGCACCGTAGCAGGGCTGGCCCGAGAGCAACACCGTCACGTCGTCAGGCAGTTCCTCGCGGAGATCATCGGCCACGGCCGGGCCACGGCGCTTCAGCCCCTCGGGGAACTGCAGTCCCACTTTTTCTGCGTCGCGTTCCTCGACGGCCTCGACGATTCGGTCGAGTTCGTAATCCCACTCGCGGTCGTGCTTGAGCGACAGTCCAGTGTTTCGAAGGTCGCCGTCAGTCCGCTCTTGACTCATTGCACCCCTGTATCCGTTCGAGAGTCATAACCCCCGTGTTTCGATGAGCGCCAGTCACTCCATAATCTCGGCGAGTCGGCGCTCGACCCGCTCGACGTTTTCTTCTAGGTCCTGTGCCAGTCGGTGCTGGGTCTCGTTTGCGTCAGCCAGCCCGTCGATGGACTCGGACACCTCGGCGGCACGTTGGGCGATTTCGTCGATCATGCTAGCGATTTCTTCGGCGCTTGCGGCCTGGTCGTCCGTCGCCGCCGCGACTTCGCCGATGCCCTGTTCCGTCTCCGAGGTCGCGTCGACGATGGCCTGCTGGTTGTCTAGCACCGTCTCTATATCGGTGAGTGCCTGCTGAATCGCGTCCGTCGTCTCCTCGACGTTTTCGGCGGTGCTGTCGGCCATCTCGCGGACCTCCCCGACGATGCGCTCGACTTCGTCAGCGTGCTGTTTGGACTCGTCGGCCAGTTCCTTGATCTCGTCGGCGACGACCGCGAACCCGTCGCTGTCGCTGTTGCTTCGCGCGGCTTCGATGTTGGCGTTCAGCGCCAGCATATTCGTCTGGTCCGCGATGTCGTTGATCACCTCGACGAATTCGTCGATCTCCTCGATATGGCCCCGGAGTTCCGTCGAGTCCGACGCGACCTGTTCGGCGGATTCAGTCGCGTCTTCGACGCGTTCGATGGTTTCCTCGGCTGTCTCGACGGATTCCTCGGCGAGTTCCCTGGCCTCACCGCTCTGGCTGCTCACTTCCTCGGCACTGGAGGCGATTTCCTCGACAGTCGCACTGAACCCGGAGACCTCGGACTGGACCTCATCGAGGTTTTCAGACTGCTCGCCGGCCATCTGCTTGATATCGTCGGACTGCTCGGTAACGGCCGCGGCGGAGTCGCCGATTTCGCCGACCGCTGACTCGACGTCCGTCGCCATCTGTGACTGGAGGCTCTGGAGCGCCTCACGCTGTTCGACGATATCGCTGAAATCGATCAGTAGCTCTAAGGCACCGATAGCGTCCCCGCCGGGACCCATGAGCGGAATAGCCACCGCTCGCGCGTGCGCCATCGTTCCGTCAGGCCGCTCGGCCGAACGGAACTCGTCTTCCCGGACTGGCTCCCCAGTCCTGATGACTTCCTGGGCGAGCGTCTCGTCCTGTCCCTCTGTGCCGAACACGTCGTATGCGTTCATCCCGACAGCCTCGCTCGCCGGGAGCCCAAGGATGTTTTCAACCGCCTGGTTCCAGTGCGTGATATCGCCGTCCGCGTCGACCACGAACGCCGGCTCCGGTAAATCTGCCACAAGCGATTCGAATGCGTGAAGCCAGAACTCTCCACTGTTGTCCATAGATTCCGGCAACAGTCTGCTCGTTGTAGCTTGTTTAGCCATTATTGTAAGGACCCACGGGCAGGATATATCATTTCTGGCTGATTACAACCACTGATAACTCCGGTTCGCCATATCGAGACCGAGCAAGGCTGGCTATGTGCAACTGGAACCACAGTTCCGGGTCCTGCCCAACGTAACAGACGCAGCCTATTGTGCTAGCACTGAGGCACTGTCCTGCGTATAACAACCCGGTTTCGGCAGGCCTATACCGCCCGAGTCCATACAATATAGCGATGAGTATCGAGACCGATACCGCCGCTGACATCGACGGTGACCGCGTCGAGGCACTCGCTACAGAGTTCGGCGAAGCAATCGCCGAGCTCCCGGTGTACCAGCGATTCAAGGAGACGAAAGACGCCGTCGAAAACCACGACGAGGCGCAGGCGGCCATCAAGGAGTTCGAGCAGATCCGCGAGGAGTTCATGCTCGCCCGCCAGACCGGGAACGCCTCTCAGGAGGACCTCCGGAAGGTCCAGCAAAAGCAGGAGGAACTCCATGATATCCCGGTGATGAGCGACTATCTTGAGGCCCAGAACGAACTCGAACTGCGCCTGCAGGAACTCAACGAGATCGTGTCCGAGGAACTGGCTGTCGACTTCGGCCAGAAAGCCGGCGGTTGCTGCGAGGACTGAACCCCGGTATTTCTCGCGGTCGTACTTTTCGTCGACCCTGAAGCTGCCGGTCAGGAGCGCCGATGCCGCCGACAGCTATTGCCAGTCAGCGAAACACTTGACCGACTGAGGGTTACTCCTCGACTTCGGTTTTCACCACGACCGCTGGTCGCTCGCTCAGCCTGAGCACTTTGTCGGTGATGCTGCCGAGGAGACTCCGGTACTCCGCCGGCCGCCGCTTCGTCCCGAGCACGAGCAGATCGACGTCCGCCTCGTCGGCGGTTTCGATGATGGATTCGGCCGGCCGTCCGTGTTTCAGGGTCGTCGTTGCGTCGACGCCCGACGCCTCCGCGTCGGCCTGTATCCGGGTCAGCGTCTCCTGACCCGTCTCTTCGAGACCATGCTCGGGCCCCTCCGATTCGTCGACGTATTCGTCACCGCTGTAGGCCGTGTACACGTCCTCGTCAACGACATACAGCACGTGGAGGGCCGCACCGTGTTCCGCTGCGAGGGAAATCGCGTGGGACTCGGCGTTGGTTGAAGCTTCTGTTCCATCCGAGGCGAGGAGAATGTGATCGTACATACAGGTTGTATTTCTCTCAGTTGGTAAATAAACCGAGGGCTCCGTTCTCAGACAGCGAGAGGCCCCACGACGACCGAAAGCCATCGGCGACTGCGGAGGTAGGTTCGAATTGCTGGCCGAAGTATCCGTACAGCAGCCAGCGACCGACGGCCCGGCGTCTTCGAAACATCTTAGCGACCGGGCGTGGCATCTCCCGACATGACAGTCGAATCTGATTGGGACGACTGGCTCCCGCGTGCGGTGGAGTCGGCGACACCCGACGGACTGGCGATCTGGTATCTGGGCTGTAACGGCTTCATCGTGAAATCCAGTGGCGGGACGACCGTCTTCATCGACCCGTATCTCGGCACGGGCGACCCGCCGCGAACCGTCCGGATGGTCCCAGTGCCGTTCAATCCCGAAGACATCACCGAGTGTGACGCGGTTCTGGGTACCCACGAGCATACCGACCACGTTCACGGGCCGTCACAAGCGCCGATTCTCGCCGGGACGGGCGCGGACTACTATACGACTGACAGTGGTCACGACGTTATCCGAGAGGAGGCGTGGCTGGAGAACTACAGCGTCACCGACGACCAGCTCCACGAAGTCACGGAGGGAGACACGCTCGAAATCGGCGACCTGACAGTTCACGTCGAACCGGCCAACGATCCCGACGCCGAGCACCCGGTGTCGTACGTGTTCGAACACGACGCCGGCACGTTCTTCCACGGCGGCGACGCCCGCCCCGGCGAGTTCGAGTCTGTCGGCGAGCGCTACGACATTGACGTCGGCGTTCTCGCGTTCGGGACGGTCGGGATGATCGACGACAAGGAGACCGGCGAACCGACGCGAACGCAGTGGTACAACGACGAAAACATGATTATCGAAGCCGCGAACGAACTCCAGCTGGACACCCTCATCCCGACCCACTGGGACATGTGGAAGGGAATGACAACGGAGCCGACCGTCCTGCACAACCACGCCAACAGCTTCGAGCATCCCTCGACGTTTTCAATCATTGAAATCGGCGATCGGTACGACCTCGACTGAAAGCGGTCTGCCAGTGCTGAGCAGACGGATTATCAATCCTTCCTGTCTCACGCCCTGTTCGTGTTACTGAGCTTACGTCTAACACATTATATTAATGACCGTCGTATAGAAAAAAGGCGTAAATGTTGGTCAGGTACGTACCTTTAATACTATTGCTGAGACCATACAGACCATGAGCAATTCGCAAGCCTACGATGAAGTCACTGTCGCTGCCGATGGTGTGACAGTGACCAAGCGGTTCGAGGCGGACGAGTTTCCCGTGCCCGCGATAGCGTTTAATCTCACTTCGCGGCGGTCCGTTCCGGTGACAGTCAGGCTAGTCGACACTGTTCCAGACGACGTGGCAGTCGAGGATCTGGGCTTCCACCCCGAGTACGGCAGCGAGTACTGGGACATCAACGAAAACCGGATCGCCTTCGAGAAGGAACTTGAAGCCGAAGCCGACTACACGACTGTCTACGGCATTCGTGCAACGGGCACCGACGACGTCGAGAAATTCTTGACGGAACCCGAAATCGAGAGTGTGGACCCGCCACTGGATGAAGACCAGGAGGACCTCGTCGGAGGCGGCGACGAGGCTGTCCGAGACGTCATCGCTGGTGACGCCGACAGCGTTCCCGGTCTCGAAGACGATGACGACGAGGATATCGAGACGCTCGACCTTTCGGACCCGAACAACCCGGACGCAAGTGTCGAAGCCCCCGAAGAGAGCAACGCCGCACCGGCGGACTCCGAGGTACAATCCGGCGCTGTCGTTGCGACGATGGCACAGGAAATCCGCGATCAGAACGTCTCACCCGAAGACGTGAAGCTCCTCAAGCGCGCGCTTGACGCCGTTTCTGAGGACGACAGCGACACTGGCGGCGTCAATGATGCTCGGATTCAGCGCATCCAGAGCGATGTTGCAGACCTCCGTGCGTACACCGATGCCCTCGAAGAGTTCCTCGAGGAGAACGGCACTGGCGAGGACATGATTCAGGAGTTCGGCGAGCGCCTCGATTCCTTCGAAGAGGCCTTGGAAGGGTTTCAGGACGAGGTCCAGTCGGCGACGAATACAGCCACGTCCGCCTCCGACAAGGTCGACGAGCTTTCCGGAGAAGTCGAGAGCGTCGAAGGGCAGCTTGACGATCTCGAAGACGACATCGAAGCCGTCCGCGAGGAGATTGACGATGGGAAACTCGCTGACCGGATAAACGAAACCGAATCGGAGATCGAAGAGCTCAAACAGTGGCGCGAACAGCTGTCGTCGGTCATCGGCGGCGGCGACTAACCGAACTCGTTTTACCGGTCCCCCGTCTGTGCCTGCATAATGACGACGACGAGAGTGGCCGTCCCGCGCAAGGGCCGGCCCCTCGAAGCAGTGCTGGAGCGACTCGCCGGACGCACGGGGACGACCGACCTGGCCGACGATATCATCTCGACGCTTCGCTACGAGAAGGCCGTCACCAAAGGCAATCAGGACGCGGTCGCCGACGTGTACCATCGCATCAGCGATTACTCCTCGCTCGATGCGCCATACAAGCCAGAGTATACGCTGCTCCGTGACGACCGCGACGGGATGCCCCGACGGATCGTCTTCGACAGCGTCACTGTGCCGACCGAACACGGTGACGTCCAGCTGGTCGGCCGCGAGGAACCGTTCCGGGCGCTCCGGACACACGAGTTTGCGCTCGGGTTCGACAGCGCCGACCTCGTGCTCGAAGAAGTCGTTCAGCTTCGGGACGAACCGCTGACTGCCATCCACGAGATCAACGACCGCATCGATCCGCTGGACACCGACGTGCGGGTCGTGACCGGGCTGGGCGATACAGTGTATCACACACTGCTAGCGACGCCGGAGGTCATGGACACACAGGACGGGCCTCTCGACCGGGATTTCGTCACCAACTACGAGGGTGAACTCTGTATCTCACCGCGGTACGAACGGCTCGTTGAAGCCGTCCTCGGAACGAGTGCGCTCGATGGCGTCTCCTTTACGTATCCCACGGAGGGCGGCGAGGAAGAGGCAGACATCGCGGCGACCGGCCTCGGCGTCTATCTCACCGTTACGGGGTCGACTGCGCGGGACCACGGCCTCGAACTCGGCGAGCAGCTGTTCCCTAGCGAAACCGTCCTTCTGGAAAACGCTCACGAGCGTACCGAGACGACGGAACGGGTCGCCAGTCTGTTCGAGGAACCAGAAGAAACAGCGCTGCAGTCGATTTAGGTTCAGAGACGCCGCCGCTGAATGAGTTTCGCGGCGACGCCGACGGGCACGACGACCCACGCGACGAGTCCCGCAGCGACCATTGGCGTGGTCAGCCCGGCCTGTGCCAGCACGCTCCCGAAGCCGCCGGCGACCACGTCCACCTGCGAGAGCGCGAGTACCCGGAAACAGTCCACGGGGTTGAGCAGTATCGCCGCGGCGATAGCGCCAGACCCGAGGTCGAACCCCGCGACGGCCCCTAGCGCCACTAGGTCGTGCAACAGCGCGACCCACAGCCAGATGGCGAGTGCGGCACCGAGCGCGTGCGTTTTCGTCCGTGCGACCGTCGAAACGAGTACTGCCACGCCGAGCATCGCACAGGCGGTCAACACCGCTGCGAGGGCGACCGCCGCGTACTGGCCAACGCTGGCGAGGCCGATGTAGCGGACAGTCAGCAGCGCACCGGGAACGAAGCCGAGCAACATCGCGCCGGACAGCACCGCCGCCCGGCCGATGGCAGTGCCGACGACGACACGGCCTTTCGTGACCGGGAGCGCGAGCATGAGTTCGAGCGAGCCGCGCTCGTCGGCACCGACAATGGCGTCGTAGCCGACCGCTAGCGCGGTCAGCGGGACGAGGTAGACGCCGAGTTCGGCGATAGTCGCAACCACCGCGTCAAACCGACCCGGGCCGACCGAGCTCGCGCCGAACTGGACGACTGCGGTGGTGAAGAGGCCGAACAGCAGCGCCACGCCGAGCGCCCACCGGCTCCGGACGGCCAGCCGGTACTCCCGACGAGCGATGGTCAGCAGACTGCTGTCGGCAAGCCGGGCGAGCGCCGATTCGTCGGTCGTATCCGTGGCCGTATGCCCCTCGGTTCCACCGTCGTGTAACCGGGTGGCTGGCGTGTCAACTGCGACGACGCCGCCGTCGGGGGCCGGGTCCGTCGATGACTCGTCCTCGCTCATGCCGGCTCACCTCCCGAGTCCTCGGTCGCCGCCTCCGCAGCCGCTGCCGACGCTGTGCTGTCGGAGCCGGAGCCATCGCCGTTATCCGCCCCGACGGCCTCGTGGAACGCGGCTTCGAGGCCTGGTTCGCGGACCTCGAAGCGGTCGATGTTGGCCCCCTCACCAACGGCGGTCAGGAGGTCGTAAGCATCAGCCGGCGTGGTCCGTGCCGTCACGTCCGCACCGGAACGGCTGACGCTGGACACTGCCTCGTGGTCCCCGAGGTCGGTCGCCGCGTCGCTCGCAGCCGCCTCGGACGCGAGGGACAGCGACACCGTCACCTCGTCGGCGGCGGCGCGGCGAAGCTCTTCGACCGGTCCCGCAGTCGCCACCTGTCCGTCGGCGACGATGACCGCCGCCGAGCAGAGCCGCTGAATCTCCCCGAGCGCGTGCGAGGAGAAGACGATAGTCACGTCCGTCTCGGCTGCAAGGGCTTCCACGACCTCGTGGAACGCCCGGATGCCGTCGGGGTCGAGCCCCGCGGTCGGTTCGTCGAGTATCAGCACGGCCGGCTCGCCGACGAGTGCCGTGCCGAGTCCGAGCCGCCTGTTCATCCCGTTTGAGTAGCCGCCGACGCGTCGGTCCGCGGCATCCGCGAGTCCGACGGTGTGCAGGATGCGCTCGACGTGGTGTGCCCGGTCTTCCCGGGGCACCGACCGCATCCGGGCGTGGAACCGGAGTACCTCGCGGCCGGTCAGGCTCGGCGGGAAGCCGGCATGCTCGGGGAGATAGCGCACTCGCTCGCGGACGGCGGTCCCGTCGGTCGGGTCCGCACCGGCGACTGAGACGCTCCCCTCGTCCGGTCGGTTCAGCCCGACAAGCAGTTTGAACAGCGTTGTCTTGCCGGCCCCGTTCGTGCCGAACACGCCGAGGGTAGCTCCCCGTTCGACAGACAGACTCAGTCCATCGAGCGCCTGCACGTCGCCGTAGGCTTTCGATACGTCGTCAACGTCAATCACGTTCATAGTAGCTCCTCCAGTTCTCGTGGGGTGGTTCGGTGAGCGGGCGGGCATCGACCACGCCGGGCGACTGAACGACTGGAACGGACGACTCAGCCAGCCGAACGGCGTCGAAGGCCGGGCTACTGGCGAACACCCGCGCAGCGGGCTTTTCGGCGGTCACCTGCTGGACCGTCCCAGCCGGCTGGTAGCGGGTGTCGCCGACACCGTCGTCGTCAACGTCCGTCGGGTTCGCCCGGGACCAGTAGTTCCCGACGCTCTCGTTCCAGTGGACCTGGTCGCTCATCACCGCGAGCACCGGCCTGTTGTTGCGGATGAAACTGTTCTCGGTCACGGTGCCGTCGGTGCTCCCCGCGGCGATGTGGACGCCGATGTCGTTGCCGACGACGAGGTTTCCGATGATGCGGTTGCTGACGGAGTTGTAGACGAACAGCCCGTTCTCGTTGTCGACGAGGTGGTTGCCGCGGATGTCCGTGTCGTCGATACTCTTGACGAGGATACCGTGGCCGGACTGCCCGCTGTTGTTGACCGCGACGTTGTCCTCAATGACGAGGTGTTTCGACACCATCAGCGCGTACCCGACGTCGTTGTCGAAGGCGGTGTTATCCCGCAGATGCGAGTCGTCCGAGTACATGTAGTGGACGCCGTAGCGGAGGTCCCACATCGTGTTCGCGCTGGCGTTGACGTCTTTCGCCCAGTTGAAGTAGAGCCCGTCCCGGACGGTGGTGATGTCGTTGTTCCGGATGACGCTGTCCTCGGTCTTCCAGATCTGGATGCCGTTGCCGCGTCTAGTCAACTGCGTTATCTCCTCGCGGCCGACGATGGTGTTGTTCTGTATCTCGGCGTCATCGACACCGTCAAGCCAGATGCCGAAGGTCATGTCGGTCACGCGGCTGTCGCGGACAGTGACCTCGCTTGCGTTGACGAATATCGCAGCGTCATTCGTCGCGGTGCTGTAGCCGCTGTTGCGGACCCAGATATCCGACACGGTCACACCCTGTGCTTCGACGGCGAGCACATCGCCCTCGCCATCACCGTGCAACAGCGTCGACCCGGAACCGCTCCCGGAGAGCGTGACGTTCGGCGTCGTTACGACGAGCGTCTCGTTAAAACGACCGTCGAGCGTGACGGTGTCGCCGGAGTCTGCGGCGTCGACCGCCGCCTGCGCGCTGTCGTACGTTTGGCCGTCGACCGTCGCGGTGCCGTCAGCCGACGGGGTGGTGAACGAGTCGGTGTCGGGCACGTCGGGGTCGAAGGCGAGGTCGTCGCGGGCGCTGTCGGTAGCGCCGGCGCTGGCCATCCCGACGGCCACGACCGACAGCACGAGCAGGACCGCGGTAGCGACGACGAACACGCGCTCGAAATCGTGGGACAGTGGGCTCATGAGTGGGTTTCGGGTTGGTCAGGTTCGGCTGCGGTGGTCGTCGGGTGATGCGGGGCGTCCTCCTCGTCGTCGGTGTCGCCGTCACGGCCGAGGCGGTCCCGAACGGCGTCGGGAAGCCCGGTGAGCCCGTTGCGAATTCGGGCCGGCAGCTCGTCGAACGTCGCCGCCTGGTCGCGGTAGCAGTACGAAACCGCAAGCAGTCCGACGGCCGTGGCGGCCATGTACGCGCCGAGGCCGAACCGGGAGACGCTGGTGATGTTGGCGACCTGGTACTGCCCCCACAGCGGCGGTGTGAAGCCGGCGACGCCCATCACCGGCGCACCCGGGTCGAGCGTGTGGCCGGCCTCCCAGAGCCGGTACTGGATATCGGCCAGCATCACGGTGAACACCAGCACGGTGCCGCCGAACTGGTATTTCAGGCCGCGCTTGAGCTTGTCGACGGTCGGTGCGACGGCGACGAACACCGACAGCAGTGACACGCCGATGAACGCGACAGGCCCGAGCGCCCACTCGGGCACGTCGATGGCGTTCTCCTCAACGGGGAAGTTCGGCTCGACTAACACCGGGTCGGGGAAGTAGAACCCGACGTAGTGGTTCAGCCGCGCCATCTCGATGAAGTCCCCGGTCAGGTGGGGGTAGGCGTACAGGGAGACGCGGAGCGTCGTGCTGGGGTATTGCACCGCATCAACGCTGATGCGCCACATCGGGAACGCGAGCGCCGCGACGAACAGCAGCGCCGCTCCCACGGGGAGGCCCCGCCGGATCTCACGGAAGTCGTCGATGGTGGGTCGTTGCATGGCTGAACACCTCCGAAATGGGTTGTGGCGCTACCCCTCCGCCGGTTCGACGATCATCCGGCTGCGCATCTCCAAGTGCAGGGCGCTACAGAAGTACGTGCAGTAGATCCAGTACACGCCGGGGTCGTCAGCGGTGAACGTGACCTCCCGGGTGTCCTGTGGCGCCACGGCGTAGTTGATGTCGTGCTCGGGGATGGCGACGCCGTGGATGATATCCTGCACGCCCTCGATGTTGGTCGTAGATAGCTTCACCTCGTCGCCCTCCTGAACCGTGAAGTCCGGCAGGCCGAACTCCGAGCGCTTGGTCGTCATCTTGACGTGGACGCTGTTCTCGCCCGTGCGCTCGACGCCTGAGTCCTCCTCGGTAATGTAGGTCTCCTCGTAGTCGTCCTTGTCGTAGACCTTCTTGGCGTCTATCTTGTCCTTGTGGGCGAACACGCAGTCGTGTGGCTCGGGGTAGGCCGGATGGTCCGCGACCAGTTCCATCTCTTTTTCACCTTGCCCGATGTGGATGAGCTGGTCGTTATCGGGCATTATCGGGCCGACCGGGAGGAACCGGTCTTTCGAGAGCTTGTTGAGGCTGACGAGCCACTCTCCGTCCGGGTCGGTCGTCATCGCCTCAAGGGCCTGAATGTGGCCCGGGTTGTAGTGGACGTCCTGCTTCTCGATGATGGGGTCCTCGGACCCTTCTTCGGCCTCGACGGCGGCCTGAATGTCCCATTTGACCGTCTGAGAGTCGATAAACAGCGACGTGTAGGCGTGCCCGTTCCCATCGAAGGTGGTGTGAAGCGGGCCGAGCCCAACGCGTGGTCGCCCGGCGACGACTTCATCGGGGTCGGAGGAGTCGGCCAGCGCGTTCAGGTCGAGCATCGTCACCGTCGGGGAGAGCTTCCCCGCGATGAAAGCGTAGTCGCCGTTCGGCCCGACCTCGACGCAGTGGGGGCTTTTCGGCGTCGGAATGTACTTCACGAGAGGGCGGTCGCCCTGATTCAGCGAACTTCCCTGCGTGCCGTCGACGACGGGGATGCCGTTGACCTCCTCGTAGTTGCCGTTCTCGACAGCCTGCTCAATAGCCGGGATGTCGAAGGCCTTGACGTTGTCCCGGTCGTCCTTCGTCATGCCCTGAATGTCGGTGGCCTCCTCGCTGTTGTACGCCGAGGAGATGGCCCACCGACCCTCTTTGCCGGTGTCGACGATGTCGAGGTTGCCGTCGACCTTGACCTGCCACTGGGTCTCCATCGACTCGGGGTCGACGGCGACAAACAGCGACGTGTAGTTGTCCGGGTTCTTCGCGTCGGTCCCGTCGTTTGGCAGCGGCGCGCGGAACTCGCCGTTGCCCAGCACGTACTTCGTGTCTGGCGAAAGGACACAGCACCCGTGGATGGCCTGCATGTTCGGGACGTCAGTGATTGCGTCCGTCTCGAAGTACGTGAGGTTCACGCGGGCGATGCGGCCATTGGCCTTGTCGTTGACGTACAGATACTCGCCATCGTAGTCGCCATCCGTCTCCGAGAGGTTCGGGTGGTGATTGTCACCCCAGCTGTAGCCACCGCCTTCCTCCAGCATCTCCTGCGTGCCGTCGGTGAAGCCATAGCCCGACGCACAGTCGGTGTTGAACACCGGAATACGGGTGAGTTCACGCATCGACGGGATGCCGATGACCCGCAGTTCGCCAGAGTGGCCGCCGGACCAGAAGCCGTAATACTCGTCGTGTTCGCCCGGCTCGACCGTGTGACTCGCACCGCTGCTCGAGGGCGTTGACTGGCTGCCAGCGCTGCTGTCGCCGCCGCTCAACGCTGAACAGCCGGCCACCGACCCCATCGCACCGGCGGCGACGCCGGCTTTCATGAAGTCCCGGCGACCGAGCGAAAGGCCGGGTAGTCCCAGCGAGATGTCATCATCCGTTGTCGCCTCATCGGGGGACTCGACCTCCGCCAGCACCGAGTCGAGCGTTTCTTCGTACTCTTCGAGGACTTCGTTCGGGTCGCGTGGGGTTTCGTGCTTACTCATATCAGACCACCTTGATTGTGCCGACCATCCCGTTCATCTCGTGGGGGATGCAGTAGTACTCGTACGTCCCGGTCGTCTCCAGCGTGACCTCGTAGCTCTCACCTTTCGGGATATTGCCTTCCTGCCCGTTGCTGTAGCCGTCTTTCGCGGCCTGCAGGGAGTCGAACCCGCCGGATGCGAAGTAATCCGCGCCGTCGGGGATCTTGTCTTCGTAGGCCGTCACCGTGTGGCCGATGCTACCGACGTTCTCGAACGTGACCGTCGTCCCTGACTCGACCTGGATTTTCTTCGGCTCGTATGCCAGTTCGTCCGTCATTTCGACGGTGCTCGTCTCGGTCCACTCGGACCCGCTCCCGCCGTCACTGGACTCGGTCTCGCCGCCGTCTGACGCGTCACCGCCGCTCCCCGAATCGCCGTCATCGCCACTGTCGGACCCGCCGCCCGACGAACAGCCAGCCAGCGCGACTCCAGCCGCGAGACCCAGACCGCGTACGAATGTTCTACGCGTTTCCATGATAGCTCACGGCTGTAACTCGAAGACCAGCCTGTATATATAGGGAACCGCACTCTCATTTGGCAGGAAGCCGGGCGAATATGTTCGCCGGTAAATAGTGAATGGTGACTCTTCGTAACGATTGCCACAGAATACAACGACTGTGTAATCGTCTCTGGGCTCCCCGAGTTGGGTGGTGGATGCCGGCGGCCAGTTCACCGCGCTTCGGTGACGCCTACGACTGTCTGCTCTGGGGACCGCCTTCGTTCAACTGTCCACAGATTCCTGTAGCCGCGCGAGACTGGTCAACACCGGATACGTCCAGAACTGCTCTTCGTACATATACGTGCAGAACTCGTGTGTCTCGAACCGGTGAACGCTTGCGTGGAGTTGGTCTTGGCGCTCCTGAAGCAGCGCTGTAACGTCGTTTCGGAACGTCTCGCGATACCACTCAGGCACGACTGTGCTGTCGAGTGTCTCGATGATCTCCTGTAAACTGCTGTGGTACTCCTGCATCGATTCCTGTTCGATTTTGACAGCGCGGTCCAGCGAGATCCGTTCGTCGATTGCTTGCTCAGCCGCGGCCACCAGCGAGCGTTTGAGCGGCGGTGAGAACCCGACGTTCGTCTCAGGGTGAAACAGCGCTGCGTAGTCTGGCCCGAACTCGATAGCGACGTTCTCGACCAGCGATTCGTCGTACACTGACTCGTAATGGTCGACAGCCAGCACCGTGTCGGCGTAGGCGTCCCGTAGCGCTTTGACGGGGCCGGATTCGGACTGTCGACTTCGCGCACCAACGGGGGCGGAGGGCTGTTGGGCGGGGTCGACGGCACGCAGACGCTGTAGAAAGTCCTCGAGCCCGTCTTGCTCGGCTGCAAGCTCGGTATGCTCCACGTCGAGCACAGTGAGAGCCGTCTCTATCGGCTCGAGAATGTGGTCTCGCCATGTGTGCAGGAACCACTGCGTGCCGTCCTGCGCAGGCGTCGTTGACATACTAGTCTCTCGTTCAGTAACAACAATAAGTGTTTTAGTTACCCGTCAACACCACCGTGTTCTGGACGGTTATTTATAAAGGCACTCGGGGCAGGAGCGTTGCGTTCGCTGTGTGTCTTGCGGTCTCGGTACATCGGCAATTCCAGTTGGAATGGAATAGCATCTGGTTCCGGGACCAAGACCTACCGATCAGATTTGGATATAAATACGTGCCATCTAAAATATACGAGGGTCAAAATTCGCTACTGAATCAAAAATAGCACATCTGTGATTATTTTTGCGCCTAACTAAATCTACAAACTCGGATTATTGAGATATAATTGCGGTATCGATAGCTGAAGGCTGTCTATCTGCATGAGTAATATTAAAAACACGACTTTGGATATATTTCGAGCGAAGTATTTCTATATATCGGTACCCGTACAGTCTTATTGTGTCGGGTATTGACAGGTGTCGGTTGCCAGCGGCCGCTGGTTGGTCCGGCCGCTCATCGCTTACATCTGGGTTTTAAATAATGACGGCAACTCTACTCGGTAATGACCGACGACGCCGACACACAAAACACGGGCCGGCGGATACAGTCCGTGGAGAACGCCTGCGAAATCATCGAAGCCGTACAAGAGGCAAACAGCGCGACATTGCAGGAACTGAGCGAGCGAATCGAACTCTCCCAGGGAACGCTGCACACGTATCTTGCGACCCTGACCGACTGTGGCTTTCTCACGAAGGACAACGACACGTACCAGCTTGGCTTTCGGTTCGTCACGATGGGCGAACACGTCCGCAACGAGACAGAGCTCTACACTGCCGGCCAGGAGGAAGTCGACAAACTGGCCGACAGGTCCGGTGAGTACGTCCATCTGGTCGTCGAAAATGACGGCCGCGAAGTCGCCATCTACGAGCGGCGGGGCGAACACGCCGTCGGGATGGACTACCACCTCCAGTTGCGGGAGGCCCCACAACACCTCCACGACAGCGCTTCGGGGAAGGCAATCCTCTCGTGTCTCCCGGACGAGCGCGTTGAGAAAATAATCGACCGGGAAGGCCTTTCACAACAGACACAGCACACGATTACGGACCGAGAGACGCTCTGTGACGAGCTAGAAACAATTCAGGAGCGAGGATACGCGACAAATGACGAGGAAGAGATCCGTGGCCTCCGGGCAGTCGGTGCGCCGATTCTGGACAACGATGGGACCGTTGTTGGCGCGGTCAGTGTGACTGCACCGACCAGCCGTCTGAAAGGGGCCCGCTTCGACACCGAAATTCCTGAGATGGTGATGGAGGCAGCGAACCTCATCGAAGTCAATCTCGAAATGACCTCGTTTGACCGGAGCACGTAACAGCGGCGTCAGACGCTCGTCGCTGTGTGTCGGCGATGACCACTAACCAACGACAGTATCCGGCCTCCAACATTTGGATAGCTCAAATCTCGGCTACGCTACTGTGACGGTTGGTTGGGGCGATTCTTCCAGCAAGGCATCCACAATAACAGTCGTACCATCGTTAGTGGGACTGCCAGGATAGCACAGCGGGTCGAGTAGCTGTGGCTGTATGCGGTCTACGGCTGGAGACTCCGAGATTGGGACCTTTGTCGCCGACATACCTCGAGACAGTACTCCGCTGCTACGACGCCAAGCCTGTTTTTGACTTTCTCAAACCAGTTGCCGGCACCCTATCCGGTAGTTAGACGCGATATAGCGCGCATACAGTATCCTCTGTGCCAGCAGACGCACCTTTGTGCAAATACTGTAACCCCTCTCAAATTGAGTATATCAAGTCCATCTAACGGCAGTATTTTACAGATAGGGCATTAGAGGTGCTTACTGTTCCCTGAAAACTGCTTGATGAATTTTTGTTGGCTTTTGCTAGTATCAAATTATCTGCCCCGCAGACAGTCCCAAATGTTTATTAACAATACCAGTATTGGTGCCGATACACTGTCTCACTCCAGCCGTCGGATGTTGACAGTACATACGGACACAGCGTGCTGAACAACCCAGCGTACTCGCCCAATTGGTCCCGAGTGGGCGTACGCACCGCCAAACCTACCAACCAATCATGAGCACACAGAAGGAGCCACCAGAGCAAGCGACAGACGAGGACGAATCGCCAATCGCGACTGCCCGCCGCCAACTGGAGCGAGCGGCCGAACACCTCGACCTTTCTGAGGGGATGCTTGAACAGCTCCGTCACCCATCGAAAACTGTCGAGGTATCCGTTCCGATCCACCGGACAGACGGGAGTGTTGAAGTGTTCAACGGATATCGCGTCCAGCACTTCGAGGTCCGAGGGCCATACAAAGGCGGTATGCGATACCACCCAAGCGTCTCCGCCGAGGAGTGTACGGCGCTGGCGATGTTGATGACGTGGAAGTGCGCGGTGATGGACCTGCCTTTCGGCGGCGCGAAGGGCGGCATCGTCGTCGACCCGTCGACGCTCGACGCACAGGAGACCGAGCAGTTGACCCGCCGGTTCGCCGAGGAACTACGCGAAGTCGTCGGGCCGACGAAAGACATCCCTGCACCCGATATGGGGACCGACGAGCAGACCGTCGCCTGGTTCATGGACGCGTATTCGATGCAGGAAGGCGAGACGGTTCCCGGCATTGTGACCGGCAAGCCGACGGCAGTCGGCGGGACGCACGGCCGTGAGGAGGCACCCGGCCGAAGCGTCGCTATCGTTGCCCGCGAAGCACTCGACTACTACGATGGGAGCGTCGAGGGAGCCACTGTGGCTGTACAGGGCTTCGGCGCTGTGGGTGCGAACGCCGCACGCCTCCTCGATTCCTGGGGCGCCTCCGTTGTCGCTGTCAGCGATGTCGACGGCGGTATCTACGACGAATCCGGCCTCGATATCGAATCCATTTCCGCCGATGGTGACGAGCACGGCCAGCTGGGGGCTGTTGACGCACCACGTCAGCTATCCAACGCCGAGCTACTGGAACTCGATGTCGATGTCCTCATTCCCGCAGCAGTCGGGAACGTCCTGACCGAGGAGAACGCTGCGGACGTGCAGGCGAGCATTATTGTCGAAGGAGCGAACGGCCCGACAACGACAGCGGCCGATACAGTGTTTGAGGAACGCAATATCCCAGTCATCCCGGATATCCTCGCCAACGCCGGTGGCGTCACCGTGAGCTACTTCGAATGGCTCCAGCACATCAACCGACGGAGCTGGTCCCGGGAAGAAGTCAACGACGAACTCGAAGCCGAGATGCTCGATGCCTGGGAGGCCCTGCAGGCCGAAGTCGAGGATCGCGATGTCACGTGGCGAACGGCTGCCTATATTGTCGCGCTCTCGCGAATCGGTGACGCTATGAACGCCCGTGGGCTATGGCCGTAACAACGGATGTCGCTTCAGTCAACCCAGTCGCGAGACCGCAGTCGTCCCACGTCACCTGTCGCAGTGCTCGGTGTCCCGTTCGCCCTCGGTGCCGACCGACGCGGCGTCGACATGGGTCCGTCAGCGATTCGCTACGGCGGCCTCAGCGCCGCGCTCGATACGGCCGGCGTCGACTACACTGACGCGGGGGACCTTTCACCGCCGACGCTACAGTCCCAACCGGCGTCCGCCGACGCCAGTGCGAAGTACCTCGATGCTATCGCGGAGATGACCGACACGCTTGCCGACCGGGTGGCGACCGAAATAGCCGACGGGAGCGTGCCGCTGGTGTTAGGCGGTGACCACTCTATCGCAATGGGCACGATGCGCGGTGCGGCTCAGGCGTCCGAACTCGGCGTCATCTGGTTCGACGCGCACGGGGATTACAACACCCCGACGACCTCGCCCAGCGGCAACGTCCACGGGATGCCGCTTGCGGCCGCTCACGGCTACGGCGATTTCGCAGAGATGCCGTGGGCCACCGCCCCGAATGTCGCCGAGAAGAACACTGTCATCGTCGGCGCACGGAGTCTGGATGCTGACGAACGAGCGGTCCTCCGCGAGAGCGACATCTCCGTCTTTACGATGGCGGACATCGACAAGCAGGGTATTGGCCCAGTCACTGACGAGGCACTCGACATCGCGACCGATGGCGTCGACGACATCCACGTGAGCCTCGACCTCGACTGGCTCGACCCGGATGACGCGCCGGGCGTTGGGACGCCGGTCCCGGGTGGCGTCACCTACCGGGAGGCACATACGGCGATGGAACGGGTCGCCGACCGCGACGCCGCCGAATCAGTGCTGCGCTCGCTCGATGTCGTCGAAGTCAACCCCATCCTCGACCAGCGCAACACGACGGGCGAGCGAGCGGCCGAACTCGCCGCCAGCGCATTCGGCAAGCGGATCTTGTAGCCCGTTTCGAACCGCAGCAAGGACCCAGTTATGCGGCCGGTACGCGGGCCCGGAACACAGTGATTTATTACTGATGATTTCGATTATGCTAGCATGGACCGCGATACTGCAGAGCCATGTGTCGATAGTATGCCTGGCCCACAGAGCAGCGAGTGGGTCGAGTACCATCACGAAACCGCCGCGCCGAGCACGTATGTGTACGACTTCGTCTGGGACATCACTGAGGACGCAATCGGTCCGTTCTGTACAGACGCGGACGGCAACGTCCTGCTGGATTTCACGTGCCACGTCGCTGCGTCGCCGCTCGGATACAACAACCCGAAGGTGCTCGACCGTGCCGACGAGTTCGACATGGTCGACCCGCTGAAGATCGCCGGCCAGGACTTCTACATCAGCACCGGCGGCTCACCCGACGAAACGTCGCTACCGGGACCCGCCCACCTGATGGACAAACTGACCGATATTACCAGCCAGTACGACTTCGACACCGTCTTCCTCTCGAACTCCGGTGCCGAGGCCGTCGAGAACGCGATGAAGATCTGTTACGATAACTGCGAGACGCCGAAGTACGGCATTACCTTCGACGGCGCGTTCCACGGTCGGACACTGGGGGCGCTTTCGCTGAACCGTTCGAAATCCGTCTATCGCCGGAAATTCCCCGAAATCAGCGGGATTCACGACGTGGAGTACTCCGAGGCTGGCGTCGAGCGCCTCCGTTCGAAACTCGACGCAGACACCGGCCACATCCCGCCCGAGGAAGTCGCGTTCCTCATCCTCGAGCCGATACAGGGCGAAGGCGGCTATCGCGTTCCGAATCCCGAGTTCCTCTCGGCCGTCGACGACCTTTGCCGGGAACACGATATCCCGATCATCGCCGACGAAATCCAGTCAGGAGTCGGCCGCACTGGCGAGATGTGGGCCGTCGACCACTACGACATCGAACCGGATGTCATCACGAGCGCGAAAGCGCTCCGGGTCGGCGCAACCGTCTCCCGGTCGGACATCTTCCCGTCCGAAACGTCGCGGCTCTCCTCAACGTGGGGGGCCGGCGACATCCTCGGCTCGATGCGCGGCGCGCTGACTCTTGCTGCTATCGAGGACCACGGCCTGCTAGATAACGCCGCCGAGAAGGGGACGTACTTCATGGATCGGCTCCGCGAAATCTCGGCGGGCCGTTCGCTGGTCGAAGACGTGCGCGGCCTCGGTCTGATGACCGCGCTGGAGTTCGATACGGCTGATCGACGCGACGCCGTGATGGAAACCGCGCTCCAGCACGGCCTCCTCACGCTCGGCTGTGGCCAGAAATCTCTCCGACTCCTCCCGCCACTCGACGTTACCGAGCGCGAACTGGAACTCTGTCTCGACATCCTCGATTCGGTGTTTACAGAGGTTGCAGACCCTGTCGCGTCCGCCTGACCCTCGCTATTTCTGCGGTAACCGAAATGTTAAAATATGACTGATTCGACTGTGGCACTATGCCACGAGAGGCACGCGTAGACAGACGGAGGTATCTGCAGGCAATCGGTGGTACTGTCGCGACCCTGTCGGTCGCTGGCTGTCAGTCGGACAGCGGGGACTCACAGACGCTCACCGCGGGCACAGCGCCGGGCTTTCCGCCGTTTGAGATGAAACAGGACGGCGAACTCGTCGGCTTCGACGTCGAGTTGCTGGAAGCCGTTGTCGCGGCGACGGAGTACGAACTGAGCGGCTGGGAAGAACTTGAATTCAAATCACTCATTCCAGCGCTGAACAACGGGAACGTCGACGTGGTCGCAGCGGGCATGACGATAAACGACGAACGCGACAAAGCCATCGACTTCTCCGACCCGTACTACAGTTCGAATCAGGCCATCATCGTCCGGGAGAACGGGTCGTTCTCACCGTCGTCGCTGGAAGACCTCTCTGAGGCAGCGGTCGGGGCACAGAAAGGGACGACCGGTGAATCCGTCATCAAGGATCAGCTCATCGAAGCGGGGACGATTCCAGAGTCGCAGTACAATGCATACGGTAACTACGTACTCGCCGTCGAGGATTTGCTAAACGAAAACGTCGACGTCATCATCATCGATGTCCCCGTCGCGAACTCGTTCGTGGCAGACCGCCCGATCAAGTCTGCGTTCGTCCACGAGACTGGTGAGCAGTTCGGCTTCGGGATTCAGTCCGGTAACGACGAGCTTGCGGGCGCGCTCAACAGCGGGCTAACCACAGTCGAGGACGACGGGACGTACCGAGACCTGACCGAGAAGTGGTTCGGACAGAAGTGAGGCCATGGCAGCAATCCTACTCCAGACTGCCGACTGGCTGTTCGTTGTCGATAACATGGGGCTGTTGCTCGGCGGGACAGCTGTCACCGTCGCGCTTACCGTAGCCAGTATTCTCCTTGGGTTCGCCATCGGGTTCCCGGCCGGTGCGATAGAGGTGTACGGCTCGGACAGAGCCCGTCGGCTGGTCGAACAGGTCGGGGTTGTCCTTCGTGGCACGCCGCTGCTGGTCATCATCATGATCCTGTACTTCGGCCTGTCCGTTTCCAGTAGCGCGTTCGTCACGGCAACCATCGCACTCGGACTCCGGAGCGCCGCCTACCAGTCCCAGATCTTCCGCGGTGCGCTCCAGAGTGTCGACGATGGGCAACTGGAAGCGGCACGCGCCGTCGCAATGTCCCGGTTCGAAGCGATTCGGCACGTCGTCGTCCCGCAGGCGCTGCGCCGGAGCGTTCCGGGCTTCCAGAACGAGTTCACTATCGTCCTCAAGGACACGAGCATCGCTATCGTCATCGGTATTGGCGAACTCCTGACGACGGGCCAGAACCTCTACGAAGGCGGGCAGTCGACTGCGGCACTCGAGATATTCCTCGCCGTCAGCCTCGTCTACTTCGTGCTGACGTTCGCGACGAACCGGTCGCTCGACAGACTCAGCGACTACTACGCGGTACCGGAGGGAACGACATGACACAGCCACTACTCTCAATCGACGACCTGCACAAGTCCTACGGGAGCGAAGAAGTACTGGAAGGCGTTGGCCTCGAGATGGATCAGGGCGACGTGACGGTCCTCATCGGGCCCAGTGGTTCGGGCAAATCCACGTTGCTCCGATGTGTGAACCGGCTAACCGAGATCAACAGTGGCCGGATTGCGCTCGACGGGGAAGACGTGACTGGGGCAGACACCGACGTCAACGAACTGCGAAAACAGGTCGGCATGGTGTTTCAGGATTTCAACCTCTTTGCGCACCTGACTGCGCTCGAAAACGTCACGCTCGGCCCAAAGAAAGTACTCGGGATGGACGCTGCTGACGCCGAGGCCGCCGGACGGACGCATCTCGAACAGGTCGGATTGCTGGAGCAGGCGGACTCATACCCCGCCGAACTCTCTGGCGGACAGAAACAGCGCGTCGGCATCGCTCGCGCACTCGCGATGGACCCGGAACTGCTGCTGTTCGACGAGCCAACCAGCGCGCTCGACCCCGAACTCGTTGGCGAGGTCGTTGAGGTGATGCGCGACCTCGCAGCGGAGGGCATCACGATGCTCGTGGTCAGTCACGAGATGGATTTCGCCCGGTCGGCCGCGTCTGACATCGTGTTCCTCGACGACGGCGAGGTCGTCGAACACGGCCCACCGGAGCAACTGTTCCAGAACCCCACAGCGGACCGAACCGAGCAGTTCCTGAGCAGATTGCACGCGCACGAGGAAACGGCATGAGCACAGCTGAATCCACAACATCACCGCTCCGGGACCGCGTCGGGACGGTTTTCACCGTCCGTCCACTCACAATCGGCCTGACGCTGTTCTGGATCTGGGTTCTGGCCCGGTGGACTACCGATTTCGTTCTCGCAGGCGTATTTGGACTCGACCGTGGCACACCGTTTCTCCCGGCGGCCCCGTTCCTGACAGCAGCGGATACCGTCGCATCGCTCGCCGCGCCGCTCGGTGCCGCCGGAGCGCCGCTGGCATGGTTCGCTGAGACGCTCCAGTTCGCCGCCGACGCGACGGCGTACCTGCCGGCGCTGGCACATGGCATCTGGACGACGGTCCTACTGACGGTCTTCAGTGTCTGTCTCGGATTCGCGCTGGCGCTCCCGCTCAGCGTCGTTCGCGTGTACGGAGGGCGGTGGGCACGGTGGCTCGCCCTATCCTACACTGAACTCATCCGCGGAACGCCGCTGCTCGCCCAGTTGTTCGTGCTTTACTTCGCGACCTCACTCACGCAGGTTCTCAGAGGCGTCCCGGGGGTCGGTGTCGGATTCATTCCAGCACAGGCGTTCTGGGTCGCCGTTATCAGCTTCACGCTGAACAGCGCCGCCTACCAGTCCGAATATCTGCGCGCGTCACTGGACTCGGTCGACAGCGGCCAGTTGACTGCCGCACGCGCAATTGGGCTCTCGAAGCTCGAAGGGATACGGTACGTTGTCGTTCCACAGGGTCTGCGACTCGCGCTTCCCAGCTGGACGAACGAACTCGTGTATCTCATCAAGTACTCCTCGCTGGCGAGTTTCATCACTGTTCAGGAACTGTACGGCAGGACAAGCACCCTCGCTAACGAGACGTACCAGTATACAGAACTGTTTGTGCTGGTGGCAATACTGTACCTGGCCCTCGTTGTGTCGGCATCAGCACTGATGGACCGCGTCGAATCGCACACTGCAACCGCCGGTGTCGGACACACTAGACAATGACCACTCTCTTAGGGCCCCCAACCAATCATTTCAGCACATCCCATGAGTCACACTGAAAGCGCCGGCGCACGACTGACACTCGACCTGTGGCACCCGAACTGCTGGGCTATCGAAGCAACCGACCGCACCGATGGCGGTATCCTGGCACACACGGTGCAACAGACTGCCCAGTCGCCGACAGCATCGGTCAACGGCGTGTTTACGGCGTACGGCGCCACGAATTCAGCTGTCGAGGACTGTCTCGACGCAGTCCGCGCGTCGTCCCACGCTGGAGAGATACAGGAACTTCAGGCACGTGTCGGCCACAAGCGCGATGCGCCGGGCACCGTCGTCAGGCAGTTCCTGCTTGAGTACGACCCGGGTGAGTTGGTCTGTCCGACGCTACTTGAGCACGGGTTCGTCCACAGCGCCCCCGTTCGCATCGAAGACGGCCGTGAACGGTGGCAGGTGAGTTTCACCGGCGAACGGCCCGAGATTCAGCCCGCACTCGATGCTGTCGAGGCTGATGCCGACGCTGACGTGTCGGTCGAATCCATCGTCACGCCGGACAGCGATACTGAGCGGTCAGTGGGTGGGCTGCGAACCGACTCGCTAACGCCGGCTCAGCGACGAGCCTTCGAAGCAGCCCGCGAAGCAGGCTACTACCAGTGGCCGCGCGGGATTTCGGTCCGCGAACTCGCCGCCGAGATGGATATCTCGAAGACGACGCTTCTCGAACATCTCCGAACCGCCGAGTCGAAACTTCTGGACCCTGAGTAGTTTCTCCGGATGGCCCTTCCTCTGGGTAGCGTCTGATATGTGAGTGTGTGCACTTAGTGCCGACAGTCTCTGGTTCTGCCCCCGTCTCAGTCCGTGATGTGCTATGCTGGCTTGCTGATTGGAAAGTGCCTGTCAACGGGCTGTTCGACCGATTTCACCACAGGATCGTTCCACGGGGCAACCGGCGCATGGAACCCGCCTATCCCGTATGCAATTAGCAAAGTATCCACTAAGACTCGATTAGTTCAACCTCTGATTGGTGATAGCACCACCGGTGAATATTATTACGATGCTGGAGTTTTGTGAGAGACGATCGTGTTCG
>Ga0207770_100140_pt1 | contig 60818 bp, 79 predicted proteins | sample A23E2SouthBayCA_FD_187729 | JGI IMG/M metagenome (GOLD analysis project Ga0207770, IMG submission 187729) | Aerobic enrichment media microbial communities from Eden Landing Ponds, California, USA - A23 E2 (SPAdes) | ecosystem: Environmental > Aquatic > Marine > Unclassified | place: Emeryville...
GTGAGTAGATGGACGGGAACCGGGACGGCCCGCCGAAACTCGCCGAACAGCGCGGCGTCGAGACGGTGTACGAACCGGCCGAGGACTCGCAACTCCTGGCCGAGACCGTCGTCGAACACGTCGAAGAGGGCGACCTGCTACTGGACGTGGGGACGGGGTCGGGCTACGTCGCTCGACGGGCCGGGAAGGCAGGCGCCCGCGTCGTCGGGTCGGACCTCAACCCGCACGCCTGCGAGCACGCGCGAGACGTGGGCCTCCCGGCCGTCCGTGCGAACCTCACGACTCCGTTTCGCGACGGCACGCTCGACGTCGTGACGTTCAACCCCCCCTACCTCCCCGAACCCGAGGGCGGTGGCTGGGGCGACTGGATGGAGACCGCGATCACGGGCGGCGAGGACGGCCGTGCGGTCGTCGAACCGTTTCTGGACGACGTCGGCCGGGTGCTCGCTCCAGGGGGGCGGGTCTACCTGCTCGTCTCGACGATGACCGGCCCCGACGAAGTCCGGGAGTATGCGACTGCGCGAGGGCTGGACGCCGCGGAGGTCGCCAGCGAATCGTTCCGCTTCGAGCGGTTGCTCGTGCTGGAACTGACCGCCGCGGAGTGAGCGTCTGCGACGACCCCGAGACAATTACTCACAGGCATCAGAGTAGATGAGAAATATTATACTGCGTCATTTCGTACGGCGTGACAATGACGGAACTACTCTCCACGACGCCGGGGCTGTACCCGCTCCCGGACTGGGCGAAAGACGAACTGGCCGACCTCAAGGGCCACCAGAAAGAGGACCTCGTCCCCACCGATGACCCCGCGGTGGACGACGCCTACGACCGCGCACGGACCGAAGTGATCAGGCGACAGCAAGAGGCGGGTCTCGACCGGATCGTCGAGGGCCAGCTCCGCTGGGACGACATGCTCGCCCACCCGCTGGCCGTCCACGAGAACGTGGAGACGCGGGGCATCGTCCGCTACTTCGACAACAACAACTTCTACCGCGAGCCCGTGGTCACGGGCGAATTGACCCCGAGCGGCGACGTCGCCGCCGACCTCGAAGCAGCGGCCGAACTCGTCGACGACGGCCTTCAGGCTGTGCTGCCGGGGCCCTACACGCTCGCGCAACTCGGGACCAACGAGCACTACGCCGACGACGCCGCCTACCTCGAAGGTATCGCGGACTTTCTCGCCGGCGAGGTCGAGGCGTTCCCCGAGGTGGAGACGCTGTTCCTGCTCGAACCCTCGCTGCTGGAGTCGCCACCGGGTGACGGTGCGGACGAGCGGGCCAGCGCCGCCATCGACACGGTGGCGTCGGCCGCCGACGCAGACGTCGTCGCCCACGCCTACTGGGAGTCCCGGGAGGGCGAGGGCGGCCTCGAGGAGAAGGTGTACGCCCACCTGCTGGACGCCAACGTCGACGCCGTCGGCTTCGACTTCCTCAACGGCCACGAGGAGACCATCTACAACGTCAACGAGTACGGCTGTACCGACGACGTCGCGCTGGGCGTCGTCAACGGGCAGAACACGCTCGTCGAGACCGGCGAAGAGATCCGCGAGCGCGTCGACTACGTGCTCGACAACACGCCCGGCGCAGCCTTCGAGCGAGTCTACGTGACCGCCAGCACCGGGATGTTCTACCTTCCAGTCGGGAAGTTCGAACAGAAACTCGACGCGCTTGCAGGCTTCGACGAACAGGAGGTGAAAGCATGAACAACCGAGACCAGTTCCGGCCCGACGACCACCCGAACGACCACTTCCTGCTCACGACCGTCGTGGGCAGTTACAAGAAACCCAAGTGGCTCGACCGCGCCCGAGACCTCCACGAGGACCCCGATTCGGGCTTCGACGACGACAACTGGCAGGAGGCGGCCGACGACGCCGCCCGCCTCATCACGGAAGAACACGAGCGGACGGGCATGGACGTCGTCTGTGACGGCGAGATGCGCCGCACCGAGATGGTCGAGTACTTCGCCCACCGGATCGACGGCTACGAGTTCCCCGGTCGCGTGAAGGTGTGGGGCCACAACACGTTCGACAAGCCCGCCGTCGTCGACGAGGTGGCCTACGACGAACCGTGGCTCGTCGACGAGTTCGAGTTCACCGACAGCGTCGCCGAGCGCCCTGTCAAGGTGCCCATCACCGGTCCCTACACCATCGCGCGTTTCAGCTTCAACGAACACTACGACGACTACGAGGAGTACGCCTACGCGCTCGCCGAACTGGTCAACACGGAGATCGACAACCTCGTCGACGCCGGTGCGCAGTACATCCAGATCGACGAGCCAGCCCTCGCGATGACACCGACCGACCACGCCGTCGTCGGCGAGTGTCTCGAACGCATCGTCGACGACATCCCCGAGGACGTCCGTATCGGCCTGCACGTCTGTTACGGCGACTACTCGCGTATCTACCCCGAGGTCAACGACTACCCGATCGACGAGTTCGACGTCGAACTCTGTAACGGCGGCTACGAGCAGATCGACGTCTTCACCGACCCCGACTTCGAGCCCGACCTCGCGCTGGGCGTCGTCGACGCCCACCACGCCGAGGTCGAGTCCGTCGAAGAGATCAGGGAGAACATTCTGGAGGGCTTCAAGGTCGTGCCCCCCGAGAAACTCACGATCAGCCCCGACTGCGGGCTGAAACTCCTCCCCCGGGAGGTCGCCTACGGCAAGATGGAGAACATGGTCCAGGCCGCCCGCGAGGTCGAGGCAGAACTCGACGCCGGCGAGATCGAGGTCGGCTTCGCCGCCCCCAGCGCGGACTGAGCACCGGCCGTTCGACTACCGATTTCTGCCCCCGCTAGCCACGTAGTGCCCCGATTGATGGGGGTGAGCCAGGATCTGTAGCGCGTATGAGACCAGCTGGATCCGGACCCCGTGACCGGAGGGCCGTTCGATGGACCTGACGAAGGTTCTACTCGGAGCGTTCGTCACCGTGACGTCGCTGTTCGGACTCGTCTTCGTCGGTGGGACGTTCCTGTTCGTGTTCCCGGGGAACCCGCTGCGCATCGGGTCGGGGTTGCTCTCCGAGGCGGGCGTGCCGCTGGTGGTCGTCGCGGTCGTCGGGGGCGGTTTCGTCGTCGCGGCAGTCGTACCCGTCCTGCTCGGCCTGGGACTGGTCGTGAGAGGCGTCCTCGAGTGACCGGGGGAACACCGACGGATCGGAACGGACACGTAGCACCGGTTCCCGAGCGTCTCGCCCCTCGATCCAGGACGTACTAGGACCCTGGTTCTCTCGAAGGAATCTACTGGAAAACGTTTTGTCGGGTGGAGACGACTGGTCTGGTAATGACTACCCTGCCGAGCGAGCAAGCGACTGCGTCACGCCGGGTCGAACTGTATCTGCGCGGCGACACCTACGGGACCTACGACCGACAGCAGGCGATCCTGGAACGCGTCCGGGGCCTCGAATCTGACGGCGTCGTCGACGAGACCAGCGTCGACGCCTCCTGGCAGCGCATCCGAACCCCCGAACAGGACTCGCGGGACGGCGCGCTCGCCACCTACGAGGAGTTCGGCGAGTGGGCCCAGCGCAACGGCTATCGACTCGAACCCGCGTTCGAACGGCGCCATCGCGGGTACATGGGCACAGACACCGTCCGGGAAGTGGTAGTCTTCCCGCTCGCCTCGCTCGCCGTCTACGAGGACGAAAAACTCCGGTCGGTGTTCCCCTGCTCGGAGGAGTCCGGGACCGTCCACTTCACCGTCGCCGACGCACTCGATGCCTTCGAGGCCGGCGACGACGACTGGTTCGAACAGTTCGACGTCGTCTCCGTCGACCGCACGGAACCGCTGCTCGACCCCGCCCGAACGTGACCCCCGCGTGACTCCGGGAGACGTCCCCTCTGTTGTACCTCGCTCCGGCTACCCGTCGGCGCTCGAATAGGCGTCCCAGATCGCGATGATCGCCACCAGCGGATACGTGAAGATGCCGACCAGCAGGAAGATCAGCCCGACGTTTATCAACTGTATGATTGTAAAGAGGACCGCTTTGCCGACGTCGCCGTTGTAGAGCTGGCCGGCACCGGACGCGATCGGGATCAGGAGCCCGATAGCCGAGAGGAGCGCGGCGACTGCGGGGTCGCTCCCGCTGCCGGCTCCCTGTGCTCCCGCACCCTGTGCGCTGGGCTGTTCGACGCCGCAGTCGGGACAGACGACCGCCTGTTCGCTTATCACCGACCCGCAGTTCGAGCAGAACTTCTCGCCCGGACCGCGCTGTGCGCCGCGGGTTGTATCACTATCCTGTGCGGTACCTGCCTGTGTGCCGCCGCCGTGTCCCCCGGTCGCCGGCCCCGCCTGGGTTCCCTGCCCGGAACTCGACACACCCTGGGCACCGTCGTTCGGTCCGGTGTTCGACGCGGGCCCCTGTGGTCCCGCGTCGACCGCCGGTTGCGTCGCTGCCAGCCCGGTGGAGTCCGGGGAGTCGTCGGTCGTCTCGTCGACGTCAGACCAGTCTGTCGCGCTCTCGAACTCCTCGGCGTCTGGTTGTCCGGTCAGCCCGGAGTCGGCTCCCGCCGGTTCGTCGCCCACACCCGCCGGGTCGCGTGGCTCCTGGCCGTCGATACGCCGGCCGTCGGCGCCAGCGCCCGCCGGTTCGGTTTCCCCTGGGACCGTCGGTTCCTCGCCCGGGACCGTCGGTTCGTCGTCCGTTCCCGCGATCGAGGGTTCCGGGTCGCCCCCGCCGTCTGAGTCCTCTCCCGTCATACGGCTACGACAACGTGTTTCCACTGAATATATTCTTGGGTGGTGACGAACCCTCGTCGGCCCTCGGTGTCGTCCGAGATCAGGCAAAAAACGCACCGGGCTCCGTGTACGACCACCTTACTCGGAACTCGACGTCGGAACGGGCGAGCTAGCTCCGGTATGGTCCGTATGTCTTTGGATCTCCCCACAGACCGCACACTGCCCGCCGAGGGCACACCGTCAGAGAGAAACCATGGCACGAACGCGACCCAACGAAACCGACGAAGGAAAGACAGTGTTCGACAGCGACGGCAACGAGGTCGGCGTCGTCACCGGATTCAGGGGCGGCAAGGCCTACGTCGACCCGGACCCGGGACTCGCCGAATCCGTCCTGGCGACGCTTGGCTGGTCTGACATCGACGAGGGCGACTACGCGCTCGACCAGGACGACGTCGAGGTCGTCACCGACGACGAAGTGCGTCTCAAGTAGTCCTTCAGACCCCCGAGCCGCGACGACCGCAGGAGCCGGCGGTCAGCTCCGGAGCGCCTCGACCGGGCGTTCGTTGGCGGCCTTCCAGGCGGGGTAGAGCCCGCTCAGCAGACTGGTCCCGACGCCGAAACCGAACGCCAGTCCGATGTAGAGGAAGTTCGACGGACGGAACACGAGGAAGGCGTCCCCGACGATGAAGTGGTTGATCACCATCCCGGCGACGAGGCTGAAGACGACGCCCGCGACGCCGCCGATGACCCCCAGCAGGACCGCCTCCGAGAGCATGATCTTCAGGACGTCGAACTTCTGGAAGCCGACGGCCCGGAGGACGCCGATCTCCTGGCGGCGCTCGACGGTGCTCATCAGCATGACGTTGAGGATGCTGACGCCCGCGACGAGCAGGGAGATGGAGCCGATGCCGATGAGAAAGAGGTTCAGCGCCTGGAACGTCTGGCCGATGCTCTCGGCCACACTCGAGAAGTCCTGCACCTGGACGAGTTCGCGACGCCCGTTGAGGCCCTGACGGATGGCGACCGCCGTCTCGTTTGCGGCCGTCGAGCTCTCGGCCGTGACGAGCACCTGGCTGTACCCCCGGGTCTGGAAGTCGCGGTTCGGCAGGATGATGTCGGTGGTCGGACTCGCAAAGCCAAAGCCCTGTCCGCCCCGGAGGACGGCGACGACCCGTTTGGACGAGCCGTTGACCGAGATCGCATCACCGACGCCCAGGTCCCGTTCCTCGGCCAGTTGCGGCCCGATCAGCGCGCCGCTCCGGAACGGCTGTGGGATCTCGCCCTCGCGAGCCTCGTAGAGGAGAGAGGGGTTGTCCATGCCCGTCACGACCCGCCGCTGGGAGCCCCCACCGCCTCTGGCCCCGCCACCCCCACCCCCGTAACTGACCGTGGTGACCCGGGTCTTCTGTGGGACGGTCGTGCCGTCCGACCCGACCGCGACCTGGATCTCGCGCAACTGGCGCTCGGTGATCTCCCCGTCGCTGTCCTCGCCGGGCGTGACCAGCACCTGGTTGCCGATGTCGCCCAGGCTCTCGGTGATCGAGTAGCGCAGCGTCAGTCCGAACATCCCCAGCGACGCGATGGCGATCACCCCGATGACGATCCCCAGCGCCGCCAGGACCGACCTGACCTTCGTCCGCGTGAGGTTGCGCCGGGCCATCAACAGCGACGGCATCCGCCGGTAGAACCACCCCATCACGACTCGTCCCCCTCCTCGCGGTCAGACGCTGTCTCCTCGTCGCCGGTGAGCGCGTCTTCGCCGTCAGCCGTGGTGTCCTCGTCGCCGGCGAGCGCGTCCTCGACGGCCTCGGCGACTTCCTCGTCGACGGGGTCGGCGCCCTCCTCGCCAGCGTCTCGCTTCGCGGCTCTGGCCGCACCACGGGCGGTCGGGGCGTCCTCGCCCATCAGTCCGTCGACGAGGCGAACAGTTCTATCGACGTAGTCGTTGACGAGTTCGTCGTGCGTGACGGCGATGACGGCGACGTCGCGCTCGGTCACCGAGACGAACTCCGAGAGTATCTGCCGGCCCGTCTCCCGGTCCAGGTTCCCCGTCGGTTCGTCCGCAAGGACGACGCGCGGTTCGTTGACGAGCGACCGGGCGATGGCGACTCGCTGTTTCTGCCCGCCCGAGAGTTCGTCGGGCTTGTGGTCGAGGCGCTCGCCCAGGCCCATCCGCGTCAGCAGGTCGACCGACCGGTCCTCGAGTGTGGGGTCGCGGTCGAACAGGCCCGGGATCTCGACGTTCTCCTTCGCGGTGAGCGTCGGGATCAGGTAGAAGTTCTGGAAGACGAAGCCGATAGTCCGCTTGCGAGCGGTGGTCTGTTCGCGGTCCGAGAGGCCGGTGACGTCCTCGCCGTCGAGCAGCACCTGCCCCTCGCTGGGGTCGTCCAGCAGGCCGAGCAGGTTGAGCAGCGTGGTCTTGCCGCTCCCGCTGGGACCCATTATCGAGACGAACTCGCCGGGTTCGACCGCGAAGTCGATCCCTTTCAGCGCCTCGAGCGTCTCGCCGCCCGTCTCGTAGCGCTTGACGACGTTCCGGGTCTCTATCACCGCCACGATCGCCCCTCCGTGGCCGGTCGGTCAGTCGCCGCCACGACTCGTCCTCCACGCCTGGACGATGATGGCGAGAACGACGAGCACGACGACGAGACCGACTGCTATCGGCACGACCGGGAAGCCACCGCCACCGCCACTGCCACCGTCACTGTCACCGGACGACGGGCCCTGCTGGCCCGGCATCGACCCTGGAAGACCCCCGACGTCGACTGTGACGGTCCGCGTGCGGCGGTCTCCGTCGACGATGTAGTTCACTTCGAGTGGGATCTCCGTGACCTCGCCCTGCGTCGCGGCGTAGACGTCGAACGAGGCGAAGTCGCTCGCCGGGACCGGCCCGACGAAGAACTCCGGGTTGGGTTCGACGGCCGTCACGCCCTCGCGCTCGACGACGCTGACCAGCACGCTCTGGGCGTCGGTCGTCCCGAGGTTACTCGCGCTCCCGCTGATGCGCAGGCGCCCGCCCTCCGGGACGACCTGGATACCGGTCAGGCCGATAGTTCCCGGAGTCTGCGTGAGTGCGGTCGAGACGGACGTCTCGCCGCGCTCGTCGGCCAGGTCGTAGGTCGCCCGGACCTCGAGGTCCGCGCTGTCGGCCGACAGCGTCGTGTTCAGGCGCACCGTGCGGGACTGGCCCGGTGCGATACTGCCGACCAGCGTCCGCTGGACGGTCGCGTTGGTCGAACTGCCACCGACGGTGACGTTCGTCGCGGGCGCGTTCCCCTGGTTGAGCACGTCGACGACGACCACCTGCGAGCCCCCGCCCTGTGTCGTGCTGACGTCGAGCGAGACGCGGTCGCGAAGCGGGTCCGTCTCGACGGTGACCGTCTCCGAGACCGTCCGGACGGTTCCGCTACCGGTCGTGTACGACAGCGTCGCGTTCAGCGTGTGGGTGCCCGCCGAGTCGGGTTCGAAGTCGAAGGTCGTCTCGACGGACTCGCCGTCGGCGATCCGGGTGAACACCGACCGATCGTCGGTGACTGTCACGCCGTCGCCCTCGACGGTCAACTCGACGTTGCGGATGCTCGTCCCGATGCCGTTGGCGACTGTCACGGACCCGCTCGATTCGACGCCGGCGATCGAGTCGTTGGCCGCCACGTCGAGCTGTGGCCGGATACGTTCCGACTGGATCGTGACACGCTCGGTGACGCTGTCGGTCGTGCCACCGAGAGTCGTGTAGGTCAGCGTCGCGTTCAGGGTGTGACTGCCCGCCGACTGCGGTCGGTACTCGAAGTTCACGGTCCGTGAGTCGCCGCTCTCCAGGGTCGCCAGCACCTCGCGGCGGTTCGTGATCGCGACGTCACTGCCGTCGACCGTGAGTTCGACGTCCTCGACGGGCGAGCCGAGGCTGTTGACGACCGTGACACTGCCCTGGCCCGTGACGTCGACCGCGGTGTCGTTAGCGTCGACGTCGACCTGGGGCTGGCGGTCGGTCACCTCGACCGTGACCGGGTACTGGACCGTCGTCCGCCGGTCGGTCGTCGTCGAGCGACCGTACACCTTCACGCGGAGTCGGTACGTCCCGGGGTTCTCGAACGAGGCCGACAGCGGGACCAGTCTGGACTGTCCCGCCGGGATGGTCCCGAGGTTCGAGACGTCGTCGTACTCCTGGCTGCGCGACCCGGTCGACTCGAGGACGACCCTGTCGATCTCGTAGCCCGCGTCGCTACTCTCCAGGTTGGCGACCGTCGCCTCGACGGTCACCTCGTCGCCCGGGACCGCTTCTGCCGGTGTTACTGTAACGTCCTGGACGGTAACGTCGACGTCGGCCGCGACGATACCGGGGACGACTGCCAGTGCGAGGACCACGACGACTGCGAGTGTGCGTTTGCGAGTCATTGTTACAGGACGTTAACCGCGCCGAGGAGTCCCCACATCGAGGCTCCGAGACCGAGCAGGACGGGCAGAGCGACTGCGATGACGGCGTGTTTGGTCTCGACCTGCCGGGCGTGTTTGACCGCGAGCGTCCACAGGAGGGCGCCCCAGAGTGTGAAGACGAACCCGAGCACCGCCGACAGTACGACCGACGAGACCACCCCCAGGACGGCGATCCCGGTGATTATCAGCGCTGGACCGAGAAACGACGCGTCGTCGCGACGGTCCCGAAAGAAGCTGTTCGGGTCCGTCACGAGCGAAGCCATGGTGGAGGGCATGACACCCGAAAGTCCGAAGACCGTTCTCATAAAAACTTCTGTTTCGGCGAGAAGTGACCGGCAGTGACACGGCTGGCCGGTCGAATTCCCGCCGACGGCGTGTGGTGTCGGACCGCGAATCACTCGAGCAGTTCGTCGACGAGCCGGTCGAACTGCTGGCGGTACTGGAACTCGGCGCGGGCCCGTCCCAGGTCGTCCTCGTCGAAGGCCTCCTCGAAGCCCGTCATCCGCCAGACCAGCGTCGAGAGCTGGTAGACCGGTTTGCACGCGACGTACTGCTCGTCGCGCTCGAACTCGCGGTACTCCCGGTAACCCTCGAAGAGTGCCTCGCGCAGGCGCTCGCGGGTGTCGGGGTCCTGGAACGACGAGTCGATGTAGAGAAACTCCGCCTGGGCGAGCTGGTAGTCGGGATGGGCGGCGAGCGTGTCCTGCCAGTCCAGCACCGCCGTGATCGGTTCTTCCTCCTCCAGCAGGCAGAGCAGGTTCGTCGGCTGGAAGTCGTCGTGGACCAGCCGTGGGACGCCGTCCTCGGGGACGGCCTCGATACCGGCCTCGAGCGCCTCTCGGGCCCGCGGTTCGACGCTCGCGAACGGCGTCCGTTCCAGATAGTCGATGTGACCGGTGGTGAGGTCCTCGAAGTACTCCTGCCAGTCGCCGCGCCAGTTGCGGATCGTGATCCGGTCGTCGTAGAGCATCAGTCGTCCGAACGCCTCGAAGGCGATGCCCTCGTGGAGGTCGCCGAGTATCCGCCCCACCTGCCGGATGACGCGGTCCCAGTGGTCGTCGGTCATCTCGCCGTAGCGGTCCGCGAGGTTGTCACCCTGGACGCGCTCGGTCACGAAGTAGGGGGGCACGTCCGCCTCGGGTTCCTGTTCGAAGACGAGAATCCGCGGGATCGGGATGTCGGTTCGGTCGGCGACGTACTCGTGGAGTCGCGGTTCGACCGCGAAGCGGTCGTCCCCCTCGGGTTTGAACTTCACCACCACCTCGTACTCGGTGCCGTCGACGACGAGCGAGACGAGAAACACGTCGGCCCTGGTCCCCCCGACCGCAGGCTCGAAGCTGAAATCCTCGTAGTCCGGCCCCGACTCGTCGAGGACCGCCTTGATGTCCCTGGCCGATGTCGTCTGCACGACCCCACGTTGGACAGGGGGAACAAAAAACCTATCAGTCCGATTTCCACGGGTGAAAGGACCACCCGACGGGACGACGCAGTCGCTGTCGGAACCAGGAGAGCCCGCGACTCACTCCGACAGGGCGTCGTGCACGTCGGCCGGCGACGCCGACTCGACGCCGTCGACGAGTCGCCACGTCTCCGTGTGGACCGCCGACTCGCCGGGCGCGAGGTCCACGAGCGGCCCCAGCGTCTCCAGTTCGAGCGACTCTTCGGAGGCGTACACCTCCACGCCCGACCCACCATCGGGATAGGTTGCGTCGGGGTCGTGGGCGAACTCCTTGACCAGTGCGGTGTGGTCGACGACGTAGGCCGCCCACTCGTCGGCGGCCGACGCACCGATCTTCAGCGGGCCGTCGCCGTCTGCGGTCTGGTCGACCAGCACTGATTCCCCGGCGAAGGTGAGCCGGTCGTCGCTCAGGTCCGTGTAGGGCCACAGGGCGAGCGACCGGTCGGGCAACAGCGAGTCCGGGTCGCCCTGCGAGAGCGGGACGACGGCCGTCCCGCCGGCGTCCATCACCGTGATCGCCCACGGCGCGAGTTCGACCTCCCAGACGCCCTCGTTGGTGAGTTCGTGGGTCAGTTCCACGCGGGGTTCGTCCTCCGCGAGTTCGAGACTGATCGTCTTCTGGATACCCGTCGATTCTTCCGTGTCCTGGACGAGACGGACGCCGTGGTCGGTGCTGGTCCACTGGACCGGGTCGTCGTCGGGGACGTACGTCCGGTCTGCGTCCTCGGGCGAGTGCCAGAGGCGGTGGCCGCCGTGGATGACGTAGTCGTCCAGCAGCGGTTCCCTGTCCTCGTCGGTGTACAGCAGGTTCTCGCCGTCGACGAACCCGCAGTGCAGGATACGCGGTCCGAGACCGACGGTCACGACGAGTTCGATGACGTCGTTGGACACACGCAGGCAGTCGTCCCAGACACTGTAACTGGTCGATTCGATGGTGACCCCCGTCATACGCACCTCGACTCGGGGGCGGCCAAAAGGTGTTGCGGGCCTCGATTCACCCTGACGTCGACGGCGGCGCTGCTGGCCGGCGAGGAGGCGGCAAAATGACCTGGGTTCGACCGGTCAGTGGGCTTCGTCTTCGTAGACCCAGGGTTCGTCGGCGCGCTCGTAGTCGACGAGTTCGTCCTCGTCGAAGAACAGGTCGATCTCCCGTTCGTTGGCGCCGGGGTCCTCGTGGTCAGAGCCGTGGATGATGTTCTGGCCGAGATCGAGCCCGTAGTCACCGCGGATGGTGCCGGGTGCGGCGTCGGCGGGATCGGTCGCGCCCATCATCTGACGGACCTGCCGGGTCGCGTCGGCGCCCTGCCAGACCATCGCCATCACGGGACCGGACGTGATGAACTCCACGAGGCCGTCGAAGAACGGTTTGTCCTCGTGTTCGGCGTAGTGCTGGTGGGCGAGTTCCTCGTCTATCTGCATGAACTTCGCGCCCACGAGTTTGAGCCCGCGCTCTTCGAGTCGGGAGACGATCTCGCCCACGAGTCCGCGCTGGACCGCGTCGGGCTTTGCCATCACGAACGTGCGCTCGTCGTGGTGGCTCACGCGAACCACCTCGTGGTGAGCGTGGCGCCGACAGTCACGGCCCGCGAGCGAAGCGAGCCGGAATGTCTATCGGAACTCACGCTTCGGCCTCCGTCTCCTCTTCCTGTTCGGCCTCGTCGTCCGCCGTTTCGTCGTCGGCCTCGTCGGATTCGGTCTCCTCGGTCTCGTCTTCGACCTCGGGTTCCGGCTCCGGTTCGGGTTCGGCGTCCGCCTCGCCGTCCTCGTCTTCCTCCTCGTTGGCCCACTCGAGGTCGCGGGATTCGCGACCGAGGTTGGCGTTTTTCTCGCACTTCGAGGAGCAGTAGTGGATGGTCGAGCCGTTGGAGCGGACGAACATCGTCCCGGTACCGGGTTCGATGTCGGTGCCGCAGTAGTCACACTCTCGGTTTCGGGGCATCACTGACCTCCTATCTGGTCGGCCTCGCGCGCCGTCTCGCGCAGCTGGAGGACGTCACCCTCGCGGACGGGCCCGAGGACGTTCCTGGTGATGATACGGCCCTGGTTCTCGCCGCCCTGGATGCGACACTTGACCTGCATGGCCTCGCCGTGCATCCCGGTGCGGCCCACGACTTCGATGACTTCGGCGGGCGTGGAACCACCGTCTTCGTCGGATTCTTCTGCGCTCATCGGTCTCTACCGGAGTTCCTCGAGCTTGTCGGCGATGTCGTCGACGTCGCCCTGGGCCTCGCCGGCGTCGACGATCGCCGCGGCGGCGCTGCCGACTTCCAACCCGGCCGCGTGACCGACGTCGTCCTGGGCACCGACGAACACGAACGGCACCGACTTCTCGTCGGCGAGTTCGGGCAGGTGCATGACGATCTCCTCGGGCTGGACGTCCTCGGCGATGTAGACGAGCTCGGCGTTACCGCGCTCGATGGCCTTGGTCGTCTCGTTTGTCCCTTTCTTTACTGTTCCCGTGTCTCGTGCCACTTCGAGAGCGTCGAGGGCGTCGTCCTCGAGGTCCGCGGGCACGTCGAAATCTACGTATACTGGCATTGGATCACCTCCTGCACGTGGGCTCGCGCTCCCCCGCCGTGCCGGGTTACCCCGGAGCCGCCGTGAGACGGCGAAATATCCTGAGAGGCTAGGAGCATCATCAACCCCGCGCAGGCTGTACACACCCGTTGTCTACGGCTCCATAAAAGCGCTTCCAAACGGTCGCCACCGTGCGAAGGGTCCACAGCCGCTCAGTCCGGCGTTCGTCGGCGTCTGGGCCGTGCCACGCCGTCACAGTCGGCACAGCCGAACCCGACGATCCCGCGCCGACCGGACCCGACGACCGGAGCTTCCTTGCCCCTCGACGGCCGAGATATCTCCATGCCTGCCGACCGGGTCACACGGGGACTGCGGGCAGAGGCGCTCGCCGCGAACGAGCGCCGGCTGCTCGTCTGTAGCGGCGGCCCCGGGCGAACCCGCGAGGCGGCCGAACGCGCTCTCGCCGCCGCCGATATCGACCCCGCGGGTGTCACCTACGTCGGCACCGCCGAGACGCCCTGGGAGCGGGTCGACCCCGACCACGTCGCCGAGTTGCTCGGCACGACCCACGAGGCGCTCGTCCTCGACTGTCACGACGAGTGCCGACCCAACGCCATCGGGCGTGCCGTGGGCGCGGTCGACGGCGGTGGCCTCCTCGTTTTGCTCACTCCTCCGCTCGACGAGTGGTCCGACCGACGGGACGGCTTCGACGCGGGACTGGCGGTCCCGCCGTTCGAGCGGGCGGACGTGACCGGTCACTTCCGGTCGCGACTCGTCTCGCTGCTGCGAGCGCATCCCGGCATCGCCATCGTCGATGTGGACGGGAGCACAGCCAGCGACGACCCGCGGGTCGTCCGCGACGGACTCACCCACCCCGCCCCGCGGTTCGCACAGGAGTCGCCGACGCCACCTAGCGACGCTACCTTCCCGCAGACAGTCTACGACCGCTGTCGAACCGCCGACCAGGTCGCGGCCGTCCACGCGCTCGAACGACTCCGCGAAGCGGGCCACGCGCTCGTTCTCGAGGCCGACCGCGGCCGCGGGAAATCGAGCGCCGCCGGACTGGCCGCCGGCGCACTCGCGCTGGGCGGCGAGGACGTCCTCGTGACGGCCCCATCGTATCGCAACGCGGCCGAAGTGTTCGCTCGCGCCCGCGAAGTGCTGGCCGGGACCGACGCGCTCGGTGGGGCACCCGACGCGGACCCACCACGGCCCGAAGCGGCCGGTGACTCCGGGGGAGGCGTCCGCTTCGCCCGGCCGGATGCGGCGGCAGAAACGGTCTCGGGCCCCGACCGCCCCGACGCCCTGATAGTCGACGAAGCGGCGGCACTCCCGGTCCGGACCCTCGAACGCTTCCTCGACGCCCCCAGCGTCGCTTTCGCGACGACCGTCCACGGCTACGAGGGCGCCGGCCGGGGGTTCTCGGTGCGATTTCGCGACCGCCTCGCCGAGTCCGGTCACGAGGTTACCGACGTGAGTCTCGCCGACCCCATCAGGTACGGCCCCGCCGACCCCGTGGAGGCGTGGGCCTTCCGGGCGCTCCTGCTCGACGCGTCACCCGCCGTGGACCAGTTGGTCGTCGACACCGACCCCGAAGAGGCGACCTATCGGCGACTCGACCCCGGGGACCTGCTCGGCGACGAGCACCTGCTCCGGGAAGCGTTCGGGTTACTCGTACTCGCCCACTACCGCACCGAGCCGGACGACCTCGCCCGCCTGCTCGACGCTCCGAACGTCTCCGCCCGTGCGCTCACGCGCGACGGCCACGTCGTCTCTGTCGCCCTCCTCGCCCGCGAGGGTGACCTGCCCGCGGATCTGCGGGCACACATGTACGAGGCTGGACGCGTCCGCGGGAACATGGTGCCCGACGTCCTCACGAGCCAGTTACGCGACGAACGGGCGGGCGTTCCGGTCGGCCAGCGAGTCCTCCGCATCGCGACCCACCCGGCCGCCCGGTCTCGCGGGTTCGGGTCGCGACTCCTCCGCGAGGTCGAGGGCGAGTTCGGCGACGACGTCGACTGGCTCGGGACCGGCTTCGGCGCGACGCCGGAACTCGTCCGGTTCTGGCGGACGAACGGCTATCACACGCTGCACCTCTCGACGAGTCGCAACGACGCCAGCGGGGAGTACTCCGCGGTGATGGTGCGACCCACGAGCGACGCCGGCCGCGACCTGGCCGAGCGCCACGCTCGCTGGTTCTGCCGGCGGATCCCCTCGGTGCTCTCGGACCCGCTCGACGACGCAGACCCGGACGTGGTCCGCGAGGTGCTCCGGGCGGTCGACGCGACTCCCGACCTCGATCTGGCCGACGAGGAGTGGCGTCATCTCACGGGCCTGCCCCACGGCGCGAGCGTCTTCGACACCGCACCACGCCCGCTCCGGCGACTCACGCTGCGGTATCTCGTCGACGCCGGTGGGAAACCCGGCGGTGATGGGGACGGAGGCAGGGATGGGGGCGGGGAACCCTCACTCGACGAGCGCGCGGAGCGCCTGCTCGTCGGGAAGGCGCTGCAGGGGCAGTCCTGGAGCGCAGTCACCGGCGACCTCGGGTTCGACGCGCGCAGCGAGTGTATGCGCGCCCTCGGACGTGCGGTTCGACCGCTGCTTTCACGATACGGGAACGCCTTGGTACGGGACGAACTGGAGCGATACGAGTGACTCCCGCCCTCCCCGCCCTCGCGACGGTCGCCGCGTCCCCGACGAGTGCCACGGCCCCGGCGGCCACTGTCCTGCAACAGTCCCCGACGACCACCCTGCAACTGCTCCCGGCGCTCCCCGACGTCGGGCTCTCGGCGCTCCTGGTCGTCCTGGCGTTCGTCCTGCTCGTCGGAGGTGTCGTCGGGAGCGTCGCGCCGGTGATCCCGAGCGGGTTGCTCTCGCTGGCCGGCGTCCTCACGTACTGGGTTGCGACCGGGTTCGGCGACCCCGGCCTCCTGATCCTCTCGGGACTGGTCTTCGTGAGCCTGGTCGCGATGGCCGCCGAGTGGCTCTCGGGGGCGATCTCGGCGAAGGCAGGCGGCGCCTCGGCGAAGACGACGGTCGTGGCGACGCTGGTCGGCTTCGTCGGCCTCCTCGCCGTCGGCCCCGTCGGGTTCATCCTCGGGACGGCACTCACCGTCTTCGGGTTGACCTACTGGGAGAACGAGGACGCGGAGGCGAGTGCTCGCGCGGCCGGCGTCACCATCCTCGGGATGCTCACGTCCTCGGTCGTCCAGTTGCTCCTCACGCTCGGTGTCCTCGCCGTGATGGTGCTCGTTCTCGTGTTCTGAACGAGACGACCGAAAACGCGCCGTACTTTCCCGGGGAAATCAGTGCCGACAGGGAACGCGACCGTCGCACTCGGCGCTTGCCAGTTTCTCAGTCCGCGCCGTGTTGACGGAGGAACTCGTAGCTGGCCTGCAGGTTCTCGTCGCCTGCGATTTCGAGCGTGGTGTACTTCAGGTCCTCGACGTCACGCAGCGTCTCGGCGACGCCCGCCACGTCGATGACACCCTCGCCGAGCGCGATCGGGCTCATCCCGCACCCGTACAGTTCCCCACGGCGGTCTTCCCAGTCCGCGCCGAGGTCCTTCCAGTGGACGTGGCGGATCCGGTCGCGGAAGGTCTCGGCGAACTCGACGGGGTCGGCACCGCCCAGCCAGGCGTTGCCGGTGTCGAGGTTGACGCCGACCGTCTCCTCGTGACCCAGTTCGTCGAGCAGGGCCGCCATCCCGTCGACCGGGTCGGTCAGTCTCCCGTGGGGTTCGATCAGCAACTGGACGTCCAGAGCCTCGGCGAGACGGATGGGCTCGTAGAGTTTCTCGGCCACGGCGAACAGCTGCTGGTCCCGGGTCAGGTTCTCGCCCCACTCCGTCGACGGGTCACCTTCGGTGGTGATGACGTGGTCGACGCCCATGCCGTCGGCGAGGCGGATCGCCTTCGAGATCTCCGCAGTCCCGTACCGACCCGGCGCGCTCGGGTCCAGCAGGTTCGCGTGGGCGCAGACGCTAGTCGGCGTCAGGCCGTGAGCCTCGAACTGCCGCCTGACGTCGACGGGATTGTCGTCCAGGCTCACCGTCGCCGAGAAACCGAACTCCCGGCCCAGGAGGCCGCCGGGGTGGTTGTCGGTCACGTCGGCGTACTCGAAGCCCATATCGGCGATGCGCGAGAGCTGGTGGTCGAGCGTCTCGAACGGGTCGACGAGGGCGAAACATCCCACGTTCATAACGCCCGACAGTTCGACGGACCGGCCGATAGTGGTTCGGATGATGCCCACTCGGTGAGAATCTTGATACGACTGGGACGAGCGAACGTGGACGTGAGCCGCGCGACAGTGACCGACGACGGCGGCTGGTGCTGGTTCCAGGACCCCCGGGCGCTCAGACACCGGGGAGCCCACGACAGGACCTACGTCGGGTGGATAACCCGGAGCGGCGACGTCTGCGTCGGGCAGTACGACCACGACGACGGAGCAGTCGCCACCGCGACGCTCCACGCCGACTACGAAGCCGACGACCACGACGACCCGACCGTCGCGGTCAGACCGGACGGCCGCCTCGTCGTCTTCTACACGCGACACGGCGGCCCGTCCGTCGACTACCGGGTCTCGACGGACCCCGAGAGCGTCGCCTCGTTCGAGCCCGAACGCCACGTCGAACCGGGACCCGAAACCGCGGTCACCTACCCGAACCCGCGGTGGATCGGCGGCGACCTGCATCTCTTCTTGCGAAACGCCGGGTCGGTCGTAGACGTCGTCTCCCCGGACGGCGGCGAGACGTGGCACGAACAGCGCGAGCTCGTCACGACGGGCGGCGAGGGGTGGTGCGTCTACGCGAAGGTGTCGCGAGTCCGGGACGGCGAGGTCAACCTCGGGTTGACCCACGCGATAGGCGGCGGTGACGACCCACACCGACACGTCCGCCACGCCCGCTTCGACGGCGACGCGCTCCGGGCCTCCGGCGGGAGTGTCCTCGGACGCGTCTCGGACGGGTCGCTCCCGGTCGCCATCGACGAGACGACGCCGGTCTTCGACTCCGGCGCGACCGGCGACGACGCCTGGATCTGGGACTGTGCGACCTCCGGAGGTGTGCCACAGCTCACCTACGTCCAGCTTGTCTCACCCGACGACCACCGCTATCGGTACGCGCGCTGGACTGGTGACGACTGGGCCGACGAGCTGCTCTGTCACGGCGGAGCCCACGTCGTCGCCGGCGCGGACAACCCCGAGCGATACTACTCCGGGGGCGTCGTCCTCGACCACGACTCGCCCGGCGTCTGTTACGCCTCGGTGGGGAGTCACGACAGCAGCGCGCTCGTCCGTTTCGAGCGGGTCGGCGGTGGAAGTCCCGAGGGTCACGGCGACTGGCACCGCGAGCAGGTCGCGCCCGCCGACGCGCAGAACCTCCGGCCGGTCGTCCCGTGGAACCGCCACTCCGATCTCCGGGTTTGCTGGTTGCGTGGCTCCTACACGTACTACGCGCCTCGCGAGGCCAGAGACGACGCCGCGGCCTTCGAGACAGCTATCGTCGGAGAGGGCGTCGACAGCGGCGACGGCGGCGGGTGAGTCCGGGCGGGCGAACAGATCCGGGTAAGGACCGGCGGGTAGACCCGGACGAGGACCGGCGAACAGACTCTTGGTTGCGGCGCGCACACGGTCGGGTATGTGCCGGAGGCCAGACGACCGTGCCGACCTGTAGCGAGGACGACTGCGAGGAGCCAGCGACCGTCGAGTTGCACATCCCGTGGGCCGAGAACAGACTGGTGTGTGCCGGTCACGCCCGCGTCGTGGCTCGCCAGGACGGCGTCGTCGCCGACCCGCTCGACGACAGCGACGACGTCTGGCCCTGACCGGTCCGTGCTACTGTGCCATCGTGAGAGCGCAATAGACTACTGGGGGGAATTTCAGGAGGGCGGTAGACGGATACGAAGCCGTCGCTTGCGGTGGGTTTTCCAGCCGAACGAACGGGGTTGCGCGCGGGAATCTCGACGGGACGCCGGTCGTACGAAGTCGGATTCAGACCGCCGTCGCCATCATCACTTCGTCGACGTAGTCGTCGACGAACTTGTAGTGGTTCTGTCGGACGGCCTCGGTCTCCCAGCCGTGGTCCTCGAGGAAGGCGATGCCGCGCTCGTTGGTCGCCGGGAGGGAGTTGTAGATCTTCTCGATGCCGTTCTCGGCGGCCCAGTCCACACCGCGAGAGAGGAGTTCGCTGCCGATGGTCTGTCCGCGGTACTCCTCCAGGACGCCGACGGTGAGTTCGGCGGTGTGGTGGAGTTTCTCCGCCTCGTTGATGTCGATGTGGACCCAGCCCACCACCTCGTCGTCGACGGTGGCGACGAAGAACACGCGCGACTCGAGTTCGTTGTGGCGCAAGAGTACTTCCTCGTGGTCGACGACGTCTGCGACCGTCTCCGCGTCGACGTACGTCCCGCCACCGATCGACTGGCGGATCACGCCGACGAGTCCCGTCAGGTCTTCCTCGCGGGCCCGACGGATGTGGACCTCGACCCCCTCCGAACGGAACTCCCGTTCGGTGTCGTCCTCGTAGGCGACACGGAGTTCGTCACCGACCGCCTCCAGGACGCCGTCGCGCTTGAGGATGGCGACGTGGTGGCCGAACGCGCGCGGTTCCATGTTCAGTGCCCGGCGCGCCCGGTCCCCCTGAACCGACCCGTGGGACTCGACGTAGTCGTAGATGTCACGCCGGTCGTCGTGGTCGAACTCCAGCGGCTCTGTGAGCTGCATGTGGCGTGGTACCACCCCACTCTACTTAACGGTTGTTCAGAGATGAGATCTCCGTGCAGTGAGCAGAGAGACCAGTGGCCCTCGAACAGGTCGGCCCCACCCCAGCGATGGCGGGGTTTCCCGGGGCGTCGGGAGATCGAGACCCGCTCAGTCGTCGACGAGCAGCGAGTCGACGTAGTCCGACCACCCCTCGCGGAGGTCGTCTCCGACGTCCAGTTCGAGGGCGACGTGGAACCCAGTGGATCCGTCGGCCGCGGCCAGCAGGAAAGCGCCTGTCGCGTCCGGGTCGACCGGTCGGAAGACGCCCCTCTCGACGCCGTCGCGGACGATTTCGGCGATCGTCTCCAGGGTCCTGCGCTCGAGTTCGCACAGCGGTTCCCGCAGCGTCTCGTTGTAGGGCGCGTGCGAGAGCAGTTCCATGACCGCGACGTGGACGGCCGCCCCCTCGTCACCGGGCGAGAGGAACAGTCCCTCACAGAGCGCCCGGAGTCGCTGCTCCGGGTCGGCCGCCGACCCGTCGGGGAGGTCCGCACCCACCGACTCGGCGGCCAGTTCGAGGAACGCGGCGATCATCTCGTCTTTCGAGTCGTAGTGGTAGTACAGCGCGGCCTCGCTCTTGTCGTAGGCCGCGGCGATCTTCGCGGTCGTCAGCCGCTCGTAGCCGTGTTCGGCCAGCGCCGCCCCGACCGCCTCGGCGATCTCGGCTCTGGCCTCCGGCGGGACCGACTCGCTCATACCGGTGAGTGAACGCTCAGTCGCTTGAGGCTTGCGACCCGAGTCGCTACGCGTCCGACCCGGTGGGCGACTCGTCGGTCTCGCCTGTCGACTCTCCGGCCCCCGCCGAACCGGCGTCGGGGTCGACCCACTCCGCCGCCGCGTAGAGGCCGGTCCCGACCAGATACGCCAGCGAACCACAGACGAGGAGAGTGGGGACGATATCGAACGCGAGCGACCCGAAGACGCCCTCGGGAGCCGCACCGTAGTAGTCCGACCAGACGGTCTGGTCGAACCCCTTCGCGATACTGGCGAGGGGGAACACGACGAGGGCGATACCACGCCTGACTGTCCGGCGGAGGGCAGCGTCGGACATGGCCGACGCTCACAGGCGAAGCGGGAAACGCGCTACGATACGCGTCGAAGGAGCAGCGACCGGCTCAGAGGTCGGTCTCGAAGTCGTCGAGCGAGTACGCCGGGTCGGCGCCGCGCCGGTCCAGCGTCTCGTTGGCGAGCAGCCAGTAGACCACCGACAGCGCCTTGCGACCCTTGTTGTTCGTGGGGATCACGAGGTCGACGTTGGCGGTCTGGTTGTTGGAGTCACACATCGCGATGACCGGGATGCCGACCGTGATGGCCTCCTTGACGGCCTGGGAGTCGCCGATGGGGTCGGTGACGACCACGACGTCGGGTTCGATGTAGCCGTCGTAGTCGGGGTTGGTGAGCGTCCCGGGGATGAAGCGACCGGTGCGGGCGCGGGCGCCCACGGCCTCGGCGAACTTCTCGGCCGGGAACCGGCCGTACTGGCGCGACGACGCCACGAGGATCTGCTCGGGGTCGTAGTTCGCCAGGAAGTCCGCCGCCGTCCGGATGCGCCGGTCGGTCATGCTCACGTCGAGCACGTACAGCCCGTCGGTCCGGACGCGGTGGATGAACCGCTCCATGTCCTTGGTCTTCTGCTGGGTCCCGATGTGGGCACCGGCGCCGAGGTAGTCCTCGACCGGGATGAGGAGGTCGGCCTCCTCGTCCGGCATGACGTCCTCGTCGAACGCCGGTCCGGTCTCCTCTTCTGCCGCCTCGGCGTCGGCCTCGGCGGCCTCGGCGTCGGTGGTGCTGTCCTGTTCGGCCCCAGCGGCCGGTTCCTCAGTCGTGGGCCCCGCCCCGTCTTCGTCGTCGACCTCTGGGTCGACGTCCGATTCCGAAGCGTCGAGGCCTTCTCGTTCGTTTCCGCTCATACTGCGTTGTCCTCGATCCTGATGAGTTCGTTCAGCTTGGCTGTGCGCTCGCCGCCGACCGCGCCCGTCTTGATGAAGGGGGCGTCGGTGGCGACGGCGAGGTGTGCGATCGTCGTATCCTCCGTCTCGCCGCTGCGATGGGAGACCACGTGACCGTAGCTGTTCTCGACGGCCAGTTCGATGGCGTCGAAGGCGTCGGTCAGCGTCCCGATCTGGTTCGGTTTGACCAGGATGCTGTTGGCCGCGCCCTGCTGGATGCCCGTCCCGAGTCGCTGGACGTTCGTCACGAACAGGTCGTCACCGCAGACGAGGGTGCGGTCGCCGACCTGCTCGGTCAGCGCCGCGAAGCCCTCGTAGTCGTCCTCGTCCAGCGGGTCCTCGACGTACTTGAGGTCGTACTCACGCACGAGTTCGGCGATGTACTCGACCTGCTGCTCGGTGGAGCGGACGGTGTCGGAGTAGACGTAGCCGCCCGCGTCCTCGTCGTACATCTCCGCGGCGGCGACGTCGAGGCCGAACCGGATCTCGAAGCCCACGTCGTCGGCCACCGTCTTCGTCGCCTCGTCGACGATTTCGAACGCCTCGCTGTCGTCGATCGAGGGCGCCCACGCGCCCTCGTCGCCCTTGCCGCAGGGCTCGTCGCGCTCGGCCAGGATGTCGTGGACCTCCCGGTGGACCGCGGCGTTGGCGAAGATCGCCTCGGAGACGGAGGGTGCGCCGACCGGCGCCGAGAGGAACTCCTGGATGTCCGTCGCGTCGGCGGCGTGTTCGCCGCCGCCGACGACGTTTCCGAGGGGGATCGGGAACGACTCCCCGCGGAAGGTCCCGCCCAGGTGCTGGTAGAGGGGCGCACCGAGCACGTCCGCGCCGGCTTTCGCCGCGGCCATCGAGATGGCGACGGCGCTGTTGGCGCCGATCGAGGAGAAGTCCTCGGTGCCGTCCGCGGCGTGCAGTGCCCGGTCGACCTCGCGCTGGTTGCCAGCGTGGACCTCCCCGACGAGTCGGGGGACGGCGTCCTCGCGGGCGGCGGCGATGGCCTCGCTCGCGGGGCGCTCGACGGCCTCGTACTCGCCGGTCGACGCCCCGGAGGGCGCCGCGGCGCGGCCGAACCCGCCCGACTCGGTGAGTACGTCCGCTTCGACGGTGGCGTTCCCGCGGGAGTCGAGCACCCGCCGGAGACGGACGTCGGTGACGAGCGTCATGAGCCCTCCCCGCGGTTCACGGTGAAGGGGAGGACGCCCGCGTCGTACTCCTCGGCGGCGATGAGGATCGGCTGGGTCTGCTCGGTGTCGACGAGGACGGGGGCCCCGTAGGCGACCTGCAGCGCTCGCGCGCCGATGATGCGGGCTCGTTCGTAGCGGTTGTACTGCTGACTCATTGGTAGGGTGCGACGATGTCGACCAGGTCCTTGTGCGAGACGAGCATGCGCCGACAGCAGTGCCGTTCGACGCCGAGTTCGTCGAGGACCTTCTCGGGGTCCTCGTCGTCCTCGCGGGTGCGAGCCTTGAACTCCTCCCAGTGCTCGCCGACCACGTTGCCACAGGTGAAACACCGGACCGGGACCATCATGGCTGTATCACCTGTAGGACTTCTGGTAGCGGGCCCGTGCGCCGGGGCCGCCCCACTTCTTGGACTCGGACTGGCGGACGTCGTTGACCAGCAGCGAGCGGTCGAACTCCATGTAGGCGTCGCGGAGTTCGGCGTCGTTGGTGTGCTGGACGAGGCCGCGTGCGATGGCCGTCCGCGCCGCGTCGGCCTGGCCCATGACGCCGCCGCCCTCGACGTCGACGTCGACGTCGACGTCCTCGCGCAGTTCGTCGTCGGCCAGCCGGAACGGTTCGAGCATCTTCAGCTGTGCGAGCTCGGGCTCGACCAGTTCGACGGGCTGTGCGTTGATACGGACGCGACCCTCCCCCTCGCTGACGGTAGCGCGGGCGACGGCCGTCTTCTTCTTGCCTGAGGTGTTCGTTACCATGTCTGTGTGGCTCCGAGCGCTTCGCTTACCTCGCCCAGGTGGACGAACTTGATGTTCGAGAGTCGGTCCAGCGACGTGCCCTCCAGCACGTCGCCGTCCTCGTCGTAGGGGTTGCCCACGTAGACGCGGACGTTCGAGAGCGCCTCTCGACCGCGCGTCTTCTTGTGGGGCACCATGCCGCGCACCGCACGCTTGAAGATGCCGTCGGGGCGCTTGGGGTAGGCCGGCCCGCGGTCCGAGCCGACGCGGCGTCGCTCCTGGAAGGTCTCGACCGTGTCCTCGCGGTTGCCGGTGATGACCGCGTCTTCCGCGTTGACGACGGCGACCGTCTCGCCGTCCATGGCGCGTTCGGCGACCTGTGAGGCGACGCGACCGAGGATGCAGTCGCGGGCGTCGACGACGACGTCGGCGTCGAATTCGGCGACGCTCATCGGATCACCCGGACGTTCGAGCCCTCGGGGTTGTTTTCGACTACCTGTTCGAGTGTGGCGGTCTCGCCTGCCTGGTCGATCTTCGTCTCGGCGGTGCCGGAGAAGTCGACCGCGGCGACGGTGACGTCTTTCTGCAGGACGCCGCTGCCGAGCACCTTGCCGGGCACGACCACGGTCTCGTCTTCCTGGGCGTATCGCTCGATACGCCCCAGGTTGACTTCCGCGTGCGTGCGCCGGGGCTTCTCCAGGCGCTCGGCGACGTCGTCCCAGACGTCGCTGCCCGACTCCCGGGCAGTCGCCTTCAGCTGGGCGATGAGACTACTGAGTCTGGGGTTTGTCTTGCTCATGAATAGTGAGAGTGCAGGGAGCAGGATTTGAACCTGCGGACCCCTACGGGACAGCGCCCTGAACGCTGCGCCGTTGGCCTGACTTGGCTATCCCTGCGCGCTTTGTTGGTTTCTGTGTGCCCCCACAAACCCCTTTCGATCGCTGCCGGGTGTGCGTGGCCGACCGCCGGACGGCACGGTACCGTCCGGCCGGTCGCGACCACACCTGCCGCTCCGCCGACGGCGCGCGGGGTCCCACGCGTCACCGGACGGGCGCGAACGGCGTCGATACTGGGTCGGGAGGCTGTCATTCCTAGAGTTGTACCGCGTCGCGGAGTTCGTCCGCACGGCCCCGCAGCGAGTCGACCGCGCGGAGCACGAGTTCGTCGGCCGACAGCGAACCGTCGGTCTCGACGTCGAAGACGAACGCGTTCTCGACGTCGTGGACCTCGAGTTCCTTGCCGGGATACCGGTTCGACAGATCGTTGTCGAACTCGTCTGTCGCGACGAGTTCGCCGTCGTCTTCGATGACGCCCCGCAGGATGTGGGGTTCCTCGTCCTCGAACTCGCCCCTGTCACCGACGACCTCGACAGCCTGGAGGTGGCGGTAGCCGACGGCCACGCCGCCCTGGTGTTTGGCGTGTTCGCGGCCCCGGTCGAGCACGGCGTCGGCCTCGAGTTCGAGGCGCTGGTCGGGTTTCAGGTCGATGATGGGGATGTTCTCGTCGGCCGGCCCTACGAGGTCGTCGCTGCTGACGATGTCACCGGAGTAGGCGGTGACCGTCTCCATCGTCCCCTCGCGGTCCGGACCGGAGACGTCGAGCGACAGCGTGACGGTGTCGCCGACCTCGAAGTCGTCGAGCGGCGTCGTCAGCGGCACGAGTCCGAGCCGAAGCGCGATCTGCTCGTCGAACATCACGCTGGAGTTCTCGACGACGCGCAGTTCGTCGACCGAGAACGTCGGCACGTCCGCGACCATCGCCCGGCGGATGCCGTTGGCGAAGGCGGGCGTGATGTTGCGCACCAGGAAGCGCGCTTCCCGGTCGCCACGGTCCACGAACTCGACCTCGTAGTCCTCCATCGTTAGAATCCCGCGTTCTTGGGTGCCCGCGTCCCGTCGTGGGGTACGGGCGTCACGTCTTCGATCCGTCCGATCTCGAGTCCCGCACGGGCCAGCGCCCGGATGGTCGCCTGCGCGCCCGGTCCGGGGTTGGTCTGCTGGTTGCCACCGGGTCCGCGCACGCGGACGTGAACGCCCTCGATACCCTGCGAGAGCACGTCCTCGGCGACGACCTCGGCCATCTGCATGGCCGCGTAGGCGGATGCTTCGTCGCGGTTCTGCTTCACCACTGTCCCGCCCGAGGACTTGGCGAGGGTCTCCGCGCCCGTCTCGTCGGTGATCGTGATGATGGTGTTGTTGAACGATGCGTGCACGTGGGCGATCCCCCACTTGCCGTCCTGTGATTCGCTCATCTATTGGTCCTCCGCGCGTTCGGGGTGGAGTTCGTCCGTCAGCGGGCTCGCAGCGTCGAAGGCGACGACGTCTTCCTCGGCCACGTCCACCTTCTTCGACGGGCGCGTGACGCGCTGGCCGTCGACGGTGATGTGCCCGTGGGAGACGAACTGTCGCGCCTGACTCGTCGTGTTGGCGAGGCCCTTCCGGTAGACGACGGTCTGGAGTCGGCGCTCCAAGATGTCCGTCACGTCGAGCGACAGGATGTCGTCGAGCGAGTCGGTCTCGCCGAGCACGCCGATTCGTTTCAGGCGGGCGAGGAACTCCTCGGTCTCGCGGTCGGCCTCGGCGCTGTCGACCTGGCCGAGCAGTTTGCGGGCCTCGCGGCGGTAGGCTCGCAGTTCCGAGCGCGCCCGCCAGAGTTCTTCCTTGTTCTTGAGGCCGTACTGGCCGGTGAGACCGGCCTCCTCGCTGATGCGTTCGCCCTGGTAGGGGTGATTGGGCGTCTCGTAGAACTTGGTGTTGCTACCGAGCGCCATTACTCCTCACCGTCCTCCGCGGCTTCTTCCTCGGCCTGTTCTTCCCGGATGGCCTCGACGTTGACGCCGATGGTCCCTTCCGAGCGGCCGGTGGACTTCGTGCGCTGGCCGCGGACCTTCTGCCCGCGCTTGTGGCGCACGCCCTTGTAGGAGTTTATCATCTTCATGCGGTTGATGTCCTGCCGCCGGGTGAGTTCGAGGTCGTTGCCGATCTCGTGGGTGGTCTCACCCTCGAAGAAGTCGTTGCGGTGGTTCGTCATCCACTCGGGGGCGTCCTCGGCGAAACGCTCGACGGTCTCGACGATCTCGTCGATCGTCTCCTCGTCGAGTCGTCCGATGACGTCTCGTCGGTCGACGTCGGCCTCCTCTGCGACGAGGCGGGCCGCCCGGTGGCCGATACCGTTCAGTCCTGTCAGCGACCGCTCGACTGACTTGGTGCCGTCGAGGTCGGTCTGGCCGATGCGGACGAAGTACTGGATGTCCTCGTCTTCGTCCCCGTCGGCCGTGTCTGGGTCTTCTGCACTCATGTATTGGTTGGTGTGAGCGTCGTGGCGGGGATTCGAACCCCGGAGGCTGTACGCCACAGAGTTAGCAACCCTGCGCCTTGGGCCAGGCTAGGCTACCACGACTCGCAGCTGCGGTCGGTTACTGTCGCGCGCCGACGCCGCGTCGGCCACTCGGGACACCGCGTCCCTGCACGAGCGTACCTGTGCTACCACGCCCGCTATATAAAAACGTCACGAAAGGCCCCCGGAACGGCAGGGCCTGCGACGTGGGGACCGGCCGTCCGAACGCCGTGCAGAATCAGCGGCTATGTTCGCTGTCGGCATCGACTATCAGCCCCGGCGGCAGGACTTGTGCCGGCAGGCCGTCCTCGTGGCCGGCGAGGTCGTGCGTTTCGAGGCCGTCACCACCCATCGGCACGGCCTCGAAATCCTCGAACGCGCCGCACCGCTGCTGGACCACTTCCACGGTCAGGCCCCCATCGTCGTCCACGCTCCACCGCAGTTTGTCGCCGGGTTCGACGTCGAACCGGTCCCGCAGCGACGTCGGGATCGTGATATGTTGCTCCACACGTGCCTCGGTTCGACCGATGGGGTCGATACCACGGGAGCGACCCCTCCCACCAGCACTTTGCCGCTACAGCCCCCACCATCGACATGTACGTGACCGACGGCGGAACCGCAGTCGACCCCACCGACACCGACGCGGTCAGGCAGAACCTGGAACGCTTCGCCGGGGCGGACCGCGTCACAGAACGCGACGGCGCAGTCGTCGCGGACTTCCGGGGGGTCACGCACGTCACGGTCCATCCCGACGGTCGGATCGAGACCGGGATGCCGCTCCACGAGTTCGCGGGCGAGGCCGACAGACTGGTCTTCGACCACGACGCCGGCGAGTTACGCGTCGAGCGCGACGGGGCCGACTACACCTTCCGGCGACCCTGACCCGCGCTACTCGTCGAACCGTTCAGTGCGGGAATCCGACGCCGGGCCGAGGACGACCTCGTCGGACCGGACGCTGACCTCGCGCCCGGCGTAGGAGAAACGGAACTCGCGGTCGTCCCCTGGACCCCCGTTCCCACTGGAGTCGAAGAGCGCGTCCAGGGCGTCGGGGTCGACGACTTCGTACAGCGGCGGGAGCGTGGCGGGGTCCCTGCCCGTCGCCTCGGCGACTGCCCTGAGGACGCGAGTGCTTGCAGATTCTGTCATCGTTGTCAATAGGACCAGTCGGTGGATTCAGCGCACATCAGATAAGTATTACTTTGTCAGCCATGTATTATTCTTATTTCATCACGGCGCTGCCGTCACGGACCGGTCAGTCAGATACCGCGGTGGATCAGTCGTCGGCGGTCCCGGTGTCCTCCGGGTCCTCGGTGAAGACGTTCTCGACGACCGGGTACTCGCTCTCGGCGTCGTCGGGGGCCTCGCCCTCCGCTGGGTCACCGTCGTCGTCCGACGGGTCGTCGAGGTACTTCTCGTTGACGACCCACTCGCCGTCGCCGTTCCGGACCATGTACTCCCCGTAGAAGGGCACGCGATTCGCGACCGTCTCGCGGAACGTTTCGCGGATCTCCGGTTTGGTCATCTCACCCATCGGGCGCAGGTCGTCGTTGCGATTGAGACAGCCCTTCAGGTAGCCCTCGTGGGTGACCCGAACGCGGTGGCAGTTCGCACAGAACGTGGGGTTCTCGACGGGGTCGACGATCTCGACCATCCCCGCGCGGGACTCGTCGACTGCACCGTCGGCGTCGAAGATGTCGTCGTCGCTCAGGCCATCGCGGGCGATCCAGTAGCGCTTGCGGTCGTGCATCTCGCGGTGTTCGACGTGGGCGGCCTGCTCTTCGAGCCAGCCGTGGACTCGCCCGATATCGATGGCCCACTCGGGGTGGCCGGCTATCTCGGGCATGTACTCGATGAGCTGGAGCCTGAGTCCCTCGTTGTCGGCGACGTGGTCGACCATCTCCGGGACGTATCCCGCCGTCTGCTCGAAGACGACCATGTTGAGCTTCACCGGCGCGAGTCCGGCGTCAAGTGCGGCGTCGACACCCTCCATGACGGCGTCGTAGGCGCCGGCCTGCGTGACCTGTTTGAACGTCTCTCTGTCGAGTGCGTCCTGCGAGACGTTGACCCGTTCGAGGCCGGCCTCGACGAGGTCCTCGGCCCGGCCGGGCAGCATCGTCCCGTTGGTCGTCATCGACACCTCCATCCCGTCGGGGGTGCGCCGGATTATCTCCTCGACGTCCTCGCGCAAGAGCGGTTCGCCGCCGGTGAACTTGACGGCCTCGACGTCGAATTCGCGGGCGACTTCGAGAAAGCGGACGACGTCGTCGGTCGACATCTCGTGGTCGCGAGGCTCCATGGGGCCGCGGGTGTCGCCCAGGCCCTCGTTGTGACAGTAGACGCAGTCGAAGTTACACCGGTCGGTCAGGGAGACCCGAACGCCGGTGACCTCGCGACCGAAGTCGTCCGCGAGCATACTTCCCATACCCGCTCCGGGATATTAAGACCGGTGCTATCGTGCACCACCTTCGCTGGACGAACGATCGATCCTTCCAGGAAGGCGGACGGCTGCGAAGAGACTGCCCGACCGGGGACGAACCGGGGAAATTCGGTGGTGCCGACAGAGGTAAACCGCCGTGGCACACAGTGACACCCCATGCCCGCCGACTCGCAGGTCCCCGACGGTGCCGACGAGCGCCCGGTCGAGGTGGGTAGTGGCGAAACCACCGAACGCGATGCCGGGGCTCCCGACGAGCGTGACGCCGGCGCTCCCGCCGAACGCGACGGGGAAACCACCGCCGGCCGCGACGCCGAGTCCGACCTCGCACCGAGCGACGCCTTTCAGGCGCTGGGCGGGGAGACGCGACTGGCCGTCGTCCGCGCGCTCGCGACGGCGGACGGACCGCTCGCCTTCTCCCAACTGTTCGCGGCCACCGACGAGGACACGTCCGCGGGCTTTGCCTACCACCTCCGCCAGCTGGCCGGCGAGTTCCTCCGCCAGCGCGACGACGAGCGCTACGAACTCACCGACGCCGGGCGCGCAGCGGCACGCCACCTCCGGGCCGGCACCTACACCCGCCGGGTGAACCGCGACCCGGTCGCCATCGACGTCGACTGCCCGCTCTGTGACGGTGAGACACTCACCGCCCGCGTCGAAGACAACGTGACCGTCGTCGCCTGCGAGGCGTGTGACACCACCCTCTCACGACTCTCGCTCCCGCCAGGTGGGTACGCCGACCGCGACACCGAATCGGTCGTCGCGGCCGTCGACACCCACCACCGCACCCGGATCGACTCGTTCGCCGACGGCGTGTGTCCGGAGTGTGCCGGTCGCGTCGACGCGACGGTCGAACCGGCCAGTGACGCCACGGAGGAGGGTCCCGGCGAGAGCGGGGACGGCCCCCCACACCAGGTCGCGTTCGCCTGCGAGACCTGCGGCACGGACCTCACCTGTCCGGTCGCGCTCACGACGCTCGACCACCCGGCAGTCGTCGCCTTCTATCACGACCACGGCGAGGACGTCGGCGAACGCCCGCTCTGGAACGTCGGCAGCGAGTGGCGCGAGCGCGTCGTCTCGACCGACCCGCTGTGTGTCCTCGTCAGCACCCGTCTCGACGACGAGGTCCTGTCGCTGTACGTCGCCGGCGACGCGAGCGTCGTCGGGACCCGGCGCACGACGGCCGTCGACGCGACGCCCGCCGACGGGAGCGCGACCGACGGCGCCGGAGACGACGGCGACGACGACCCCGACGGCGGGAGTCGCCCGCTCGCCGACCCTCCGGCCGCCGAGTCGACCGAGGACGAGCGGATCGAACGTGCGACCGAAGACCCCGACGTCACCGGATCTGCCGCCGACGGTGCGACGGCCTGACAGCAGTCAGTTCCGAAACGTGACCCGTATCTGGACGGTCATCTCGGTGCCCTCGTTCGGTGGGGCCGCCTCGCCGGTGTCCGTGTTGTCGAAGACTGTCACCCATTCGTCCGCTTCGAGTTCCGCCTCTGCGTCTCCGCCCTGTGTCTCGAAGAAGGTCAGTTCCTCGATGGGGTCGTCGAGCGGTTCGTGCCCATTTTTCTCCCCCGACTGTGGCTGGGTGTACACGTCGATGTCGAACTCCGTGGACGTCTCGAACTCGACCGAAACGATCGACGGCTCGTCGAGAGCGTAGTACACGCTGAAATCATACTCCGCGGTGATCTCCTGGTCGAAGACGACTGTCGTGTCTGGCGTCGGGGTTGGGGTCGACGTGGGCGTCGGGGTCGGCGAGGGTGTGGGTGTCGCAGTCGGGGTGGGTGTCGCGGTCGGCGACGGCGTGGACGTCTCGGTGGGAGTCGGCGTCGGTTCCGACTCGACGACCGTCGGCGTGGGTGTCGATCCCGACCCAGCATCGTCGGGGTCGGTCGCCGTCGGGTCCGCGTCGGAACCGCACCCGGCGACGACACTCAGGGACGCGGCACCGAGCGCCGCCAGAAACTGTCTCCGACCGTTCGATTCCGTCGAACCGGTCTCACACTGACCGGGTTCGTCTGACTCGTCTGCCATCACCCGACGTGTGGCCGGTCCCTGTATTAAACCCGGGTCCAAACACCTAGCGTCCGCCCCAGCAGTCCGGAAGGAACTCACAGTTCCCGGCGTGACTACCTGATACACGACACCCGACCGGCCGCATGAAGATACCGGACCCCGGGGCACCGAAACTCGTCACAGACACACAGCCGGCAGTATCAGGACGCGGACAGTCCGGCGTCGTCGAGTGCAGTCGCCCGCGCGCCCGAGTCGAACCGCTCGATGCCCTCGGCGTCGAACGTCGCCAGGTCCAGCTGGGGCACGTCGAGGTCGCCGTCGGTCCCCTCGTCGAGCGCCTCGAGCGCGAGCGTGAGCCCGGTCTCGCGGTCGAGTCCCGGTTCGTACCGGTCCTCGAGGAATCCGCGGATGGCGTCGCCGCCGGAGCCGACCGCCGTCGCCTGCCACGCCGAGGGCGTCCCCGACGGATCGACCTCGTAGAGCCGTGGGCGGCCGTCGTCGGGGTCGACGCCCGCGACGAGCAGCGCCGCCCCGAACGGTCGCGTCCCGCCGGTCTGGGTCGACTCCTGGATGTGGTCGGCGACTGCCGTCGCGACCGGTTCCACACCGGGTGCTTCGCCGTACCTGAGTCGTTCGCGCTGGGCGTAGCGCCGCGCGACGTCCACGAGACGGCGGGCATCTGCGACGTGGCCGGCCGTCCCGATGCCGATCCGGCCGTCGACGTCGTGGAGTTTCTCGATGCTGTCGGCCTCCATGAGCGGTGAGCGAGTGCGCGCGAGCGACGCGAGGACGACGCCCGCCGCCGTCCGGACCCCGACCGTGGGGCTCCCGCGACTGACCGCCTCGCGGGCGTACTCGACCTGGTAGAGTCGCCCGTCCGGCGAGAAGATCGTGATACCACGGTCGTAGGCCTGCTGGTCGTTCGACTGCATTCAGGCCACCTCCACGTCGGCGGTGTCGTCGTGGGCGACCGTCTCGACGCCCCCGGCGGTGATCGTCGTGACCGTCACGCCGTTGCCGCTGGCCGTGTCGCGCTCGCTGGCGGCGTCGACGGCGGCGAGGGCCGCCTCCGTGGCACCCTGGACCGACGCGTCGCGGTCGTAGCGACGCTCGAGCACGCCGTATGCGACCTGCAGGCCGCTGCCCGTCGCCGTGTAGTCGTCTTCGAGGACGCTCCCGCCGCCGTCGAGGCTGTAGACGCGGGCGCGAGCGGGACCCTCGCTGGCCGGTGCCGGTTCGACGCCGCCGAGCAGGGGCGTCACGGGCAACCCGCGGACGAGCGCGCCGGCGGTCTCCGCGAGTGCGGACACGCTCATCGGTTCCCCGCGCCGCGACTCGTACAGTGAGGCCTCCGCCCGGAGCGACTGGAGCAGGTCCTGGGCCGGACCCACGGAGCCCGAGATGCCCATCGCCGCCGTCGGGTGGACCTGCTCGACTTTCTGGACGGACTTGTTCGCCGTGAAGCGGCCGCCGAGACTCATCCGCCGGTCGGCCGCCAGCACGACTGCGTCGTCGGTCGTCAACCCGACCACCGTCGTCCCGGTGTCGAACTGTGGCGTCCCGCTCGCGTCGTGTCCGTCGCGCCCGCCCCGGGCGAGGCGTGCGTGCCTGTCGAGTCGGTCGTGGGCGAGTTCGCCGCGCTGGGTCCGCTCACCGCGGCGGCCGCGGTCACCGCTCGCGCCGTGGGACCGTCCGATACCGTCGTGTCCCCCTGCGGGACCTGCCTGATACGTCATCGCTCCCCCGTAACGGCCCCGCGGGTAAATATGTAAGCTAAAAAATATTTTAGTCGGCAGGGTGACGGGGAGCGGTGACCTGGAGACCGGGAGTGTCGGACGGCGACTCACAACCCTTTTCGCCCGGTGAGACGGACTGTGGGTATGGACAGAGACCACGTACTCGACCGTCTACGAGGGGTCGAGGACCCGGATCTGGCCGACGATATCGTCTCGCTGGGGCTGGTCAACGCCGTGACGATCGACGACGACGCCGGCGAGATCCACGTCTCGCTCGCGCTGGGCGCGCCCTACTCGCCGACGGAGACGAACATCGCGGGGGCGGTCCGCGAGGCGCTCGCGGACCTCGACTACACGGTCGACCTGGACGCCGAGGTCGACAGCGGCCTCGTCTCGGCGGAGGCGGACGTCCTCCCGGGCGTCGAGAACGTCGTCGCCGTCGCCTCCGGCAAGGGCGGTGTCGGCAAGAGTACCATGGCGGTGAACCTCGCCGCCGGCCTGTCTCAGCTGGGCGCTCGCGTCGGCCTGTTCGACGCCGACGTCTACGGCCCGAACGTCCCCGGCATGCTGGACGCCGACGAACAGCCCCAGGCGACGCCCGACGAGACGCTCGTCCCGCCCGAGAAGTTCGGCATGAAACTCATGAGCATGGACTTCCTGCTCGGCGAGGACGACCCCGTCATCTGGCGGGGACCGATGGTCCACAAGGTGCTCACCCAGCTCTGGGAGGACGTCGAGTGGGGCGCGCTGGACTACCTCGTCGTCGACCTGCCGCCGGGCACCGGCGACACCCAGCTCACCCTCCTCCAGACCGTACCCGTCACCGGTGCGGTCATCGTCACGACCCCCCAGGAGGTCGCCATCCACGACGCCCGCAAGGGACTGGAGATGTTCGGCGAACACGAGACGCCAGTCCTGGGGATCGTCGAGAACATGGGCGCCTTCCGCTGTCCGGACTGCGGGTCGACCCACGCCATCTTCGGCGAGGGCGGCGGCGAAGCCTTCGCCGAGGAGGTCGACATGCCCTTCCTCGGGTCGGTCCCACTGGACCCGGAAGTGCGCGAGCGCGGCGACGGGACCGACGGCGGGGACCCTATCGTCCTCGACCAGGAATCAGAAGCCGGGGAGGCCTTCCGGAAGTTCGTCCGTGCGACGGCGAACAACCAGGGGATCGTCCACCGCCAGCGCCACGCCGACCGGAACAGCGGGTAGACGACTGGCGAGTCCGCGACGTGCCAGTCACCCGCTCGAATCCGGCAGTTCCTCGTGGGTCACGCGGTAGACGCGGACGTCGCCGTCGGCCCACTGTCGTTCGAGCGTGACGCCGGACATCGAGTCGAACGTCTCGAGTTCGCCACTGCCGTACGCGCCGACTTCGGCGGGACCGACGTAGATGTACTCGATGTCGTAGGCCCGCAGGTAGTACGCCCGGCGCTCGGGCGAGGCCGTGTAGATGGCGTTGGCGTGGTCGACGCGCGTGCTGTAGACCGCGCGACCGCGATAGCCGATCTCGTGGCTCCACCCCGCCAGCGTCGGGACGCCCGTGAGACTCGCGACCGGGTTCGCGTCCCACCCGTACATGTCCGTCCCGGGTTTCGAGACCATGTTCGGCTGACCCTCGACCTCCGCGTCGAACCACGCGATGGCCTGGGCCTCGGTGGGGTGGCGCTCCTCGGCGAAGCGCAACGCGTCCAGGCCCGGGTTCTCGGGGTCGTTGTAGAAACCGCCCGACGCCGAGAAGTGGTCCGAGAGCGCCAGCGCACCGTAGGCCGACGTCGAGACCACGAGCACGACGGCGAGCATCTGCAGCCCGGTCCGCCAGTACTCGCCGGTGAGCGCGAGATCCGGCAGTTCGCGGTCGACGTCGACGAGGTGGGCGAGCGCCGCACCGGCTCCGACGGCCCAGAGTATCCACACGTCCGCGTAGGTCTTGAACACGGTGTTGAGCCGTCCCGGTCCCGCCTGTTCCTGGACGTAGGCGAACTCGACGAGGAGGACGATGCCCGCGCCCGCGAGGACCAGGAGCGTCTCGAAGCCGACGATCCCGCGCAGGCGGTCGCCGACGCCCGATCCCCCCGACGGCGATACGCCCTCCCCGGCGACGGCGGTCCCGCCGTCCGAAACCGCTTCGGGACTGGCGTCGACGTCCGCGGCCGACCCCGACCCGGCCGACCCGAGCTGGGTTCGCAGGAGTATCCACCCGACGATCAGCACCGGTCCGAGCAGTGCGACGACTGGTGCCGACGCCCCGCCCCAGGCGAGGACGACGCCGAGCGCGAGCAGTACGGCCACCTCGTCGGCGTGCTCCCGCTCGAGCGCCGGCAGTCCCTGGCGAGCCAGGTAGACCGCGAACACCAGCAGGAAGGCGCCGTGGACGAGCACGAGTCCGCCCATCGAACTCCGCTCGGGGAGGAAGGCGATCGACCGCCCGCTGGCCGTGCCGAGCCAGAACGGGAGCGACCACAGGAACCCGAGCGCGGTGACGATAACTGCGCCGGCGAGCGCGAGCACGTGGCGAGCGAGTTCGTGTCCGACCCCCTCGGCCGGGACGCGCTCCGCCAGGTCACTGGGGAGCAACGACGCGGGGTCGGTCGGCGCCAGCGCGAGCGTCAGGAAGACTAACCCGCCGACGATCGGGAACGACCAGGTGTTGACGACCGCGAGCAGCCCCGCGAGCGGCGGGACGACGCCGAAGACCAGCAGCAAGCGGCGGCGACGCTCGCTCGCAGGCGTCCGGAAGTAACTGAAACAGAGGCCGGCGATGAGGAGCACGAAGGGCGTGCTCATCATGTGGGCGTGCAGGTCCCCGTTGAGCCAGGCGAACAGCGGGAACTCGTTTATCGTCCCGTCGATGACGCGACTGGCCGACCAGTAGGAGAACCCCGCCGGCCCCTCCCTGGCGAGGGCCGACAGCCCTTCGACGCCCTGCCCCTCGAGATCGACCCCCGCCGCCTTCGCGACTGCCACTTTGATCCCGTCGGGCAGCGGCCAGATGACCAGACGGCTGACCGTCCAGAGGTTGCTCGCGAAACCGACGAAGAAGGCACCGAAGGCCCCGGCTTGCACGCGAGAGACACCCCGACTCGCCGCGACCGACCCCGCGAGCCCGTATGCGGCCGTCACGAGCGTCGCATAGAAGCCCGCGAGCGCGAGGTTGTAGGCGTAGCGCGGCGCGGATCCGGTGATACGGGTCAGGACCGCCGCCAGCAGGTGGCCGCCGTAGTAGTACTGGACCGGTTGCCCCGCGAACCACATGTCCTCGGGCGGGAGGCGGTCGGCGCGCAGTATCGAGTTGAGCAGACCGAAATCGAGGAACTTCTCGCCACCGGCCGGGTGGACCGCGGGGTCGACGGCGCGGATAGCGACGAGAAAGCAGAAGGCGGCCGTGAAGACGACCGCGACCTCGGCGTAGCGCCGGCGGTCGATCTCGACGCCGCGGTAGCTCGCCAGCCCGGACGCAAGTGCGAGGACGGCCAGCCCGACCCACAGGCCGGCAGTCAGCGAGAGGTGGCCGACGAGATAGACGACCACCCAGAGGAGTGCGAGAGCGACCGCGAGCGCGAAGCCGGCGCCCCGGTCGGCCAGTCGGGGGAACAGGACCGCCGCCAGCGGCATTCCCACGAACATGAGCGCGAGGTAGGCCACCAGCCACCAGAGGACGAGGCCGTATTCCATCGTTCGACGTACCGAAGTGCGAGCCTATACGTCTTTTGGACCCCGGTATCGCGGTCCAGAGCCTGTCACCCGGCCTGTCGCCCGTGCGCGAAACTACCAACACATCCCGGGTCGCCCCCGGGACGGGATCGTGTGGAGTCGAACAGTTTTTACAGACCGGGGCGAACACTCGGGACAATGAGCCGGTCGGTCGGAGTCGTGATCCCCGCCTTCCGTCCGGACGTCGACCGCCTCGCGTCCTACGTCCACGACGTCGGGGCGGAACTCGCCCCCGAGACCCTCCGTATCGAGGTCGACGACCCCTCCGGGGACGTAGCGACTGCCCTCTCTGAACTCCCCGCGACCCTCAACGTCTCCCCGTACCGGCGGGGCAAGGGCGCGGCCGTCACCGCCGGGTTCGAAGCGCTCGACACCGACGTCCTCGTCTTCGCCGACGCCGACGGGAGCACGCCCGCGAGCGAACTCGCTCGCATCGTCGACGCAGTCGACGACGCCGACCTCGCCGTCGGGTCGCGCCGACATCCCGACGCGACCATCACCAGCCACCAGACGTTCGCTCGCCGGTTTCTGGGAGACGGCTTCGCCTGGCTCGCCCGCCGCCTGCTGGACGCCACCCTCTACGACTACCAGTGCGGCGCGAAGGCCCTCACCAGGGAGGCCTGGGAGGCGGTGCGCGCCCACCTCTACGAACCGGGCTTCGCCTGGGACGTCGAACTCGTCGCGATGGCCGGCGCGCTCGAACTCGACATCGAAGAGGTCCCGATCACCTGGGAGGACATGCCCGGGTCGACCGTCTCGCCACTCCGGACGTCGCTCCGACTCGGGCGGGCGCTGTTCGTCGCGCGCCACCGGGCGAAACAGATACGCAACAGCCGGGTCCACAACGCTATCGCCGCCACACACGAGGACCCGACGGCGCTGGTGGAGAAATGAGCGGCGACCGCCAGTTGCTCGGTGACCGCGCCGACTCGCTCCTCTCGGGAGCTCGCTTCGGCAAGTTCCTCTCGGTCGGCGTCGTCGGTGCCATCAGCGACAACAGCGTCCTCGCGCTACTCAGACTCGGCTTCGGGATCCCCGAACTCTACGCGAAGGCCGTCGGCATCGAGACGGCCATCGTCGTCATGTTCCTCGTCAACGAGCACTGGACGTTCGCCGACGAGGGGGCCGCGGGATGGCGCGCGTTCGGCAGACGCCTCGGCAAGTCCCACCTCGTCCGCTCGGGCGGTTCGCTGGTACAGTTCGGCATCTACTGGGCTCTCACCCAGCGTCTCGACGTGACCGTCGTCCTCTTCGAGACCGACTGGTGGTTCCTGATCGCCAGTCCCATCGCCATCGGCGTCGCCGTGTTCGTCAACTACGTCTTCGAGAGTCTGTTCACCTGGCAGGTCCACCGATGACGGGTCGGCCGGGTTCGGGGACAGTGGGAGGAATTGACGGACGCCGGTCGGATCACAACCCTTAATTGGCGCACCGAGTTACGAGATAGTAGCGGGATGGGATAGCCAGGAGATTCCGGCGGGCTCATAACCCGCAGACCGGTAGTTCAAATCTACCTCCCGCTATCGCGCGTCTTCCCCGTTTTACCACTCTGAGCTGACATTCTCGAGCATCTCCACGCCCCTGACGTCCAGTAGCGAGTCAACACTCGCAGTCAGACGTCTGCTTCACACCTCCGGCACTGGTACCCCGAGTTCACGCACGTCGAGTCCGTCGTCGGCGGCGACGGCGTTCGCCACCGCCCGGCCCTGCGTGTCGCTCAGTCGGTCGTGGGCGGCGTCGGGCGCGCGCCACGCGAAGTCGGTGTGTTCGTGCGAGAGCGAGACCGACCGTTCGACGGTGCGACAGTGATAGTAGACGGCGAAGCGACCGTCGTCGTCGTCGTTGAGCCAGGAGATGGCGTGGACGGGCTGGCCCAGGTCGGGTTCGAGACCCGTCTCCTCGACGATCTCGCGCACCACACCCTGTCGGGCGTTCTCGTCGCGGCCGAGACGACCGCCCGGCAACTCCCAGCCGCCGTCGCTCCGCCGACGGACCAGCAACACCTCGTCGTTCGGAGCGAAGAGCACGCCACGCTGTGAGACCGTCGCCCGGAGCGGTCGCTCTGTCATGCTCCTGTGGTGGCGCCGAACCGACAAGAATCTATGGGCAACGTTCGGACACGTCGCCGGACGTGACCGGAGTCGACGGTCGCCTCGGAGACGGTCACAGCGGCGGGAACCCTTTGTAGCAGTAGCCCTCAGAGGGAGACGTGGACCGCATCGAGGTCAGCACGGTCGTCCATCTCCCGGCCGAAGAGGTCTACGAGTTCATCGTCGACTTCCCGGGCTACGCGAACTACTCCGAGTACCTGGAGCGAGTTCGCAGCGACGGCGACGGGTCGCCGGGAACCCGCTACGCGCTGCGCTTTTCCTGGTGGCGTATCACCTACACCGCCCACACGAAAGTGACCGGCGCCGACCCGCCGAACCGCATCGACTGGGAGGTCATCAAGGACATGAACGCCCGCGGGCACTGGCTCATCGAAGAGGACCCCGACCTCGCTCCCGAGGGCGTCGAGACGGCCTGTGAAGTGACCCTGCAGGTGGAGTTCGAACCGGGGTCGGTCAAGGTGGGCCAGATCGGCCTGCCGTCGTTCGTCTCGCTCTCCTGGCTCGTCGAGAAGGTCAAACCGCTCATCCAGGAGGAAGCCGAGCGGGTCGTAGAGCGCATCGTCGCCGACATCGAGGGCGAATCGCGGCCCGTCGAGTTGACCGTCCACGCGACGCCGGACTCGATGTAGCGGTCGCTTCGAGGAAGGACGTAGAAGGGCGGAGAACTCGCTCAGGCGGTGTCGGTGTCGCCACCGCTGTCGCCGTACTTGATGAAGAAGTACGCGAGCCCGAGCGTCGCGGCCATCGCGAAGCCGGCCGCGACGCCGACGGACTTGGCCACGTCGGGGAGCTGGGGGGCGCCGCCACCGGTATCGATCGTCTCGGCTTCGACGTCCGACCCGACGGCGATGGCGCCTTTCATCCCGAGCGTCCGGTGCGGACTGCAGTAGTAACTGACCATGCCGCCACTCTCGAACGTGTGCGAGAAGGTCGTACCTGCCTGGCGGACCGGTTCGCCGCTGCGGAAGTCAGCGCCGGACTCGGCGACGACGTTGTGCCCGCCACCCTCTCCGGTCCACTCCCAGGTCACTTCGGTACCTTCGTCGACCCAGACGCGCGTGGGAGCGAACGCGAGTCCCTCGCCCCCGGCCCCGACCTGGATAGTGACCGCAGACTCGCCGCGCAGGTCCTCGTACCCCTGGTCACGGGCGTCACTCACGAAGTCCGGCCACACCGGGCGCTGGTTACCGCCGCCTTCCTGGGCCGCGGCCGTCCCTGCCGCCGTCGATACCGCCGTCGCCCCCGCGACGCCCCGCAGGAGCGCTCGACGCGAAACGTCCGCACTCTCGTCCATACACGTCGCTTTGAAACGCCCCGTAGTGAATCTGCCGCTTCAAACCGACCGTCACTCCCCCCACGTGAAAAATATTCAGTTCACCATCGGTGGCCGCCGATACCGAGGATCGAGCCACACCGCGGACACTCCGAGACCACCAGCGGGTCCGACTCCGTGTGGAACACGCCGACGTCGTCGGTCCCGGTTTCGGCCCCACAACGCGTACAGACGATACCGCTCTCTGCCGTCATCAACAACTCATCTCGGAGGAGCCTACGCGCTCTGAGAGCAAAACTGTATGTCAACCTGCCCCACAGACGTGCTGAACGGGCGCCATTCCACCCAGCAACGCTATTCGAACCGGACTTTGCGTACGGACCACGCGACCTCAGGCGTCACGCTCGACGACGAAGCGAGTGAAATCACGCAAGTTCGCCGCTACCTCGGAGTCGAGGTCGACGGCGTCGAGCGCGTCACGGGCGGCGGCAGCGAACTCCTCGGCACGGTCGCGCGCGTACTCGACGCTGCCGGCGGCTTGCAGGATATCGACGGCCTCGTCGACCGCCGCGTCGGTGGTCTCGTCGCTCCAGAGGATAGCTTCGAGCCGGGCGACGTCCGCGGAGGGCGCGTGTTCGGCGGCGTGGACGACCATGAGCGTCTTCTTCCCCTCGCGGACGTCGTTGCCCTGCGCTTTCCCGAAGGCGCCGACCTCCCCGAGCGTGTTCTCGACGTCGAGCAGGTCGTCGGCGACCTGGAAGGCGATGGCGAGCCGTTCAGCGTAGCGGGCGACCGCCCGTTCGGCCTCGGCTGACTGGTCGGTCACGATCGCACCCATGCGCGCGGCGATCCGTGCCAGACAGCCCGTCTTGCACGCGCACATTTCGAAGTACTCCCGTTCGGTGACGTCGATAGCCCGCTGGTTGTGCCAGCGGATGTCCATCCCCTGGCCGAGATGCGTCCGGTTGAGTTCTTCGACGAGCATCTCCCACACGCGCAGGCGCGCCCCCGCGTCGAGGTCGGCCGGGTTGCGCGCGACGATCTGCAGGGGCAGGAAATACAGCGCGTTACCGGCGTTGAGTGTCACGTCCAGTCCGCGGACCCGGTGGAGGGCGGGTTCGCCACGGCGCAACTCGGCACTGTCCTGGATGTCGTCGACGAGGATCGTCCCGTTGTGGAGCAACTCGGGGACACAGGCGTAGGGGAGATACTCGTGTGGGTCCCCGCCGAAGCCCTCGACGAACTGGAGACAGAGTACCGCCCGCCAGCGCTTGCCGCCGCGGTCAAGCAACGCCCAGGTCGGTGCCGCGAGCGTCGCCTCGACGGCGTCCGCGTCGTACTCGAAGGTCGGGTCACCGAACGTCTCGGAGAGAGACCCCTCGTCGAGTTGCCGGGGCAGTATACGCTCGAGTTCCGCGTCGACGACCGGGCGCCACTCCGTGAGGACGTCCCGCATACCCTCCGAATCACCACCGGTCGTGAAAAATACTCGTGTCGTACCGGAAGTATATACTGCCTGACGGCGACGAGGGCGGTGCGGTGGCTTTTTGCCCGGGCACAGCAACCCTCCGGTGATGGGCGACGGACCCGTGGTCGGCGTGGTCGGTCCGCCGGAGGCGGACGTCGAGCGCGCCGTGCGCGAGGCGGGTGGGCTCCCGAGGGCGGGCCCGGCGACGACAGTCTCAGCGGAGAGTGACTCCGTGGTCGCAGTCGGCGAACCGGCCGTGCTGTCCGTCGCCCGTGCCACGCCGGATGTCCCGGTGCTCCCGGTCGCCGCCGGGCGTGGGGTCCGGTCGGTTTCGCGAGGTGACGTGGACGAGGCCGTCGCGGCGCTGGTCGACGGCGAGTTCGCCACCGAAACCCATCCCGTCGTCGGGGCAGGCGTCGCCGACCGGACGAGTGCACGGGCGCTCCAAGACGTCATGCTCGCGAGCGCCGAGCCCGCACAGATCTCGGAGTACACCGTCAGGGCCGGCGGCGAGCGCGTCGCGCGGTTCCGCGCCGACGGCGTCGTCGTCGCGACACCTGCGGGGTCGCCCGGGTACGCCCGCGCGACCGGCGGCCCGGTCGTCCCGCCGGAGGCCGGCGTGGCGACCGTCGTGCCGGTGTCGCCGTTCTCGACCGACATCGACCACTGGGCGGTCCCCCTCTCCGAGGTGACACTGGCCATCGAACGCGACGAGACGGACGTCCAGCTGGTCGCCGACGACCGAGTCGTCGGCCCGGTCGACCGCGAGGAACTGGTCCGGATCACGCCGACAGCCCACGTCGAGTTCGCAGTTGTCCCCGCGAGTCGGTCGTGTTTCGAACGCTGAGGAGAGCGCGGATTGGAAAAACTCTAATGGGCGAAGGACGGAGTTGCGAGCATGAGTACGTACGAGATATTCGGGCCCGTCGACGCGATACTCGCCGCGGAGGTCACCGGGGAGATCGTCGTCGTCGAGTTGCTCTTACTGGGGCTGGTCGTGGCGAACATGGGTGCACGCGCGTTCGCTCACCGCCGCCACGAGGCCCAGGCCGAAGACGGTGGCGACGAGGCCATCTCGAGACATCCCGTCCACTTCGGGTCGAACATCCTGCTCGTCTTCCTGGCGTTTTACTACATGACGATCCACCACCACGCGGGCATCGTCACCTCCGTGCTCGTCCTCGGGGTCGTCCTCACCGACATCTTCGAGTTCGAGTCCCGCAAGGTCGAGGCCCGCCGCGAGATCGACCTCGAACCCCCGAAGGCCGCTATCGCCGGTTCCGTCCTCGCGCTCGTCTACGTCAGTTACGTCACCTTCTTCTCCGGCCCCATCGGCCAGTTCCTCTGAGACCATCTTTTTCCCGCCCGGGTGTCCTCGGTCGCTTCGCCCGGTCTCAGGTCACTCGGCAGGGGTTTCGCGGCCTCGGTCAGCGAATCGTCTCTCGTCCACTATCGTTCGACCCTGTCCAGCACGATACCGTCCTCGAACCGCCCGCGCTCCGCTGCCTTCTCGCGTCGCGCGCTCGCGACTCGCTCCTCGTCGATATCGTGGATGTCTCGCAGCGCGTCGAGCACCTCCCGGACGTCTGCCAGCTCCCCGGCGCCGGGGTCGTCGTGGAACTCGGCGACCTCCTCGTCCAGCTTCTCGTGGAGTCGCCGCCGGTACTCCGCGCCAGTGGCGACGTGTGTCTCGGGCGTCTCCCCGTTCTCCGCGATAACTGCGGGAATCTCGTCACGAACCAGTTTGTCGAACGGCTCCCGGTCGGTCATGGCGAGGCGTGAGCGCGCCCGGGGCAAAACGCTCACGGAGAGTCGCGGGGCTTTTCCCCGCCGGTGACCTCTCGGCGGGTATGACCGACCGCGAGGAGTTCCTGGCCGGCGAGCGCCCCGAGGACGTGCTGATGTACTTCGCCGAGGACGCCGTCTCGGGCGTCGACTCGCTGGCCGACACCGGGACCGGCGAACACGTCGACGGCGGCGCGGTGGTCGTCGTCGACGGCGAGCAGGGTCGCACGGCCTTCCAGAGCGTCACCGGCCACGACCCGATGCAGTTCGCACAGCAGGCGATGGGCACCGAGGGGACCGTCGACGCCGACTGTACCGGCGGAACCTGCCCGAACGCGGACGAACCGGACGAGGGCGGCCACACGGCGCGGTTCGTCTTCGCCTTCGCCGAGGAACAGAACGAGGAAGTCGGGGACCTCTACGCCGAGGGCGACGTCGTCCACGCATACGTCTCCTGTTCCTGCGGGCAGGCCTACTCCGACAAGTGGGTCGTCGGCGAGCGGTCCTCCTGAGGCCGTCAGAGCCAGCTCCTGCCGATAGTGGTGAAATCGTCCCGGAAATCGTCGTCGTAGGTGACGATGACGAACTCGTGTTCGAGCGAGAGCGTCGCGAGTTCGTCGTCGGAATCTCCCTTGCTCAGTTGGTCACTCAGGTCGACGTGGCTGACCTCGTGACCATCGTCATGCAGCCGGTGACAGGTCTCGTGTTCGGGATTCTCGTCCAGCAGAAACTTCATTCCGGCTTTTCGAGCGTCTCGGATTCCTCGGCGACGGCCTCTCGGTGACGTTCGACTGCCTGCATTTCGCCCGGGTTCCGATGGTAATACGCGAGAGCCTCGTACACGTCGGCGGGGTCGAGATTCAATCGGTCTGCGACCGTTTCGGGCCGTAGCCCGCGCTCCTCGACCCGTTCGTGGACGTGGGGTACAGTCACCCGACTCCCCTCTATATGGGGTTCGTCGTGAATCTCCGACTCTTCGCCCGAGACTATCCGATGTTTCGTCACTGCCGTGCCTCTACTTCGTGGGGGAACCGAGAAAAACCCGCGTCGATCTACGTATCGTTTTCGATATCTCCCGTGATATCCCCAGAGCGGTCGGCGTGGGGGCAGTCCGACGGACTCATCCCGCCCGCTGTTTCGCCGTCGCGTAGGCCTCCCGGACCCGCTTGAACTCGTCTTCGTCGCCGCCCTGGTCCGGGTGAGCCTCCTTGACCCGTCGCCGGTAGGCGGCGCGTATCTCCTCGATGTCGGCGTCACCGGAGACACCGAGTTCGGACAGGGCGACGTCCAGCGGGTCGCGGCCGGTCGCGTCTCCGGGCCCGTCGAACTCCACCTCCGGCACCTCGAAGGGCAACCGGGCACCCAGCGCGAACCCCGGCAGTTCGTGTTCGACGAGCACCGCGTACGTGTCCGCGTGTTCGAGTCGGTAGAACGCACCGACGTCGAAGGTCACCGCGACGTCGCGCTCCGGGAGGTAGAACGCCACCGTCTCACCCTCGACGGGATGGTCCTCTGCGAAGGGTTCGCCGATCGCGTTCAGATACTCTCGGATCTCCGTCCGGCGACGCAGTTCGCCCCCGTCGCTCCGGGGCTGGGGTTCGGTCGGGAACAGGCGGTCGGCGGCGAGAAAGAGGACGGCCGCGGCGGCGCTGCTGGCGAGTCCGAGCGCGACGCCGACGAGCAACCACTGCGGCAGGCCGAACGCACCCTCTGCTGGCACGGGTGAGGGTAGGAACCAGCCGAACAAGAAAGTCTCGGGCGAGTCCGACTTCCGGGGTCGCCACCTTCCGGCCGGTGGCTTACCCGATGTAGCGCAGGTCCTCGTCGGAGGGCGTCGGCGTGCCCTGTTCCATCTCCTGGATCTTCCGGACGACTTCCTCCATCTCCTCGGCGCGCTCCTCCAGCGAGGAGAAGTCGAGGTCGAAGCCCACGACCGCTTCGAGGACTTCCAGCACCGCCTGTGCGCTCTTGGGGTCGACGAGGTAGCCGGAGGTCTCGCCCATCAGGCAGGCGGCGGGGACGTTGCGGCGCTGGCCCAGTCCGAGGAGGAGGCCGCTGACGCCGACGATGCCGCCGGCGGGTTCGTCCTCGCGGAACTCGACGCCGGCGTCTTCGAGTCGGTCGCCCAGGTCGTCGGACGTCGCGGCACCGATGACACTGTACTCCTCGATGAGTTCGCCCGTCGGGACGCCACCCAGCGCGTACACCTCCTCGACGCCGTGGTCTGTCGCGACGTCGAGGAACGTCGAGGTCAGACCGTAGTGGCCCTGTGTGTCCTGGGCCTGGTGGTCGCCGGTGAGCACGAGCAGGTCTCGACCGTCCTCGGACTGGACGGCGTGGAACTCGGCGCCCGCGAGTTCGGTGCGTCCCTCGTCGACGCTGACCTGCGGCGGGAAGTGCGTCGAGTGGACGCGCTCGACGAGCTCGCTGTCGAGTTCCTCCAGAATGTGTTCGGCGGCCAGTTTGCCGACGTGACCGACGCCCGGGAGCCCCTCGACGAGCACCGGTTCCGCCAGCTCGACGTCCGCGAACCGGTCGCGCTCGAATTCGTCCATACCCGCTACTGCCGGTTCCGGCGCTTAAGTGCGCGTCGATACTCCCCGTACCTGTCCTCGGGGCCGAACGGCGCCGGCGCCGTGTTCACGGCCTCGCCGCCGCAGTCGGGACAGGTCTCGCCCAGCGTGTAGCGCGGCCGCTCGTGTTCCGATTCCCAGTTCGCACAGACCCGGATGTCGGATCTCATAGAAACAGGTCCACGCCGAGAGCGGCGTTACTCGCCCTCTTCCTGGCGGCCGCGGTGGTACTGCCCGTGGCCGCCGCGTTCCCCGATGGCCGCGGTGGCGCGGTCGGCGCTGGCCTCGAGCTCTGCCTCGGCGGTCTTGTAGTCGGGCGCCTGCACCTTGATACGGTACTCGGGCGCGCCGACGTAGGTGACCTCCAGGTCGACTTCCTCGGGCACCTCGCCGTTACCCTCGGCGGCCTGCAGCGCCTCCTGGATCACGTCGACGCCGTCGCCGGCGGGGCTCTCCAGCGTGACGTAGCCCGTGACCGTCACGTACGGGACCGAGACGTTCTCGCGGGCCGTCTCGACGATGGCCTCGACCTCGTCGTCGTCGAGGTCGGTCTCCTCGAGGGCGGGTTCGCCGTGGATGGCCGCCTGCTCGAACCCGTCGTACATCGACCCGAAGGCAGCGAGCAGTTCGTTGGCGATGGCGGCGTACTGCTCGTCGGAGATGTCCTCGCCGAAAGCGAGCAGCATCCAGTTGTCGGCCTTCTGTTCGTTCTTCCACTCCTGGATCTTGTCCTTGCGCTGGTGGTCGTTGACGTCCTTGATCGACAGGTCGATCTGCTGGGCGCTCTCGTCGACGCCGAGCACCTTCGCGACGACCGTCTGCCCCTCGTTGACGTGGTCGCGGACGTTCTTGATCCAGCCGGAGGCGACCTCGCTGATGTGACAGAGGCCGCGCTTGTCCTCGTACTCCAGCAGGTCGACGAACACGCCGAAGTCCTCGATCTCGTCGACGCGTCCGACCACCAGTTCGCCCTGTTCCGGCCAGCCGCTGTATTTCATGGATGTCCTCCTATCGGGCCTGGACGACTTCGAGCACTTCGCCCTCGATGTCAGCCTTGCCGCCGGTCGGGCGGGCGAGCGTGTGCCCGCAGACCTCGCAGGCGACGTCGGTGGCGGCCTTCTCGAAGACGACCTGTTCGTTCTCGCAGTCCGGACACTCGACGGAGACGAAGTTCCCCGGCATGGTTAGTCCTGGAGCTCCAGTCGGCCGGCTCGCCATCCCTCGCGGAGGTGGGCTTTCCCACAGTCCGAGCAGCGGTAACGCAGGTCGGTCTTCTGGGTCGGCTTCTGCCCCTGGGGGACCGCGGAGAACTTCCCCGCGTTGCCGTAGCCCGAGCGGGCGCGCTTGGCCTGGCGACCGTTGACCTTGGTCATCCCCGAGGAGCGACCCCCGCGGACCTTCTCGACCTCGTGTTCGTGGTGTTCGTTGCAGTGCGGACAGTACGTGTTGAACCGGCGTGGCATCTCCATAGATATCGACCTTGCGGGCACCTTTGCCACCGCCGCTTAAAACCCGTACGGTTCGACGCGGACGTCGAACCCGCTCGCACGCCCCGCCGATGGTACGCCTTCGAAGTCTCTAAGTGCGCCTCTCTCGAAGCCGGCGTATGAAGAAACTCATCGTACACGGCGACGCCGGCTTCCGCAAGAACGCCCGGATCGCCGTCGACGGGGAGGAGTACGTGGTGTTCGGCGTCGCCCGGCAGGGCGACTGGCACGGGCCCGACGAACCCCAGCTGTGGTGTACCGTCGGCACCGAAGACGAGCGCGAGACCTACGACCGCCGCGACTACATCCCCATGCACCTCGACACCGAATCGGTCGACGCCGAGGCCGTCGAGGTCGTCGAGAACCCCTCGACCGCCGTCTGAACGCTCTCCTCACTCCTCCTGGTCCTGCAACTCCTCGAGTGCCTGCTCCTGTTCTGCGCGAGCGATGCCGCCGCTCTCTGCGTGACGCCCCTCGTACTGCCGGGACGGGATCGCCGCCCAGACGGAACCGTCCTCGCCTCCGCGGGACGCGACCCCGAACAGCACCACCGCACCGAGAAGACTCACCCCGGCAGCGACGCCCAGGGTCGTCTGCCCACCGGGGGACACGCCCAGCGCCTCGAACGCGATGGTAACGCCGCCGCCGACGAACGGGAAGGTCAACAGCGCGGCGACACCCGCCACGAACGCGCGCTGGACCCAGTCGGGGACCGAGAGAGTTCCGGGGCGAGACACAGGCGTAGTTCGTCCTGTCGAGGTGATAATTTTTGTGACGGCTGCACGGCCCGGAGGTAGAGACGGTTGGCACGCCGGCCGTCAGACGAAATCGACGAACGGCGGTTCGGCCTCGCAGGAGACGAGGCGGCTGGCGCCAGGGGTGCCCGTCGGGGTTTTCTCCACGGAGAGCCATTCCAGGCCGTCGTCGTCGCGGTGAAAGTCCAGGGTCTGCTGGCTCGTGTCGACGAAGAAGGCGACGAGCGAGTCGTCCTGGATACGCGGGTTGATCGTGTAGACGACGACGTCGTCGTCGTCTGTCTCGGCGGTCGCCGCCCGGTAGCGCACTTCCCGGGCCTGTTCGGCAGAGACGGTCTGGGTCAGGGGTTCCGTGTCCACGAGGGCAAAGAGCGGGTCGTCGCCGGCGCGTTCGTAACAGGTCTCCATGAGCCGTTCCCAGTCGCGCCCGGCGCTCTCGTCGTAGGTGAGGACGTTCCGGTGGTCGCGGCCGTTCCCGCCCGCGAGTTCCAGGACGAGCAGTCGGTCGGCGTCGAGGAGCGTCGTCACGTCCCAGTCGGTGTCGGCCCAGTAGCGGTCGAGGCGGTCGAGCGTCACCTCTGCGGGGAGAACCACGGTCAGCGTCATTCCCTCGTCGGCCGCCAGGGCCAGCAACCTCGCGTTGAGCGCGTAGTAGTCGGTCGTCCCGTCGTGGGTGAAGACGGTGAGACCACCCGTGACCAGCCCGCCACCGAGGAGGTCGTCGAGACTCTCGATCCCCGTCGAGAAATGGTCGTGGTCGAGGAGGCCGCCAGCGTGGTTGCGCCGTCGCGGTTGCACGACGACGCCCTCGTCGGTCAGTCTGAGTTTGTGCCGTCGGTCGTCGTGTTTCAGCCCGCGCATCTTGGTCACACGGACGAAGCGGTGGCGCTGACCGCGGACGCGTTCGTAGGAGATCTCACAGACGCCGTGGGTCGCGTACCTGACGAGGTCGGTCGCGGTGTCGTCGGCCGCCGACCCGCCCTCGGCGGTCAGCAGCGACGTCGCCTCGTAGGTCTCGGTGAACAGCCGGATCAGCGAGTAACACGAGCGCCAGAACGAGACCCGGTCGTCGGCTATCGGCCGGATCCCGGAGACGCTGTCCAGGACGACGCGGTCGGTCGGCCCCAGCTCGGCGAGGTACTGGACGACGTTCTCGCGGGTAAAGGGGAGGTCGAACCACTCGGTGACGGTCGCGTCGCCGCCGTCGACGGTCCTCACCACGATGTCCTTGCCGGATTCGAGACTCTCACCCGGTTCGGCGTTGACGGTCACGACCGTCAACTCCGGTGCGTCGAGGTCGAACGGGTACGGCTCGAACGTGTCACGCAACTCAGCGACCGACTGTTCTGTCGTCACGAACAGACAGTCCTCGTCGCCGTCGATACCGTCATCGAGGAACTGCATCGCCACGGTCGTCTTCCCGGCGCCCGGCGGCCCCGTGACCAGCAGACTCCGGTTCTGGGGGACTCCACCACCCAGCAGGTCGTCTAACCGGTCGCACCCGACGGAGACCAGATCCATGGCCCGGAGATAGGACTCTCGGTAAAAGAGCGTTGCCCTCGACAAACAGTATTTACAAATTATATTTTGTGGCTATGTGAGGCTGCGGGGTGTAGAGGGAAACTCGGAACGAAGCGGGAACCGGCCTGGGTGGCGGAGTGAGGGGGGTTCGACGTGGTTTCGGCCGTGGGGGGGTCTGACACGCGTTCCCAGTGGACAGAAACGCTTTACTCGCCCCCGCAGGGACGGGCACGTATGGACACGGCCGAGCGGTTCGACCTCGCGACGCGCAACACGGCGGAGGTCGTCGAAGAATCGGAGCTCAGAGAGCTGTTCGACGACGGGTCGCCGTCGGCCTACATCGGCTACGCGCCCACCGGCGAGATGCACATCGGTCACTTCACCACGATGCGCAAACTCGCCGACTTCATCAACGCCGGCATGGAGGTCACGGTCCTCATCGCGGACCTGCACGCCCACCTCGACGACAACAAGAGTCCCTTCGACCTGCTGGACGCGCGCTCGGCGTACTACCAGGAGTCTATCGAGGCGATGATCGACGCCGCCGGCGCCGACGCGAGCGAGATCGAGTTCGTCCGCGGCAGCGACTTCGAACTCGACGAGGAGTACACGCTCGAACTCCTCCGGATGGCCGCCGAGACGACCATCTCTCGCGCCCAGCGCGCCGGCAGCGAGGTCGTCCGTGAGTCCGACTCACCCAAACTCGGCGGCCTCCTCTACCCGCTGATGCAGACGCTCGACGTGGACGCACTCGACGCCGACGTCGCCTACGGCGGCATCGACCAGCGCGGTATCTACATGCTCTCCCGGGAGATCCTCCCCGACCACGGCGGCGAGGCTCCCGTCTGTATCTTCGCGCCCCTGCTCTCCGGACTCTCGGGCGGGAAGATGTCTGCCTCCGACGACGCCTCGAAGGTCAACCTCACCGACGACGAGGCGACCGTCGTGGAGAAACTCGAGGGCGCGTACTGCCCGGCCGGCGAGCGCGAGGACAACGGCGTCCTCGAGTACCTCGAGTACCTCGTCTTCCCGGTGCTCGACGAGCGCGGCGAGGCCTTCGAGATCGAGCGCCCCGAGGAGTACGGCGGCGACCTGACCTACGACACGTACGCCGACCTCGAGGCGGACTTCCTCTCGGGCGAACTCCACCCGGCCGACCTGAAGCCCGCCGCGGGCGCGTACATCTCCGAGGTCGTCGCGCCGGTCCGTGACCGTCTCGCCGACCAGCCCGAACTGCTGGCCGAGGCCTACCCCGAGACGTACGACTGAATGCCCGACGACGCGCGGACTTCGGGTGCGGATACTCGGAGCGGCGTCAGGGAGACCTACGAGTACATCGGCGCACACTTCTCGAAGACCCGCGAGTACGCCTGGCCGGAGGTCGAGCGCTTCCTCGAGGGACGGTCGGGCGACGTCGGACTCGACGTCGGCTGTGGCAACGGCCGGCACACCGAGGTGCTGGCCGAGCGCTGTACCCACGCGGTCGGCCTCGACGTGAGTCGGGCGCTCCTCGCGGCGGCCGCCGAGCGACGCGCGGACGCCGACTGCGAGTACGGACTCCTCCGGGGCGACGCGGGCGCACTCCCGGTCGGTGCGTCGGTCGTGGACCTGGGGGTGTACGTGGCGACGCTGCATCACCTGCCGACCCGCGCCGGACGACTCGCCAGCCTGGACGAACTCGCCAGGGTGCTCGCCCCCGGGGGCCGGGCGCTGGTCAGCGCGTGGTCGACCGAACACGACCGCTTCGATGCGGAGGTAGGGTTCGATACGACCGTCGACTGGACGCTCCCCGGGGGCGAGACTGTCGACCGGTTCTACCACGTCTACGACCCGGACGAGTTTCGGACGGACGTGGCCGAGAGCGCCCTCGAACTCCTCGAGTTCGAGGTGTCGAGCGGGAACTGTTACGGGGTCGTCGGTCCCCGTCGGTGACCCGAGTTGTCGATACCCGGGGACAGTGACGCGTCGCTCTCCGGTATTGTTCGAGAACTGCGCGGTCCGGGATTTGAACCCGGGTTGAGGGCTTGGAAGGCCCTAGTCATAGCCAACTAGACCAACCACGCGCCGTATCTGCCAGTCGCCCGCCCGGAAACAAGACCTTTTCTCTTCGGTGTCGTCCGAACGGCGACGCCACCCCCGAGAACGAGAGCCCCGCTCGTGTTAAGCCTTTATTACGTTCGCGGGAGGGGCTGGAGTATGAACGAGAAGCGCCTGGTCGTCGCGGCCTGGGGGGTCGTCGTCGCAGTGGTCGTCGGGCTCATCGCCGTGCGCTTCGTCGAGGCGCTCACTATCTCGGTGTTTCTCTACTACTCGACCCGCCGGTACTACAAGTCGCTGCGCCGCCTGCGCCTGACGGCCCGTCTCCGTGCCGCGATCACGATGGCGTCGCTGGTCGTCCCCCTCTTCTTGCTTATCAGCTACACGTTCGTGGTGCTCGTCATCGAGTTGCGCCAGCTCGTCAACCAGTCGTCGATTACCGACCTCGCGGCGGAGAACCTCGGGTGGTTCGGCGGCGTCGACACCATCCCCGAGTTCACCGTCCAGGGCATCTACACCGCCTACCAGGACGGCGAACTGGACCCGTTCGTCACCTTCCTCTCGGACAACGCCCCCTTTCTCGCGAACCTCGTCTCCGACTTCTTCCTCAACCTCTTCATCATCACCGTCGTCGTCTACTACCTGCTCGTCGACGGGCACCGCATCCGCGAGTGGCTGTTGCGCTTCGACGACGAGGCGATCGTCCGCGAGTACCTCGAGGCCGTCGACCGCGAACTCGAGTCCGTCCTCTTCGGGAACATGCTGAACGTGATCGTCACGTCGCTGATCGCCATCGCAGTCTACTCCGGGTACAACATGTACGTCCCGGCGGGCGCACAGGTGCCCTACCCGGCGCTCGCGGGGGCGCTGACCGGTGTGGCGAGTCTCATCCCCGTGGTGGGGATGAAGATCGTCTACGTCCCGCTGACCGCCGCGGCTGCCCTGCCGGTCGCGATGGGCGGAGACACGTCGCTTTTGGCCTACGTCGCCGGCTTCTTCGTCCTCGTGGTCGTCGTCGTCGACACCATCCCGGACCTGATCCTGCGACCCATCTTCAGCGGCGAGACCACCCACGTCGGCCTGCTGATGCTGGCCTACACCCTCGGCCCCGTGGTTCTGGGATTCTACGGCTTTTTCTTCGCGCCGATCGTCCTCGTGATCGGCCTCACGTTCGGGAACACGGCACTGCCACGCCTGCTGGGTATCGATCCCGACGAGGAAGACGAGGGACTCCACCGCGACCAGATGCGCCTGAAAGACTTCTGAGAGTCACGGAGGAACACGAACTCCGCGAACGAAAGGCGAAAACAGGACGAACGTTGGCTCCGGCCGACCGAACCAGAGCTTTATGTCTGTGCCATGCGAACGAATGGCATGGATATCAGGAAAGCGACGGCGTCGGACAGTCCGGCGATCAGGGACGTCGCCCGGCGGTCACTCCAGGCGTCGTACTCGCTGAGTCCCCAGGCGATCACGACGGCGGTCGAGAAGTGGTACGGCGAGATGGACCTCGACGAGCGACTCGACGAGGAGGGCCACCTCTACCTCGTCGCCGAGCTCGATGGTCAGCCCGTCGGCTTCTCCGAGAGCCGGCTCTCCGAAGACGGTGCGGCGACGCTGCTGTGGTTGCACGTCGACCCGGCCTACCGGGGGGAAGGCGTCGCCAGCGCACTCTTCTCGGATACGCGCGAGCACCTCGAAGCCGCCGGAGCCGACCGGCTCTACGGGCGCGTGCTCCAGGACAACACCGACGGCAACGCCTTCTACGAGGCCCAGGGGTTCGAGCAGGTCAGCCGCGGCGAGGTCGAGATCGGCAATCGCACGTACGTCGAGAACGTCTGGGCACCCTCCGAACGCACCGGTCTCCAGCCGGTCGAACTCGACGACCGAACCGTCTTCGTCGACCGCGACGAGTTCGAGACCGGGTCGGCCGCCAACTTCCACGTCGTCTACACCGACGAGAGCCGCGAGAACAAGTACGGCTACTACTGCGGGAACTGCGACGAACTCGCCAACGCGATGGACGCGATGGGCCGCGTCGAGTGCAACAACTGCGGGAACACCCGCAAACCCACCCGCTGGGACGCCGCCTACCTCTGATCCGGGGCGGGCCGCAGAACCGACCCGCCGTCAGGCCACCGGGTCGATCCGGTCGACGGGCATCACCGAGTAATCGATCGAGAGCGTGTCCTGCGTCGCGCGGATCTTCCCGACGAACGTCGAGATGTCCGCCAGGTCGCCCTCGAGGATGAACAGTTCGAGACAGTAGTGGTCGCCGATGTGGCTGTGGACGTTCGAGGCGACGAGGTTCTCGTACTCGTGGCGCAACTGCATCATCCGCTGTTCGACCGCCGACGAGGAGTAGTCGAACAGGACGGTGACGACGCCCATCAGTTCGCGCTCCTCGAGTTTGCGGTCCTCGAACTCGCCCAGCAGGTTCCGCGAGGCCTCCCTGACGACCTCGCTTCGCCCGGTGTAGCCGTGTTCGTCCGCGAACGCGTCGATCCGCTCCAGCAACTCGTCGGGCATGGAGACGCTGACGACTGTCATATGTTAACCGAGGCGGGTCGAGTTACTAAGCCTTGGCATCGCGGCGAGTCGGCCACGGGCAGACGGCCCCGTGGCGACCGAACACGATGCGCGGGTCCGCCCCGGTGCGGGCGGATGCCGGGGGACTGAAGGGCGGGCGGAGTGAGGGACAGGACGATGGAGACGACCCACCGCGTCGTCGTCGGCGACTCGCGGGACCTTGGTCTCGCCGACGACAGCGTCGACCTCGTCGTGACCTCGCCGCCGTATCCGATGATCGAGATGTGGGACGAGGCGTTCGGGTCGATGAACCCGGCGGTCGAGAGCGCACTCGCCGACGGGGACGGCGAGCGGGCGTTCGAGGCGATGCATTCCGTCCTCGACGACGTCTGGGCGGAGGTCCGACGGGTCCTTCGCCCGGGCGGGATCGCCTGTGTCAACGTCGGTGACGCCACCCGCACCGTCGACGGTCGCTTCCGGGTCTACCCCAACCACGTACGCGTGCTCTCGGCGTTCGAGGAACTGGGGTTCGACCCGCTGCCCGATATCCTCTGGCGGAAACCGGCCAACAGCGCCGCGAAGTTCATGGGGTCGGGGATGGTCCCGCCGAACGCCTACGTCACGCTCGAACACGAGTACGTCCTCGTCTGTCGCAACGGCGAGCGCCGCGAGTTCGACCCCGGCGCGGACCGCCGGTACGAGGCCGCCTACTTCTGGGAGGAGCGCAACCGGTGGTTCTCGGACGTCTGGACCGACGTCCAGGGCACGGGCCAGTCACTCGCGGACGACGACGGCGCGCGCGAGCGCTCGGCTGCGTTTCCCTTCGCCGTCCCGTACCGCCTGGTGAACATGTACTCCGTCTACGGGGACACGGTGCTGGACCCGTTCTGGGGGACCGGTACGACGTCGCTGGCGGCGATGGTCGCCGCGCGCAACTCCGTGGGTGTCGAACGCGACCCCGAGTTCGTCGCGGCTTTCGACGAGCGCGTCGGCGACGTGGCGGCGCTCTCGGAGACGGTCGTCCGCGACCGCCTCGCCGACCACCGTGCGTTCGTCCGCGACGTCCGGGAGGCGGGCGATTCGCTGGGCTACGAGGCCGAGTACTACGACGTGCCGGTCCGGACGAAACAGGAACGCGGGATCCGTCTCTACGCCGTCGAGGACCTCACAGCGACCGCCGATGGGTACCGCGTGGTCCACCACCCGGTCGAAGGGCTGCCGACGGAGCGAGAACCGGAGTAGCGGACGGGTCGGTCACTCGTTGCGGACGAACGTCACCGGGCAGGGGGATTCGAGCATGACTTCCTGGGCCGTCGACCCGAAGACGGCTTTCCCGGTCGGCGAGCGTTTGCGCCCGCCGACCAGAACGAGGTCAGCGTCGATCTCCTCGGCGAGGTCGACGATCCCTTCGCCCACGCCTCCGGGGTCGGCCGTCCGCCCGCGGACCTGGTGCTCGACGTCGGCCTCCTTGAGCAGTTTCGACAGGTCGCGGACCGCAACCGAGCGCTTCGCCACCTTGTCCGGCGACACCTCGTCGTTCGGTCCGAACTCCAGTCGCTCCTTGACGTCGTCGTAACTGCTGGTGTCGAACACGTGTGCCAGGGTCACCGTCGCGCCCGTCGGTCCCGCGACGTCCGCCGCGAACCCGCCGATTTTCTCGATGCGTTCTTCCTCTTCGGAGCTCACCGCGAGCAGTATCGTCTCGATAGCCATGGAGGGGTATACGACACCATGGCGGTTGAACGTTTGGTACGCGACAGTGTGACAGCGGGAGAGAGGGTCCCAGCGGATCCCATTGCCGTATGTCGATTCCGGCCACCGGTCCCGACCGTACCACTGGGTGACACTTAACAGCCGGTGGGACGGAGAGAACACATGGTCTCGATACTCGTGTGCTACGGCACCGGCGAGGGACAGACCGCGACCGTCGCAGAGCGACTCGCCGAGACGCTCACGACGCGCGGGCACGACCCGACGGTCGTCGACGCGGCAGACCGGCCGGCCGACCTCGACGCCGGCGATTTCGACGCGGTCCTCGTCGGGTCGTCGATCCACGTGGGCACACACGACCCGGACGTGATGGCGTTCCTCCGTGAGGAACGTGACACCCTCGTGGACCGACCCACCGGGTTCTTCCAGGTTTCGCTCTCCTCGGCCACCGACGACCCCGGGCGACAGGCCGAAGCCGCTGGCTACGTCGACGAGCTCGTCGAGGAAATCGGCTGGCACCCCGACCGCGTCGGCCTGTTCGGCGGCGCGCTCCGGTATTCCGAGTACGGCTTTCTCACCCGCTTCATGATGAAACGCATCGCGAAAGACGCCACCGGCGACACCGACACCTCCCGGGACTACGAGTACACCGACTGGGCCGAAGTCGAGGCCTTCACGAACGACTTCGCCGCGTTCGTCGAGGGTCGCCTCGGTGTCAGGCCACCCGAGTGACTCTCTCGACGACAGGAAAAATAGGGGAATTTATATAAAAGGTATTATATAGTCCCGAGCGGATTCGAACCGCTGTCCATGGCTCCAAAGGCCATGATGATTGGCCACTACACCACGGGACTCGGCAGTCGTCCGTTACCCGCGCGTCGTTTTATTCGTTCCGACAGCGAACCGATCGACGGGGCGGTTCTGCTTCCCGACTCTCAGTCGTCGGCGGGGGCGGAGACTTCCAGCAACCCACAGACGTCGTCCTCGGCGTCGAAGCAGTCAGGGCACTGGGGTTCGCGGTCGATGATGGTGTCGAGTCGCTCGGCGACCGTCTCGTCGATGACGCTCTCTAGCTGTTTGGCCTCGCCGCGGAACTCCTCGACCTCCAGGACCTCGAGCAGGAACCGCTCGATGATACAGTAGTTCTGGAGGGCGTCGCGAGCTCGCCTGATCCCCTCGTCGGTCAGCGAGACGCCCTTGTACTTCTCGTGTTCGGCCAGGTTCTGGTCCTCTAGCTTGCCGATCATCTCGTTTGCGCTGGCGGGGCTGACGTCCAGCATATCGGCGACGGCGCCCGTCGAGGCGGGGTCGTCCTCGCGGTCCTGAACCAGATAGATGGCCTTGAGATACTGGTCTGCGGTGTTCACGCTGATCGCCTCCGAATCGTGGTTCGCGTGGTCATCGTCGGGTCTCCATGAGTTTCGTGACCTCCTCGGCGCCCTCGGCTTCCTCCTCACGGATCGCGGAGAGCGTGTCGAGCAGGCGGTCGCGGTCCACGCCGAAGTCGACGTCCGACGCTTCGATGGCGTCGACGAGATCGTCGTAGAACTTGTAGGCTGTCTCCTCGTTGCAGAGCTGGTCGTAGAGGACGCCGTCGAAGTCCTCGTCGGCCTCGTACTGGGCCTCGACGAGCGTCTCGATCTCCTCGAAAGGTACCGTCTCGGCGTCGAGTTCGTCGACGAGTCCCTCGAGGCGGCGGCGGTGGTCGGCCGATTCCTCCGCCGCGTCCTCCAGCATCGTCCTGACCTCGTCGTCGAGGCCGTCGGTCTCACGAGCGTGGCGCGCCGCGCGAGCCTCGACGACCTCCTCCAGGACGATCCCGATCTGGAGAAGTCGCGCCAGCTGGTGGTCCGACCCGACGGGGACGGTGAGGCTCACCCGGACCGCCTCCCGTGTCCGCCGGTTGCGTCGCGATTCATGCCCGAGTATCCGGGAGGGGGGCAGGTAAGTCTGTTCCTCGGTCCGGGCACCGCCGGTACCGCGACTGGGGTTTCCTGTCGGCTACCGCGGCCGTCGTTCAGGAGTTGTCGCTACCTCGTCTCGACGACGGTGGGTCGGTGCGTCGCTCTGTGTCGTCTGGCTCTCTCTCGTCGAGTCGTCGCAACACCGCGAGATACAGCCCCACGAGCACGACGCCGACGACGAGTCCGAGCGTCGAGTCCACGACGACGTGGAGCGACGTGTCCTGGAGTGGGCCGCCGTGGATCGGGAAACCGGCTGCCGGGCCTGCAGCCAGCACGCTGGCGACGGCGAGTTCGAACGGTCGCATACTACCCTCTCTGCGCGAGTGAGTATTTAAACAGGAGGCGTGTTCCAGGCCGTTGAGAATCGGGTCGGCCCGGAGACAGGTGTCCGCTCAGGCCCGCAGGCGCCTGGCGACCAGGTCCTCGACGTCCTCGCGGAGTTCGTCGACCGCGACTTCTTCGAGGACCGGCACGAAGAAGCCCTCGACGAGCATGTTCGTTGCCGTCTCGGGGTCCAGCCCACGCGAGGTCATGTAGAACAGGTCCTGTTCGTCGACCTGCCCGACCGTCGCGGAGTGACTGGCCTCAGTGTCGTGGTTGTTGATGATGAGCTTCGGCGAGGCGTCGGCCTCGCTGTCGTCGGAGAGCATGAGCGTGTTCTCGCGCTGATAGGAACTCGTCGACCACGCCTCGCGGCCGACGTCCTGAACGCCCTCGTAGACCGACCGAGCCTCGTCGTCCAGCACGCCCCGCGTGACCAGGTCCGCGGTGGTGTGTTCGTTCTCGTGCCAGACGCGACTCGCGAGGTCGAAGTGCTGGTCGTCGTGGCCGAAGAAGGCGCCGACGATCTGCGACTCCGAGCCCTCGCCGAGCAGTCGCGTCTCGACGGAGGTCTTCGTCAGGCGCGACCCGAGGTTGCCGTCGATGAAGTCGACGGTGGCGTCGTCGGCGGCGTGGCCGCGCTTGACCTGGAAGTTGTAGGTCTCCTCCGAGAGATTCTGGAGGGCGCCGTACTGGACGCTCGCGTTGGCCTCGGTGGCGACCTCGACGATGCCGCTGTAGTAGCGGTCGCCCTCGAGTTCGTCGCCCGTCGACTGGCGTTCGAGGATGGTGACCTCGGAACTCTCCTCGGCGACGACGAGCGTGTAGTTGAACAGCGACCGCGAGTTCATCGTCGTCCGGATCTTCACGTCCTCGGCGGCGGTCCCCCCGGAGACGTGGATCACGGTACCCGTGGTAAACAGGGCCGTCGAGAGCGCGGTGAGGTAGTTGCGCTGGGGGTCGACGACGCTGCCGAAGCGCTCGCGGACCAGGTCCTCGTCGGCCTCGATGGCCTCGTGGATCGACAGGACCTCGGCGCCCTCGGCCTCGACCCACTCCTTGTCCTCGGCCTGGTTCTCGGGGTCGACGAGTGTCTCGTAGTCCAGGTCGGTGAGGTTCGTCCACGTGCGACCCGGCGTCCGGATGACGTCGGGCATCTCCAGTTCGTCGAGCGCGTCGAGGGCCTCGAGCCGTGTCTCGAGGAGCCACTCGGGCTCGTCGTTGGCCTCGCTGATCGCGCGGACCTGCTGTTCGCTGATGTCGGGGTGTACCTGCGTACTCATTGTTGTAAGGCTATGGACACCACGAGGGTTATCCGAGCGAGCCCTCCATCTCCAGTTCGATGAGCCTGTTGAGCTCGACTGCGTACTCGATGGGCAGTTCCTCGGTGATGGGCTCGATGAACCCGGCGACGATCATCTGCTTGGCGTCGTCGTCGTCCAGGCCGCGACTCTGGAGATAGAAGACGTCCTCGTCGCCGATCTTCCCCACAGTCGCCTCGTGGGCGACGTCGACCTTGTTCTCCTGGATCTCCATGTACGGCATCGTGTCCGACGTGGACTCGTTGTCGAACATCAGCGCGTCACACTCGACGTTGGTCTTGGAGTCCTCCGCGCCGTCGGCGATGTGGACGAGTCCGCGGTAGTTGGTGCGGCCGCCGTCTTTCGAGATACTCTTGGACTCGATGGTCGACTTCGTGTCGGGCGCGTTGTGGTAGACCTTCGCGCCGGTGTCGATGTTCTGCCCCTCGCCCGCGAAGGCGATGGTGATGTGGTTGTCCGTCGCGCCCGGGCCCTTCAACACGGTGGAGGGGTAGAGCATCGTCGCCTTCGACCCCATCGATCCGGAGACCCACTCCATCGTGCCGTCGGCCTCGCAGATGGCGCGTTTGGTGTTGAGGTTGTAGGTGTTCTTCGACCAGTTCTGCACCGTCGAGTACTGGACGTGGGCGTTCTCGCCGACGAACACCTCGACGCCGCCCGAGTGCAGGTTGAACGCCGAGTATTTCGGCGCCGAGCAGCCCTCGATGTAGTGGACTTCCGAGTTCTCCTCGGCGATGATGAGCGTGTGCTCGAACTGGCCCATCCCCTCGGAGTTCATCCGGAAGTACGCCTGGACGGGCATCTCCACGGTGGTGTCCTCGGGGACGTAGACGAACGACCCGCCGGACCAGACCGCGCCGTGCAGCGCGGCGAACTTGTTGTCGCTCGGCGGGACACAGGTCGTCATGAAGTGCTCGCGCACGATATCTTCGTGTTCCTGGACGGCCCTGTCCATGTCACAGAAGATGACGCCCTTCTCCTCCCAGCGCTCCTGCATGTTCTGGTAG
>Ga0207770_100145_pt1 | contig 59408 bp, 70 predicted proteins | sample A23E2SouthBayCA_FD_187729 | JGI IMG/M metagenome (GOLD analysis project Ga0207770, IMG submission 187729) | Aerobic enrichment media microbial communities from Eden Landing Ponds, California, USA - A23 E2 (SPAdes) | ecosystem: Environmental > Aquatic > Marine > Unclassified | place: Emeryville...
TTCCTCGCCGTCGGCCATCTCCCCGGCCGTCTGGAACGCTGGTTCCTCGCCCGCGCGGCTCGCGGCTCCGCCGCTCGCTCGTCCCGCGGCCTCCCGCTGGTCGGCCGCGCGCAGCCCGTCGACGAGCGTCGCCGCGCTCATCGGGTCGACGTACAGCTGGCTGACGAGGTGGCCGGTGCTGGTCGCGCGCAGCGTGCCGTCCTCGCGCTCCACGAACCCGTTCCGTTCGAGGTACGCCAGTACGTCCAGCGTCACGCGCCGCAGGCGGCCGGGGTCGTCGGTCTGGGTCGCGTACAGCGTCTCCCCGAGGAACTCGTGGAGCGCCTCCTCGGTGGTCGTGAACCCGGTGGCGACCGCCGCGAGCACGTGCGTCCGGAGCGCGGGCTCGGCGGCGAGCTTCGAGCGCACCGGCTCGGGGTCGGCGTAGATGTAGCGGTCGAACAGCTCTTCGAGTTCGTCGTGGTTGTTCGCCAGCAGCACCGCCTCCCCGTAGGGGTCCCGACCCGGGCGGCCCGCGCGGCCGAACATCTGGTGGACTTCCAGCACGGACAGCGGCTGCATCCCGCCCGCGGTGCCGTCGTAGCGCTGCCAGTCCCGCACCACGACCCGCCGGCTCGGCGTGTTCACGCCCGCCGCGAGGGTGGGCGTCGCGGAGACGACCTTGATGGCGCGGTCGCGGAACGCTTCCTCGACGAGTTCGCGGTGCTCGCGCGCCAGCCCCGCGTGGTGGAACGCCGCGCCCTTCTCCACGGCGTCCGCGAGGTCGTCGCTGGTCTCCGTGTCGCTGACGCCCCGGATTTCGTCCGCGACATCGAGCAGGCGCGTCCGGTCCTCGTCGCTGATGCCCTGCTTGGTCACGTCCGCGAGCCGGCGCGCCGCCGCCTCCGCGTTGCGCCGCGAGTTCACGAACACGAGCGTCGAGCCGTCGTCTTGGAGCGTGTCCTCGACGATGGCGGCGGTCTGGCTGTCGCTGCCGCCGGTCGCCAACTCCTCCTGTGTGCCGTCGTCGTAGTGGACCGCCTGCCCGTAGTGGACGCCCGTCCGAAGGTCGATGGGACGCCACTCCGAGTCCACGAGCTCGGCGTCCAGCCACTCGGCTATCTCGTCGGCGTTCCCGACCGTCGCCGACAGCGCGACGACTTGCAGGTCCTGCACGCGCTGGCGGAGCTTCGCCAGCGTCACCTCCAGCGTGGGCCCGCGGTGGTCGTCGTCAACGAGGTGGACCTCGTCCGCGACTACGCAGGAGAGGTCGTCAATCCAGCCCGCGCCGTTGCGCACCAGCGAGTCCACCTTCTCGGAGGTGGCGACGATGATGTCGTTGTCCGACAGCCGCGACCCGTCGTCCTCGTAGTTCCCCGTGGAGACGCCCACGGAGAACCCGAACTGCTCGAACTCCTCGAACTCGCTGGACTTCTCGCCGGCGAGCGCGCGCAGCGGCACGATATAGAGTGCTTTCCCGCCGCGCTCGACCGCCGACAGCATCGCCAGCTCCGCGACGAGCGTCTTCCCGCTGGCGGTCGGCACGCTCGCCACGAGGCTCTCGCCCTCCGCGACGCCAGCCTCGACGGCCTCGGCCTGCGGCGGGTACAGCTCCTCGATGCCCCCCGATTCGAGGTGGTCGGCGACCCCGTCGGGGAGCCCCGGAACGTCCGCGACTCTCATTGCACCGGGATAGGCGCGTCCGGCGGTTTAAACTGTCGCACCGCCGAACGCGGCGCTCGCTCTCCGGTCCCGCTACTAACTGGTCAACCGCTAACAGGCGGACTGAAAGGGGCGGCGCGCTCGGCAGTCGAGACGACGTAAGCACTACACCGAACGAGCGAGGCGAGTGAGGGAAGCGCGCAGCGAGTCGTAGACGCCGAGCGCGCCGGGGCTTTCGAGGTGGTCGAAACTGTGGTCCCGCCGTCTCGATTCGAGAATATCCCACCTAGCCCGGCAACGATATAGGCGGGGCGCCACCACGTCCCGGTATGCGAATCGAGTTCGACCGGGACGTCTGCATCGGGATGTTCCAGTGTGTCGTGGAGTGGGACGGCTTCGAGGAGGACGCGGACGCCGGGAAAGCAATTCTGCGGGACAGCGAGGAGGTCGAGGACGGCGTGTTCGCCCGGGAGGTGCCCGAGGACGCGGAGCTGGACGCGAAGTTCGCGGCGCGGTCGTGTCCCGTCGACGCCATCGCGGTGTACGACGACGGCGAGCAGGTCGTCTGAGCGGCGCTCGCGCCCACCTAGGTTTATGGTAACGCATACCATACTAGCGACTGCGATGTGCCACCACTGGGAGGAAGTACCGATACGGGAGTTAGAGCGGGAAGCCGACGCACCGGACGACGAACCCGACGACGTGACGAAAGAAGTCGCGCCCGCCTGAGCGGCGGCGGGCGCGGCCCGATTACGCGATTTTCTCGTACTGGTCGGAGAGCTTCTCGGCGGCCTCGCCGAGCTGGTCGCGCTCGTACTCCGTGAGGTCCCACTCGACGACCTCCTCGACGCCGTTCGAGCCGAGCTTCACGGGCACGCCCAGCCCCACGTCGTCGAGGCCGTACTCGCCGTCGAGGACGACCGAGCCGGGGAGCACTTCGCCCGTGTCGCGGAGGATGGCTTCGACCATGTGGGCGACGCCGGTCGCGGGGCCCCACTGGGTCGCGCCCTTCTTCTCGATGACGTTCATCGCGGACTGCTGGAGCTCTTCGAGGATTTCCTCGCGCTCGGCGTCCGAGAACTCGGGGTCGGCGCCGTCCACGCGCACCTTCGAGAAGACGGGCACTTGGGCGTCCCCGTGCTCGCCGAGGATGGTCGCTTCGACGTTCTGGACGGGCGCGTCGAAGCGCTGGCCGAGCACGTACCGGAAGCGCGCGGAGTCGAGGCGGCCGCCGAACCCGACGACCTTGTGGCGGTCGCGGTCGCCGGCCTCGTAGAGGTGGCGGTTCAGGAGGTCGACGGGGTTCGACGTGGTGACGGTGACGAAGTCGTCGTTGTACTCCGCGATGGAGGAGCCGATGTCCGCCATGATGGGCGCGTTGTCGCCCGCGAGGTCGATGCGCGTCTGGCCCGGCTGGCGCGGGATGCCCGCCGTGATGACGACGACGTCCGAGCCGGCGGTGTCCTCGTAGCCGCCCTGATACACTTCGGTGTTGGCGTCGTAGGCGACGCCGTGGTTGGCGTCGGCGGCCTGTCCAATGGTCTCCTCTTCCTTGTCCGGGATGTCCACGAACACGAGTTCGTCGGCGACGTCGCGGAGCGCGAGGTTGTAGCCTGCGGCGGCGCCGACCGTGCCGGCGGCCCCCACGATGCTGACTTTCGTCATTTCACGTATGACAACCGCCGGCGACTCCGTTAAGCGCTTCGGTAACTCCGCGCACGCGGGAGAACCGCGCGCAGGGACGCCGACGACCGACTAACGCGAGTTCGACGCTCGTCGAATCACTCGGGGGCGGGGCGGCCTCCGCAGGGTTTTCGAGGCGTCGCGCCCTGCGTACGCCCATGAGCGACACGGACGACGGCTTCGACGAGGAGGCCGTGCGCGAGGAACTCCGCGAGAAGTACGGCGAGGACGACCGCGGGAGCACCGAGCGCATGAGCGAACTCCTCCTGCAGGGCGCGACGATGACCAACCAGCACTGCGACCACTGCGGCACCCCCATCTTCCGCTACGAGGGCCAGTCGTTCTGTCCGAACTGCCAGCACGCCGCCGACCAGCAGGCCGCACAGCAGCAGGGCGCGCAGGAGCAAACTGCACAGGACCAGCCGCAACAGCAGCAGGCCGACCAGCAGGGCGCCGACCCCGCCGAGCGAACCGCCCAACAGCCCGCTGACGGCGACGCGACCGCGACCGAGGCGGCTCGCACGCAGTCGAACGCCGACGCCGCCGACCGCCGGCAGTCCGCGAACAGTCCGCAGTCGGCGGAGCGCCGCCAGCCCGTCAAGCGGCAGGCCTCGCAGTCCACCGGGCGCCAGCCGCGCCAGCCGGCCCGCGAACAGGCGTCACCGAGCGGCCAGTCGCCCGAGCGCGACCCCGCGGCCGCCGTGTCCGGGGAGGCCGCGGACGCGCTCGAATCCTCGATTGCCGCGCTCGCGCGCCGCGGCGCCAGCGCCGACGACCCGCGCCGCGCCCGCGAGTTCCTCGAAGCCGCCCGCGAGGCCGCCGAGGCGCTGGACGCGCTCCACCACAACGCGTAACTCCGCGGCCGCGCACCAGCCCGTATGGACATCCTCGTCCCCGTCGACGGCTCGGACTGCAGTTTCCGCGCGCTCGGGTTCGCCGCGGAGATGGCGCGCCGCTACGAGGGACGCCTCGACGCCGTCCACTTCGCAGACGCCGAGTCCGAGACCACCGACGCCGTCGTGGAGCGCGCCGAGCGCGTCCTCGACGCGCAGGGCGTCGACGCCGAACCCGAGGTCGACACGGACGTGGACGTGGCGTTCCGGCCCAGCGACAGCGTCGGCGAGGACATCCTCGGGCTGGTCGAGGAGCGCGGCTACGACCACGTCGTGATGGGCCACCACGGCGCCGGCACGCTCGAACGCGCGCTCCTCGGGAGCGCCGCCGAGACGGTCCTGCACGCCGACCGCGTCCCCGTCACCGTCATCCCCTGACCGCCGGCAGAACTGTTCACACGCATCCAAACCGCTTAACCCGAAGCGTTGACTCCGCTGTCGTATGGACACCTACGAACTCCTCTCGCGGAACGCGGCGGAAGTCGTGACCGAGGAGGAACTTCGAACGCTGGCCGAGGACCCCGACGGGAAGCGAGCGTACGTCGGCTACGAGCCCTCCGGCGTGCTCCACCTCGGCCACCTGCTCACCGCGAACAAGCTCATCGACCTGCAGGACGCCGGCCTCGACGTGGTCGTGTTGCTCGCGGACGTCCACGCGTACCTCAACGGGAAGGGCTCCTTCGAGGAGATTCGGGACACCGCCGAGCAGATGAAAGAGCAGTTCCTCGCGTACGGCCTCGACGACGACCAGACGGAGTTCGTGCTCGGCAGCGACTACGAGTTCGACGAGGACTACGAGCTGGACCTCCACGAGCTCGAACTGGCGACGTCGCTGAAGCGCGCCCAGCGCGCGATGGCCGAGATTCAGGGCGGGGAGACCGCGAAGGTCAGCCACGTCGTCTACCCGCTGATGCAGGCGCTGGACATCGAGTACCTCGACGTGGACGTGGCGGTCGGCGGCCTCGACCAGCGGAAGGTCCACATGCTCGCCCGCGAGGAACTGCCGAGTCTGGGCTACGAGAAGCGCCCCGCCATCCACACGCCCATCGTCGGCGACCTCGAATCCGGCGAGGGGAAGATGTCCTCCAGCGAGGGCATCACCATCTCCATGGAGGACTCCGCCGCGGACCTCGACGAGAAGGTGAACGCGGCGTTCTGCCCGCCGACCCGCGACCCCGAGGGCGACCTCGTCAACCCCGTGCTGGAGCTGTTCCAGTACCACGTCTTCCCGCGCTTCGAGGAGGTCGTCGTCGAGCGCCCCGACGAGTACGGCGGGAATCTGGAGTACGGGGACTACGAGTCCCTCGCCGCGGACCTCGAAGCCGGCGAACTCCACCCCGCGGACGCGAAGGGCGCGCTCGCGGACTACCTCGACGAACTCATCGCGCCCGGCCGGGAGCGACTCCGCGAGATTCGCGGCGAATAGGCCCACTTCCGCCGCTGTCACGCTGTCCGTCGACTGATTCTCGCTGCAGAACGAGCGCCGAAACGCCCAGCCGCGGAGAAGACTGCGCGGGGCGGCGTCAGTCGGACTGGATGCGCGGGGCGAGCATGTACGTGACGTGGCCCTGCGCCTCGGCGATGTCGAAGTGAATCTTGACGGGGTACTCGTCGCCGAGTTCGAGTTCGACCTCAGCGTCCTTCGGGATGGCCTTGTTCATGTCCTTGAGGTAATCGAGACTGAACAGGCTGTGGGCGTCGCCCGCCTCCAAGTCGATGAGCTGGTCGCGGGTGAGTTCGAGGTGGACGTCGTCGGTGTCGCCCTCCGCGTCCACGTAGAACAGCTCGTCGGCGGCGTCGACGCCGAGCGCGATGTGGTCCGAGACCATGTCCGCGGCGGTGACGGCGCGGTCGATGTCGCGGCCCTCGATGACGACGTTCGCGGAGAGGTCCAGATCCGGGATGTCCGGCTCCTGCCGGATGGAGTCGGGGTCGATGAGCGCGAGCGTGTACTCGAGGCCGTCGATCTGGATGTGGAGCTTGCGGGTCTCCTCGTCGAGTTCCAGCTGGACGAGCTGGTCGGCGTCGGCCATCCCGGCGATGTCTTCGAGCCGGGAGAGGTTGACGCCGATGATGCCGCCGTCGGCTTCGTAGGATTCGAACGCGGCCGCCCCGAGGTCGAGGTCGACCATGCCGACGTTCGCGGGGTCGACAGCGCGGATGGAGAGGCCGTCTTCGTCGAGGTGGATTTTGCATTCGTCCACCAGCACGCTCACGGAGTCCAGCGTTTCCCGGAGCGTGTCGGCGCTCACGATCGCCTTGAACATATGCGAACTGCTACGCAATCAGGGACTAAAAAGCCCCACGTTCCGCGTGCGCGCGTGAATCGCCCGACGGCGGCCGGGTCGCCGCGAGACGGTGGGCGTCAGGGAGTCCGCTGCTGGCGGCCGTCCGGCGTCCGGCCCGGGACGGCAGCCGCGACCACCGTTAACCCGGGTTAATCCGGGTTAATCCGGCGGCTGACCGGGTTCAGGGCTTGGCCCCTTTAGGTGCGCCCGGCCCGTCGGGTCGAACGCACATGAGACGCACCGCAGCCAGCCTCCTCGTGGCGGCGCTCGTGGTGCTCGCCGGATGCGCCGGCGGCATCGCGGGCCCGAACGGGGCACAGACCGACGACGGCGAGAGCGGCACCGTGTCGTTCTACGTGAGCGACGAACAGAACGCGATCAGCCAGTTCGAGCACCTGAACGTGACCGTGACCAGCGTCGGGTTCGCGCAGACCGCGGCCGCCAACGAGTCCGCGGCCGCCGACAACGACACCGACAGCGGCCTCCGTGTCGATGTCGTCGGGAACGTCACGGCGGGCGAGAACGCCACCGTTCGCGTCACCTACGACGGCGAGGCCGTCGAGAACGCGACCGTCGAAGCGGACGACGCCGACGTGACGGTGACGACGGACGCCAACGGCACCGCGACCGTGCAGGTGCCTAGCGACGCCGAGGAGTTCAGCGTCTCCGCCAGCACCGCCGGGGACAGCGAGTTCGGCGAGGCCGAGGCCGAGTTCGAGGTCGAATTCAGTGACGGCAACGACGATGAGGACGACAGTGACGACGGCGACGACAGCGACGACGCCGAGACCGAGTGGGTCGAGCGCGACGTGGCCAACCGCACCGTCGACTTGACCGAGCTACAGGGCGCGAACGCGACCCTGCTCGGGAACATGACCGTCCCCGCGGGCGACTACGAGAAGGTGTTCGTCCACGTCGGGGAGGTCGAGGGGACGCTGCAGACCGGCGAGCAGGTGAACGTGAAGCTCCCGAGCCAGAAGCTCCACCTCAACGACGACTTCACCGTGAACCGGAGCGGGAACGTCGAGTTCGTCTTCGACATCACGGTGTTCGAGGCGGGCAACAGCGGGAAGTACATCCTGAAGCCGGTCGCCAGCGAGTCCGGCACCGACGTCCCCATCGAGCGCGTCGACGACGACCGCGAGGCGGCACTCGAAGCGAACTTCGTCGGGAACGTCTCGGCGGGCGAGAACGCCACCGTGCGCGTCACGCAGGACGGCCAGCCCGTCGAGAACGCGACGGTCACGGTCGGCGAGGACGTGACGGTGACGACGGACGCCAACGGCACCGCGACCGTGCAGGTGCCTAGCGACGCCGAGGAACTCGAACTCGAAGCCTCGACCGAGGAGGGCAGCGCGTACGGCGAGGCCGAGGCGGAACTGGAGTTCGAGTTCGGTGAGTCGGACAGCGACGACGACTCTGACGGCGACAGCGAGGAGGCCAACGACGAGGCCGACGGCGAGGTCGAACTCGGCGCGGTCCTCGACGGCAGTCTCGCACCCGGCGGGAACGCCACCGTGGTCGTGACCGACGGCGACGGCGAGGCCGTCGCGGACGCCGAAGTCGCCGTGGACGGCGCGGTCGTCGGGGAGACGAACGCCGACGGCGAACTGGCGTTCACGGTGCCCGAGAACGCGAGCCTCGACGCCGAGGTGACCGTGACCGCGGACGGCGAGACGGCGACGCTGGACTCGACGACCGCCGCGGCCGCGAACTGACCGGCCGCCGCTGACTGCGGGCGACTTCGCTGCGGTTTTTCGCGCTGACGCGCCCTAACGCCCACAGCGACGTGGTTTTCAGTCCGGCCGCCGTACGTCCCGTAACTGACTATGGGGAACGGCAAGGACCACTACTACAACAAGTCCAAGCAGGAGGGCTACCGGACGCGGGCGGCGTACAAGCTCCAGCAGATAGACGACGAGTTCGACGTGCTGTTCGGCGGCGCGACGGTCGTCGACCTCGGCGCCGCGCCCGGCGGCTGGCTGCAGGTCGCCGCCGAGGAGACCGGCGCGCGCGGGAAGGTCGTCGGCGTGGACTTCCAGCGCATCGACGACTTGGACGACGTCGAGGCGGGCGTCCAGACCATCAAGGGCGACATGACCGAGGAGGACACCCGCGAGGACATCGAGCGCGCCGCGCCGGGCGGCGTCGACGTGGTCATCTCGGACATGGCGCCGAACATGACCGGCGAGTACAACCTCGACCACGCGCGCTCCGTGCACCTCGCGCGGATGGCGTTGGACACCGCCCGCGAGCTGCTGAACGACGGCGGGCACTTCGTCGCCAAGGTCTTCGACGGGCAGGACTTCCAAGACTACCTCGCGGACGTCGAGGAGGAGTTCGCGTTCACGCGGACGTACACCCCCGACGCCTCCCGCGACTCCTCCTCGGAGCTGTACGTGGTGGCGAAGAACCGCGTCAACGCCCCCATCGAGACGGGCGACACCATCGAGGTCGAAATCGTCAACGTGGGCGAGGAGGGCGACGGTGTGGCGAAAGTCGACGGCTACACGCTGTTCGTTCCGGACGCCGAGGAGGGCGAGACTATCGAGGTGGAAGTGACGGACGTGAAGCCGAACTTCGGGTTCGCCGAGCGCCGCGACTAGCGCTCCGCGAGCAGCCGGCGGACGCCGTAGACGAACGGCGTGTCCGCCAGCGCGATGGCGAGCTTGAGGGCGTACTGGCCGACGATGAGCGAGAGAATCTGGGTCTGGCCGTAGACGGGGCCGACGCCGAGCACCTGCGGCGCCGCCCAGAACGCGACGGTGACGAAGATGACGGTGTCGATGACTTGGCTGGTGGCCGTCGAGCCGATGTTGCGCAGCCAGAGGTACGCGCCGTCGGTGCGCTCGCGGATGGCGTGGAACGCGAGCACGTCCCAGTTCTGGCTGACGACGTACGCCAGCAGGCTGCCCGCGACGACGTTCGCGCTCGACCAGAGCACGCCCGCGAACTCGGACTGGCCGACGCCGGAGAACGGCGCGATGGGCGCAACGATCGTGGTGTAGACGAGCCCGAGCATCACGAGCGTCATCGCGAACCCGACGTTCACCAGCACTTGCGCGGCGCGGCGGCCGTACAGCTCCGAGTAGCAGTCCGACGCGAAGAACGTCAGCGCGTACGCCAGCGCCGCGCCCGGCATCACCAGCGACGACCCGGTGACCGGCAGCGAGAACGGAATCTGGAACAGCAGCAGCTTCGACGCGGTGAGCTGGGCGGTCACGAGCGCGGTGACGAACAGCCCGACGAGCGCGACCTGCCCGGCGACGAGGCGGTCCTCACTCGGCATCGTCGTCGAGCCTCCCGTGGCGCTCGTCGATGTCGTCGAGGATGTCGAGGTTCTTCCGGACGGACGCGCGGACGGCGTCGCTGCGGTTCACGAACTTCCCGTCGTCGCCGACGTGCTCGTCGAGGTCCGCGAGCAGCTCCGCGGGAATCTCGACGCTTATCTTGGGCATACCGCGAGAATACCCCGGGAATATCTTAAGCCGTTCGTGTCGACGCGGAGCCGCCCCGGCGCCCGCCCAGCGTCACGACGGTGAGCAGCCCGAGCCCGAGGAGGTACATCACGACGATGGGGAGCGCGATGAGCAGCATCGTGTAGAGGCTGTCGGGGGTGACGAGCGCGCTGAACGCGAACGCGCTGATGACGGGGACGCGCCAGCGCCGCCGCATCGTCTCGTAGGAGACGATGCCGCCGCCGTGGAACAGCAGCATCGTCACCGGGATGTCCACGAGGATGCCGATGCCGACGGTCAGCAGGAACACCATCCACGCGAACGTGCTGACGGTGTAGCTGATTATCATGCCGGCGTCGAGGGCGTCGTAGACGAGGAAGGAGATGACCTCGGGCGCGACGAACGAGTACCCGAGGTAGCTGCCGACGGCGAGCCCGCCGACCAGTCCGCCGCCCCACGCGGCGATGACCCGCCGGTCGCCGGTCACCCAGCCGCGGTCCGAGAGCGCGGGCCACACGTAGTAGACGATGACCGGGAGCGTGCCGATGGCGGCCAGCACGACCGAAATCTTCACTTGGAAGACGAGCGCCTCGACGGGGTGGAGCGTGATGGGCCACTCGCCACCGGTCGCCAGCGGCCGCACGTCAGCGGGGATGCGCGCGAGGAAGTTGTCCCGCACCTCCCGGAAGCCGCCGTAGTAGAGCCACCCGAACAGCCCCACCATCAGCGCCATGAACGTGCCGACGATGCGGAACGCCCGCGAGCGCAGGCTGGAGAACACGAACCGGATGTCGTAGTAGTAGCCGCCGATGTCGTCCTCGGTGGTCTCCTCCTCGGTGAACGCGTCCATCATCCCCGCGGCCGTGCTCTGGACGGTGTTGGACTCCTCGCCGTCGGCCTGCTCGTCCTCGACGGCCTCCTCGTCGAGTTCGGCGTGCACTTCGTCGAAGCGGTCGAGGACGGCTTGGGCCTTCTCGTCGTCGCCGGCTTCGAGCGCGCGGTTGGCCGTCGAGAGCGCCTCGTCTTCGGTCAGCGACGCGAACGCCTCCGGGGGCGCTGACAGCACGCCCGCGGCGTCCAGCTCGTCGAGGTCGATGTCGCCGGGGTTCTCGGGCTGGCCGAGCCGCGACCGCGAGACCTGCTGGGCGGCGCGGTCGATGGCGACGTACGTGTAGTACAGCACCGCCGCCGCGAGCGCGACCGCGGCGAACGCCGCGCCCAACAGCAGGTAGCCGGTCTCGGGGTCGACACCGAGCGCGTCGGTGACCGTCGGCACGCGAACGCGCGACCCGATGAACTCCAAGAAGCCGTTGAACGCCGGGATGCCGCCGTACTGGCCGGTCGCGTAGCCCGCGGCGAACCCGAGCACGCCCACGCCGAGCACGCGGTTCCAGCGCTCGCGGAACACGCCGCGGACGTCGACGTACTCGCGGCCGCGCTTCATCGTCACGACGACCTTCGCGCAGTACAGCGAGAGTCCGTACAGCAGGATGAGCGGGGACGCCCACAGGATTTGGGTGAACGGGTCCGGCGGCGAGAAGAACGCGCCGAACGCGAAGATGCCGACGACCGCGTACTTCCACTTGTCGCGGAACGTCTCGTAGGGGACGATGCCCGAGTACGACAGCGCCGACACCGCGAGCGGGAGCTGGGCCGCGATGGCGAACGACAGCGCCAAGAAGAGGATGAACTCCGTCCACTTCACGATGGAGTATTTCGGCGCCAGCCCCGCGCCGACGGCGTTGCCCGCGAGGAAGTCGAACATCAGTGGGAAGAACAGGAAGTACGCGTACGCCACGCCCGCGGCCGCCAGCCCGACGCAGACGAGCGCGACGAGCGCGACGTTGCGCCGGGAGACGGAGACGTCGGGGATGATTTCGCGCTCCACGAGCGGCTCGCGGGCGTGGTAGAGGAGGACGGGAACCGCGCACGCAACCCCGGCGAACAGCCCGATTTTCACCTGCATCAGGATGACGTCGAACGGCGTCTGCGCGATGACGCTGGCCGCCTCCACGAGGAGGTCGGCTTCGAGCTTCGGCCAGACGTACAGCCGCATCGTCATGATGCCGCCGATTAGCCCGACGACGAACGCGATGAAGACGTGCTGGAGCTTCGACTGGGCCGTCCGGAGCATCACGCCGAGGGTCTGCCGGCCGGACTCGATACTTCGGGCCGTACTGGGGTCTATCGGGCCCGAGCCGGAGCTACTCATTGGGTCGGGGTAACCAACTCGCAATTATCAATCTTCCCGTCCGCGCCCAAAAGAAAGCCTATAACGCCCCCGTCGCCAAAGCACGGACACGAATGGCCGAGGAACCGGACGGCGGGCGCGACCGCGACCGCGACTGGGGGGACCTCGCGTCGGCCGTCCGCCGCGTCGACGGCGACGACGGGCGCGGCGAGTGGGACGACCTCTCGTCGGCCGTCGAGTCCGTCGCCGGGGACGGCGAGCCGGGGCCGCGAGTCACCCGCGACGACGAGTGGCGCGACCTCTCGCCGGCCGTCGAGCGCGTCGAACCCGACGACGGCGACGAGTGGGACTGGGACGAGGACGCCGTCGCCGCCGCGGGCGGGAGCGCCGACCCCGCCTCCGGCGGCGAACCCGAACTGCTCGCCGCCGACGAGCATCAGGCCGACGAGCCCGCCGACGACGCGGCGCTCGACCCCCGCGAGAACTCCGTCGTCGACGCCGACGAGAACCCCGCGCCGCCCGACGACGGCATCGGCCTCGACGCCCCCGAGTCCGACGTCGAGGAGCCGCTGGCGGTCCACGTCGAGGAGATGGTCAAGCGCCTCGCCATCGTCATCGCCATCGCCGCGCTCGTCAGCGTCGTCGTCTTCCCGCTCACGGAGAACCTCATCACCACCATCTGGAACTACGTCCTCCCCGGCGGCGAGGCCGTCGACCCCCGCGTCTACCAGCCGCTCGAACTCGTCATCACGCAGGTGAAAATCGCCAGCCTCGCGGGACTGGTCATCGCGCTCCCGGTGTTCGTCTACGAGTCGTACGCGTTCATGCGCCCCGGGCTCTACCGCCACGAGCGCCGCTACTACCTCGCCGCCGTCCCGACCAGCCTCGTCCTCGCCGTGCTCGGCGTCCTGTTCGCGTACCTGCTCGTGCTCCCGTACACGATGGACTACTTCCAAGGCTACACTGAGGGCACCGCGGACGTCGCGTTCGCGCTCGGCTCCACGTTCAACCTCATCCTGATGGTGATGGGGTATCTCGCGGTCGTCTTCCAGATTCCGCTGTTCATCATGCTCGCCATCATGCTCGGGGTCACCACGCGGCAGTGGCTCGAAGACCGCCGCCTGCTGTTCTGGGCGGCGTTCGCCGGCATCTCGTTCACGTTCGGCGCCATCGACCCCACGGGCGTCGTCCCCATCGTCGTCGCGCTCACCATGATTGCGCTCTTCGAGGGGACGCTCGCGCTGCTCCGGTGGACCGGTAACTAAGACGCACTTTTTGCGCTGCGTGGGGCGCGCGGAGCGCGCCCCACTCGGCAAAAACTTGCGGAAAAAGCACTCCTCCCTCACTTCGCTGCGCTCCGTTCGGTCGTCGGCCTCGCGGCTTCGCCGCGAGTGAACCGCTCACGGGTCGCTTCGCTCTCCGTTCGCGGATGCTCGTCGGTAGTGGTTTGGTCGCGAGTATCCGCGATTCGCGTAAGACCTTATTAGGCGTGCGCCACGTACCCCACGCCGATGGAGTTAGAGGCGATTCCGGGCGTGGGCGCGAAGACCGCGGAGTCGCTGCGGTCGCTCGACGACCCCGAGGACGCCCTCCAACGGGGGGACGTAGCGGCGGTCGCTCGCGCGCCGGGAGTCACCGACGGGCGGGCCGCGCGCATCGTCCGCGGCGCGATTCGCGCGCGCCACGACGACCCCGGCGGCTTCCTGTCGACGGACCGCGCGGGCGAGGTGTACGAGCGCGTGCTCGCGCTGCTGCAGGAGCGCGCGGTCACCGACTACGCGAGCCAGCGCCTCCGGACGTTCTACCCGAGCGCCGCGGACTCGCGCATCGCGGAGGTCAACGAGTTCGCCGAGGACGCGATGGCCCGGGACCCCGACCCGGAGGTGCTGGACGCGCTGGACGGCGTCGAGCCGCTGTCGCGGGCGGAGGGGTTGGCGGTCCGCGACCGGTGTCTGGCGACGACCGACGCGGAGACGTACAGCGCCGCGCAGGACGCGTTCCCCGAACTGTCGGTGGAGGTCGTCGAGGACGCCCGCGGGCTCGCGGACCTCGCGCGCGGCTACTCGACGGTCGTGGCGCTCGACGAGGCGTTCACGGGCGTCGAGGTCGAGGGCGACGTGCGCGTCGAGCCGGACGCCCTACAGCGCCCCGAGGAGGTCGTCCCCGAGCGCGTGCTCTCGTTTTTCGCCACGAACCGCGACCGAATCCGCGCGGCCGTCGCGGTCCACGAGGCCGCCGGCCTCGACGCGGACGTGGACCTCGAAGCACTGGACGACGCGCTCGCGCAGTTGGACGCGGAGGGGTCGGTCGCGGGCGACGACGAGCTCGACCGGCTCTCGACCGCCGTGGACGACCTCGACGCCGCCGTCTCGGCCGCCGAGTCCGTCGCCAACGACCGGCTCCGCGAGGCCATCCAAGAGCAGGACGTGACCATCGAGGGCGCGGACCTCCTCTCTCTGGTGGAGCGCGGCGCGGGCGTCGACAGCCTGCTGTCGCGGGAGCTCGCCGACGAGTACGCCGACGCCGTGGACGCCGCCCGCGACCACCTCGTGGACGCGCTCGCGCTCCGCGACGGCGAGGCCAGCATCGCCGAGCAGGCGTTCGACGACTCGCCGACGTTCCCCGTCGACCACGACCCGGAGGCGGTATCGCGGCTGCGCGACGAACTCACCGCGGCACGGGACCGCCGGAGCGCCGAGCGCAAGCGCGACCTCGCGGCGACGCTCGCGGACCTCCGGGAGCCCACGCGGGGGCTCGTGGAGCGCGCGCTCGAACTCGACGTGGAACTGGCGGTCGCGCGCTTCGCCGACGACTTCGACTGCGTGCTCGCCGAGCGCGGCGGCCGCGGCTTCGACATCGAGGGCGGGCGCTCGCCGATTCTGGACGTGGGCTTCGCGGACGTGGAGCCCGTGGACTACGGCGTCGACGGCGTGGCGCTGCTCTCGGGCGTGAACTCCGGCGGGAAGACGAGCACGCTCGATTTGGTGGCGGTCGTGGTCGTGCTCGCGCACATGGGTCTCCCGGTGCCCGCCGAGTCCGCGAGAGTGCCCGAGGTCGAGGAGCTCCACTACTACGCGAAGTCGCAGGGGACGCTGGACGCGGGCGCATTCGAGGCGACGTTGCGGGACTTCGCCGGGCTGACGGAGGGCGCGGCGCGCAAACTCGTGCTCGTGGACGAACTGGAATCCATCACGGAGCCGGGGGCCTCCGCGAAAATCGTCGCGGGCATCCTCGAAGAGCTCCACGGGGCGGGCGCGTCGGGCGTGTTCGTCTCCCACCTCGCGGGCGAGATACGCGACCAGTGCGGCTTCGACGTGACCGTCGACGGCATCCGCGCCCGCGGGCTGGAGGACGGCGAACTAGTCGTCGAGCGCTCCCCCGTGAAAGACCACCTCGCGCGCTCGACCCCGGAGCTCATCGTGGAGAAACTCGCCACCGAGAGCGACGGTGAAGCCGGCGACGACGGCGCGTCGGCGGGGTCGTTCTACGACCGCCTGCTCGGGAAGTTCTGACCGGAATCGGGAGATTCGCGCGCTCTCGGCGGCGAACGCCGGTTCTGTGGCGAAGGGTTAAGTGGTTGCCCGAGCGTGGTGAAAGTGATGGACGACGGCCCCGAGGAGGGGATGCTGGGGTGGGACGAGTCCGTGTTCCGGGACGAACACGTCTTCGAAATCGACTACGTCCCGGAGGTCTTCCAGCACCGCGAGTCCCAGCTCCAGACGCTGCAGTACGCCCTCCGCCCCGCGGTCCGGGGCAACCGCCCGCTCAACGTGATGGTCCGGGGGCCGCCGGGCACCGGGAAGACGACCGCGGTCCAGAAGCTCTTCGGGGAACTCGGCGGCCAGCACGGCGTCCGCACGGTGCGCGTGAACTGCCAGGTCGACTCCACGCGGTACGCGGTGTTCTCCCGCATCTTCGAGGAGATATTCGACTACGAGCCGCCCTCCTCGGGCATCTCGTTCAAGAAGCTGTTCGGGCAGGTCGCCGAGCGCATCGCCGACGACGAGGAGGTGCTGGTGGTGGCGCTCGACGACGTGAACTACCTCTTCTACGAGGACGAGGCCTCCGACACGCTGTACTCGCTTTTGCGCGCCCACGAGACCCACTCGGGCGCGAAGGTCGGCGTCATCCTGGTGTCCTCGGACCTCGACTTGGACGTCATCGAGAACCTCGACGGGCGCGTGCAGTCCGTGTTCCGGCCCGAGGAGGCGTACTTTCCGTCCTACGACCGGGGGGAAATCACGGACATCCTCCGGGACCGCGTCGACGTGGGGTTCCGCGAGGACGCGGTGCCGACGACGGTGCTCGACCGCGTCGCGGAGCTCACCGACGAGGCCGGCGACCTCCGCGTCGGCATCGACTTGCTGCGGCGGGCGGGCCTGCACGCGGAGTCCCGCGCGAGCACCACCGTCGAGGTCGAGGACGTGGAAGCCGTCTCCGAGGAGGCCAAGCACATCCACCTCTCGCGGAGCCTGCGCGCGCTCTCCGACACCGAGCGCGCGCTCGTGGAGACGGTCGCGGACTGCGACGGCGAGCAGGCCGGCGACGTCTACGACGCGTTCAACGACCGCACCGACCTCGGGTACACGCGGTACACGGAAATCGTGAACAAGCTCGACAAGCTCGGGCTCATCGACGCCGAGTACGAGCAGCTCGACGGCCGCGGGCGCTCGCGGACGCTCCGGCTCACCCACGACCCCGAGGCCGTCAAAGACCAGCTGTAGCTCAGCTCTCGACCGAGCGCACGCCGTCGAACAGCCCCGCGAGCCGGTCGAGGTCGTCGGCGGCGTGCGCGTCCGGGTCGGCGTGGACGTGGACCGTGCCGTTGGCGGCGCGCACCCGCCCGCACAGCACCTGCAGGAAGCGGTAGGCTCGCTCCGTGTCGGCGTACTGGAGCAGCGTCGTCAGCGAGTCCACGCAGACGGCGGGCGCGGCGTCCGCCGGGAGGCTGTCGAGGCGCTCGGAGACCGCGATGCCCAGCCCCGTGAGGTCGCCGGGGTCGGCGACCGTGTTCGCGTCGTCGCCGTGCGGGTCGGCGGTGACGAAGCGCGTCGGCGGGAGGGCGGCGTCCCGGGCGGCCCGCCAGTCGTCGGGCGGTTGGCGCAGCGAGACGACGACCGCGGCGTCCGCGTCGGCGACTCGCCGGGCGCAGGCGTCAGCCCGCCGCTCGCTGACGCCGGGCGCGAGCACGAGCGCGACGGGCGCGTCCCGGCGGTCGGTGAGACTGGCGTCGCTCATGTCTCGACGTCACACCTCCACGCACGTAGTTATTCGCCGCGTACCGGAGTTCAGGCACCGCTTACCGCGGGTGCGTGGGTTTTTCCTCGGGGGTCGTCCACGGTAGGGGTATGAAGAACACGGGTGGCGGCGACGCGGCGAAGCGGCGCGCGGGCGAGGCGGCGGCCGACGACGTGGCGGACGGGATGGTCGTCGGGCTCGGCACGGGGAGCACGGCGGCGCACGCGATTCGCGCCATCGGCGAGCGCGGCCTCGACGTGGCGGGCGTGCCCACGTCGTTCCAGTCCCGCCAGCTCGCTATCGACGCGGGGATTCCGCTGACGACGCTGGAGGAGGCGTCCGTGGACCTCGCCATCGACGGCGCCGACCAAGTCGCGGGCGGCGACCTCGTGAAGGGCGGCGGCGCGGCGCACGCCCGCGAGAAGTACGTGGACGCCAGCGCGGACCGCTTCGTGGTGGTCGCGGACCCGAGCAAGGAGGTGGACGCGCTCGACTATCCCGTGTCGGTGGAGGTGCTGCCGGACGCGCGGCCAGTCGTCGCCGAGCGCGTACGCGGCCTCGGCGGGGAGCCGGAGTTACGGGCGGCCGAGCGCAAGGACGGCCCCGTGGTGACGGACAACGGCAACCTCGTGCTGGACTGCGCGTTCGGGGAGATCAGCGAGCCCGGCGAGCTAGCGGTGGCGCTGTCGTCGCTGCCGGGCGTCGTCGAGCACGGGCTGTTCGTCGGACTGGCGGACAGCGTCTACGTCGGCACCGACGACGGCGTGCGGGTCACGGACGCGTAGCTGGGGGGCGTGGCGTCGCAAAAAACGAGAGGATCGAACCTAGTTAGAGGTCGCGCGGCTGGACGGTCTTGCGACCGTTGGACTCGGCGCGAGCCGCGGCGTCTTCGAGGAGCTCCGACACTTCTTCGTCGAGCGCCTCGTAGAAGTCGGAGGCAACGTTCTTGTCGTCGAGTTCTTCCTTCACAGCGGCCTTGACGATGAGGTCTGCCATACGACCTCGTTTTTTCCACGCCTCCTTATAAGGCTTCCCATAATACGCGGTCAGAGCGGCTACTCACGCCCTCCTAAGGGGTCGAGCGCGTCGAGCGCGCGCCGAACGAACCCGTGCTCGGCGGTCGTCCCGGCCGGCCCCGAACTCGTCTTCGAGTTTGGCGAAATTTTGTTCGAAATTGGGAAAACTCACTTATCGGTGTGTGCCGTATTGACACACACTGGCCGCTCGCGCCAGCGACCCACAATGCCCCGCTGTGACCACTGCGACGCCCACGTCTCCGAGAACTTCGCGCGCGTGTTCGCCGACGAGGACGGCCACCTCCACGCGTGCCCGAACTGTGCGGCGAACGTCGGCATCGCCGAAGTGTCGAAAGACCGCGCCAGCCGGGCCTGATCGAAACGCAGTCCTCGCTGCGCGCGCTCGGTCCGCGCGTGCACTACGTCTACGTCGTCGAGTGCAGCGACGGCTCCTACTACACGGGCTACACGACGGACGTCGAGCGCCGCGTCGCCGAGCACGACGCCGGCGACGGCGCGAAGTACACGCGCGGCCGCACCCCCGTCACCCTCCAGTACGTCGAGTCCTTCGAGACCAAGTCCGCGGCGATGAGCCGCGAGTACGAACTCAAGCAGCTCTCGCGCTCGCAGAAGGAGGCACTCGTCGCCGAGCAGGACGACCCGTGGCCGTAGCTCACGCCTGCGTGCGGGGCTCCCGCTCCGCGAGCGCCCACCGGTAGGCCGCGTCCACGACGGCGCCCGCGAGGTCGTCGAGGCGCTCGGCGAGGTCGTCGTCGACGAGCCGCTCGTCCTCGAAGAACCGGGAGGCGTTCCGGATGCCGACCTGCTCGGCGACCACGTCGGCGTGGACCCCCCGCATCGTCACGCGCATGTGGTCCAGCGGCGACGCGATGGTGCCGCCGCCCGCCACGACGACCAGCCCGACGGGCGTGTCCGCGTACTCGTCGAACCCGCAGTAGTCGTGGAAGTTCCGGAACGTCGAGGAGTAGCTTCCGTGGTAGTTCGGCGACCCGACGACGACGGCGTCCGCGGCGCGCACGCGTTCGAGCAGTGTCTCGGCGTCCCCTGCGTCGGCGAGGTCGCGGTCGGGGTCGTACAGCGGGAGGTCGGCGCTCCCGAGGTCGATGTGGTCGGTGTCCGTGCCCGCGCGCTCGGCGGCCGCGAGGGTGTGCGTGATGGCTCGCCGCGTGTAGCTGGTGGCGCGCTGGCTCCCGGTGACGCCGGCGACGAGGGGAGTGAACTCCATGCGCCCGGGTTCGGCGTCGTCCGGGAAAACTCGACGTGGTCGCGGGCCGTGGGGACCGCAGGGGTTTTGACGCGACGCGGCGACGCTCCGCGCATGGACGCCATCTCCTTCGGGACGGACGGCTGGCGGGCGACGCTGGACGTGTTCACGAGCGGGCGCGTCCGCTCGGTCGCGCAGGCGACCGCGGACTACCTCGCCGGTGAGGGCCACGCCGGCGAGACGGTCGCGGTCGGCTACGACGCCCGCGAGACCTCTGCGGGGTTCGCCGAGGACATCGCGGACGTGCTCGCGGCGAACGGCTTCGACGTGCTCCTGCCCGAGCGCGACTGCCCGACGCCGCTGGTCGCGCACGCCATCGCCGAGCGCGACCTCGCGGGCGCGCTCGTCGTCACGGCCTCCCACAACCCCCCCGAATACAACGGCGTGAAGTTCATCCCCGAGGACGGCGCGCCCGCGCTCCCCGAGGTCACGGAAGCCATCGAGGCGAACCTCCGCGAGCCCGTCGAGGGCGCACAGCAGGGCGACATCCGCGAGGTGGACCTCGTGACGCCGCACGCCGAGCACTGCCGCGACCTCGTGAACGCGGACCTCTCCGGGCTGACCGTCGTCTACGACGCAATGCACGGCAGCGGCCGCGGCGTCACCGACGCCCTGCTGGAGTCTGCGGGCGCTGAGGTGATTCGGGAGCGCTGCGAGCGCGACCCCGAGTTCGGCGGCACGCCCCCGGAGCCCGACGAGGCGAACCTGCAGGGGCTCGCGCTGGCTGTCGAGGAGCATGACGCTGACTTCGGCGTCGCCAACGACGGTGACGCCGACCGCGTCGCCGTCGTCACGCCCGACCGGGGTGTCCTCGACGGGAACCGCTTCTACGCGCTCGCGTACGACTACCTCCTCGAAGCCGACAGCGGGCCGGCGGTGCGCACCGTCTCGACGACGTTCCTCGTGGACCGCCTCGCGGACGCCCACGACTGCGAGGTCGTGGAGACCCCGGTCGGCTTCAAGTGGGTCGCGGAGGCGATGGGCGAGCGCGACGCGCTGTTCGGCGGCGAGGAGTCCGGCGGGTACACGATGCGCGGGCACGTCCGCGAGAAGGACGGCGTGCTGATGGCGCTGCTGGCGGCCGCGGCGGCCAGCGAGCGCGGCCTCGACGAGCGCCTCGACGCCATCGCCGACGCGTTCGGCGACATCCACCAAGACAAGGTGAGCGTGGACTGCCCCGACGACCGCAAGCCCGCGGTCCTCGACGAGCTGGAAGCCCGGCTCCCCGACGAGGTCGCGGGCGTCGCCGTCGAGCGCGTCAACGACGCGGACGGCTTCAAAATCCTGCTCGCGGACGGCTCGTGGCTGCTCGTCCGCCCCTCGGGGACGGAGCCGAAGATGCGGGTGTACGCCGAGGCTGACAGCCCCGACCGCGTCGACGCCCTGCTGTCGGCGGGCCGCGACCTCGTCGAACCCCTAGTGTAGGGTGCCGCGGTAGCGCTCGCCCCGCTCCTCGATGTCGAAGCCCAGCGACTCGTAGAACGGCTTCACGCCCGGGTCGAAGTCGGCGGTCAGCGGCCGCCACTCGCCGGCCGCGTGCTCGACGAGCGCGGTGCCGATGCCGTCCGCGCGCCGCCGCCGCCGAACCGCGATAGCTTCGACGTGCGCTCCGTCCTCCCGCGGGGCGGCGACGAGCGCGCCGACGATGCGGTTGTCGTCGTCCGCCACGACGACGGTGCCGGCGTCGATGCGTCGCTTGGCGGTCTCGCCCGCGAGTTCGAGGTTCGCGCCGTCGAGCACGCGCATCACGCCGAGGTGGTCGCGGGGCGACGCTGCCCGGACCACGACCCCGCGCGGTCCCGCCGGCACGGCTACCCACCCCGGATGAGCCGCAGCACGCGCACGTGCTCGGCGTCCACGGGCTGGTCCTCGGGGACGGGCGTTCCGTCGACCATCACGGAGACCTCGTGGGGGCTCAACTCGACTTCCGCGAGGAGGTCGGCGTACGTCTCGTCGGTCACGTCGAACTCGTGGGTGTCCTCGCCGACCACCTCGACGGTCACGCGCATACCCGACGGTAGCCGGGGGGCGGCCTTAGGAGCCGTGGTCGCGGGCGTCAGGCCGTCGGTTCGCCGTCGTCGGCGCGGCGCTGGCGGACGTGCCGGTAGCCGGCGACGGCGAGGCCGCCGAGCCCGAGCAGGAGCACGCCGAACTCGACGAGCCCGCCGAGCACGGGCGCGTAACTGACGGCGTGGACGCCGAGCACGCCGACGACGAGCGCGAGCCAGCGGTTCTCGCGCTCCGCGAGGCCGACCAGCCACGACCCGACGGCGTACGTGCCCCAGACGTACGAGAGCCCGAGCACGAGCGCGTAGAGGAACGCGCCGGCGACTGCGACCGGGATGCCGACGATGGTGAACAACAGCAGCACGAGCACGAACGGCGTGCCGACGAGCGCGAGGAAGCCCGCGCCGAGCGTGCGCGGCGCCGCGTTCGCGGTGGCGTCGGCGACGGTCGCGGAGACGCCGGGGAGCGCGAGCAACAGGAGCGCGCCGACGAACAGCGTGACCGCGAGGAAGTAGAGGCTCACGAGCCAGCTCCCGACGGTGGGCAGCGGGGAGACGTTCGTCGACCCGAGGCTGGGGTCGTGGCGGACCTCGCCGCCGACCGTGGCGCCCTCGGCCCGCGTGAAATCGCCGTCGTAGACGAAGTTCCCACCGACCGACGCGGTCGGGGCCAGCGCGACGTTCTCGGCGCCGACCCGGACCGACCCGTCGACGGTGCCGGCGTGGGTGAACGAGCCCGCGCCCGCGGTCACGTTCCCGCGGACGACGCCCGTCTCGGTGATGTCGATGCTGCCGGCGGCGGCGTCGACGCCGCCTTCCACGGTCCCGGCGATGCGTATCGACCCGGCGGCGCCGTCGAGGTTGCCGGTGACGGTACCGGACTCGGCGACGTCCACCGACCCGGCGAACGCTTCGAGGTCGCCCTCGACGGTGCCGCGGACGACGACGGTGCCGCCGGCCGCTTGCAGGCCGTCGGTGACGGTTTCGCCTTCCGCGACGACGATGGTGCCGCCGGCGCGGTCGTCGGCGGCGGCGACGCCGGCGAACGTCGAGACCGCGAGGACGGCGACGAGGGCGACCGCGAGCGCGCGGCGGGTGATGCTGGAGGGCATACGCGACGTGTCACCCGACATTGCCTTAACTCTACTGCGCGCTGAGCCGTCGATTCCGGGGGCGTGAGCGCTTCGGCGGCGGCGGCGACGCCCCGGCTGGTCGCCGTCTCGCGGCCTTTAAGGCCGGGTGGGGCCTGAGTGTGCGTATGGCAGACGCCGCCGGCGGTCGGCAGGAAATCTGGGTGGAGAAGTACCGGCCACAGGCGCTCGCGGACGTCGTCGGGCACCCCTCTATCACCGAGCGCCTCCAGAGCTACGTCGCCCGTGACGACCTCCCGCACCTCCTGTTCGCGGGGCCCGCTGGCACCGGGAAGACGACCGCCAGCATCGCCATCGCCAAGGAGATTTACGGCGACGACTGGCAGGACAACTTCCTCGAACTGAACGCCAGCGACGAGCGCGGCATCGACGTGGTGCGGGACCGCATCAAGGACTTCGCGCGCACCTCCTTCGGCGGCTACGACCACCGCATCATCTTCCTCGACGAGGCGGACGCGCTCACCGACGACGCCCAGTCGGCGCTGCGCCGCACGATGGAGCAGTTCTCCGAGAACACCCGCTTCATCCTCTCGTGTAACTACTCCTCGAAGATTATCGACCCGATTCAGTCCCGCTGCGCGGTGTTCCGGTTCTCCCCCATCGACGACGACGCGGTCGCCGCCCACCTCCGCGACCTCGCCGCCCGCGAGGACCTAGAGTACACCGACGACGGCATCGACGCGCTCGTGTACGCCGCGGACGGCGACATGCGCCGCGCCATCAACGCCCTGCAGGCGGCCTCCGCGACCGGTGACGTGGTCGACGAGGAGACCGTCTTCGCCATCACCGCGACCGCGCGCCCCGAGGAAATCGAGGACATGGTGACCGAGGCCATCGCGGGCGACTTCACGGCCGCGCGCTCGACGCTCGACGACCTCATCTCGAACCGCGGGCTCGCTGGCGGCGACATCATCGACCAAGTCCACCGCTCCGTCTGGGAGTTCGACGTCGAGGAGGCGGCCGCGGTCCGCCTGCTCGACCGCCTCGGCGAGGCCGACTACCGCATCGCGGAGGGCGCCAACGAGCGCGTCCAACTGGAGGCGCTGCTGGCGTCGGTCGCGCTGAACGCCGACGAGTAACGGCTAGGACTCCTCGGCGAGTTCCTCGATGGGCACGTCCGGGGTGCCGTGGCGTGCCTCCCCGTACAGCGTCCGCGAGCACTCCTCGACGAACCCGACGAGCTGTGAGCCCGTCTCGTAGTTGAACGAGAACGCGACGCCGTGGGCGGGGTCGTCGGGGTCGCGGAGGTTCAACACCAGCCCGATGTCGAACAGCTGGAGGGACGCGGTGAACGACTGCATCACGTCGTCGTCGCTGGCTTCCACGAGCTCGCGGTACTCGGTGGCGTACAGCCGCGCCGTCAGTCGCGCGCGGCGCGCGAGCAGGTCCGTGGGGAGGTCGTCGCGGACGTACGCCACGGTGGTGTCGACGTTGTCGGGGCCGGCGTCGTACTCGAAGACGAGCCGGAGGTTGTCGCCGAGCCGCCGTCGGAGGTGGGCGACGAGTTCCTCGGTGTCTCGTGCCATACCCGGAGTTGGGGCGCCGCCCGCAAAGGTTCCGGGGCCAACGACAGGGTTCTTCCCGCTGTGTCCGCTCGAGCGAGTATGGCAGACCTCACCGAGTACCAAGAGAAGGTCATCGAGACGATTTCGACGCTGGACGACGTGCCGATGGCGCTGCTGTACTACACGCCCTACGGCCCGGAGATGTTCCTCCAGAACGACCACCGCGACCGCGACGACGTCTCCCCGCACGTCGGCCTGCTGGCGGCGTACGCGATTCAGGTCGCCCAAGACAGCGGTCACGACACCAGCGAGATTCTGCGCGCCGCCGACGACCAGATTCACGAGTGGGCCGAGGAGGGCGTCGCCATCACCGCCGAGGAGCGCGGCGGCCCCGACTTCGACGCCGAGGACTAGTTCAGCGCCCAGAACCCGTAGTTCAGGTACGCGGCGAACGACACCCACGCGAGGTACGGGACGAGCAGCGCGCCGGCCGCCGGCCGCACCCGGTAGAACGCCGCGAGCGTCGCCGCGATGCCCGCCCAGAGCGCGGCGATGACCGCGAGCCCGCCGGCGAGGTCCTGCCCGCCGAAGAACACGAGCGTCCACGCGACGTTGAGCACGTACTGCGCGACGAACAGCCCGAACGCCAGCGTCCGCCGGCGGCCGCGGCCGTCTCGGAGCACGAGGTAGGCGGCCACGCCGAGCAGCGTGAACAACAGCGTCCACACCGGCCCGAACACCCAGTTCGGCGGCGCGAGCACTGGCTGGGCGAGCGTGTCGTACCACGTGCCGCTGCCGGTCGCGGTGACGAGCGCGGGCGCGGCGCCGACGGCGTTGCAGACGACGACCGCGAGCGCGACGCCCGGCAGGTCGTCCCGTGAGAGGTCCATACCGGCCCGTCGCGGGCCAGCCCCTAAACTACTCGCGTAGGTCCGCGGGCGGGCCGCCCGGCAGGTCGTCGCGGCCGTGGGGCGCGAAGAACTCCGGATTCGGTCCCGTCGGGACGAGGCGCTTGGGGTTGAGGTGGCCGTGGCTGCGGTAGTAGTGCTGCTTGACGTGGTCCATGTAGAGGGTGTCCGCGACGCCGGGGAGCTGGCACAGCTCCCGGAGGTACGGCCAGAGGTTGTCGTAGTCGCTGATGCGCTTGCGGTTGCACTTGAAGTGCGTGTGGTAGACCTCGTCGAAGCGGTACAGCGTCGTGAACATCGCCACGTCGGCCTCCGTGAGCACGTCGCCGGCGAGGTAGCGCTGCTCGCCGAGCACGTCGTCGTAGTGCGCGAGCGCCTCGAAGAGGTCGTCGACGGCGTTGTCGTACGCGCGCTGGCTGTCCGCGAAGCCGGCGCGGTAGACGCCGTTGTTGATGGGGTCGTAGATGTCCTCGATGAGGCGGTCCACCTCGTCCTGATAGCCCTCGGGGTAGAGGTCCACGTCGCGGGCGGCGTACTCGTCGAACGCCACGTCGAGCATCCGCATGATTTCCTCGCTCTCGTTGTTCACGATGGTGTCCGCCGCCGTGTCGTACAGCACCGGAACCGTGACCCGGCCCGTGTAGTCGGGGTCGGCCTGCGCGTACACCTCGCGGAGGTAGTCCGAGCCGAAGAGGTGGTCCGGGGTCGCGCCGGGCTTGTCGGGCGCGAACTCCCAGCCTTGGTCGAAGCGCACGGGGTCGACGACGCTCACGGAGACGGCGTCTTCGAGGCCCTTGAGGGCGCGCGTGAGCAGCGTGCGGTGCGCCCACGGGCACGCGTAGGAGACGTAGAGGTGGTAGCGCCCGGACTCGGCGGGCACGTCCTCGCCCACCCAGTCGCGGAACGACGTCTCCTCGCGCTCGAACTCCCCGTCTTCGCCGTGGTCTATCATCTCCGCCTCGGTGCGCCACTCGCCGTCCACCATGCGTCCCATACCCAGACCGTGGAGCGCCGGCGGTTTAGCCGTTGAGGGCGCGGCCCGACTCGCCGGCTACACGAACGCGCGCACGGAGTTGTCGTACTTCGCGCCGGCCTCGTCCTTGATACAGATGCCGGCGTACAGCACGTCGTCGACGACGACGGGCGCGCCGTAGGTCAGGTGGAACACGTCCTCGGTGAGTTCGAACTGCACGTCCCCCGTCTCGGCGTCGAGCGCGAACAGCGGCTCGCCGCCGACGTACAGCGTGCCGCCGCCGACCGCCATCCCCGTGAGCTGGGTGCGGTCGCTGGCCGCGCGCCAGTCCACCTCGCCGTCGTCGTAGGCCACGATGTCGTCGACGGTGAGGACGAACAGCCGGCCGTCGGCGTACGTCGGCCGCGTGTAGACGTCCGCGCCGGCGTCCGCCGACCAGCCGCGCTCGCCGTCCGTCGAGACGGTCTGGACGGTGCCGTCGCGGCCGACGAGGTGGATGCGGTCGTCCGCGACGACGGGCGCGAACGGGAGCGCCGTCGCCGTCGACATCGACCACGACGCCGTCCCGGTCGCGGGGTCGAGCGCGTACAGCGCGCCCGAGGTGCGGCCGTCGTCCGCGAGGTGCGTGGCGGTGACGTAGAGCGTGCCGTCGGCGTACGCGGGCGTCCCGAGCACGTAGCTCCGCGGCGCGGGCACGTCGAAGCGCCAGCCGCGCTCGCCGCTCGCGGGGTCCAGCGCCTGCACGTACCCCTGTTCGTCCTCCTTGGCGGCGACGTAGAGGCGCTCGCCGTCGTGGGCGACCGTGGACGTGACCGGGAGGTCGGTGCGCCACTGCTGGCTGCCGTCCGCGGGGTCGAGCGCGCGCACCGAGCCGGGGAGGTCGGTGTTGACGCCGCCGGACGCCTTGGCGACGACGAACAGGGTGTCGTCGCGGTAGGTGGGCGGGTACTGGTGGGGGAGCGCGCCGAGGTCCGTGTCCCACTCGGGCTCGCCGGTGGCGGCGTCGAACGCCCACGTCGACTCGCCGCTCCCGACGAACAGGCGGCCGCCCGCGACGGCGGGCTCGCGGAGCGTGTAGATGCCGTCCACGAACCCCTCCCAGACCTGCGTCGGGTCGCCGGCGACGCCGCTGGCGTCGGGGTTGTGGCCGGTGTGGGCGGTCGTGTAGCCGTGCGTCGTCCACCCGGCGCCGTCCGCGAGCGAAATCTCCGGCGCCGAGTCGGTGTCGCTTGACTGCGGGGACGCGAGGTCCGCGGGGGCGGTGCAGCCGGCGGTCGCGGCCGCCGCACCGAGCGCGCCGAGGAGGGCGCGCCGCGAGAACCGTCCTTGGGGCATGATACCGCGGTTCGGTGGCGGCGGCCGTAAGCCTGTCGCTGGCCCCGAGACGGCCGCGCTCGGCGCCGCGAGCCAGCCCCGGAACTGTTTTACTCGTTGGTCGGCCACCATACTGGTAATGAGCGACCTCGAGTCGGAGTACCGCCTCGAATACTTCGAGGAGGAGGACTTCCAGCGACGGGAGTGCACTGAGTGCGGCGCGCACTTCTGGACGCGCGACCCGGACCGCGAAACCTGTGGCGAACCGCCCTGCGAGGACTACCAGTTCATCGACGACCCCGGCTTCGACGAGGCGTACAGCTTGGAGGAGATGCGCGAGCGGTTCCTCTCCTTCTTCGAGTCCAACGACCACGAGCGCATCGAGCCGTACCCCGTCGCGGCGAACCGGTGGCGCGACGACGTGCTGTTGACGCAGGCGTCCATCTACGACTTCCAGCCGCTGGTCACGTCGGGGCAGACGCCGCCGCCCGCCAACCCCCTCACGGTCAGCCAGCCCTGCATCCGGATGCAGGACATCGACAATGTCGGGAAGACGGGCCGCCACACGATGGCGTTCGAGATGATGGCCCACCACGCGTTCAACACGCGCGAGGACGCCGACGAGGAGTACGCCTACGAGGGCGAGGTCTACTGGAAGGACGAGACGGTGCGGTACTGCGACGAGTTCTTCGCGGACATGGGCGTGGACTTGGAGAACGTCACGTACATCGAGGACCCGTGGGTCGGCGGCGGCAACGCCGGCCCCGCCTTCGAGGTCATCTACAAGGGCGCGGAGCTGGCGACGCTGGTCTTCATGTCGATGGAGCAGGACCCCGACGGCGACTACGAGATGAAGGACGGGAACACGTACAGCCCGATGGACACGTACGTCGTGGACACCGGCTACGGGCTGGAGCGCTGGACGTGGGTGAGCCAAGGCACCCCGACCGTCTACGAGGCCATCTACCCAGAGACCATCGAGTTCCTGAAAGAGCAGGCGGGCATCGAACACACCGACGAGGAGGAGCAGCTCGTCCACCGCGCGGCGAAGCTCGCGGGCCACCTCGACATCGACGAGGCCGAGGACATCGAGGCGGCGCGGGACAACATCGCCGACCAGCTCGGCGTCGAGACCGAGCGCCTGCTCGACCTGCTCCGGCCGCTGGAGGACATCTACGCCATCGCGGACCACTCGCGGACGCTGGCGTACATGTTCGGTGACGGCATCGTGCCGTCGAACGTCGGCACGGGCTACCTCGCGCGGATGGTGCTGCGCCGCACCAAGCGCCTCGTGGACAACGTCGGCGCGGACGTGCCGCTGGACGAACTCGTGGACATGCAGGCCGAGCGCCTCGACTACGAGAACCGCGACACTATCCGCTCCATCGTCCGCTCGGAGGTCGAGAAGTACGCCGAGACGCTGGAACGCGGCGGCCGGAAGGTGCGCCAGCTCGCCGAGGAGTACGCCGAGCGCGGCGAGCCGATTCCGACCGGCGAGCTCATCGAGCTGTACGACTCCCACGGCATCCAGCCGGACATGGTCGCGGACATCGCTGACGAGGTCGGCGCGACTGTGGACGCGCCTGACGACTTCTACTCGCTGGTCGCCGAGCGCCACGACTCCGCGACAGCGCTGGAGAGCGACGACAACGAGGACGACCGCCTCGACGACCTCCCGGAGACGGAGCCGCTGTACTACGACGACCCCTACCGCTCGGAGTTCGAGGCGGTCGTGCTGGACGTCTTCGAGCGCGGCGAGGACGGCGAGGAGGTGTACGACGTGGTGCTCGACCAGACGATGTTCTACCCGGAGGGCGGCGGTCAGCCCGCCGACCACGGCACGCTCTCGACGGACGACCAGTCCGTCGACGTGGTGGACGTCCAGAAGCGCGACGACGTGGTGCTGCACCGCACCACCGACGACCCCGGGAAGGGCGAGTTCGTGCGCGGCCAAATCGACATGGAGCGCCGCCAGCGCCTGATGGCCCACCACACCGCGACCCACGTTGTCGTCCACGCCGCGCGCCGCGTGCTCGGCGAGCACGTCCGGCAGGCGGGCGCGCAGAAGGGCACGGACAGCTCCCGCATCGACATCCGCCACTACGAGCGCATCGACCGGGAGACGGCCAAGCGCATCGAGCGCGTCGCCAACGAGGTCGTCCGCGAGAACACGAGCGTCCAGCGGGAGTGGCCCCACCGCCACGAGGCCGAGGAGAAGTTCGGCTTCGACCTCTATCAGGGCGGGATTCCCGCCGGGGAGAACATCCGCCTGATTCACGTCGGCGAGGACGTGCAGGCCTGTGGCGGGACGCACGTCGACAGCACGGGCGAAATCGGCTCCATCAAGCTCCTGAACACCGAGCGCGTGCAGGACGGCGTCGAGCGCCTGACGTTCGCGGCGGGCGCGGCCGCCGTCGAGCACGTCCAATCGATGGAGGACGACCTGCTGGCGGCCGCGGAGACGTTCGACGTGGCGCCCGACGAGGTGCCCGAGACCGCCGACCGGTTCTTCACGGAGTGGAAGGAGCGCGGGAAGCGCATCGAGGACCTCAAGGCGGAGGTCGCGGAGGCGCGGGCGTCCGGCGGCGCGGGCGGTGAGGAGGTCGAGGTCGCGGACGCGACGGCGGTCGTCCAGCGCCTCGACGGCGACATGGACGAGCTACAGGCGACCGCGAACGCGCTCGTCGACGAGGGCAAAATCGCGGTCGTGGGCTCCGGGGCGGACGGCGCGCAGTTCGTCGTCGCGGTGCCCGACGGCGTGGCCGTGAACGCCGGCGAGGTCGTCGGCGAACTCGCGGGCATGGTCGGCGGCGGCGGCGGCGGTCCCGCGGACTTCGCGCAGGGCGGCGGCCCGGACGCGGAGAACCTCGACGACGCGCTCGACGCCGCGCCCGACATCCTGCGGGAAGTCGCCAGCGCGTAGCGAACGTCTTCGGGGGACGGCTCATTCTGTCGGCGGCGCTACGACCGGTCGATGCAGGCACAGCGGAATCTCGAAGACGGCGACGTGGCATCGTCGGTCGACGAACTCATCGGGGGGACGCCGCTGCTGGAACTCGACGCGTTCGCGCCGAACTTCCTTGGGAAGGTCGAGTCCGCGAACCCGTACTCGGTGAAAGACCGCATCGCCCGCGAGCTGCTCGACGACGCCGAGGCGGCCGGCGACCTCGTGCCCGGCGGGACCGTGGTGGCGTCCACCAGCGGGAACACGGGCATCGGGCTGGCGTCGGTGGCGGCCGCGCGGGACTACGACTGCGTGCTCACGATGCCCGAGTCGATGTCCGAGGAGCGCCGCGCGCTCCTGCGCGCGCTCGGCGCGGACCTCGAACTCACGCCCGCCGACGAGGGGATGGGCGGCGCGAACGAGCGCGCCGAGGAACTCGCCGCGGCGCGCGAGAACGCGGTGCTCGCGCGGCAGTTCGAGAACCCCGCGAACGCCCGCGCGCACCGCGAGACCACCGGTCCGGAACTCTACGAGCAGACCGGCGGCGCGGTCGACGCCGTGGTCGCGGGTGTCGGGACAGGCGGAACCATCACGGGCGTCGGCCGCTACCTCACCGAGGACGCGGACGCCGACGTGACGATGGTCGGCGTCGAGCCGGAGGCGTCGCCGACGCTCTCCGAGCGCAGCAGCGCCGGCCACGACATCCAAGGCATCGGCCCGGGCTTCCTCCCCGACGTGCTGGATACGGACCTCGTCGACGAGGTGCGCGGCGTCGAGAACGAGGAAGCGAAGGAGGCGGCCCGACGCGTCGGCCGCGAGGCCGGCCTGCTCGTCGGCATTTCGGCGGGCGCGGCGGTCGCGGCGGCCGCCGAGTACGCCCGCGAGCACCCCGACGAGGTGACCGTCGCGGTGCTCCCGGACGGCGGCGAGCGCTACCTCTCGACGGACCTCTTCGACGCCTGACTACTGTTCTGACGTGTCGCCGACGGCGTCGAGGCCGAGCACGCGCTCGGCGGCCGCGGCGACCTCGGGGACGCGCTCGGCGGGCGCGTAGACGCCGAAGCGCCACTGCACGCGCTGGGACTCCTGCAGGCCCTGCACGAGCGGGGACTGCTCGTGGAGCGGGCGCACGTCGTCGCCGACGACGACGCGCACCGAGGATTCGGGCATCGACGGGCGGCCGGGGTTGTCCACGACGACCTCGCGCTCGGGGACGCCCGCGGTGTCCGCAATCTCGCGTTCGAACTCGCGGACGGCCGCGTAGTCGGCGTCAACGACTCCATCTGGTACGTCGCCGCGTTCGGCCCAAACGGCGCGCTTGTAGAGGTCGCGGTCGGTGATACGGCGGGCGGCGTCGGCGGTGGCGTCGCGCTCGCGGAGCGCCCCGAGCAGTTCGGCGTCGGTCATGCGCGCGAACGCCTCGGGGTCGAGGGCGGCGGCGTCGAGGAGGCGCTCGCCCGCGCGGTCCAGCATCGCGCCCGCGATGCGCGAGACGTGGTGGCGGTAGACGGTCGCGTTCATCAGCGCGCGCCCGACGAGCAGGGACTCGGCGGTGGCGACGTTGCCCTCCGCGAGCACGAGGTCGTCGCCGCGGAACGCGAGCGCCCGGAGGAGCCGGCCGTAGTCGATGGTGCCGTAGGGGACGCCGGTGTGGTGGGCGTCCCGCACGAGGTAGTCCATCCGGTCCACGTCTAGCTCTCCGGCGACCAACTGGCCGAGTTTGCCGTCGCCGCGGACGGTCGCGGCGACGCGCTCGGGGTCGAGGCCGTGCTCGCGCAGCACCGCGCCGATGTCGCCGTCGACGAGGAGGTGGGCGACGTCGTCGTGGTGGCGGCCGAGGTGGCGCTGGATGATTCCCTCCGTCTGGTGGCCGTAGGGGCCGTGGCCGATGTCGTGGAGGAGCGCGGCGGCGCGGACGGTGTCGGCGCGCGCGCCGGTGACGCCGAGGTAGTCGAGCGCGCGGTCGGCGAGGTGGTAGACGCCCAGCGAGTGCTCGAAGCGCGTGTGGTTCGCGGAGGGGTAGACCAGCCGAATCGTCGAGAGCTGCTTGATGTGGCGGAGGCGCTGGACGGCGGGCGTGTCCAGCAGGGCTTCGGCGACGCCGTCGACCTCCACCCAGTCGTGAACGCTGTCCTTGATGGCGCGCATCCCTACCCCGAGGAGGGACCGACCGCACCAAAGGTGGTTCGGAGACGCCGCGAACGTTTGCGGCGTTCCGTAGAACTATGACCTACCACGACAATCGGTACCACGCAGCGCATCGCACAGTCCGACCACCGGCGGGAGAGGCGGAGACGGCCTGTCATCCCCGTCTCCGACGTTGCGACAGGACGTGTGAGCGCCGAAACGCCTTTTGACCGCGGCCGACTTCGGACGGACATGAATCGGCCACGCGTCGCGTTGCTGAACGCGGCCCACGACCCGACTGACACGACGCGGAACTTCCGCCGCGAACTCGACGCGGAACTCGTGGAGTTCCACGCCGCCGACGGCGACCTCCCCGGCGACCACGACTTCGACGGCGTCGTGGTGACGGGGTCGCGGTCGTCGGTGTACTGGGACGAGGAGTGGATCGACGCGCTCGTGGCGTACGTCGCGGACTGCCACGACACGGGCGTCCCCGTCCTCGGCGTCTGTTTCGGGCACCAAGTGGTCGCGGCGGCGCTGGGCGGGCGCGTCGACGACATGGGCGAGTACGAAATCGGCTACCGGAGCGTCGAGCGCGTCGCCGACGACCCGCTGTTCGACGGCATCGGCGAGACGTTCACGGCGTTTACGACCCACTCGGACGCGGTCGTGGAGCTGCCGCCGGGCGCGCGCCTGCTCGCGGAGAACGACTACGGCGTCCACGCGTTCCGGCTCGGGGAGTCAGTGGGCGTCCAGTTCCACCCCGAGTACGACACCGACACCGCCGCGTCCGTCACCACGCGGAAGGACGACCTCGCCGACGAGCGCAAGCGCGAGGTCTTGGACGGCATCACGGCACAGAACTACGCCGCGGCCTGCGAGGCCAAGCGGCTGTTCGAGAACTTCACGCAGTCGCTGGTCCCCGCGCGCGCCGCGGACTGACTACTGGCGGGCGGGCGGCTCGTCGCGGACGATTTTCCCGAGGAGGGCGCGGTTGTCCGCGCCCCACCGGTAGAGGTGCTCGCGGAGGTCGACGTAGCCGGGGACCTCGCGGAGCGCGCCGAACGCGGGCGCGAGCGCGGGGAAGTCGTGGGCGAGCGTGCGCTCGATGGCGGCGCCCGCCGAGTACACGTCGTCGTCGGTGAGCAGGTGCGCGGAGCGCTCGTAGTCGTCGGGGAGGCGGGCGAGCTGGTCGGCGGAGAGCTCGGAGAACCCCACGAGTTCGACGTCGCCGTGGCGCTCGGCGAAGTGCGCGCACCACGTGCAGAACCCGCAGTCGTCGTCGAAGACGAGCCGCGGCGGATGCTCGGTCATACCCGCACGTAGGAGCGGGGGGACAAGAAAGCCGTCGGCCGCGTCAGTCGAAGCGCCCGGTGACCGCGCCGCAGGCCTCGCAGACCGCGCGAATCTCGCTGTGGTCGTCCGCGAGCTCGATGCTCTGCGTGGTGGTCTCGCCGCACTCTTCGCACTCGCGGAGGATTTCGGTGTCGCCGGCGTCCTGCGGCGCGCCGACGGCGAGCGCGCGCACGCGCTCGTCGCCGTTGTTGACGCCGCGCTGGAACTCTCCGGGACCGAAGCGCACGAGTTCGCCCGCGCTCACCGCGACCTCCTCGATGCTGGCGGGCTCGTCGTCGGGGTCGGCGGCCTGCTGGACGTCCAGCGTCTCGAAGGTGACCGTGCCGTCGAGCACGTGGAAGATCTCCTCTTGGTTCTGGTGGCTGTGGAGGCCGTACGAGAAGCTCTCGCCTTCGTCGAGCTCGTAGTAGTTGAGCGCGGCGTCGGCGGCGCCGAGCGCGTCCGTCAGCGGGACGTTCCGGTCGGCGGGCCCCATCCGGGAGTCGAGGTCGTCGAGGCGGACTGTTCGCATACCCGGTGGGAGGCCGCGAGTTCGGATAAGCCTGACTCGACGCCCGCGAACGTGATACCCGCGGGGTTGATACTGCCGGACGCCCGACTCGTGGGTATGGCAATCGACCCGCAGTTCCACGAGAACCGCGAGCAGGTGGACACCCACAAGGGCCACGACGTCTGGGGGCCCGTCGAGGAGCCCGAGAAGCTCGGGGTTCACGGCACGCACGTCGCCGTGGACTTCGACATCTGTCTGGCGGACGGCGCGTGCCTCGAAGACTGCCCCGTGGACGTCTTCGAGTGGGTGGACACGCCCGGCCACCCCGAGTCCGAGCGGAAGGCCGACCCCGCCAACGAGACCCAGTGTATTGACTGCATGCTCTGCGTGGACGTCTGTCCGGTGGACGCAATCGACGTGGACGCGAGCCGATAAGGAGGACTCGTTCAGTGGGCGGGACCGCTGCGGGGACCGCTACGACCGTTCGATTTCGAGCTGCTCTCGGAGCTGCTGGAGCGCGTCGCTGTCGGAGAGCTCGTCGAGCCGCGCTTGGAAGTGCTCCTCGCAGACGCCGACCTTCAGGCCGCCCTTCTCGACGGTGAGGTCCGCGTCACGGCCGCAGTAGTGACACTGCATACGCTACGTTTGGGCCCACAGCCACCTGAACCTCACGGCACCGGCACGCGCCCTTCAGAGGCGCTCGCGCAGGTCGGCGTACGCGGCCTCGTCGAGGCCGTCGACGCCGAGTTCGCGGCCGTGGGCGTCGCTGCCGCCCGCGGGCAGGAGGTCGTACTCGTCGATGGCGGCTTCCACGAGCGCGCGGCCGTCGCCGTCGGCGTCGCGGCCGACGGGCCGGTCGTAGGGGTAGTGGAGTTCCACAGCGTCGAGGGCGTCACAGCGCGCGAGCGCGGCCTCGGGGTCGGGGTAGCGCAGGGGGTGTGCGAGGCCGACGGCGCCGCAGGCCTCCTCTAACAGGTCGACGCCCGTCTCGAAGTCGGGCACGTCGCGCGCGACGAAGCAGGGGCCGTCGTTGCCGATGAGGTCCGCGAACACCGCGTCCGGAGTGTCGTAGTCGGTGTCGGGGTGGGCGACGACGCTGCGGGCGATGTGTGGGCGGCCCAGTCCTTCGCGCGCTTCGAGGTCGAGGGAGACGCCGAGTTCGGCTTCGACGTTCTCGATGATGGCGCGGCCGCGTTCGAGGCGGTCGCGCTGGATGCGGTCGGTCTCGGCGACGAGGTCGTCCGTGGGCGCGACGCCGTAGCCGAGGAGGTCGAGGCGCTGGTCGCCGGCCTCGACGCGGAGCTCGATGCCGGCGACGACTTCGACGCCGCCGCGCTCCTCGACGGGCGCGCGGAAGCCGGGGTGGACGCGGTCGTGGTCGGTGACCGCGACGGCGCTGACGCCTGCTTCGCGGGCGGCCGCGGGCACCTCGTCGAGCGTGAGGGTGCCGTCGGAGTGCTGCGTGTGGACGTGGAGGTCCGCGTACACCATACTAGGTGGCTCGCGCGCCGCCACCTAAACGACCCGGTGTGACTCGCCGCACCATACGGAGTCCCTTAAACAAATTAAATTCTTCATTATCGTTCATGGGTAACGTACTTGTGTATCGTGAAAGTTCGTGATGTTGATGACGCTCAGAGAGACCGCCGACGTGCTCGCGTCGCAGAGCTACCCGCTGACCGCAGACGAGCTGGCCGACCGAATCGGCGACCACGAGCTCGCCCACCCGGACGGCTCCGAGAGCCTCGAATCGGTCATCGAGCGCACCGGCGAGTCGCACTTCGAGGACGCGCAGGCCGCGACGTTCGCCGTCTACAGCGCGCTCGACGCCGACGCGGTCGGGCGCGTCGGCTACAGCGACCGCGACCCTACCCCGATGGGCACCGACGGCCCCGGGCAGGTTTCGTTCTGAGCGGTCGCGTCTGAACGTCCGTTACATTCTTAATAACAAACTTCCAAGGGTGAGTGTACTTGCCATGTCAATGGGTGCCTATGACGAGGCCGAACACGAGCGCCGCGAAGCGAAGACCAACAACGTCGAGGTCGCCGACGACGACACCCGCACGACCTACGAGGGCTCCGTGGAGTTCGAGGACGGGGACTCCGCGGAGGATCTCATCGACCAGTTCCAGCAGCTGCAGTCGAACTAACCGTCCTGTTTTATCGCCAGCAGCGACCCCGTAGTGACGAGTACGACCGCGGCGACGTGGCCGCCGACCGCGACCGCCAGCGGCGGGTGCGCCCACACGAACGGCAGCAGCACCGACTGGAGCGCGCCGAACGCCAGCGTCCGCCGGTCGACCGCGCGCACGACGGCGGCCGTCTCGGCGTCGAACTCGTAGGCCAGCGAGCGCCACAGCGCGACGACCGCCGCCCACCAGCCCGTGCCGATGCGGTAGCAGACGTCCCACAGCACGAGCAGCGCGAACGCCGCGGGCAACAGCGGCGGCGACTCACCCAACAGCGCCGCGAACAGCGTCGCGCCGTCCCGCGGGTCGTAGACGAACAGGTACGTGAGGAGCGCGACGTACGCGACCACGCCCAACACCACCTCGATGCTGGACGCGAACAGCAGCCGCCGGTAGCGCACGGGCACGCCCTCGTGGCGGGCCTCCCGGCCGATGGAGAGCATGAACGCGCTCCCCGCGGCGGCGACGGCGACGGCCGCCGTCCCCGGTACGATTGTCTCCGTGAGGTCGTAGGCGAACGCGAGCGCGACCAACACCGCCTCGAAGCCCACGAACTGCACGGCGACCGCGGTCCGGTCCGCCACGTCGACGCCGGGAATCGCGCCGACGATGCTCTCGTACACCCACGCCTCCCCGTAGACCGCCCCGTCGTCGGCCGCGCCGTCACTCATCGGCGGCCTCCCCGTACTCGCGGAGCGCGCGGCGCGCGGCGTCCTCGAACGGCGTCAGTTCGATCGGGAGTACGTCCCTGATTGCGTGGTCGCTGACGACGACGGGGTTCTTCAGGCCGTGAATCAGGGGGTGCGCGACCGACTTCGGCACGTCGGTCACGAGGTCCACCCAGTACGTCGACAGCCGCGGCGAGAGCACGGGCACCGGGACGACGAGCAGGCGCTTGCCCGCGAGGTCGGCGGTGCGTTCGAGCATCGTCTCGTAGGACAGCACCTGCGGGCCGCCGACCTCGTAGGTCTCGCCCGCGGTCTCGGGGTGGTCGAGGACGCCCACGAGGTACGCGACGGCGTCCCGAACCGCGATGGGCTGGCAGGGCGTGCGCACCCACTTCGGCGTCACCATCACGGGGAGCTTGTTCACGAGCTGGTAGACCATCTCGAAGCCCGCGCTCCCTGCGCCGACGATGACGGCCGCGCGCAGCGTCGTGAGGTCGAAGGCGGCGTCCGCGAGCACGGCCTCGACCTCGCGGCGGGAGGCCAGATGCGGGGAGAGGTCGTCGCCGGTCTCCCCGAGGCCGCCGAGGTAGACGACGCGGGAGACGCCCGCGGCGTCCGCGCCCGCCGCGAAGTTCCGGGCGGCGCGGCGGTCGCGCTCGGCGAAGTCGCCGCTCGACCCCATCGAGTGCACGAGGTAGTAGGCGGCGTCGACGCCGTCGAAGGCGCCCGCCAGCGAGTCTTCGTCGAGCAGGTCGCCGGAGACCACGTCGACGCCCTCCGGAGCGTCGTAGCGGCCGGGGTCGCGGACGAGCGCCCGGACGTCGTGGCCGGCGGCGACGAGTTCGGGGACGAGGTGCCCGCCGATGAAGCCGGTGGCACCCGTGACGAGCACGCGCATACCGGACCGTGGGCCCGCGGCCGCTTAACTGTCGAGGGCGTCCCAGCCGGGCGTCCCGGGCGCGCCCCGGGCTTCCTCGACCGAGCGACCGAGCCCCGGGTCGGGGTCCTCGCTGGCGGCGCGCTCGCGCCACTCGTCGGCCGCCGCGCCCACCCACGAATCCGCGTTCACGGCGGTCTCGTAGGCCTGCTCGCGCTTGTTGGGCTCGACCGCGGTGGTGCCGGGCGCGCTCGCGGCGGCAACGGCGACGAAGCGCGCGCGGTCCTCGCTCGTGAGGCCGCCGGCGGCGAGCCGGTCGAAGAACGCCGCTCCGAGGTCGTCGGGGTCGGGGTACGCGAACACCTTCTCGCCGACCGCCTCGGGGCCGAACAGCAGCGACGACCGCTCGTCGGGGGGTTCGTCGTCGAGCAGGCGGTCGCCGCCGGCGTGGCGCTCGACGCGCTCGCACTCCGTGTCCACGTCGAGCGCGAGGTTGTGGCCCGGGTACTCGGCGCACTCCTCGGGGTAGGCGTCGCTGTCGTGGATGCGACACTGCAGCGTCTCGGGGTCGAGGAACGCGCACGCCGGCAGCCACGACGCGTCGCCGTCGAAGGGTGCGACCGGCTTCGGGACCTTCCGGATGCCGACGAAGAACGCGGGCTTCCCGGCGATTGCGGCGACCTCGTGGCCGCCGACTTCGACGCTCGGCCCGTCCGTTGCCTCCCAGAGGCGGGGCGTGAGCGCGTCTGCGAGGCCCGCGTCGAGGAACGCGCGCACGTCCTCGCGGGTCAGCGGCACGAGGTTGTACGTGTCGTCGAGCGGGCGCTGGGGGCCGCGGCGCTCGTGGTCGGGGACGTCCGCGAGCGGCCGCCAGTCCACGCAGCAGCCGGCGCAGTTCTCGCAGTCGACCTCCATACCGGAGCGTCGGTCGCGCGAGCCGAAAGGGTTTGCCCGCGGAGCGCGAACTGAAGGTATGAGCGAGCGCTGCGAGGGCTGCGGGGACAGCGTCCGGGTCGCGGGCGGCATCGGCGACATCTGGACGATGGACCCGACCGGGACCGGCGGGATGACCCTCGAATTCGCCGACGAATCGGAGTTCTTCCTCTGTTTCGACTGCATCGACGCGCTCCCGGACGAGCCGACCGCGGGCGACGTGGCTGCGCTCGACTAGTCGAGGTCTGAGACGGTCGCGTTGAGGTCGATTTCGGGGGCGAATAGCTCCTCGACGGGGACCTCGAAGAACGCCGCGAGCTTGAACACGAGTTCGACAGAGGGGTCGTAGCGGTCGCCCTCGACGGCGTTGATGGTCTGACGAGTCACCTCGACGCGCTCGGCGAGGTCGCGCTGGCTGAGGCCGTGGCGCTCGCGGTGCTCGCGCAGGGCGTTCTCCACCGCGGTCACCTCCGCCGCCGGACGGCGAACTGGAGGCCGGCGTACGTGAGGTAGAGCACGGCGACCGAGAGCGCGACTGCGCTGGTGGCCGGCCCCCACTCGAAGTAGCCGAGCCCCCACGCGAGGGTGAGCGCGGGGAACACGACCGCCGACGCCCACCCGAAGACGGTGAGCGTGAGTTGGGCGGCCTCCTTGGCGATGGCCTCGTCGCGCTCGTCGAAGACGGTCGTCTCCGCGCGGGACTGGACGGCGACGACGCCGACCATCGCGGCGGCGTAGACGCCGACGCCGACGAGCGGGCGGTCGGCAGCAGTGAGCACGCCGAGCGCGAGACCGGCGACGACGGCCAACGCGCCGACGGCCCGACGGACGTTTCGGGGCTCGGCGAAGGCGTTCATGGCGCGCTCACCTCTGCGGGTGCGGCGGCAGTTCGCGGCGGTTCGTGCGTGGCGTGGGTTCCAAACATCTGTGTCACCTCGAACGCCCTGTAAAGAGCGTTTTACAGTAAAACGTATTTGACAGTGTAAAATAAGTTTTACGCCGGTCGTGGTGCCGGCGTCGAGCGGTGGCGTTAACCCCCCGGCGCGCCTGCCTCCCGACAGTGAACCCCGAGCGCATCGTCGCGGAGTTCCCCGCCCCCGAGTTCCGGGGCGCCCAGCGGCAGGCGTTGCGGGACATTCAGGATGCGTTCGAGGCGGGCAACGACGTGGTGCTCGTGCGCGCGCCCACCGGCAGCGGGAAGAGCCTCCTCGCGCGGGCCATCATGGGCTGCGCGCGCCGCGTCGAGGATGCCGACCCCGTCGACCCGACGGGCGCGTACTACACGACCCCGCAGGTCTCCCAACTGGACGACGTGGCCGAGGACGACCTGCTCGACGACCTCAAGCTCATCCGCGGGAAGTCCAACTACACCTGCATTCTCCCGGGCGAGGAGGACACACCCGTCGACCGCGCGCCCTGCGCCCGCGAGCGCGGCTACGACTGCGCGGTCAAACACCGCTGTCCGTACTTCTCCGACCGCGCCATCGCCTCCTCGCGGGAGTTCGCCGCGATGACGCTGGCGTACTTCATGCGCACCGCCGGCTCGGAGGTGTTCCGGAAGCGCGACGTCTGCGTCATCGACGAGGCCCACGGGCTCGCGGAGTGGGCGGAGATGTACGCCACCATCGACCTGAACGACCGAACGGTCCCCGTCTGGGACGACGTCCGCGTGCCCGACGTGGACGGCGACCCGGACGCCGCCGTGAGCTTCGCCGAGCACCTCGTGCGGACCTGCGAGAGCGCGAAAGACGAGCTGCTCGGGCAGGACGAACTCACGCCCGAGGAGGCCGCCGAGCGCGACCGCCTCCAAGAGCTCATCTCGGAGCTGAACTGGTTCGTCGAGGACTACAACGACCCCGAGTCCGCCACGACGTGGGTAGTAGACGCCGACGACCAGTCGGTGACGGTGAAGCCGATGGACCCCGAGCGCTACCTCAAGCACACCGTCTGGGACCGCGCGAACAAGTTCGCGCTGCTCTCGGCGACCATCCTCGACAAGGAGGCGTTCTGCCGGAGCGTCGGCCTCGACCCGTCGAACGTCGCGCTCGTCGACGTCGAGCACACGTTCCCCTTGGAGAACCGGCCGATCTACGACGTGGCCCAAGGGAAGATGACCTACGAGGAGCGCGACCAGACGCTCCCGAAGCTCGCCGAGACCGTCGTGCGCGTGATGGCCCACCACCCCGACGAGAAGGGCATCGTCCACGCCCACTCCTACGACATCGCCGAGAAGCTCGCGGGCCGCCTCGACGACTTCGGCGTGGGCGACCGCGTGCGGACGCACGACTCTGACACCCGGGACGCCGAACTCGAACGCTGGAAAGCCAGCGACAGCCCCGAGGTGTTCGTCGCGGTGAAGATGGAGGAGGCCCTCGACCTCAAGTACGACCTCGGGCGCTGGCAGGTGCTCTGCAAGGCCCCGTTCCTCAACACGAACGACTCCCGGGTGGCCGCACGGCTCGCGGATGGCCAGTGGGCGTGGTACTACCGCACCGCGCTCCAGACCGTGATTCAGGGCTGCGGGCGGGTCGTCCGCGCGCCCGACGACCACGGCGCCACCTACGTCGCCGACTCCAGCATCCTCGACCTCTTCGAGCGCGCTCGCACCGACATGCCGCCGTGGTTCCGCGACCAAGTGGACGCGATGACCCAGCCGGCCCTCCCGGAGCCCGACCCTGCGGCCGCGCTCGCCGGCATCTCGGGCGAAATCGACCAAGTGGAGCCGACGTACGCCGGCGAGTCGAGCACCGCGTCGACCGCGAGCACGGACGCGAGCGAGCAGCGCACCGGGAGCGACGACCGCGACGGCGGCGGCCGCAGTTCGCGCTCGGGGAGCCCGCTCGCGGACGTGTGGGACGGCGAGTAGCTACAGGAAGGCGAGCCCGTAGACGAGCGACGACCCGAGCATCAGGGCGACGAGGAAGACGGCGACCAGCTGCTTCTGATTCATGTGCGGACGGACGGCTCCGGGCGGGAAAAAGGTCGCACTCGCCGCGCGCGAAAGACCTACAAGCGTTCTGCGGTGACGGGCGGACATGACGACCGTTCGCCGCGGTGTCCGCCGCGTCGTCGACGACGCGGGTCCGGGATTCACTCTCGCTTCCATCGGGTCCGCCGCCGCCGTCCTCTGGTACGCTGGATACGCCGCGCCGGCCGTTCGCGCGCGCTACGTCCACCTCGTGCTCGGTCTGCTGTGGACCGGCGGCAACCTCGTGTTCGGCGTCGTCGTCGGGCCGGTGCTGTCGGGCCTCGACGACCGTCGCGCGGGCGCGTTCTACGCGCGCGCCGCCCCGAGGTTCGCCGTCCTGTTACCGTCGATGCTGGTGGTCGTCATCGCCGTCGGCGTCCCGCTGTCGGTCCGGATGCGCCTGTTCGACCACCCGAGGCCGTGGGTCGCGCTCGTCGGGTTCGCGGCCGGGACCGGCATCCTGCTGGCGTTCGCCCGGCGGTTCGACGCGTGGCGGGACCGGCGCTTGCAGGCGGCGTTCGGCGTCGTCGCCGTCGCGTCGGCCGGCGCGTTCGCCGCAACCGCGTCCGAGTTCGGCCCGCTCAGCACGTCGATGCTGCTCACGCTCGCCGTCGGGACCCTCATCACGGTCGTCGGCCTCGGGGCGATTCTCGCCAACGACCTGCGCGCCACCTTCGAGGCGCGGGCCGCCCGGCCCGACTACGCGCGCGTCGCCGCGCTCGGTCGGCGGAACGCGCTGCTCGCGCGCGTCCAGATTCTCCTCCAGCTGTTCATCGTCATCTCCGTGCTGTGAGTCACGCTACCCGGGCGTCCAGCACGACGTGGTCGACGCCCGCGCTGTGGGACTTCACGACGCGCCGCGCCTCGACGTCCACGCTCCGGCCGGCGCGCTCGCAGCCCGCGCGCAGCCGCGACTCGGGGCGCTCCCAGCGCTCGGCCTCGGGGACGGCGCTGTGGACGTGCAACATCCCGCCGGAGACGAGGCTGTCGAGCGCGGCGTCCAGATAGCCCGGGTCGCCCTCGTTCGTCTCCGCCTCGCTGACTGGGCCGCCGCCGAGCGCGTCGTAGTAGCCCATCACGACGCGGTCGGCCTCGGTGTCGACCTCGCGGCAGTCCCCGAGCACGCAGTCCAGCGTCTCACTGACGCCGTTGAGCCGGGCGTTCTCCGCGAGGTAGCGGAACGCCTCGGGGTTCTTCTCGACGGCGGTGACGCGGGCGCCGGCGCGGGCCATCGGGAGCGCGAAGTAGCCGATTCCCGCGAACATGTCGAGGACGCGCTCGCCGTCGGCGACGACTTCGCCCATGCGGGCGCGCTCGGCCTTGTTCCCGGGCGCGAACATCACCCGCGAGAGGTCGAGGGCGTACCGCGTGCCGTGCTCGGTGTGGACGGTCTCGGTGTCGCCCGCGCCGGCGACGACCGAGACGTCGGGCTCGCGGTGCTCGCCGTCGATGCCGCCGCGCGCGAGCACGGTGTCGGCCTCGCCGTGGAGGTCCAGTAGGGCGTCACCGACCTCGCCGGGCCGCGGGCAGTCGGTGAAGTCCGCGAGAATCACGGTGCCGACGACGGCCCACGACGACGGCGCGCGCTCGCGCTCGCGCTCGTTCCAGCCGCGCTCGCGGAGCAGGTCGTCCAGCCCGGGCGCGCGAATCGGCGGGTCGTCCTGCTCGACGAGCCGGTCGAAGTCGGTCTCCGTGGGGCGGTCCGTGACCGGGAGTTCGAGGCGCTCGGCGTCGTGCTCGCGGACCTGCCGCGCGTCGTCGTAGACGCCCTCGGCTTCGAGGGCGGCGATGCGGGCCTCCGAGTCGGGCTTCGGGACGACGACGGCGAGCGCCATCACGCCTCCGGGAGGACGTGGAGGCCGGCCCGGGACTTCAGCGCGGGGACGGTGCTGGCGTCGTCGTCCACGTAGTCCGGCCGGGGCACGGTCTTCGACTCGTAGGTCTCGGGGTCCAGAATCTGGACGGCGTTGTCGTCCTCGACGGTGACGACGGTGGCGTCCGCGGCGTCCTCGACGGTGCCGAGCTTGCGCGCGTCGGGCGCGTCGCTGTCCTCGTAGCTCGCCTCGTAGGGCTCGCCCGTGGTGACGCGGACGCCCTTGAGGTTCCCGTGGACCGACCGCACCAGCACCGGGCCGCCGTCGTCGTCAGCGAGGTCGATGACGTCGCCGGGCTTGAACTCGGGGAGGCGGACGGCGTAGGTCACGCGGTACACCTCGTTGCCGTCCTCGTCCTCGGTGACGAGCTTCTCGTGGTCCTCGAAGCCGCCGCCGAACTCCTCGACGAGCTTGCGCGCGAGCTTCAGCCCGATCTTGTTCGTCGAGAGCTTCAGGTCGATGCCGGACTCGGCCTCCGAGACGTCCGTGACGAACGCGTTCCGGTCGCCGGTGTCCTCCATCTCGGCGACGATGCGGTTTGCGAGTTCGGTCGCGCGGTCGGTCTCCTCGCTGGTCGGGTCCCGTCCCACCGCCCGCACCTGCACGATTGAGGCGAACGAGTCGCCGGCGATGCGGCCGCAGCGCTTGCACGTCTGCCGGCTCACCTTCACCGGGACGACGACCTCCTCGGTGCGGACTTCGCCGCGCACGACCCCGGAGAAGATGCAGTGCATCCGAATCGTGTTCTGGTCGACCTGCTCGGGGCGGACCTCCCAGTCGACGTCCTCGGCCTCCACGTGGACCGCCAGCGCCTCGCTGACCTCCTCGATGGCCACGTCGGTGTAGTCGTCGGCGTCCACGTCCACCCAGCGGTTCCCGCGGTGGACCGCGCCGCAGCGCGCGCACACCATCACTTCGATGCGCTCGGGCGCGTCCACGAACTCGAAGTCCTCGAAGTAGCAGGCGTCACACAGCGAGCGCTCGCGGCGCGTGACGCCGTCCCCGTCGGTGGCGTCGATGTCGTCGCCGCAGCGGGGGCAGAAGGTGCCTGCGTCAGTCATACGCCGAGGTAGGCCGCGCCGACTGTTAAGTTGCCCGTCGCGCGTTCACCGCCCGCGGCGGCGCGCCCCAGTTTCACTTTCAGTCCGGTGTATACGAGGCTTTATGATGCGGTGGGGACAACGACTGTGTACATGCCCGAAGCAGACCTCGAAGAACTCCCCGGCGTCGGCCCCGCGACCGCGGAGAAACTCCGAGACAACGGATTCGAGTCGTTCCAGAGCATCGCCGTCGCCTCCGCCGGCGAGCTCTCCAACACCGCCGACATCGGCGACAGCACCGCCGCGGACGTCATTCAGGGCGCCCGCGAGGCCGCCGACGTCGGCGGCTTCGAGACCGGCGCGACCGTCCTCGAACGCCGCGAGCAGATCGGCAAGCTCACGTGGAACGTCCCCGAGATTGACGAGATGCTCGGCGGCGGCGTCGAGACCCAGTCCATCACCGAAGTGTACGGCGAGTTCGGCGCCGGCAAGTCCCAAGTCACCCACCAGCTCTCCGTGAACGTCCAGCTCCCGCCCGAACAGGGCGGCCTGCGCGGGCGCGCCATCTTCATCGACTCCGAGGACACGTTCCGCCCCGAGCGCATCGACGACATGGTGCGCGGGCTCAGCGACGAACAGCTCCAAGCCGCCATGGACGACCGCGACATCGACGGCACGCCCGACGACGAGGACGCCATGGAGGCGCTCGTCGAGGAGTTCCTCGACAAGATTCACGTCGCCAAGGGGTTCAACTCCAACCACCAGATGCTGCTCGCGGAGAAGGCCCAAGACATCGCCTCCGACTACGAGGACGACGAGTACCCCGTCCGACTGCTCTGCGTCGACTCCCTGACCGCGCACTTCCGCGCGGAGTACGTCGGCCGCGGCGAACTCGCCGACCGCCAGCAGAAACTCAACAAGCACCTCCACGACCTCGACAAGGTCGGCAACCTCTACAACGCCGCCGTCGTCGTCACCAACCAAGTGCAGTCCAACCCGGACTCGTTCTTCGGTGACCCCACCAAGCCCATCGGCGGCAACATCCTCGGCCACAAGTCCACGTTCCGGATGTACCTCCGCAAGTCCAAGAACGACAAGCGCATCGTCAAGCTCGTCGACGCCCCCAACCTCGCCGACGGCGAAGCCGTCATGCGAGTGCAGGACGGCGGCATCAAGCCGGAATAAGTCGTACCTTTTGCGCTGCGCGGCGGCCTTCGGCCGCCGCTCGGCAAAAGCTACGCTAAAAGCACTCCTCGCTCCCTACGGTCGCTCGTCGGCCTGCGCTCGCTCCGCTCGCGCAGTGAACCGCTTCGCTCGGGTCCGTTGGACCGCTCGCTCGCGGATGCTCGCAGCGGTAAGTCGAGTCACAGAAACGGAGCCGCTGGCGATTTTCGTCAAATAGCGCCCAGAGAATGTGGAACGGAGAGCGTCGCTACTCGTCGTCTTCGGTGGACGTCTGGTCGACGTCGGCGTCGCCCTCGTAGATTTTCGCGCCGTCCTGCACGACCTTCTCGGAGAGCACCGCGCACTTCACGCGCATCGGCGTCACTTCCACGCCGAGCATGTCGAGGACGTCGTCGGTGTCCAGCGCCTCGACTTCGTCCAGCGTCATCCCCGGGAGCTTCTCGGTGAGCATGCTTGCGGACGCCTGACTGATGGCGCAGCCGTCCCCGCGGAACGCGACGCGCTCGATGGTCTCCCCGTCGTCTTCGAGTTTCACGTCGAACTCCAGCTCGTCCCCGCAGGAGGGGTTGTAGCCGTCGTGGGAGAACGTCGCCTCCCCGAGTTCGCCGTGGTTGCGGGGGTTGCGGTAGTGGTCGAGAATCTGCTGTCGGTACATGTCCGAGCCCATGCTCATATTGGTCGCTCGTACGGCCGAACGCCGTAAAAACGTTCCGCGGAACGACACACTCACTGGAGACAGCATCCGCGAGCGCCGGCGGCGCGAGCGGTTCACTCGCGGCGAAGCCGCGAGGCCGACGACTGAGCGGAGCGTAGCGAAGCGAAGGAGGAGTGCTTTTTCCGCAAGTTTTTGCCGAACGGGGGTCGCCTGCGGCGACCCCTGTGCAGCGCAAAAAGTGCCTAGGCGAAGATGTCGCGGGCGGCGTCGAGCGCGTCGACGAGCGCGTCGACCTCCTCTTTGGTGTTGTAGAGGTAGAAGGAGGCGCGCACCGACGCGGCGATGTCGAGCTTCTGGTGGAGCGGCTGCGTGCAGTGGTCGCCCGCGCGGATGGCGATGCCGTGGTCGTTGAGAATCGACGCGAGGTCGTGGGCGTGGATGCCGTCGACGTTGAACGCGACGACGGCGCCGCGGTCGTCCGCGGGCGGGCCGTAAATCTCGACGTCGTCGAACTCGTCGAGGCGCTCGTAGGCGTACTCCGTCAGGGCCTCTTCGTGGGCCTGAATCGCCTCCATGCCGACCTCGTCGAGGTAGTCGGCGGCCTCCGCGAGCGCGATGCCCTGCGCGATGAGCGGCGTGCCCGCCTCGTACTTCCACGGGAGGTCGTTCCACGTCGTCTCCTCGAAGGAGACGCGCCGAATCATGTCGCCGCCGTAGAGGAACGGCTCCATGTCCTCCAGAATCTCCTGCTTCCCGTAGAGGCCGCCGATGCCCGTGGGACCGGCCATCTTGTGCCCGGAGAACACGTAGAAGTCCACGTCCAGTTCCTTCACGTCCACCGGCCGGTTCGGGACGGATTGGGCGCCGTCACCGAGGATGAGGGCGTCCTGCTCGTGGGCGAGGTCCGCGAGTTCCCGCATCGGGTTGACGGTGCCGAGGACGTTCGAGGCGTGCACGACCGACACCATCTCCGCGTCCTCGTCGATGAGTTCGGCGGCGTGGTCCATGTCGAGGTAGCCGTCCTCGTCCACGCGGATGTACCGGACTTCGGCGCCGACCTTCTCCGCGATCTGCTGCCACGTCACGAACGACGAGTGGTGCTCCATCTCCGAGAGCACGACCGCGTCGCCCTCGTCGAGTTCGTTGAGCCCCCACGCGTACGCCACGAGGTTGATGGACTCGGTGGTGTTCTTCGTGAAAATCATCTCTTCGCGGCCGTCCGCGCCGACGAACTCCGCGAGCCGGTCGTGGGCCTCCTCGTACGCGATGGAGGCCTCTTGGCTGAGCTGGTGGATGCCGCGGTGGACGTTCGCGTTGTACCCCCGGTAGTAGTCCGAGAACACGTCGACGACCCGGTCCGGGGTCTGCGTGGTCGCCGCGTTGTCGAGGTAGACGAGCCGCCGGCCGTCGCTGACTTCCCGGTCGAGGATGGGGAAGTCCGCCCGAACGGCGTCGACGTCGAGGGGGTCCTGCTCGGTGGCTTCCATTAGCCCCGGATAGGGCGCGCGGACACTACTGTTCTTCGGTGCCGGGAGCGCTGCCGGTATCCCGGACGGCGGAAAACGAGCGTTAGAGGCGCATGAACTGCGCGTGGACGGTGCCGTCGAGGTCGAGGACGTTCCCCTCCTCGACGTGGCCCTCCTCGATGGCGAGCGCGACGACCTCGGCGCCGACGAGGTTCGCCACGTTCGCGCGCGCCAGCGACTCGCGGACGGCATCGGGTTCGACGGTCTCACCGCCGTAGAACTCCTCGGTGACGGTGAACTCCGTGTCGCCGTTGGCGAACGTCTCCCCGAGCACGTCCGGGTCGCAGGCGGTGACGAGCAGGCCGCGGTCGGTCCGTCGCTCGCTGAGTATCATCACTCGCGCTCGACGAGGTCCCGCTCTTGGGCCTCCCGGATGTCCTCGGCCTGCTCGGCGACCGCCTGCGCTTCCTCGTCGCGGCCGAGCGCTTCGAGCGCGCGGCGCTTCTCCTCGTACACGTCGGCCTGCTGGAAGCCCAGCCGGACGGCGTTGTTCAGGGCATCCAGCGCCTGCTCGTGGCGGTCGCGCTCGTTCTCGATGAACCCGAGGTTGTACCACGCCTGCGGCAGGCGGTCGTTCTGCCGGACCGCCTTCTCCGCGTGGTAGTACGCCTCCTCGTCCTCGTCGAACTGCCAGAGCGCGTACGCGAGGTTCGTCTGCGCCTCCGCCTCGAAGTCGCCGTCCTCCGCGACGAAGATGGCCTCGCGGTGCGCGCCGATGGCCTCGTCCCACTCCTCCATCTGGCCGTGCGCGATGCCCTTGTTCACCCACGCCTCCTGTTCGAGGTCCTCGTCGTCGGTGAACCGCGCGGCGCGCTCGAACGCGTCGGCGGCCTGCTCGTGGCGGTTGATGCCGAGGTAGCTGAGGCCCACGTCGATGAGTTCGTCGGCGTCCACGTCGTCGTTCTGGACGACGCGCTCGTCCAGCGAGTCGCTGACGACGCGGCTGTCCACGGGGTCGACGCTCGACGGGTCGTCCACGGAGAGCTCCGGCGGGTCGAGGTCGAACCCCTCGTAGGGCTCGTCGAAGCCCTCCCCCTCGGAGAAGTCGTGGTCCGCGACCGGGTCCTCGGGCGGCTCGGGCTCCTCTCGGTCAGTCATACCCGCGACTAGCGCGGCCGAGAGGTTAAGGGCAACGCACCGAGAACCGCCGATATGCGGCTGTTCGTCAGTATCGACCTCCCCGACCGGCTTGCCGACGACCTCGCGGCCCTGCAAGCAGAGTTCGCGGACGCCGACGGGCTGGACTTCGTGGCCCCCGAGCAGGCCCACGTCACGCTGCAGTTCCTCGGCGACGTCGCCGCCGACCGCGAGGCCGAACTCGCGGCCGCCCTCGAAACCGCCGTCGCGGACAGCGGCGTCGAGCCGTTCGACGCCGAACTCCGGGGGCTCGGCGTGTTCCCGAGTCTGGACTACATCTCCGTGCTGTGGCTCGGCGTCGGCGCCGGCAGCGCCGAACTCGCGCGGTTGCACGAGGCGACCGAGGCGGCGTTCGTGGGCGAGCACGGCTTCGACCCCGACGACCACGAGTTCACGCCGCACGTGACGCTCGCGCGGATGAACCACGCCGGCGGCAAGGACCTCGTGCAGGACCTCGTGCGCGAGCGCCACCCCGAGGTCGGGACGATGCGCGTCTCGGCGGTCCGGCTCACCGAGAGCACGCTCACTCCGGACGGCCCCGAGTACGAGACCGTCCACGCGGTGCCCCTCTCGCGGCGCTGAGTCGACTTCAGAAGAACAAGGTTTTAACGACGGCGGTGGTAGCGACGACCACTATGGGCAAGAAATCGAAGGCGCAGAAGAAGCGACTGGCGAAACTCGAACGCCAGAACAGCCGCGTGCCCGCGTGGGTCATGATGAAGACGAACCGGGACGTCCAGCGAAACCCGAAGCGCCGCAACTGGCGGCGTAACGACACCGACGAATAATGTCCGCCAGCGACTTCGAGGAGCGCATCGTCACCGTCCCCCTGCGCGACGTGACGAAGGTTCCCAACCACGAGCAGGCCGGACAGGCGATGACCATCATCCGCGAACACCTCGCCAAGCACTTCGCCGTCGAGGAGGACGAGGTCCGGCTGGACCCCTCCATCAACGAGGCCATCTGGTCGGAAGGCCAGAAGAACCCGCCGCGGAAGGTCCGCGTGCACGCCGCGCGCTTCGTCGAGGACGGCGAGACCGTCGTCGAAGCCGAATACGAAGAGTAAGAGCTTGTTACGCGCTGCCTTCCTCGGGTCCCCGTACGTCGGCGTCTTCGCTCGCGCGACCAACGACTGCGTCGTCGTCCGGCCGGACGTCTCCGAGGAACTGACCGACGAACTCGCCGACGAACTCGGCGTCCCCGCCGTCCCGACGAACGTCGGCGGCTCGTCGACGGTCGGCTCGCTCGTCGCGGGCAACGCCAACGGCCTGCTGGCGAGCAGCCGCATCCGGCAGCGCGAACGCGACCGCATCGAGGACGCCGCCGACGTCACCGTCGGCGAGCTCCCCGGGCGCGTGAACGCCGCCGGGAACGTCGTCGTCGCCAACGACGAGGGCGCGTACGTCCACTCCGAGCTCTCCCGCGAGGCCGTGCAGGCCGTCGAGGACACCCTCGACGTGCCCGTGACCCGCGGCCGGCTCGCCGGCGTGAACACGGTCGGCACCGCCGCCGTCGCCACGAACGACGGCGTGCTCTGCCACCCGAAGTCCACGGACGAGGAACTGGACGCCATCGAGGACGCCCTCGGCGTCCCCGCGGACATCGGGACCGTCAACTACGGCGCGCCGCTGGTCGGCTCCGGGCTCGTCGCCAACGACGAGGGGTACGTCGTCGGCGAGGACACCACTGGCCCCGAGCTCGGGCGCATCGACGACGCGCTCGGCTTCATCGACTGACGCGGTTCTTCGGTCGGTTTCTGTCCGCTCTCTATCTGCGCCACGAGCGCTGTCGCCCGCGTGCGCGGGCGTCTCGGCGCTCCCGCCGAGTTCCCGAGTAGGAAGATACTTCCCGCTCGCACTCCGAAATCGGGGTATGAGTCTTGGAGGCGGCGGCGGTCAACAGCAGCTTCAGCAGCTTTCACAGGAAATCCAGGCCCTCGAAGAGGAGAAAGAGGAACTGGAGGAGGAAGTCGAGGAACTCGAAGCCGAGAAGGTCGAGGTCGACGAGGCGCAAGAGGCCCTCGAAGTCCTCGAAACCGGCTCGACCGTGCAGGTCCCGCTCGGCGGCGACGCGTACGTCCGCGCCGAAGTGCAGGACATGGACGAGGTCGTCGTCAGTCTCGGCGGCGGCTACGCGGCCGAGCAGGAGGCCGACGACGCGGCCGACGTGCTCGACGAGAAGCGCGAGGCGCTCGACGAGCGCATCGAGGACGTTCGCTCCGAGATTGCCGAGGTCGAGGAGGAGCAGGAGGCCCTCGAACAGCAGGCCCAACAGGCCCAACAGCAGATGATGCAGCAGCAGATGCAGGCCCAGCAGCAGGACGGCGAGTAAGGGCATGTTCGACGGGCTGAAGGACAAACTCTCGAACTTCCGCGAGGACGCCGAGGAGGTCGCGGAGGAGAACGCCGAAGAACTCGACAGCGACGAGGCCGTCGACGCCGAAGCGGAAGCCGAGGCAGTCGAAGCGGAGACGGACGCCGAGGCGGACGCCGCGACGGAACCCGCGGACGCCGAGGCCGACGACGCCGAGGCGGCCGACGAGGAGAGTTCCAGCGGCGGGTTCGTGAGCAAGGCGTCGTCGCTGGCGCGCGGCCGGGTCGTCATCGACGAGGACGACCTCGACGGCCCGCTGCGCGAGCTCGAACTCGCGCTGTTGGAGAGCGACGTGGAGATGAGCGTCGCGGAGGAGATTCTCGACCAGATTCGCGCTGACCTCGTCGGCGAGGAGCGGAAGTTCACGGAGAGCACCGACGCGCTCGTCGAGGACGCGCTCCGCGACGCGCTGCTGTCGGTCATCGACGTGAACGGCTTCGACTTCGAGGAGGCCATCGCCGAATCGGAGAAGCCGGTGACGGTCGTGTTCACGGGCGTCAACGGCGTCGGGAAGACGACGACCATCGCGAAACTCGCGCGGCGGCTCGAAGAGCAGGGCTACTCGGTCGTGCTGGCGAACGGCGACACGTACCGCGCCGGCGCGAACGAACAGCTCCAAGAGCACGCCGACAACCTCGGCGTGAAGCTCATCAGCCACGAGCAGGGCGGCGACCCGACCGCGGTCGTCTACGACGCCGTCGAGTACGCCGACGCCAACGACGTCGACGTCGTGCTCGGCGACACGGCCGGCCGGCTCCACACGTCCAGCGACCTGATGACGCAACTGGAGAAGCTCGACCGTGTCGTCGACCCCGACTACACGGTGTTCGTCGACGAGGCGGTCGCGGGACAGGACGCGGTCAACCGCGCCCGCGAGTTCGACGACGCCGCCAGCATCGACGGCACGATTCTGACGATGGCGGACGCCGACAGTCAGGGCGGCGCCGCCATCTCCGTGTCGCACGTCACCGGGAAGCCGATTCTGTTCCTCGGCACCGGACAGGGGTACGACGACCTCCGGAAGTTCGACCCCGAGGCGCTCGTCGACGACCTGCTCGAAGACTAACTCTCGTTTTCGCACTCGGTCGCGCCGCCCGCTACGTCGGCGCTTCCGGGTCGGTCGTCTCCGCGTCCACGAGCACGAGGTCCAGCCGCTCGTCGTCGCGGTCGTACGCCCGGACCTCGTCGGCGTTCCACGGCGGCACCGCCACCAGCACCGTCGCGTGCAGGTCGTCGGTCACGGACACCGTCGGGTCGCCGGCCGGGTGCGAGACGAACCGCCCCGCGGTCTGGCCGGTCGGCGCCGCGAGGTCCATCCCGAACACGCCGGACAGCGACTCGCCGGCGTCCGGGAAGTAGAACTCCGAGAGCACCGGCGTCTCCGCGTCCACCGCCAGCGCGCCCGCTGTCGGCCGGAGGTCGCCGGCGCGTGTCGCGGCGAGCCGCACCGAGATGCTGTCCGGGTCGGCGTCCGCCGCGAGTTCGCAGAGCACCGAGACGAGCGCTCTCGTAGCGTACGTAGGCACGACCCCACGTTGGGCGGCTGCTCGGTTGAACGTATCGCCCGTCGCGACTCACGGCTCGCTTTGCTCGCCGTTTGTCATGACGTGGTTCTCAGTCGCTCGCTACGCTCCGCAGTTCGCGCATCGCTTCACTCCGCGCTCGCGTTAACGTGGTGCGCCGCTGGCGCGTGGCTCACGGCTTCCGGTGGTCGCCGCTCGCGTTAACGTGGCTCGCTTCGCTCGCCACGCTCCGCAGAAAAAGGCTCTTACGCCCCCACCGCCTATCAGTCGGTAATAATGGTACTCGACGACCTCGGGAGTTCCCTGCGGGGGACACTCGACAAGCTCCGTGGGAAGTCCCGCATCTCCGAGGAGGACGTCGACGAAATCGTCAAGGAGATTCAGCGGTCGCTGCTCCAAGCCGACGTCGACGTGAGCCTCGTGATGGAGCTCTCTGACTCCATTGAGGAGCGCGCGCTGGACGAGGAGCCGCCGGGCGGCACGTCCGCCCGCGACCACGTCCTCCGCATCGTCTACGAGGAGCTCGTCGACCTCGTCGGCGAGTCCACCGAGATTCCGCTCGAAAACCAGACCATCCTGCTGGCGGGCCTGCAGGGCTCCGGGAAGACGACCACCGCGGCGAAGATGGCGTGGTGGTTCTCGAAGAAGGGCCTGCGCCCCGCGGTCATCCAGACGGACACGTTCCGGCCGGGCGCGTACGACCAAGCCAAGCAGATGACCGAGCGCGCGGAGGTCGCGTTCTACGGCGACCCCGACGAGGATGACCCCGTGAAGATCGCCCGGGACGGCCTCGAAGCCACCGAGGACGCCGACGTGCACATCGTGGACACGGCGGGCCGCCACGCGCTCGAAGCCGACCTCATCAGCGAAATCGAGGACATCGAGCGCACCGTCGAGCCCGACCGCAGCCTGCTCGTGCTCGACGCCGCCATCGGGCAGGGCGCGAAAGACCAAGCCCGCGAGTTCGACGACTCCATCGGCATCGACGGCGTCGCCATCACGAAGCTCGACGGGACCGCGAAGGGTGGCGGTGCGCTGACCGCCGTCGACGAGACGGGCTCGACCATCGCGTTCCTCGGGAGCGGGGAGACGGTCCAAGACATCGAGCGCTTCGAGCCGGACTCGTTCATCTCGCGGCTGCTCGGGATGGGCGACCTCAAACAGCTCACCGAGCGCGTCGAGCGCGCGATGGAGGAGACGGGGCTCGAAGAGGACGACGACTGGGACCCCGAGGACCTGATGAAGGGCGAGTTCACGCTCAAGGACATGCGCAAGCAGATGGAGGCCATGGACAACATGGGCCCCCTCGACCAGGTGATGGACATGATTCCGGGGATGGGCGGCGGCCTGATGGACCAGCTCCCGGACGACGCGATGGACGTCACTCAGGAGCGCATGCGGAACTTCGAGGTCATCATGGACTCGATGACCGAGGAGGAGCTGGAGAACCCCCGCTCGGTCGGCGCCTCGCAGGTCCGCCGCATCGCCAAGGGCTCCGGGAAGAGCGAGGACACCATCCGGGAGCTGCTCGACCAGCACAAGATGATGTCCCAGACGATGAAGCAGTTCCAGGGGATGGGCGACGGCGACATGCAGCGCATGATGAAGCAGATGCAGCAGGGCGGCGGCGGTGGCGGAGGCGGCGGCTTCGGCGGGATGTTCTGAGGCCGGCGACCAGTACTGTTTTGCCGTCGGGCGCGTACCTCGGGGTGCATGGCATCGCGTCACTCGACCCCACGGAACGCGCGGGTACAGCGAGTGACGCGCGTGCCGGTCGACGCGGTGCCGGACGCCTACCCCTTCGACGTGGACGCCGACCACGCGCTCGAACTCGTCGTCGAACGCGAGCGGGACGGCGACGCGGAGGCTGACGCGGAGCCGGTCCGCGTCTTCGAGGCGTGGCCGAGCGGCGGGCACGCGGGGAGCCGGCTGGCGCGCGTGCTCGACGCGGTCGGCGAGCCGTCCGGCGACCCGGGCGCGCTCGACGGGGCGCGGGTCGCCCTCGAAGCCCGCGACGGCGCGTACCGCGTCGACGTGGACGGAACCCAGCGCCTCCACGAGCGCGCGACGCCGACGAGCGTGGACACGCACTCGCTGGCCGAGGTCGCAATCGCGGCGGGCGCGCTCGCCGGCTCGCTGGGGTTCTTTCTCGCGTGGACCGCCGTCGCGTGGGCCGCAGGGCCGCTGTTCGTGGCGGCGGCGCTCGTGCTCGCCGGCTCGCTGGGGTTCGACGCGTGGCGGACCCGCGACGCCGCGTGGACGCCGCGACTGCTTCCGTGGGCGGCCGGCGGCGCCGTTCCCGTCCTGAACGTCGCCGTGGCGGTGGCGTACCTCGCGCGGAAGGCGGTCGCCGTCGACGCGCCCGAGGACGCCGCCGACATCTGGCGCGACCTCCTCGTGGCGGCGGTCGCGGCGTTCGCGGTGGGGCTGGCGCTCGCGGCGTTCGACCTCACGTTCCCGGTCGGCGCGACGGTGTTCGCGCACGCGTGGGCGCTCGCTCCGGTTGCGGTCTACCTCGACGGGCGCTCGGGGCGCCACGGCCGCAACCGCCCGCGGCGCGCGCCGTGGCTCGCGGGCGCGGTCGTGTTCGGCGGCGCGGGCGCGCTCGTCTACCTCCTGCGGACGGACGGCCTACAGTAGCTCCAGAATCAGCTCGCGGTCCCGGAAGTCCGCGGGGAGGCTCTCGGCGTCGAACCACCGCACGTCCTCGATTTCCGGCTCGCCGGAGGAGACGCGCACGAGCGGCGCCGCGCGGCTGCCGCCGACGCGCCGCCCCGTGAACACGACCAGCGGGACGTGCACGCGCTCGGGGCCGCCGTAGTCGATGGCGAAGTCCCGCGCGTACAGCACGCCCGTCACTTCCGCCTCGATGTTCGTCTCCTCGCGGGTCTCCCGGACCGCCGTCTCCGCCAGCGACTCGCCCGGGTCCTGTGCGCCGCCCGGGTTCGTCCAGCCCTCGCGGTAGCCCTGCTCGACGCCGAGCACGCGGCCGTCCTCGACGACGACGAGCCCGCCGACGCCCGGGAGTCGGTCCAGTTGCTCGTCCACGGTCGAGGGGAACGCGTCCTCGGTCGCGTGCGGCGGCGGGTCCACGGGCTGGGGGTCGAACGTCAACGCGTCGCCGTCGGCGTGCTCGGCGACCGCCCGCTCGCGGAGGTGTCGGGCGCGCTCGCGGAGCCGCGCGGCGACCGTCGCGGGGTCCTCGCTCACGGCCGGATGTACGGCCGCGGGCCGCAAAAAGCCACGCCCGCCGACGGGTTTTTTCCCCGGCGGCCGCGTGGACTCGGCCATGCCCATTCGCGCGGTCGCCGAGGAGGCCTACCGGGAGGCGCTCGGCATCCTCGTGCTGTCGGCCGCCGCGAGCGTCTTCTCCGGGCTCGTGCTCGGCGGGATGGAGCGCGAACTCACCGTCGTCCCCGGCCTGCTCACCGTCGTCCCCGCGCTGCTTGCGACCCGCGGGAGCGTCTACGGGTCGCTGGGCGCGCGCCTCGCCACCGGCCTCCATCAGGGCCTCGTCGACCCCGAGCTCTCGGTCCCGGACCGTCGCGTGCGGTCGGCGGTCGCCGCCGCGATGCTCAACGGCGTCGTCATCTCCGCGGTCGCCGCCGTCGCCGGCTACGCCATCCGCGAGGCGCTCGGCCTCGCCGTCGCGCCGCTGGCCGCGCTGCTGATTGTCGCGCTCGTCGCGGGCGTGCTCTCGGGCGCGGGGCTCACGCTCGTCGTCATTGCCACCGTCTTCGTCGGGTTCCGGCGCGGCCTCAACCCGGACGCGCTCGCCGGTCCCGTCGTCACCACGACCGGCGACGTCATCGGCATCGCCACCATGCTCGCGGGCGCGCGCCTCGCCATCGCCGCCGGGGTGGTGTGAGTGCCCGAGGAGTGGTCCGTCCGCGGCATCGTCGCGGCGACGTTCCCCCTGCTCGCGGTGCTCACCGTCGTCGAACTCTGGGGCGGGCTCGTGCTCGACGGCAGCCGCGCGGTGCTCACCCAGTACCCGACGCTGTTGACGCTCGTCCCCGGCATCATCGCGGTCGCGGGCAACCTCGGGAGCGTGCTCGCCAGCCGGCTCTCGACGGCGTTCCACCTCGGCACGCTCGCGTTCGCGCCGACCGACGACGAACTCGCCGGCAACGCCGCCGCGACGCTCGCGCTCGCCGCCACGCTGTTCCCCGCGGTCGGCGCGGGCGCGTGGGTCGCCCGGTACGCGCTCGGGGACGTCGCACTCGGCCTCGGCACCGTCGTGTTCATCGCCGCGGCGTCCGGCCTCCTGTTGGCGGTCGTCGCGGTCGCCATCGCCGCGAGCGCGACCTACGCCGCCTTCCAACTCCAACTCGACCCCGACGACGTGGTCGTCCCGGTCGTCACCACCACCTGCGACGTGCTCGGCGTCGTCGTCTTCCTGCTGGTGGTCGGCGCCACCGTGTAGCCGAACCGACACCGGTAATCCGCCCGCGTGCGAACCCTCGGGCGTGCAACTCGCGGCACTCCTCGCGGACGTCCTCCCCCGTGTGGCGGCGGTGTCGCTGGCCATCGCCGTCGGGCTGACGCTCGCCAACCTCGCGGTCGCGTTCGGCGCCGTGGAGTACGTCGCGCGATTCGCCAAGCCGCTGACCGGCCCCGCGAACCTCCCCGACGAGGTGGGGACGGCCATCCTCGCCACCACCGCCTCGCCGACCGCCGGCTACGGGATGCTCAAGGAGTACCGGGACGCCGGCGTGCTCGACGACCGCGCGACGCTCGTCGCCGTCACCATCAACACGTTCTTCGGCTTCGTCCAGCACATCTTCACGTTCTACGCGCCCGTCCTGATTCCCATCCTCGGCCTGCGAGTCGGCCTCACGTACGTCGGCGCGCGCGCCGGAGTGAGCCTCGCCATCACGCTCGTCGGCGTGCTCGCGGGCGCACTCCTCCTCACCGAGCGCAACGTCGCGTCCGCCACCGACGCGGACGTGGACCTCCCCGGGGACGAGGACCAGTCCCGCGGCGAAGCCGTGCGGGACGCGCTCGCGAAGACCAAGGAGAAGCTGTTCCGCATCGTGCCGCGGCTCGCGGTCGTCTACACCGTCGTCGTCTACCTCACGACCGCCTACGACGTCACCGAGTTTACGGCCGCCGCCGCGCCCATCACTGACTTCGTCGGTCTGCCGTCCGCGAGCGTGCCCGCCATCGCCACGTTCGCCGTCGACACCACCACGGGCGCCATCTTCATCGCGCCCCAAGTCCCGGGGACGTTCACCGCCCGGGAGGCCGTCGCCACGATGCTCGTCGGCGGCATCGTCTCCTTCGCCGTCTCCACGTTCAAGCGCTCGATTCCCTTCCAGTACGGCATCTGGGGGGCGCGCTTCGGCTCGAAGGTCATCGCCGTCAACGTCGCCGCGAAAGTCGTCTTCATCGCCGTCGCAATCGCCGTCCTGCTCGCGTAGCTACTCGTCGGGGTCGACCGGCTCGCCGCCCTCCGTCCGCGGCGCGAGATACGCGATGAACGACTCCACGTCCGGCTCGTTCACCGTCACCTCCACGTGGAGGTCGCCGAGTTCGTCCGGGCTCCCCACCGAGAAGTTCACCTTCCCGACGTACGCCGCCTGCTTCTTCAGGTCGAAACTGAACCCTTCCTCGGTGCTGTTCTTGAGGAACTCCTTGCGCGCCGTGTCGAGGATGCGCTGCTCAAACAACTGCTCGCGGAACTGCTCGACGTCGTGGGCCTCGCCCACTACTCGGTCGTCCCGCATCTCCACGTCTGCGGCCGGGAACAGCCCGGTTATCGTCTCCGCGACGCGGTCGGTGACCTCCGTCGGCTTCACCGGTGCGGACAGCTCCACCTCGACGCTGTAGAGGACGCCCTGCTCGTCGCTCACGACTCCTCCACCTCCGCTGCCGTCTGTTCGCTCTCGGTTGCGAGGAGGTCGGCGACGCGCTCGTGGAACGCTTCGAGGCTGCCCGTGTTCTCCACGCGCACGTCCGCCGCCTCGATGGCCTCGTCCATCCCGAAGCCC